>Ga0181537_10002139_pt1 | contig 17614 bp, 15 predicted proteins | sample PEATcosm2014_Bin_39_FD_119765 | JGI IMG/M metagenome (GOLD analysis project Ga0181537, IMG submission 119765) | Peatland microbial communities from MTU Mesocosm Facility, Houghton, MI, USA - PEATcosm2014_Bin23_10_metaG | ecosystem: Environmental > Terrestrial > Soil > Wetlands > Peat | place... | reverse complement strand
TGGCGGAAGCTGTGCGAGAGAAATTCCGGCGGCAAGCCAGCCAGAGCAGCAGGAAGATATTCGAAGTGCGTGATGCCCACGGCGAGTACAACGCGCCGGGCGTCGAACTTCTCGCCGGTGTCGAGTCCCAGACGAAATCCCTCCGGCAGCCGCTCCAGGCTGGTGACCAGCTTGTCTTCAAGCTCGGGCACTAAGCGATCTTTGAACGCAGCCCCATAGGCAGTGAAAGTGTCGAGCCGCACCGGAATACCGGAATCAGCGTATGCAATGCCCTTCTCCGCACAAAACTGCTGGAGGGTGAATCCACCATCGCCGTCGTAGATGTTCGAGGCGAAGCCTTCCGATTTGAGGCACATGCCTTTAGGCATGTGGGTCCGCCAGCTGTCCATCAGGCGGCCGAAAATACGGAAAGGTATCCCGCGACGGCGGAAGTGGGCTGCGATTGAAAGTCCATAGGGACCGGCGCCAATAATTGCTGTCTCAAGCATGTTTTTCGAAGGCTCCCAATTGATTTATAAGTCGGGCCAAAAGGCCGATTTGGGGGACTTGGTAACTCTTGGGGGGAGACGCAAAAGGGGGGAAGTGAAAGCATCATAGCACGGTTTGCAGTTAATTGCAGGCCCAATTAACTCCTTACATATCAGTAATATAGCTGATGTCCGTATCGGGTGTTTGGCTCCGCCTGACGTCGCTAAGCTTTTCGAGTGCGGAAGGCCAAGGACGCCGTCGCGGGAGCAACCGCCGGAGCGACCGGCTTGCCTACCAGGATTCCAGGATCGAGTTCAGAAAGGTTGCCGTCGAGAAAGCCCCGAATCGTGGAAATGAGCCGGGGCGTCGCTTCCAGGGCAATCGGATTCTTGCCCGGCATGGTCAGGGCGTAGTCGAGCTTCTCCGCGAAGTCGTGCTCGTCGTTGGCGACGATGACCTGGCCGTGCGAACCAAAGCGCTCGGCCGTGGCGACCTGATGATCATTCCGGGTCTCGCGAAATTTCCCGCGGCGGGGCATGACGACAATCGGCTTACCCAGCTCCAGAGCCGAAATGATCGATCCCATGCCGGCGTGCGCCACCACAATCGTGGCTTCTCGAATGACCCGGTTGAATTCGGCAGGTTCCAGAAACTTCGTGAACTCGATGTGCTCCGGACGATACAGCGAATTTCCGATCTGAGCTAACACATCGGATCGTCCCTGCACTCTAGCCCATTCGTCCACCGCACGAATCAATCGATCGAAGGGCTCCTGTGAACCGACAGTGGCGAAAATCACAACACACCTCCCCCATAGTACGGACCGTCACTTTTGGCCAGGTGTGGCCACTGAGTGAGCCAGAGGTCCGCGTAGCGGCCGACGCGTGATCCAGACATCGAAAGATTCTCGACGTTGGCCATGCTGTCGATCCAAATTGTCCTTGCTCCGAAGAAACTTCCGATCAAGATCGCGAAATATCCCGGTGCCGCGCCGGTCGAGATAATCACGCCCGGTTTTTCCTTGAGAATGATCCAGGCCAGGCTCAGCGCCAGCACAATCAATCCCAGCTTGTTCCAGCGAGTTGCGTCCCGCACCGTGTAGAACTTGTTGTCGGGCACCTGCGTGCGATAGGAGTCGATGACGGTGACGTAGACGACTTCGGACTGCTCAAACGCCGGCACTACACGCCGCAGCTGAACCCAGTGGCCTCCGCTGGAGGCGACCGCCAGGATCTTGCTGCTGTTGACTGTTTCCTTTACCGGTTCATGACTGACAGCTACTGACATATTTCCCTCAATGGCGTGACGTTGAACGATTCCTGCTGCGCAACGTCAAGCAGTAACGCGGTTAGTTCGAGCACGTACTGATTGCGCTCCTGCGTCCGATCCAGGTCGTGCATCAAAACGATGCCCCCGCCCGCTCTGCGCAGCTGGTCGGCTACTTCGGCGGGTTGGGGCAGAACGTTTTGGGTATCGCCGGAATCGATGGTCCACCACCAGACCGGAGCTTTCCGGCGGCGGATTGACCAGCATGTGGGGAGGGTCATCTTGCCGTGCGGCGGACGGAACATGCCGTCCGCTTGAATCCAGCGTGAAAGGCGTTGATAGCCGGTGTTGATGTCGGCAATCGCTTTCCAGGGCAGCGTCTTCCACGCGTTGAGGTGCTGGTCGGAATGGCAGCCGATGTCGTGGCCTTCCTGCCGGACGCGGTCAACCAGGGCGGCATTCTGCTGCACGTGGCGGCCTAGCATGAAGAACGTAGCCCGCGCTCCCCGGCTCCGCAGCAGATCCAGAAGCTGCGGTGTGACGCCGCTGGGCCCGTCGTCGTAGGTGAGCGCCAGCACCCGGTCCTTCACCATTTTTCTGCGCACCCGGGCCATGCGGTAACGCCGCCAGAACCACGGCGAAAAGTACGCCGCTGTTCCCACGATGACGCCCGCAAAGACGACGACGGCAATGACGGCTGCCAGGGCAGAAATGTTCGTGCTCATGTTGATTTCGGTGGGGGAAGTCGGTGGACTAAGCGGTGGCGCGGGACGTCTTGTCGCGTTCCCAAATCACGGTTCCAGTGGATAGCCGCTTGCGGGCTCGATGTTTCGCCATGAGGGTGACGAAGCAATAAGCCGACAGATTGGCCCACAGCCGCGGATTTCTGAATAAACCAATCAGCGATTTCAGGTTGCTTTCGCCGCGATGGCTCCAACGCTCCGGAAACAGTTTGGCCAACTCGAAGGATCCGTAGTGCGACCGTGTCTTGGTGGCAATTAGTTGCTGAATGCCCCGCGGCGGAAACACCGTGGACTGTGCCGACTGCAGCGTGGCGCGTTCCGAGTCCTGGAACTGAATGCGGACGAAACCATCGTCCGCGGTGAGAGCGGGAAACTCGCGAAACCGCGCGCGACCGGCGGCAGACAGGGCGTACACTCCGGAACCGCCGATGCCTTGCTGGGCTGAAGGGAGGTAGGACCGGATGTCGTAGTAGGCGCGAACCGGCCAGGAACAGCCGGCGAGATCGAAGGTCGGCGTAGGTGCGACCACCAGCACATCTCCCTTTTCCAGCCGGCGGGCCAGAGCACGAATCGCCTCGACGCCGATCACGACGTCCGCGTCGGCATAAATGCGGGGAAAACCATAAGCCGCCTGATCTCCCAGATTCATGGCGTGCGGCTTGCTCGCAATGTCGGTTTCGATGACGCGAACCCGGGGAGCGAAGCGGCGGGCCACGGCGGCAGTGTCGTCGGTGCATCCGTTGCACACCACAATCACGTCGAGTTCGCGCGGCTCGGCGCCGTCGGTCATGGCTTGCAAGGTGCGAGCAATGACGGAGCTTTCGTTATGCGCGGGAATAATTACGGAAATCATCGGAGTAATGGGGGAGTAAATTGGGGGAGCAAATAAGGAACCGCTAGCTCAATAACGACTGGCAACAGCGCGCCCAGCTGCGCAGGTGCAGCGGATTGGCGCGGATGGAATCCGCGAAGGCGCGCACCGCATCCCGCGTGTCTTTGATCTCAAGGTAGCTGACTCCCAGCGAATACAGCATTTTCGACCGGAGACGCGGGGGAATATCGGAAAACGATTCGAGCAGAAAGCGAAACGCTTTCACCCGGTTGGTGGCCATGCCCTTGGGATTGCTGGAGAGTCCGGCGCCGTGAATGCGGTACCGCACCAGGGCCTCTTCGACATACAGAAACGGATACTTCCGCGAAACTTTCGTCCAGCAAACCCAGTCTTCGAGCGAGCGCAGGCTCTCTTCGAATCCGCCGGCATACTGAATCGCCTCCCGCCGCAGAATCACGGTAGGAACGCAGAGGAAATTTCTTTCGCACAGCACTTCAAACAGGTTGCCGGAGGTTGCCTGTCCCTTGCGATGGAGTAGCGAACTGAAGCGCTCGCCCGTCAGCTTGCCCTCGCCATCAATAATCGCGCTGTCGGAATGCACCAGCCCTAATTCCGGCTGCGCCTGAAAGCATTCCATTTGCGTTTTCAGTTTATCGGGCATCCAGAGATCGTCGGCGTCGCAGAGCGCGATGAACTGCCCGGAACTGACGGCCAGCCCGCTGTTACGCGCCCGGGCCAGCCCGTGGTTTACATCGTGCAGCACGGGCAGTACTCGACGGTCGAGCCGTCGCCACTGCTCGACGATTTCCCGGGATTCGTCAGTCGAGCAGTCGTCGGTGATAATCAATTCAAGATCGGAATACGACTGCGACAGCACGCTCTCGATGGATGCGGGCAGATAACGCGCGTAGTTAAACGACGGCATCAGCACGCTTACTTTAGGCACGCGATTCATTCTCCCGTGAAATCAGAGGCTTGCGTTATTCGATTTATACAATCTCACCCGCCTCGACCAGCTTCGAGGCGCGGACTTTGTTCAAGACAGCGTCTTTCAGAGCGCCCAGGTCGTGCTTTCCCAACTCGCCGGCAATCACTAGCAGGCCCAGATAAATCGCCGCCCCGACGGCGACCGATGCGACTCGTAAAGCGATTCCCGACTGAGTTCCGGAAAAGCAATACGCCGCCGGCGCAACCGCGACCGCAGCGGAAGCATAGATCGTGGCAGTGGTCTTCCAAGGGAAACTGGCCCCGGCATAGCGAATGGTGTAAATCGTGCCCCCGAGCACTCCCACGACTTGCGCTGTACAGTTCGCGATTGCCGCGCCCAGCGCGCCGTGCCGTGGAATCAGGAAGAGGTCCATCGTAATATTTAAGACCGCGACGAAGGTGCCGTACTTGGCGATAAAGCTCTGTTTCTCGGTGCCGACCAGCAGCGGAGAACCCACCACCCCAAGGCTGGTAACCGCCAGGCTGACCAGGAGCAATTGGAGCGGCAGAACCACGGGAGCGTAGCTCGACCCGTAGAGCAGATCCACCAGGGGCTTGCAGATTGCAGCCGCCAGCAGGCAGGGAAACACCATCACCATCTGCAAATACTTCAAGGCCCTTACGTAGACTCCCGCAATATCTTTGAGTCCGTTGCGGCCAAAGCTTTCCGAGTAGAGCGGCAACAGTGTGCTTGAAAAAGTTCCGGAAACCTCGCTCAGTTTGGTGGCGATGGAAAACGCGAGGGTATAAAAAGCAATCTGGGGGAGGGTGGAATACCACTTCAGAAAGAGAACTTCTGATCGTTGCCAGACGATCGTATCGAGCAGCAGGATGTAGGAAATGGTGATGGAAAATTTCCGGATGCGCAGGAACACGTCGCGAGTTTCCGGCGCCGACAGCGTCGGGGTGGTGTCCAGCTTAAGAAGCAGGCGGTCCACGGCGCGATAGGCCAGCCAGGTCCCCAGCGTGAGGCCGGCGAGCGTGGCCCACAACATCCCCATCACTCCGGCATGCAGCAGCGCAGCCAGACCGACTGAGGTTACCTGCGCCAGCGCCGCATAGAGGCTGATCCAAGCAATACGATCGAATCTCTGCACCCCGGCTAACGCCGCCAGAAATCCCTGTTGCAGAGCCTGCAGCAGAATCATGACCGCGGCCAGAACAATAATGCTGCGGAAAGGAGACTTGAAGAACCACATGCCGGCCGTCAGCCCCGCTACGATTACGCCGGCGATGAGCTGTGTACGCAGCAGCCGTTTGCCGACCCGCACGGCAGTCGCATGATCTCCGCTGCCCATGAATTCCGAAACGTACTTGGTGAGCGCCGCGGGCAAGCCAATGTTGGCGAGAATCCCCAGGGTACCGACAATCCACATGGCATAGCTGTAGACCCCCATGTTCTGCGGGCCCAGGGTGCGCGCCATGATGGCCGATACGCAGATGGTCGCTCCTGCGCTGACCACCAGGCGGACGCCACTGAAGAGAATGTTGCGCAGCGGGCTGTTGGCGGGTTGGCGGCTCATCGCACACCTCTCGTCTGGTGCACAGCTTTCCGCACTCGCCGCGCGCCTCGCCGGAACTCACGCACCATGCGGTCCGACAGGGTCGGAGCCCCGAAGTCATCGGCTAAGTTTTCGAGCATTGGCCCCGCCCAAGCGTGGAAATTCGTGTCTACGGCCCGCACACGGCGCGGCGTCAGGTGTTCCAGATAGCGTTCCCAAGCGGGGCTTTCCCAGAGATGATTCGCATATACATGCGCCAGATCGATCGGCTGGGCAGAGGCAAAGATTCGCGCAATGTCCTGGCGCTCAAACGTCGGCCAGAAGAAGGCGGTGTGTGGCAATACCGCGACTTCTCCGGGAAACTTCTTCGACATTTCGTAAGGCACTCTCACCGAATGTTCATCCCAGTAAGCATCGTGACCCTTGGAGCGGAACCAGCGATACTCGGCGTGCCACCGTTGCAGAAACGGTGCGCCCGCCTCCGCCAGGATGACGGCATTGCATAATCCGACTACGGCTCCGTCCACTCGTTCTTCGCCCAGCACGGCAGGATGACCCAGGAGCGAATCGAAAGAACGGTGCACAAACACGTCGGCGTCCAGGTAGATTCCGCCGGATGCGATCAGTTTTTCGAGGCGAACCACATCGGCGCGATGCGCTCCATGCAGCAGCGGGTTCCCGAAGACTTCGCGGGGCGCCACGATCTTCTGAACGGTGACCATGGGCCTAGTGAGTTCCCACCAAGGGCCAGCAGGCTCATGTTCGCAATAGAAAAACACGTCGTTCGGCTTGATTCTCTCGACCGCGCTCTTCAGGCAGGCGTAATGCACCAGGCTCCACGGCTTACCGCCGAAGTCGGAAGACATGCCGAAACAATAATGAAGATTTTTGGGTATCAAGTGATTACGATCCTTGGTCTGTACGAGAGAATGACGCGATTTTAAGCGATGCAATCTTAATGGTTAAAAAGCTTCCTCGTGCATCAAGCGCTCGCCAATCCCGTCGGGCAGCGCGGGCGGGGGAGAAATTACGGAATCCCATGTGGTGCGGGCTTGCCGCTGTTCAGACGGTTGCTTGAGAGGCAATGCAACCGTGGTTGAAATCATCGCGAGCAGGCCATACCAGGCTACCATCGTCTGATCGAAATAGGAGATGCCAAAGAATGCGACGACGTTGGCGAACAACGCTGCTCCCAGGGCCCAGATAAACAGTGCCGACTTCTTGTCCTTGACAGCTGCGCGGCGCGCTCGTCCCAGATATTTAAAGCCGTAGACGAGAATTGCAAGAAAAAGCAGGAAGGGCAGCAGTCCGGAGTTGTCACAGGTACCGACATACTGATTCGCGGTGTCCCACATATCCCATCCCCACGCACTCGTGTCTTTGACGCCCATGAGCCACCAATCGCCGAAGTGGTGGATGCATTGATCGACCAGCATGAAGCGGTGCCACGACGACGATCCGCCGCTCACGTCGATTCGGGCAATGAGGTGCCAGACTGGCGCCTTCATCACCAGATGCAGCGCAACCAGAGTCAGCAGGATTCCCCAGCGCACCGCGCGCATCCACCGGCGCAGCGGCCACAGGCAAAGGGCCAGCACTCCCGCGGCATAGCCCAGCACCGGTGTGCTGGAGTTGCAGGCTAGCGTCATCACCGTGGCCGAAACCATGCCAAGCGCGGCAATCTTGCGGTATTTCCTGTCTTTCCACCACAACCCGACGAACACCGGTAAAAGAACTGCGCCAAATGTTCCCGCCAGGATGGGATGGGAAAAACAGCCGATGGCGCGCAATTTTCCGTCGCGCTGCATCAGCGTGGCATAGGCGTGCGCGTTCGCTCCTCCCAGCAGCGCGTAGGGGTTGTGGCCGGCAATCAGCTCGTAAATCATGATTCCGGCGACGATGGTCGCGATCCCGGCCAGCGTCTGAATGGCGCGCACAACATCCGATTCGTCTCGAACCAGAAAGCGCAGCAGAAAGTAGACTCCGAGGACCGTGTACGCGCTTCCCAATTGGTAAATCACCGCGCCGGATTCCCCAAACAGCAAAATTCCGTTCACCGCAGTGAAGAGCGTGAGGAGGATGACCAGAATATCAATCTTGTTGATGCCGCCGCTGAATACAGTGCGCTTCGATGAAACTTTCTCGCGCACCATCCGCGCCAGTCCGAACAGGAGCAGGAGCCTGAGCATGGGAAAATGCGCCGGCCCGATCAACAATACCTGATCCATTGGAACCAGGATGGCTGTGGCAAGAAATACAACGATCGCCTTACGCCGCGGCCAAACGCAGATCAGGATGCCGGCGAGGATCACCAGCAGCAGCACAATCGGGTTGAGGACGGTTTCGGTCACGCCCCCGCCGAATTTCAGATGATCCGGTCCCACGCTTAGGCCTTGCCTCCGTTATTGGTTTGGTCCGGAAATCCGCCGATCGCGGTCCAGGATTTCACCAGCCCGCAGAAGCGCTCGGGGATGAGCGTGGCGCCGGGGAAGATCGTCCGCATCGTACTGCGGCTGAGCAACCGGACTTCCTCCACCAACTTGCGTGCCGCGGCGCGATCGGCGCAAGGGCCGCGCCAGCCGCAGCGGAAGCGCTGGATGATCGAGACCCGCACCGCCAGCGGCATCCATTGCCAGCCCGGCACCTGAAAGTGCGGCTCCATGGGAAACCAGAAGTTCGGCGTCTGCAACCAGAACGCTTTACCCACCCGCTGGATCTCCGACGCCATGCGACGCTGTGCTTCGAAAGTAAAGAGGTGCTCGATGACGGAGTTGCTGAAGGCGACATCGAAACTAGCGTCGCTGAATTGCGCAAGATCGGTGGCATTGCCGGCGAGCGGCTTCACGTTCTCATGGCGCTGTTGTTCCGGAACCAGGTTCAGGCTGAAGATCTCAACGTCCCTTCGTCCGGCCCAGCCACGCTTTTCCCAGAAGTCATTCGTTCCGCCCACGTCCAGAATTCGCAGAGGACGTGGCAGAGTTGCGGTAAGCTGCTCAAAAAGCCGAAACCGTTTAGCGCGCAGCTGGTTCGACAACGAGCTGGCATTCTCGTCGTCGGCCAGATACCGAACATTAGGAATTGACAGATTCATGATGGAACGGTTGGTCTGCGAATGGATGGTCTGGATCGATCGTCCGCCACGACCGGTTGGGTTGAGCTGGACCGAAAACAATGCGAATGACGAATGCTGAATAAAGAATGAAGAACAGAGCGAAAAGCGGTAATGCTGTCGGCGGCTAGTTCACTACCAGTGTCAAACCCGTGGGAGGACTGGGCAGCGTTTGACCGGCCTCATAAGCGCCATTCTCCCATGTCCCACTCGTTGCATGCGCAACCGGAGTTCGCGCCGGAAAGCTGACGACATGGCTGGCCGCGTTGTACGCCACACCCAGGGTGGTGTCGGACAAACATGCCTGACCGGCGGTGGGGTTGATGTTCGCAATCGTGGCGCACAGCGCGTTGTTGCCGGTGGCGCTTCCGACCGCAGTAGCGGCCGTCGAGTCGAGCGGGGCAAAAGGATACGTCTGGGTCAGATTCAGATTCCCTGTGCCGTTGCCGGAGCCGACGGGAGCGCAGATCAGACCGCCGCCAAAATTCGAGTGCGTGCCGCTGGCACAAGTCACCGACAGAGTCGGCGATGGTTCGGTGATCGTCCACGACGAACCGCTTTCCTTGTTTACCGGAGCGCCGCTGGTAATAAAGAAATTGTTGGATACCACGACGGTGGGCGTTCCGTTCTTTCCGGTCACGCAATTGCCGCTGGGGCTGGGGTCAGTTCCGCATTCTGCGGTATTGTTGAAAAATGTATACTTCCCGCCTCCGCTGGAGTTCTCGCCCAACTCGAACATCGTCCCATGGCCATCTTTCACCAGCACGTTGTTGAAGGCATACACCGTCGCAACGTCTTCCTCGACCAGAAACATTTCGTCAGGGGTCCCCGTGTTCAGGCAGGTAACGTAGTTGTTGTAAATGAGCTCGGTGACGTTCGAGCTTCCGAATAAGTGGATGCAATTGCCATGAACGCTGTTGGAGGGCGGGACCATGTGGGTGATGACGTTGTCGTGGAACAGACCAATCTCGCCAAACTCGGCGTTGTCCACATAGGCGATGTAGTTGTTGTATTCCACCCACGCCGCCATGGCGTTGCAGCAATCCTGCGAAGAATCGGAGCCGTCCACCACCGAATCATGAATGCTGGAGGCGCCGCTCCGATCCTGGTTCACCCACAGGAAACTGGCTTCATTTCCGGGATCGTTGCAAGCGCCTGAGAACGAGCAATGCGACCACCCATGAACGTAGACGTTCTTGATCTCCCAACCCACGTCCGAACCGTTGTAACCATACTGGCTGATGGCCGAGCATGTGTTGGGCCCGCTCGAACTGCAGGACGACCCAAAATAAATGCCGGTGATTTCCAAATTGTCGACGATGACGTAGCTGGCGTGGTGAACCACGTCCGTAATCATCGTCTGGCTGGCATCGTTGTACCCGCTGCTGCCGCCTCCATCAAAAACCGGTCGCGCCCAGGAGCTTCCTGCGAACCACGCTGAGTCATAACCCATATAGTCGGAATGCCCGGAGGTTCCGCCCCAGGGAACGCTCATCGGGAATGCGTGATAGTCCACCGTAACTGCGCCTTTGAAAATCCATCCTTCTCCCGCCCCGGGAGTGTGCGCCGCGGCGTTGCCGGTAGCGTTCGCCATTCCGGGAGCATGCTGCCAGGGAGTGGACTCGCTGGTGCCGTTCGCCGCATCGCTTCCACTGGCATAGTCGATGTAATAGCACGTAGTGACTCCGCTCGGCACCGTCACAGGACACGCCAATGCTGAAGCCCCGGCTGCCAGAATAAGAGTCAAGGTCGCTACCACCGTTCGAGTCACTCGCGAGGCCGAGTACGAAAAACCACTCATTCATTTCTCCCTGTCAGACAGGCCGCGCGAACTGGGCGAGCCCAAGTAACAGGGTATATGCCGTCCGCCGATGGGAACAGGACACAGAAGGGCATGAACCGAATCTAGGCCGAAACGAGCTGTCGGACGTGGCCTTTGGGGTTCCCGTTTTGAGCCTCGGCAAATTCCAGAGCTTCCCGGACGGTCAGAATCCGGCAATCGCTGCGGGCGGCGCACGCTACGGCGAGTTCCAGCAGAGCCGGTGTGCATCCAAATGCCGAGGGGTTGGGCTGCACGTCGTGGGTATAGAAAATCAGCCAACCCTTGCGTTTCACGTTCTCGGCAATCAATTCCTCCACCATCTTGGCCTGGTCGAGATTGCCGTACAGCCGGTTTGCTCGAAGCATGTTCAAATCGACTTCCGGACCATTGAATCCGGGAATGTTGCTTCTCGCGCTGCTCACACTGGCAGCCAGGGAACGCTTGGTCTGGAGAGTCATATGGCCAAACGGATAGGCAAAATTTGCCGCTTCGACCCCCGTCACTCCCGCAACGGCCTGGCTGCCTTTCCTGACGTCGTCGCAGAATGCAGCACAGGAAACCGTGCGGCTCGACACATGGCCGAAAGTATGGCTGCCCAGTTCGTGCCCGTTCTCGAGCAACAAATCCAAATCCCCGGCACGGAAGTGCTCGCCCGACCCATTCTCAGTGTTCATCAACCCGAAGGCCGCGTAGTAGGTTCCGCGAGCTCCGAATTGCTCCAGCATGTGACCGCCTGTAATATAAGCACTCCGCGGGAAGTCGTCGAAGCTGAACGACACGATCGGATCGTCATTGCGCAGCGTTGCAACGCGGCGGTGCACCGATGACAGCACTCGCCGGCGCGCCCCGCCCAACAGCGATCGCACGCTCATGCCGTCACCCCAATGCGCTGCTCAGCGATGGCTATGACCCCGTCGTCCGCAACTTCCCTTCCGACGCTGAACCGCAGGTTTAGAACCCCGTCGCGCTCTTCCACTTCTTCCATCGCCAGGTCGGCAAATACCTGTCCTGATGCCGCATTCCGCGGCGTCTTCCGGTAGTCGGCAAAGAAGTCTTTGTGGGTTTCAGCGATGTACCTGCGAATGAGCCACGCCAGAAACGCGTGCTCCACGCGCTTGGACTGAATGCGGCAGCTGAACATCAAGTCAGTCATACGCGGCTGGCGCGAATCCACAATCGAAAACCCGATCACCCCATAACTGCCAAAGCGGTCTTCACAGCTCAGCACAAACGTGTCCAGATGCGGGCTGGACAGAAGTTTCCGCAGCACCTCGCGGTCGTAGCGGTTGCCGGAGAAGTTCATCTGGTTGGTGCGTTGCGTCAGCTCGTGAACGCGCTCCAGGTTGTCTTCCGTCATGGGACGAATCGTCAGCCGAATGTCGGAATGCCGGAGAAATGCCAGATAATCGCCGCTGAAATTCTGCGCCACCGCGCGCCGGTCGGCTTCGACTTTGTATAAGCTGCGCCGTTGCCGGCTTTCGGCCGTAACCGGAACCGCACATTCTTGCCGTTCCGGAAGGCTGAGGTACTGGTCCGCGTTCAGGACGCGCACTTCCGGAAAGGCTGCCTTGACTTCGCCCAGCTCGAACCTGGAGTCATCAATGAACAGCATGCTGTCCCGCCCAATATTCAACTGCTGCGCAATGGTCTTGATGGCCTGGCTCTTGGGTTCCCAGGAAATCTGTGGACACAGAAAATATTCCGCCAGCTGGAACTTCTCAATGACCCGCATCGCGTCCTGCGGATTATTCTTGCTGGCTACCGACTGCAGGATGCCGCGCCGGTCCAGTTCCTGGATCACCGCGGCGATCCCCGGCTTCAGTTCCAGCTTTTCCGGGCCGTCTTCGATCAGCACGCCATCCCATAAGGTGTTGTCGAGATCCCATACCACGCACTTGATTTTCTTGTCCGGTTTGCCTGTCTTGCCTGCGTGGCCGGCAACTGCTGCTTCCGTCACAAAATCCATCAAGCCAAAGAAAAGAGTAGTTTCCGGAGCATCCGGCGCGTCGTCGTTGGGAATCAGATCGATTCCAAACGGCCGCTCAAGATCGATCAGCGCAGTGATTTCCGCGAGCGGGACCCGCACGCACTGAAAGCCCGGACGGAGAGTCATCAGTTTTTGAAACGCCGGCCGGGAGCGCTCCTCGCTGGCCCGCATGGTCAGCGAGAGCTGCACATCGTGGGCTTGCGGGTTGTAGCACTCGACCAGAAAGCAGGACGGCAGCCCCAGCCCGTTCGACCGTGAGTTCGCCCGCCTCTTCTTGAAGTTGTAGCGCTTGGTGGTGACGGCGATCTTTACCAGAGAGGGCGCAGGCAACCGCTGCAGCGTGCTTCCGATCCAGTAGTCCCTCTTTTCCAGGCGGGCAGCGCTCTCCGCCGAGCGCAACCGGATGTTGCCGGGCGTCCACAGTTTGCCCCAGCGCTTGAAACGGATTTTAAGAATATAGGAGTTCATGGCAGACGGGGAGTCGATCCGCACCATGCCGTCGGCAAATCTGCGGCAGCCCCGGTCCGGCCGCGGACTATAGAACTCGCACGTCGTGTAGCAGGTTGGCCAGACACACTCCGTGCAGTGCTCGCTCCACGGCAGAACGGTGCGAGACTGCACCTGTCCTCGGAGACCCGCGAACGAGCGCGTCACTTCGTCCGGAATCTGCGCCGGACTTTCCACGAAAGAATTAGCTTCGGTTTCGTACATATAAGGAATGCAGGTACAGCGAATACGAGGAAAATCGATCGCTCATGCGATCAAATCGCATGATGCGCTTTAAGCGGCTCGGTTGCTGGTCTCCAACGGGCGGAACTTTGCCGTGCCCACCCACTGCAGGCAGGCCAGACTCCTCTGGAATTTCGAGGCGGTTTGGGCCCGCCGCGAGGGCAGACAAAGATAGAGGATTCCGGAAATCAGCAGCCGGACCGAGTGATGAACTGCGAAGGAGGCCAGAAAGCCCAATTGCGCCAGCCCGCCGTGATGCTTCTTCCAATATTGCCAGGTTGCCCGGTAGAGTTCGAGATAGAAGCGCAGCGGGGCATGCGATGAACTCGCGCCCCCATAATGGATCGCTCCCGCCTCGGCGAAGAACACGACGCCCTCGCCGGCCTGGCGAAAACGATAGCACCAGTCCACATCTTCTCCGTACATGAAGAACTGCGGATCCAGCAGGCCCACCCGTTCCAGCGCGCTGCGGCGAACCACCACGAACCAGCCGTTCAGCACCTCGACCGGAGTGGTTGTCTGATGATCGAAGTCGGACATCAGCAATCCGCCAAACAGCCGCGACTTCTTGAAGGCAATATCCACTCCCAGGGCCCGGCAGAAATAGTTCCAGATCGTCGGAAAGCGCATGGTCGACCGCCAGACCTTGCCGTCGGGCGCCAGCATCTTCGGGCCCACCATCGCCACCCCGCTGTTGCCGGAAAGATACTCGATCATGGGAGAGATGCAGTCATCCAGAAACTTCACATCGGAGTTCACCAGGCAAACATAGTCCCCGGAGCTTTGCGCGATCCCAATGTTGTTGGCTTTGGCGAATCCCAGATTGTCGGAGTTGCGAATCAACCTGAATTCGGGAAACATCTGTTCGACCAGCTCCGCGGATCCGTCAGTGGAAGCGTTGTCCACCACGATCACTTCGGAACATACCTGGGCACAGTGTTCGCGTAGCGATTCCAGGCACTCCTGCACGTACTTTTTCGCGTTCCATACGACGATCACCACCGAGACCCGGGGAGGGCGGGACTGCGGCTGCGTCGAAAGCAGTGCGGTGTTGTGAGATTCGGCAATCATGGTTGACATCCTGGTTTTGACATCTCAGACTCGCGGGGCGCGAGAGGTGCGGTCATTAGTTTATCCAACGTGGTTTTATCCAATGTGGTTGATTGAGCGGAGTTGATCGAGTGCAATGCATCAAATCTGCCTTATCCGACGTGCCGGTAGAGCGCCCGTCCAGCCAGAGAAAGCAGGTCGGGCGGCATGTGGGCCAGCAAGAACCTTGACGCCCTGGACTTCCAGCTCGCAGCCGAGGCCTCGAAAGCGTGGCCGACGTGGGCGGAGCGGCTGAATCGCGAATAGGTCAGCTCCGATTGCGTGGCCCCCCAGCGCGACTTGAAGGTGATGAGCCCGGGTTGATCGGCGTCCGACCGGCCGAAGTCGAGCCAACGCATGCCTGCGCGCTTCGACTCCTGGATCGTCCTCCACAGCAGCAGGTGCACGCCGCCCAGAGCGTTAAATTCTGTGTCGCTGCCGCCGTATTTATAAGTCATCGTGTCTTTATGTCGAATGGTGAGGATCGCCGCCACCGGGCGGTCACCTTGCAGAGCGACGCGAATCTTCAGGTCGTCGCCGAAACACTCGATCAGGTTCAGAAACCATTTCCGGGGCTGCGGCGGCCGCTGGTGGCGCCGTCGAGTGATGGTCAGCAGCCGGTAGAAATCGTCCAGCAGCTTCTCCGAGGAGCCTTCGCAATAGCGCAAGCCTTCCCGTTCCGCCCGGAGAATCTTGCGCTGTGTCGAATTCTTGTGGCAGTTGCGAAACAGCGTCTGAATATCCGGCGCAAGATCCAGTTGATGAAAGGTGTAGGGCACCGTGGTGGGATGGAGTGCGGTCGCGATTTCAAGCGGCCGCACCGAACGCGTCTCCATGTAACGCCACAATCCGCGTCGGACTTCCGCTTCCACCGCCGTTGTGATGACGTCAAGGTCCTCACGGCTGTCCACCAGCGGCTCACAGTGATCCGAAAAAGGAAGTGAAACCAGCCGACGTCCCGTCAACCAGCTCTCGACCTGGCAAAAAACCATGCCGCTTTCCAGCCTCTGGCCAGGCGCGGACGTAACATAAGCAACCGCCGGGTAGTTATACGTCAGGCGCAAAGCTTTCAGCCACGCCGTGGAGTGAAACAGCGAAGCCCGCGGATGCCTCTGCACCAGTTCTTCCCAACGCCAATCGGCGAGCGGATCGATGCAGTGGGCTACTCCGGACTCACGCCCGGACAGAGCAACTTCACCTTCGTGGACGCTATCGCGTACGTAATCAATATCAATGAGAGGCATGTTTTCCTGAACGTAACGTGCGGCCGTCATGCGCGCGGAAGACGCACGGGAGAAAGCGCCCGTACCGGTCTTCCCGGGAAATCAGGATCGCCCGGCTTCCGCCCCTTGCCGGCGCAAGCCCGCAGCAACTCCGGTTCTCCCCAGGGAACATCGTGATACCCGGACTGCAGAAACGGGCTGGCCGGGTCTCGGGTCCACTCTTGCGGGAAAAGCGCGATGGTGTCGTTGTCGGTAATCCTGGCAGCGGGGCGGATCGACTGTCCTGACAAGGCTGCGTACAACGCTGCGGGAAGGTCGCGTCCCGGTCCGAGTGTCAGATGTCCGACCTGCGTCGCCCGCGGATTGATTTCAATCAGGTGGGCGTCGCCGGTGTGCGTGTCCAACATAAAATCGAACCCGTGCAGTCCGGAAAGATTCAACCGCTGGACCATGGTTTCGGCGGCGACCGCCATTTCCGGGTTCGCGATCAGACGCACCACGCTCGAAGGTCCTGCGGAATCCCGCTTGTTGAGCACTTCGAAGTGCAGGCTCCCGAGCACCTCGCCCTTCCAGCACGCCACGGCGCTGGTGGCTTCGCGGCCGCTCACAAACTCCTGGGCATTTACCACCGAGCGGTAGCGCAGCAGAGAAGGCCAGACCAGAGTTTTATCCTGGTCGACCACCGCCCGCTTCAGCGCCCGCAACAAAAGGGGAGGCGCCTGCAAGGTGCGAAACGCCTTTTCCGCTTCCTCGAACGTGTACACCACCCGCACTCCGTCGCCGCCGGATGTGCCGTTTGCTTTCAGCACGGTCGGCAGTCCCACTCGTGAAATCCAGTTTCGAAGCTGCTCGAGATTCGCGATCACTTCAGTCTGTGGAGCCCGCACGCCCGACTGCCGGGCCAACTCCATGAAAGCGCTTCTGGCATACACCACCGGGAAGCTCTCCGGTGAACCCAGCGACCGCTCGATGAGTTCGCAGGTCTCCTGGCCCGCAGGGCCGTGCTGCAGCGCCAAGTTGTAGAGCCGGTGCAGATGACTGGTGGCCAGGTCGTCCCCGGGGACGATCAAATCCGCCCGGCTGGCCTCGATGGCATCCACAAAGGAATGCATGGCCGTCAATCCCCGGTAGGGATACAGCTTTCTGATGGCCCAGATCTTGCCCAGCGGATGCCGGCGGGGACAGACCGCATCGACGATGCAGCCGCTATCCGCCAAGGCCATTGCCAGGCGGGCGGTCGGGACCCAGCGCGAGGTGGTTGCAATCAGAACCCTAGGCTTCATGAGTGTAGTTGTCTAACGGGGGAACGTGAGAGAAAAGTCAAAAGAAAAAACCATTTAGAGATTCGACTTGGGGGAAGCGGAAGAGGAGGAGGCTGCCGGACCGTAGCGCTGGTAATAATCGCTGTGCGCCGCATCGGTCGAGCCGTTCACCAGCGCTCCCAGCAGCTTGGAGCGTTCCAGCGCTTCCAGTCCGCGCAGCAGTTGCTGTTTCTCGGTGACGCTCTTGCGCGTAACCAGCAGGATCCCATCCGCCAGGCGCGCCCACAGGCTGGTATCCGCCAGCGGCAGAACTGGCGGAGAATCAATGACGATCCAGTCAAACCACTGCGTCAACTGTTCCATGAGAAGGGAGAGCTTGCCTGACTGCATCAATTCCAGCGGATTTTCCGGAGCGCTGCCGGCCGGCAGAACCCAGAGCCCCAAAGCTTCGAGGCGGCAAATGTTCATGCTCTCGGTTTCGCCGCGCAGCCATTCGCTCAGCCCCGGAACCCGGCCCAAGCCGAATTTATGGGCCACCGTCGGCCGGCGCAGATCGCCTTCGAGCAGCAGCGTTTTATGGGGTTTTCTCCGGGCC
>Ga0181537_10002138_pt1 | contig 17617 bp, 16 predicted proteins | sample PEATcosm2014_Bin_39_FD_119765 | JGI IMG/M metagenome (GOLD analysis project Ga0181537, IMG submission 119765) | Peatland microbial communities from MTU Mesocosm Facility, Houghton, MI, USA - PEATcosm2014_Bin23_10_metaG | ecosystem: Environmental > Terrestrial > Soil > Wetlands > Peat | place... | reverse complement strand
TAGGCGGAATTGGTGGGCATACGATATCTGTCCAGCTTTCAATGAAAAACAAACCACCAAGGCGCCAGGTCGCCAAGGATGGAATGCGCAAACGGGCCTTCTTACAATCTTGGCGTCTTGGTGTCTTGGCGGTTCGTCATTTTACAAACACCGCCACCGCTTCCAGCCGCGCCGACCAGAGGAACTGGTCGACGGGGAAAGCCCGCACCAGCCGATAGCCGCCGCCCATCAGCGTCCGCGCGTCGCGCCCCAGGGTCGCGGGATTGCATGAGACCGCCACCACCAGCGGTGGGCCGGCCTCGGCCAAGGCCTTGGACTGGGCCGCCGCGCCTATACGGGGTGGATCGAATACGACAGCGGCGTAGGGGGCAAGTTGCTTGTCGCGCAACGGCTGGCGTGCAAGATCGCGGAGTTCGGTCGTCACCGCCAGTTTGGCCTGGTTGGCCGCCTTGGCCAGCGCGGCCAGCGGCTCGGCCTCGCCCTCGACGGCATGAACCCGGCGCGTGCGTGCCAGCGGCAGGGTCAGGCTGCCGCAGCCGGCGAACAGATCGGCGATGCGGCCGTCCGGTTTCGCGAATTCGTCGATTGCCTCACCCACCAGTTGGGCCAATGTTGCCTCGCCTTCGACCGAAGGCTGCAAGAAAGCCCCCGGCGGCGGTTCGACAGCGACCCCACCCAGCCGCACCACGGCCGCATGCCGTCGCGCGAGCGGTTCTGGTGCGCGTCCCGGCCGGCGCCACGACAGTCGCGCCATGTTCATCGCATTGGCGAAAGCGGAGAGGGTCTGGCGGGCTTCCAGTCCCGGTTCGGCCTCGGTTTCGATCACAAGATCGACGCCCGATTCGGTCAGAGTCGCCACCGCGTCGCCGGTCGCACCCGCAGGCAGCGCCCGGTCGAGGGCGGCGCGCAGCGGCGCCAGCAACGCCACCAGCGCAGGCGCCAGCACGGGACATTCGGCGACATCGACCAAATGATGGCTGGCACGCTGGGCGAATCCCAGCACGGTTCCCTTGGCCGCGCGAACGAATCCCAGGCTGGCGCGGCGGCGCGTGGCAGGTGCGATCCGCAGCATCGGCGCTACCACGGCCTCCGTTCCGCCGGCCCGAACCAATGCTTCGACCAGAAGGCCGCGCTTCCATGCGGCGTAAGCGGCGTCGTCGAGATGCTGGACCGCGCAGCCGCCGCACTGGCCGAAATGGCGGCAAACGGGGATGGCGCGACCGGGGCCGGGCGTAACCAGGCGCACCAATTCGCCGGCGATGCCGTCGCCGCGCTTCTCCCCAAGGGTCACCGAAACGCGGTCGCCCGGGACCGTGAACGGCACATAGACCGGCTGCCCGTCATGATCCGCAAGTCCATCGCCGCGGGCGCCGATCGAAGCGATAACGAGTTCGACCGGACCGCGATGATTCACGATGCCGCCAGCGAGGGCGCCCGTTCGCGGTTGCGGGCGATGTCGAGGAACACCTCCTCCATCGTTTCGCGGCCGTGCCGTGCGATCAGCGAATCGGGCGAGCCCTCGTCCACGATGCGCCCGGCCTTCATGATCAGGACCCGGTCGCACAGACGCTCGACCTCGGTCATGTTATGCGATGCGAGCAGCAGGGTGGCCCCGTGGGCGCGCTGGTAGTCGCGCAGCATGGCGCGGACCCAGTCGGCGGAATCGGGGTCGAGCGAAGCGGTCGGTTCGTCGAGCAGCAAGATTTCCGGCGCATTGAGCATCGCCTTGGCCAGGGCCACGCGGGTCTTCTGCCCGGCCGAAAGTTTGCCCGCCGCCCGGTCCATCATGGCGCCGATGGCCAGCATGTCCGCGACCTCGCCGATGCGCGCATCGAGCCGGGGCACGCCATAGAGATGGCCGTAGACGACCAGATTCTCGCGCACCGTCAGGCGGTGCGGCAAATCGACATAGGGCGACGAGAAATTCACCCGCGGCAGCACGCGATGCCGGTCGGTCAGCATGTTCTCGCCCAGCATTTCGATTTGTCCCGAGGTGGGCAGCAGGAGTCCCAGCAGCATCGAGAGCGTCGTCGTCTTGCCTGCGCCGTTGGCGCCGAGCAAAGCCACCGTGGTGCCCCGTTCGATGGCGAACGCGACCCCATCGACCGCCGCCACGGTGCCGAAAAGCTTGCGCAAATTCTCGACGCGGATGACGGTCTCGCTCATCGGCCGGACGATCGTTGCAACGCGGTCGCGACGGATGCGGCGATCAACGGCGGAAGAACGAGAGGCCCTTGGTCCGCTTCGCGTCGGACACGATCAAGGCCTCGACATGGCGGCCCTGGAACATGGTCATGCCCACCGATTGGCCGTATTCGATCGCTTCCTTGTCGTCGCAACGGCACAGGATCGCGCGGCCCGGTCCGCAGCGGTTGATGTAATGTTCGAACTTGACCCCGTTGGGCAGCAATCCGGACTTCATCGCGGGCGTCCAAGTGATCTTGATCAGGTCGACGCCGAGCCGCTGACGATCGACGAACGGCAGCGAGTCGAGGTTCACGCCGTCGATGCAGATGCGATAGCCGCGTTCGTGGGCGAAATCGCGCGCGAACAGGAACGAGCCGAGATCGGCGAACACATCGACTTTCTGCACTTCGAGCACGATCGTGCCGCGCATGCCCGCCTGGAGGTTGTCGTCGAAGGTCAGGAATTCGGGCGCGATCATGGTCTGGACGTTGAGGTTGATGCTGACGTCGCCGGCCATGGTGCGGTCGTCGTTCTTGATCAGCATCGACAGCACGCGCCGGTCGAGCGATTCGGTCAGTTGCTGGAACAGCCAGGGGCTCGATGCCAGATTGACGTCGGGCATCAAAGTCTCGCGCAACTCGGCGATCGAGATGAACAGCTCGTTGAAGATCGGTTGCGGCGCCGCGCGGCCAACCAGCGCGCAGATGGCCTGGCGGCGCATCAGGTTCGAGAGATCGGCGCGCATCAGCGCTTCTTCGATGCGATTGAGCATCTGCGGCGTCAGCGGCTGGCCGGCGCTCATCTGTTTGACGGCCTGCTGCGCGACGAATCCCTTGGTGAAATCTTGGTGGCGGCGCGCCTCCTCTTCGTGCGCGGCGCGCTGCGCCAGCATCAACAGCGCCTCGTAGTCGGCCTCCATGTCGAACCAGTCGACGAAGGCCGGCCGGCCGGGCGCGCCTTCGTCGACCAGCAATGGATCGTCGCTGAACAGGAACTTCATCTTGACGATCGCGCCTTCGGTCTCGTCGAGCGCGGCGTCCTTGAAGATGAAGACCAGGTCGCTGTTGGACAGCACGAAGATCTGGCCCTTGAGCTGCTTGACCAGCGCCTCGAAGGAATTGATCGCCGTGCGAACATGGTGCTCGCGCCGGTTCTGCGGCTGCAGATATGACAGGTGAATGATCGCCACCTGGCGTCCGCGCCGGTGCTTTTCGAGCTTGCGCACATAGTCGAGCAGCAGCGGTTCCTGTCCCACCAGCCGCTCGGCGCGCGGATCGAAATTGGCCGGATCCTCGCGTTCGCGCTCGACCTCGCGCCGGCCCATCGTCTGCGGCGGCTTCATCGCTTCGCTCCTTCGGGCATGCGCGCCTTGATCGCGCGCATCACGGGCGGCGTGTCGAGCATCGGCAGATTGCCGCATTCGGGACGCGGCGGGCCGGACAGCACGCCATGCCGGGCGATGCATTGGCCGAGCGTGCAGGCCGCGCTCTTGTCGCACACCGCCATGGTATAGGCCGCGAGCATGGTATCGACGTAGCGGCCCTGGAAACGCTGGATGCCCTTGGCCAGGCCCCATTGGATGGCGGCCTCGGAATCGCAGCGGCCCAGCACGATTTTATCCAGCCCCAACGGGCCAAGCGCGGCGGCGACCTGCTCGCCATGCTCGCCTTCGCCCATCTCCGGGCTCCAGTTGAGCTTGTAGAAATCGGCCTTGAACTGGGAGACGTCCATGAACTGCAGCGACAGCGCGCCGATGCCGTCGAGGACGATCCAGTGGTTCTGGTCGTGCAGGCGCTTGTGCGCCTCGAAATAGCCGCGGCTGTCGGCCAGCACATCGAGCACCTGGATCTCGACCGACAATCCGGCATGACCGCCGATATGATCGGCGAATTCCTGAAAGGCGGAAGTCCGCACCGTGGCGAGGTTGAGATTGAGCCCATAGACCACCGGCCACGCCGCCAGATGCGAATTCATCAACGAACCCAGCACGCGTTGATCCAGCGACAGGCTGAGGTGCTGGAACAGCCAGCGGTTCGACAGCAGGCTGACCTCGCTCGCCAGTTCCTTCTGCAGTTCGGTCACCGATACGAAGAATTCCTGGAAGATCACCTCGGCGTTGGCGCCGCCGGCCCCCACCGCGATCGCCGATTGGCGGCGGATCAGTCGGCGTATATCGGTGCGGGCGAGGCGTTCGAGCAGATCGCCCAGCATCTTGGCGTCGAGCGTCGTCGATCCCGCCTGCTGCTGACTCTTGTCGCGGTTGCGGGCGCGCGCCTCTTCGGTGACCTCGCGCGCCATCTCGAGGAAGGCGTCATAGTCCTCGCTGGCCAGGTCGTACCAGGTGCAGAAATTGTCGATGCCGTCGCCGGTGTCGGCGAAAGTCAGCGGATCCTTCGAGAACAGGGCCCGCAGCTTGTAGATCATGTTCTCGACGTCGGTAAGATTGGCGTCCTTGAGCATGAACACGACGTCGGAATTGGTCAGCAGGAACATCTGCCCGCGATAGGCATTGACCATCGGCTCGAGCATGCGTAGCGCGATCCGGACATGGCCGTCCTGGCGGTTCTGCGGGCGCAGACGCGACAGGTGGACGTGCACGGCAATCCGGCCCTGGCGAATGCGGCCGATCCGCTCGACCGCGCCCAGCAACAGGCTTTCTTGAGTTACGACATCCGGGTTGGGGTTCCCGGGCAGGGAATACATATATCCGTCCTCGTCAACCCGCCGCGGAATTGGGGATGGCGCGGCGGCACCCACTGGAATAGATACCTTTCAGGATAATATCACACATTTCGCCAATGCGAATGGAGCCGGCATCGATGGCCGCAGAGTCGCGAGGGCGTGGGCGCACCCCGCCCGATACCCGGATTTATGCGGTTGGCGACGTCCATGGCCGCAAGGACCTGCTCGATCGCCTGTTGCGCATGATCGCCACGGACGCCAAGTCGTCGGGCGCGGGCCGCAAGCTGGTCGTTTTTCTGGGCGATTATGTCGACCGCGGTCCCGAGTCGCGGGCGGTCGTCGAGACCGTCGCCGCCGGGCCGCCCGCGGGCGCCGACTGGGCCGGATTTCGCTGGGTGCCGCTGCTTGGCAATCACGAAGCGATGATGCTGCAATTCCTCGAAGATCTCGAAATGGCCTCGGGCTGGCTCTCGCCCGGCAATGGCGGGCTCGAAACTTTGCGCAGCTATATCGGCGAATTGCCCCAGCCTTCGGGGCTCCACGCGCTCCAGTCGACGTTCGCCAGGGCCCTCCCGGCCGACCACCGGCGCTTCCTGGCCTCCCTGCCGGCCAGCCACGAGGAGGGCGGCTATTTCTTCGTCCATGCCGGGGTGCGGCCCTCCATTCCGCTCCAGCATCAGCAGCGCCAGGATCTGCTGTGGATCCGGGGCGAGTTCCTGGGCTCCAACGTCGACTACGGCAAGATGGTGGTCCACGGCCATACCATCACCACCGCGCCCGAGGAGCGCGCCAACCGCATCGGCATCGACACCGGGGCATTCTTCACCGGACGGCTGACCGCGCTGGTCGCCGAGGGCGAGTGGCGCGGATTCATTTCGACCTGAACCCGCAATTGTCGCGCTACCGGCCTTCGCCTAACCTGCGATCATGAATATCGAGGGCCATCCGACCCGCACCATTCGCCCCGCCGCCGACGGCCACGGCGTCGACATCATCGACCAGACGCGGCTGCCGCACACGCTCGAGTGGGCCCGTCTCGGAACGCTCGAAAGCGCCGCCGCGGCGATCAAGGACATGAAGGTGCGCGGCGCGCCATTGATCGGGGCGACGGCGGCTTACGGGATGGCATTGGCCATCGGCGAGGACGCATCCGACGCGCGACTGGAGCATGCTTACAAAGTGCTCTACGCGACGCGGCCCACGGCGGTCAATTTGCGCTGGGCGCTCGACGAGATGCGCCGTGCGCTCGCGCCCTTGCCGGCTGCTCGGCGTCGCGCCGCCGCCTGGGCGCGCGCCGCGGCAATCTGCGACGAGGATGTGGCGATCTGTTCCGCGATCGGCGATCACGGGCTCGCTCTCATTCGCGCGGCCTGGGACCGGCGCCGCGCTGGCGGGGCCGATCGGGTCAATATCCTTACCCATTGCAATGCCGGCTGGCTTGCCACCGTCGATTGGGGCACGGCGACCGCGCCGATCTACAAGGCGCACGATGCGGGCATTCCCGTGCATGTCTGGGTCGACGAGACCCGGCCGCGCAATCAGGGGGCGTCATTGACGGCGCGCGAACTGTCCTGGCACGGCGTGCCGCACACCGTGGTCGTCGACAATGCCGGCGGCCACCTGATGCAGCACGGCATGGTCGATCTTTGCATCGTCGGCACCGACCGCACGACCGCCGGCGGCGACGTCGCCAACAAGATCGGCACCTATCTCAAGGCGCTGGCGGCCAAGGACAATGGCTTGCCCTTCTACGTGGCGCTGCCCGGCCCGACCGTCGACTGGACCATCGCCAACGGTCTGCGCGACATCCCGATCGAGCAGCGCGCGGCACGCGAAGTCACACACATCGCGGGAATGGACGAAGGTGGCGTCGTGCGCGAGGTGCGCCTCACGCCCGAAGGAAGCGCCGCTGCCAACTACGGTTTCGACGTAACCCCGGGCCGCCTGGTCACTGCCCTAATCACCGAGCGGGGTGTCTGTCCGGCCTCGCGCGCCGGACTGATCGGCCTTTATCCCGAGCACCGCAACGCGGCGGCTGAATAGGTCGAGCAAATTGTCCCCCGCGAACGGAATCCTCCTCGCAGGATCGCGCGTTCCGGCGCGAACCCTCCGCTAAAGCGTGCCAGAGTTATAACTGGGCGCGTGCGCGGATCACTTGGCAGCGGCAATCCATTCAGGCTTTCCGTCCGGCGCCTTCAAATCGGCCGTCCAACTCGCTTCGATCTGCTTGACCACCGATTCGGGCATCGGCACATAGTCCAGTGCCGCGGCCTGCTTCTGGCCGTCACGCAGGCACCAATCGAGGAACTTGAGCGTTAGAGCGTTTTGTTCCGGGTTGCTGTCCTTGCGCAGCAGCATGTAAGTGGCGGCCGTGATCGGCCATGTCTTGTCGCCGGGCTGGTCGGTCAAGATGAGATAGAAGTTCTGCACCTTGCCGAAGTCGGCCAGTTCGGCCGCGGCTTGGAACGCCTCCATGGTCGGGGCGACCTGCTTTCCGGCGCTGTTGACCATGTTCGTATAGACGAGATGGTTTTCCATGGCATAGGCGTATTCGACATAGCCGATCGCACCGTCGATTTGCTGCACGTTGGCCGCCACGCCCGCATTGCCCTTGCCGCCGACACCAACCGGCCATTGGATGGAGGTATCTTCGCCGACTTTCTGCTTCCACTCGGGGCTGACTTTCGACAGGTAGTCGGCGAAGTTGAAGGTGGTTCCCGATCCGTCGGCCCGATGCACCACCGAGATCGCCTGATGGGGCAGCGGCGCCTGGGCGTTCAGCTTCTTGATCGCCGGATCATCCCACAATTTGATGTTGCCCAGATAGATGTCGGCCAAAGTCGGCCCGTCGAGAACCAGATCGCCCGACTTGATCCCCTTGATGTTGACGACCGGAACGATCGAAATGATGACCTGCGGAAACTGGACCAGATTGTTCTTCGCCAACTCGTCGGGCATCAGCGGCTTGTCGGTATTGCCGAACGACACGGTCTTCCGCTCGATCTGCTCGATCCCGCCGCCAGAACCGATCGGTTGATAATTGATCTGGTCCCCGGTGGCCTTGGCGTAGGCGGCCGCCCACTGCGACAGCACGGGATAGATCGCCGTGCCGCCCGCGCCGCTCAGTTGCGCGGCCTGCGCCGACGTGACCGCCAGCGATGCGGCGATGGCGGCAATTCCCGCCCCAAGACGATGGTTCATCACGCAACCCTCCGGATTGACATTGTCGGCTGGCGCCGATCGTTCGAGCAGCCTGTGGCGTGGCTCGACGCGCGCGGACAATGCGTCCGCGCTGTGGCGAAGATGAGGCTGGCTCGTTACACTTGCGTGAAAGCCACCGGCGGTGCAGCGAACGGCGCCGGCGGCGGGGCCGTTCAGGGCTTCTTGTTGGCGTCCGACAGCTTGTTGAGCTGATCCTGCATCGCATTGATGCGCGATTGCAGGTCGGCCACCGAGGGTTCGGTGCCTTCCTGGCCCGGACCCGGGGGCGCCCCCGGCGCGGCGCCGTTGGTGCCGTTGGGCGGTATGCCTTGCGCGCCGTAGAAGGGAACGAACATCTTCATCGCCGTATCGAACAAAGCCAGATTCTGCTTGTTCAATTCCTCAAGCGGATTGAACGGGAACAGGCCGCCCAGCATGGTTTCCATATACTGGCGCATCTGGCTTTCGTGATTGGTGAAGGCGCCCATGCTGTGCTCGAGATAGCGAGGCAGCAGCCGGCCCAGCGAATCGCCATAGAAGCCGATCAGGCTCCTGAGGAAGCTGATCGGCAGCAGATGCTGGCCGCCCTTGCCTTCCTCTTCGACGATGATTTGTGTCAGCACCGCGCGGGTGATGTCTTCGCCGGTCTTGGCGTCATAAACCACGAATTCTTCGTTTTGTTTAACCATTTGCGCAAGGTGGTCGAGCGTGACGTAGCTGCTCGTGGCCGTGTTGTAGAGGCGTCGATTGGCGTATTTCTTGATCGTTATCGGCTTCTTTTCCGCAGGCGCATTCGACATGGTCGGCCCTCTCCGCGTGCCCGGATTACCTACTACACTAGCAGATATATGGTACTGCTTACCGCTTTGCGGCAACAGTTTTTGCAACTGCGTTGGGGGCCCGCTATAGTTTGACCCATGACCGATGCGCCCGATCCGACCCAGCTCGCGCGCCGTTATCTCGATCTATGGCAGCAACAGGTGACGGCATGGCTAAACGAGCCGGAAGTGGCCGACGCCATGGCCAAAAGCTACCTCCTGATGGTGCGCGGCCTGACCGCGCTGGCCAACGCCGCCGGCGTCAATCCTGGACCCTCCCCGGCCAGCGGCGGGACGGGAGATGAGCGGGCCAGGAGCGCCCAAACGCGGAACGAAGTCGGAGGCCGATCCGGCGGGCCGGGCGCGGCTGGGGCCGCGGCCGTTGCCGCTGCACCTCGCGACCCAGATCGCGACGCTGCTGTCCTCGCAGGTCGCCTTGCCAAGCTTGAGGAACGGCTCGCTCGCCTGGAATCCGCGGCTGCAGCCGAGCGCCGACCAGCTACGCGACGCGCTCGGCCGGGTCGACGCTGACGCCTTCGAGCGCGCGCTGGCCGCCGAGGCCGGGCACCGCATCGAAGCCTTCCTGACTGGCGTCGAAGCCTATCGCCGGCACCCCTACCGCCGCCATCTGACCGAGCCAAAGACCGTTTGGCGCCTGGGTGCGGCGCGCCTGCTCGACTATTCGCGCCGCGGCGCCAAGGGTCCGGCCCTGCTTGCCGTCCCGTCGCTCATCAATCGCGCCTATATCCTCGACCTCACCGCCGACCGCAGCATGATGCGATCGCTGGCCAAGCGCGGCCTAAGGCCGTTCCTGCTCGATTGGGGCGCGCCGGGCGAACGCGAAATGCGCTACGGGCTCGACGACTATGTCGGCACGGTCCTCTCGGGCGCCTTGGACGCCACCACCGCTCTGGCCGGCCGTCCCGCCGTGCTCGGCTACTGCATGGGCGGCCTGCTGGCCCTGGCGATTGCGATCCTGCGACCCAAGGATGTTCGGGGCCTCGCCTTGTTCGCTACGCCGTGGGACTTCCATCGTCCCGACAAGTCGCAGGCCAACGCCGTCACGGTGCTGCGCAGGCCGATCGAGGACGCGATCGCCCTTTGGGGCGGCATGCCGGTCGATCTGCTGCAGGCCTGTTTCGCGGCGGTCGATCCGGGCGGCATCGAACGCAAATTCCGGGTTCTGGCCGATATGGACGCCTCGAGCCCGCGGCTGCGCGAATTCGTCGCGCTCGAAGACTGGTTGAACGACGGCGTCATGCTGGCTGGCCCCGTGGCGCGCGAGGCCATGTTCGGCTGGTATGTCGAAAATCGCCCGGCCCTCGGCCTATGGAAGGTCAAAGGCAAGGCGATCCGCCCCGAGCGCTACAAGGGCCCGGCGCTGGTGCTGGTGCCGTCGCGCGACCGCATCGTGCCGCCGGCATCGGCGCTCGCGCTGGCGAAAATGCTGCCTCATGCCGAAACGGTCGAACTCGATACCGGACATATCGGCATGGTGACCGGCGCGCTGGCCCCGCGGCAGGTTTATGCACGCCTTGTCGACTGGCTCGACCGAACCGCCTGAGTCAGAACTACCCGCGCAACCCGGGCATAGCTGCGCTGCGCGGGTTGTTTCCGACCCGTCCCGACCGACATAAGTTGCTTGCAATGACAACGCGGCAACGGACAATTGCCGCAGGGTCGGGAGGAGAGAGGTTCCCATGACGCAACCACGTTCGGGCGGACGCGCCGTCGCATCGGTCGTCCCGGCCACCAGAACCCTCGAGGGCGAGGGATTCGAGGTAAGGCGGGCGATTCCCGGACCGGGCTTCCAGTCGGTCGGGCCGTTCATCATGCTCGATCATTTCGGACCGAAGAATTACGGCCCCGGCGAGGCGCTCGGCGCCCCCGAGCACCCGCATTTCGGCATCGAGACCCTGACCTATATGCTCGACGGCTATGGCCTGCATCGCGACAGCATCGGCAATGTGAGCATCACCGGCCCGGGCGAGGCGCAGTGGATGCGCGCCGGCCGCGGCATCGTCCACGACGAGGGCGCCGATCCCGAGGCGCGCGAGCGCGGCGGGATGAACCATGGCATCCAACTGTGGATCAACCTGCCCAAGGGCCACCGCGACGCCCCGCCCGAATACAAACCCTATCGCGCCGACGTCATTCCCGAACTGGTCGGCAACAACGCCACCATCAGGCTCCTGGCCGGCAAGCTGGGAACGGCCATCGGCCCGGTCACCTCTTTCGCGCCGCCCTGGCTCGCCCATGTCACCCTCGCGCCCGGCGCAACCCTCGAACTCGCCACACCCGCGGGCATCGATCTCGGCGCCTACATCCTGTCCGGCTCCGGCAGGTTCGGCGCTCCCGCGCACGAAGCCCACGAGGGAGAGTTGGTCCGCTTCGCGCAGACCGGCGCCGGCGTGACAATCGTGGCCGAAGGAGCGCTCGATGCCTTGGTCCTGGGCGGCCCGCCGGTCGAGGGCCAATTGCTGCGCTACGGTCCGTTCGTGGCCGATACCAGGCAGGAATTGCTGCGCGCGGTGACCGACTACCAGACCGGCGCGATGGGCAGCATCGACTTCTCGAAGCCCATTCCGGCCCGGCCTGCGCCGCTGCGCGCGGCGCGCCAACCGATCCCCGCTTCGGTATAGGTTGGGCCGCTAGGCCGACTTCCGCTTCATCGTCCCGGGCGGCGTCACGCGCACCGAAGTGATCTTGTTGCGCTGGCGCCGCAGCACCTCGAAGCGGAAGCCGTGGATCAGGAATTTCTGGCCGACCTCGGCGATGGTGCGGGCCTCGAACAGCAACAGGCCCGCAATCGTCGCCGCCTCCTCGTCGGGCAAATTCCATTCTAGTTCGCGGTTGAGGTCGCGAATCGTGACGTCGCCCTCGACTAGGTAGGAACCGTCCGGCTCCGGCCGCACGCCCGACACCGTTTGGCCCTTGGCCATGGGACGATCGGGCATCTCGCCGACGATCTCCTCGAGGATGTCCTCGAGCGTCACCACGCCTTGCAGGGCGCCGTATTCGTCGACCACCAGCGCCAGGTGGTCATGGCGGATGCGGAACGCCTGCATCTGATCCAGCAGCGAGGTCGATTCCGGAATGAACCAGGGAGGGTCGGCGATGGTAGCGACGTCGAGCTTGGCGATGTCGCCGCGAAGCTCGTGCAGCGCCCGCAACAGCTTCTTGGTCTGGATCACGCCGACAATATTGTCCGGTGTTCCCCGCCACAACGGCAAGCGCGAGTGGGGGCTGGCGGCGGCCTGATCGATCACGGTCTCGGCCGGCTGGTCGGCGTCGGCGGCGACCATGTTGCTGCGGTGGGTCATCACCTCGCCGACGGCGACGTCGTTGAGATCGAGGATCGAGCGCAACATCTTCCGCTCGTCCCGGATGGCGCCGCGCCCGCCATGCATCGCGATGGCGCCGCGCAGCTCGGCCAGCGCGGCCTCCGCCTTCATCCCCCCCTCGAACTTCACGCCGAACACCCGCAGCATGCCGTCGACCAGCCATTGCACCGCCGCCACCGGCGGTCCGATCGCCACCACCACCAAGCGCATCGGCACGGCCAGAACCAGGGCGACGCGATTGGGCCGGCGAATGGCGACCGTCTTGGGCAGGATTTCGCAGAAGATCAGCACCACCAAAGTGGTGGCCAACGCGCCCAATGCCACGCCCCGCGGGCCGAACAGTTCGATGGCGATCGAGGTCGCTAGTCCCGATGCGACGATCTGGGTCAACGTGGTGCCCAGCAGGATGGCGCCGAGCATGCGATCCTTGCGCGCCCGCAGCTTGTTGACGCGAGCGGCGGCGCGATTGCCTTCGGCCTCGAGCTGATGCATCAACGGCTGGGAGGCACCGGTCAGCGAGGTCTCGGCCGCGTTGAAGAATGTCAGCAGCAGCAGCAATCCGCCGATCGCGATGATCTCGTAGATCATGCCGCGGCCTGGTCCAGCATCTCGCGCAACACCGCCAGCGCCTCGGTCGCGGGAATGTCGCGGGCCAGCTCGGCCTTGCCGATGCCGCCCGCGACCACGAAGCCGATCCTGCCGTCCTTGACCTTCTTGTCGCTGCTCATTTGCGCGACGATTCGGTTCGCATCCCAGGCGCGATCGGGCAGCGGTGGCGGCCGAACCGGCATGCCGGCCGCGACCAGGTGGCGGCGCACGCGTTCGAGATCGCCCGGCGCGCAACGTCCCGTCCGCACCGAAAGCGCGAACGCCAGGACCATTCCAATCGACACGGCCTCGCCGTGCAGCAGCAGATCGCCGAAGCCGGCCTCGGCTTCCAGGGCATGAGCGAAGGTATGCCCGAAATTGAGCAGCGCCCGCCGCCCGGCCTCGCGCTCGTCCTCGCCCACGATCAGCGCTTTGGCCAGGCAGGATTGATACACCGCGTGGGACAGCGCCTCCTTGTCGCCAGCCAGCAGCGCGGCGCCATGCGTCTCGAGCCAATAAAAGAAGGTGGGGTCGTTGATCAGTCCGTATTTGACCACTTCGGCGTAGCCGGCGCGCAACTGGCGTTCCGGCAGGGTGGCGAGGAGGTCGATATCGGCAATCACCAGGCGCGGCTGGTGGAAGCTCCCCACCATGTTCTTGCCCCAGCGCGTGTCGATCGCGGTCTTGCCGCCGACCGAGGAATCGACCTGGGCCAGCAGCGTGGTGGGAATCTGAATATAGGGAACGCCGCGCAGATAGATCGCCGCCGCGAAGCCGGCGAGATCGCCGATCACCCCGCCGCCGAACGCCACCACCGTGGTGCCGCGCTCGCAACCCACGTCCTGCATGGTGTCGAGCAGGCCTTCGAGATGGGCGAAATCCTTGGTGCTCTCGCCGGGCGGCAGGACCTCGACGCTATGGGCGATCTCGGCGCGTTCGAGCGACCCCTCAAGCGTGGCCAAGTGGTGCGCGGCCACATTGGTGTCGGTGACGACGAACACGCGCGGCTGGGGCAACAGCGGTCGCATCGCGGTACCGGCGAATTGCAGCAGGTCGGTACCGACATGGATTTCGTAGCTGCGCTTGCCGAGCGAGACCCGGACATGAGGCACGGTGGCGAACTCCGCTCGAATCAGAGAACGGAAACCGCCTGGACGCCCGACGGGGCGTGGGCTGCCAGCGCCGCAAGCACGCGCTCCACCGTGGCTTCGGCCGGCTGGTCGAGGGTGTCGACGACCACATCCGCCTCGGCATAGATCGGATAGCGCTTCTCCATCAGCACGCGCAATGCCTCCCGCGGATCGCCCTTGCTCAGCAAAGGACGATGTTCGCGTCCCGACGTGCGCTTGACCAAAAGCTCGAGATCGGCGCGCAGCCAAACCGAAATGGCCTTGGCCGCGATCAGCCGGCGCGTCTCGGGGTCGATGAAGGCCCCGCCGCCGGACGCGAGCACCGCGGGACCGCCGTCGAGCAGGCGGGCCATCACCCGGCGCTCGCCGTTGCGGAACGCGGCCTCGCCCATGCGCTCGAAAATCTCCGAGATGGTGCAACCGGCGGCCAGTTCGATCTCGGCGTCGGCGTCGACGAACGGCCGACCGATGCGAGCCGCGAGCTTGCGCCCGACGCAGGTTTTGCCCGCGCCCATCAGGCCGATCAGCACGATGGCGCGTTCCGGCACGGACTCGGGGCGTCGTTGCAGATCGACTCCGCTATCGTTAGACTTGTCCATCTTCGTCATGCCCGCAGCCTAGCACAATGATGGCGGGGTGTGCGCCCCGTCCTGGCACAGATAGAGTAACCCCACATTGGCTAGAATCCCATGAAGGGCCTGCTTCGCATCCTCCTCCTCATCGTGGTCGTGGTGGTGGTCGCCGGCGTCGCGGCGCTCGCGATGCTCGATATGCCCGCGCCGACGCAGCACGTCGAGAAAGTCATTCCCAATGCCCAGTTGGGCCATTGAGCGCCGCGCCATAGCCTTCCGGCAGGCCGGCGTCTTGGCGGCGCTTGCCGCCGGTTTGTGCGCCTGGTCCGGTTCGGCCATGGCGCAGAACCAGCCGACCTCGCTGCTGCCCGTTCCCAATCCACCGACGGTGATCCTCAGTCCTTCGGCCGCCGTATCGCCGGCCAAGCCGGCGGCCGAGACCGAGCCGATCACCGGAACCGCACCCAGCGGCAGTCCCGTCCAGGTGCAACAGCTTTCGGGTCTCGACATCAACGGTTTCGGCACGCTCGACGAGTCGCATGGCGGGCTCCCCTCGGGATTCTGGTCGGGCACCGATGCCGCGGTGGCCGACAAGCTCCTCTCGATCCTGCGTCCGACCGCCTCGCGGCCGATGCAGGATCTGGCGCGCGCGGTGCTTCTCTCGGTCGCTACCCCTCCCGCCGTCGCCGCCGGCTCGCCCGCGCCGTCCGATCCGATAATCGTGCGGCGCGCCAAGACCCTTTGGACGCTCGGTCGCGCCGACGACCTCGCCAATCTGCTCAAGTCGCTGCCCGCGCCCGCGATCACGCCGCCCTTGCGCCGGATCAGGGCGGATGCCGCGCTCCTGGTCGGCGACTCCCCCACCGCCTGCGCCGAGGCCGCACCCCTCGCCGCGGCCAGCACCAGCGATCCCTATCCGGTCGAGCTACGCGTTTATTGCCAGTTCGTCGTCGGCCAGGCCAGCGCCGCGAGCCTGGGTATCGACGTGCTGCGCGAGCAAGGTGTCACCGATCCCGAATTCTTCGCCCTCGCCGATGCGCTGGCCGGCACGGTTCCACTGGCCAAGCGCTCGATCGCGCCCTCTTCGGCCCTGATCCTGGCGATGGCCCGTCTCGCCAAGGCCGACATCGCCGATCCCGGGCCCGATTCCCCGGCCATGGTCTCCCGCGCCCTGGCGCTGGTCAGCGGGCCGCTGCTCGACATCCGTCTCGCCGCCGGCGAACAGGCCGAGGCGGTGGGCGCGCTGGATGCCGACACGCTGCGGCGCCTCTATGCCAGCGTTCCCTTCACCGGCGAGGACCTCGCCAGTGCCGAATCCAAAGCGGCGTCGCTGCCGGCGCCGCGATCCCACGCGCTGCTATTTCAGGCTTCCGACAAGCAGGCCGCGCCGCTGGCCAAGGCCGGACTGATCGCACGCGCGCTCAATGGCGCCGACGGGCCCGCCTTCTTCGTTCAGGCCCGGGTCTATGCCCCACAGATCGTCGCGCTGCAACCCTCGACCGATATCGCGCTCTACGTGCCTGCGCTCGCCAAAGCCTTGCTTGCCGCCCATCAGTTCGACGCGGCCCGAGCCTGGCTGGGATGGATCAAGGCCCAGGCGGCGGCCGACAAGTCGGCCGCCGGCGTCGAGGCAGGCCTGGTCGTCCAGGCGCGGATCGCGCAACTTGCTGACGCGCCTTTGACCTCCGATCAGTTCAAAGCCTGGCGCGACGCGGCCGGTGGACTGCCGGCCGACAGGACCGCGCGCCGCACCGATCTGGCGCTGGCCCTTCTGACCGCGGTTGGCGATGCGCCGCCAGCCGATGCGTGGCTGGCCCAACTCGGCAACGGGGCAAGCGTCACCGTCCAGGCACCTAATCCTGCGTTGGTGCTGGGGCTGGATGCCGCGGTCGCCGGCAAGCGCACCGGCGAGATTATCCTCGATTCCTATGCCATGTTGGGCGATGGCACGCTCACCCAGATCGACGTGGCCGACTTGGCGCGGGTGGTCGCCGCGCTCACGGCCGTCGGATTCAAGGACGAGGCTCGCAGCCTGGCGCTCGACGCGGCTTTGGCCAATGGCCTTTGAAGGGAATAACCGCCGTGGCGTCTGACGGCGCCGGCCCCCGCGTCGAAGCCTTCCTCGAAATGATGTCCGCCGAGCGCGGCGCCTCGGCCAACACCATTGCCGCCTATCGCCGCGATCTCGCCGATCTCGCGCTTTTCATGAAGCCCAAGGGTCGCGCGGCGGATGAGGCCGATATCGAACTCCTGCGCGCCTACCTCGCCGATCTGCACCGCCGCGGCCTGGTCGCGCGCAGCGCCGCGCGGCGGCTCTCGGCCCTGCGCCAGTTCTACCGTTTTCTGCTGACCGAGGGTGTGCGCGCCGACGATCCGACCCACACCCTCGATGCGCCGCGCCTCGGCCGTTTGCTGCCCAAGTATCTCGGCGAAGAGGAAGTCGGGGCAATTCTCGATGCATCGCGGCGTCGAGCGGGCGTGGCCGGCTTGCGCGCGGTGGCGCTGATGGAAGTGCTCTACGCGACCGGGCTGCGCGTCTCCGAGCTGGTGGGCCTGCCGGCCGCCGCCGTCGCGCGCGAACAGCGCGTGCTGATCGTGCGCGGCAAGGGCGGCAAGGAACGGATGGTTCCCTTGGGCGAGCCCGCGCGTATCGCGGTGGCCGATTGGCTCGCCGTGCGCGAACCGCGCGCCAGCAAATGGTTGTTCCCGGGTTCGGGACGATCGGGCCATTTCACCCGCTCGAGCTTCGCCCGGCTGCTGGCCGACCTCGCCGCCGAAGCCGGCATCTCGGCCGCGCGCGTCTCGCCCCATGTGCTGCGCCATTCCTTCGCCAGCCATCTTCTTGCCCATGGCGCCGATTTGCGCTCCGTGCAGCAGATGCTGGGCCATGCCGACATCGCCACCACGCAGATCTACACGCATGTGCTCGATGCGCGGCTCAGATCGCTGGTCACCCAGCATCATCCGCTGGCCAAGAAGGCCGGCTAGAGCGTTTCAAGCCTAAGCCGAATCGGAAGGGGATTCCGTTAGGGCTGGGAATGTGATTCAAGATGCTGGCTGGGAAGGAGGCCAGCATCGATGAGCGGTCCCCTATC
>Ga0181537_10002137_pt1 | contig 17617 bp, 18 predicted proteins | sample PEATcosm2014_Bin_39_FD_119765 | JGI IMG/M metagenome (GOLD analysis project Ga0181537, IMG submission 119765) | Peatland microbial communities from MTU Mesocosm Facility, Houghton, MI, USA - PEATcosm2014_Bin23_10_metaG | ecosystem: Environmental > Terrestrial > Soil > Wetlands > Peat | place... | reverse complement strand
GCAAGATACCGCTGCGCCGCAACTGGACAGTTCGCTTCTATTTGGCCGATGGCTACAAAGCGGCCCAATGCGAAGTCGGTCGTTAATACCGCGTGTGGCCGCTATATCGGCGACGCGCCTTGCGCGGACGAGCGCGGCGGGCGGGCGGCAAAGTTACTCACGCGCGACGAGGTGCGTCGGTATGGCGGGTTTCGTAGATAATCAGAATTGATTGACCGAAGACGCCACCACCTGCACGATATGAAAGGCACGCGCCTTCAAATCCTTCAGCAGGCCCGGTAATGCGGCAACAGTTGCGCTGTGGATATCGTGAAGCAGCAAAATGCCTTTGCCGCGCGCCTCAAGCCGGCTCACAGCAAGCGAAATGATTTTTCTCGGCGAGATGCGATGGTGCCAGTCATGTGCAACCGTATCGGAGCTAAACGACGCCAGGTGCCGAGCGGCAAGCTCGCCCCCAGCTGGCGATTTGTTTACGGCGTCAAGACTCGTTGGCGGCGCAACCCGCCCCCTTGCGACAGCTCCATTGCGTGCGTCTGCACTCGGTAACGACGTTGCGCCTCCGTCCGCGCAATGGCGTGGAAGTCCGCACTGTCGAATCTCAGATCGCGCAGATCGTGTTCGGAAAGGCTTTCCAGCTCCGAAAGCATGGCGCGATAACCGCGCACCAGGCGAAATAACCAGATCGCTACGCTGCAGGTTAGCCGCGCAAAACGAAACCACGTGGCGACGCCGCGATTTCCGCCGTCCCGGTGCCGGCGAGTTCGTATGCGAGCGGACGCGGCCGCGCCGGTTGCATAAAGGGGAGGGCGCGTGCCGTCGGCCGTTGCTTGGCTGTGCACGCAACCACTCTAGGCAACCCATGTAACGTCGCGTGCTTTGCGCTGTAACAGCAGTGTAACAGTGGCTTTGCTTGACGGGAACCGCCTCGTGCGGGACAATCAACTTCCGGGCGATTGGACAGATTTATTGGCCAATCATGCCGAAACGCGTTCTGGTCGTGGCCCAACAAACGGTGCTTCGTGCTGCGATCGCGCGGTCGCTGCTGCCAATCGGCTATAGCGTCGAAATTGCTTCTACGGAAAAGACCGCGCGTCAGCTCCTGCGCAAGGAGTCATTCGAAGCGGCCGTCGTCGCCGCGTCTTCGGCCATTGACCGCGAGCTGTCCTTTCTGCGGGAGGTGGAGAGCGCCGTCGGCAAGCTCGTGATCCTGGCCGAGGGCGCGGCCGTCGGTAGACAACTCACCAACTGGTTCTCCGATGCTTTGGTTTGCGAGTCGGAGCCGCTTAATCCTGAAACATATGTGTCGTTTATTGGCCATGGCGCGTCGACCGCGAAGCGCCGCGAGCGCGCAAGCGGCGCCGATGTTATTCAGTTCGAAGGCTGCAAGCTCGACCTGGCCGGACACGTTTTTCTCAACGCCAAGGGCCAGGAGGTGACGCTGACGCGTGGAGAATTTGCGCTGCTGGTAGCGTTTGTTAGCAGTCCCGGGCGGGTCTTGTCGCGCGCGGAATTGCGGCGAGAAGTCGATGGCGGCCGTTCCGATAACTACGACCGCAGCATCGACATGCTCGTGGCGCGATTGCGGCGCAAGATAGAGCCGCGGGAAACGAAGGCCCAATTTATCGTTACCGTGCCGGGCGCCGGCTATAAGTTCGTGGCTCGCGTGCGAATAACAGAGCTGGAAGGCACGCCGGTGATGGCCGAGCCTGTTCACGCCAAAACGCACGATGCGCAATCGGTCGAAAGGCGGCAGGTTGCCGTTTTGTCGTGTCAGATTCTTGGGTTTGCGGCGCTTGCTGCCGAACTGGATCCTGAGGATCTCGACGCGATCATCAGCCACGTTTACGAAGTCTGCGCTGGCACCATCACTCGGCGCGGTGGCCTCGTCGCCCGTAATTTCGGCGACAATATCGTCGCTTATTTCGGCCATCCGAAAGCTCAGGAAAACGACGCGGAAAACGCCCTGCGCGCCGCGCTAGAGTTGAACACAGCGATCGACGCCATCGATCGCTGGCCGAAGGGCAAGTTTCGCGCACGCACCGGTATCGCCACCGGGCTCATGGTGATCGGCGAACTCGGCAGCACCGCCGGCAGAGAAGCCGCTGCCGTCGGCGAAGCGCTCAACCTCGCCCAACATTTGCAGCAAGCGGCGGCCGCCGGCGGCGTGGTCATGGAGGAGCGTACCCGGAGGTTGGTTGGCCGTTTGTTCGATTGCCGCGAAATCGCACCGGTGGTGATCGACGATAGCGCGAAGGCCATCCGGGCTTGGCACGTGATTGCGGCGGCCGCCGGGATTGGCCGCTTTGACGCGTTGCGGCGCGAGGACATGTTGCCAATCGTCGGTCGCGAAGCCGAAATGGGACGGCTGATGCAACTTTGGTCCGAGGTCAAGGCTGGCCGCGGGCGAGTCGTGATCCTGATCGGCGAAGCCGGCATCGGCAAATCGCGTCTGATCGTCGAGTTGGAGGAACAGCTGCAATCCGAGGCGCCGGCGCCCCTTCGTTATTGCGGCTTGCCCCACCGCTCGGATGCGCCAATGGCCGTCATTCTGGACGAACTGCAAATGTCCGCCGACTTCGGCCGCGATGATAGTGCCGCACTGCGTCTGGAGAAGCTTCGCCGTCAGATCGACGCGCTAGGACCGGCGGCGGCGGAGGCGGAGGCGCTCCTCGCGGGCCTGTTGAGCCTGCCCTCCGACGCGTCACCGGAGACCGCGCAGCTGTCGCCGCAAAAGCGCAAGGAGCGAATCTTTGTCCATTTGCTGGCGCGCATCGCGTCCATGGCATCACAACGACCGGTCTTGGCCGTCGTTGATGACGTACAGTGGGCCGATCCGACGTCGCTCGAATTTCTTACCCTTCTGGTCGAGCGCGCCAACAACCTACGTCTACTGCTGTTGATCGTAGGCCGGCCGGAAGCGACGCTGCCATGGCCGGACTATGCGCATCTGACTACGCTTATTCTTTCCCGTCTCAGCCGTCCGGACTCGGCGGCACTCATCCATCTGGTCGCCGCAGACAGCCGCGTCGCCGCGGCGGCGGAGGATGAGATCATCTCGCGAGCCGAGGGCGTGCCGCTGTTCGTCGAGGAGCTTACAAAATCGGTACTGGAGCGATTGCCCGCGGGCGATGGGCCGCGCGCGCGCCGAACCAAAGCGGCGGAACTGGGCCTTATTCCACCCACTCTGCATGGCCTGCTGTTAGCGCGTTTCGACCGAATCGCCGGCGCCAAAGAAGTTGCGCAAGCCGCCGCTGTGATCGGTCGCGATTTTTCGTATGAGCTTTTGCGCTTTATTGCCGAACGGAATGACGCGGCATTAACGAGTGCGCTCGATCAGTTGGTCTCTTCGGGGCTGGTGTTCCGGCGCGGATCGCCGCCGCAAGCAAGCTTCTTGTTCAAGCATGCGCTGGTGCGCGATGCCGCCTACGACATGCTTGTGCGCGAGCGACGGCAGGCCCTGCACGGCAGCGTCGCGCGGTCTTATGAAGAATTGTTTCCGGAAACCGCCGCGATGCAACCGGAATTGCTCGCCTATCATTGGCGGGAGGCTGGTGATTGGCCCAAAACGATCGGCTATCTGATAGCCGCGGCGGAACAGGCACTGCGGCGTTCGGCAACAAACGAAGCCCTCTCTCATCTCGGGCGAGCGCGCGAGGTGATGTTGGCATTGCCCGAGACCGACGACCGACTGCAACTGGAACTCAAACTGGAAATCAGCCTAGGTCGGGCGCTGATTGCTGGTCGCGGCTATACGGCACAGGAAACGATCGATTCCTACCGGCGCGCCCACGCCTTGTGTGACGCGCTCCACGACCATTATTGGCTGCCGATTGTTTTGTTCGGACTGAGTCTCAGCACCTGGTTTGCGGCCGATTACAAGTCGGCGCTCGGTTCGGCGCAGGCGCTCATTCGCTGGGGTGAGCAAGAAAACGTCGGGCCCGGCCGGGCCATGGGCCATTTCTTGACCGGCATGACGCTGACCATGATGGGTGTGTTCGCCGCGGCACGACACCACCTTGAGCGCGCCCTCGCCATCAATGAATTCACGTTGACTGGTCGGCCGCCGTTTCTGGCGTCAGATGCCGATGGCCGCATTACTGCGCTGATGTATTTGCACACCTGCCTGTTTGCGCTTGGCTTCCCGGAACAGGCACATGCCGCGGCCAGGCGGGCGCTCGTGGACACTCCCTCGCAACGATATTCCGTGCTCGTCGCGCAGACCAATGCCTGCCGCATGCACGCGCTGGAGCGTGATTACCGAAGTGTTCTGCGGGTCGCGCTCGAGGCATTGCAAGTCTCCGAGCAGCAGGGTTATCCATTCTTTATCGGCACCAGCTTGGTCTATCGCGGCTGGGCATTGGCGCAGCTTGGGCAGGCGACCGAAGGGGTCGCGCTTTGCCACGAAGGTATTGCCAAGCTTCGCGCCCTGAGCGCCGTGAATTGGTTTCCGCGGTACCTGTCATATCTTGCAGAATGTCACGAAAAGGCCGGCGACGCCGAACGCGCATTGAGCATTGTGGGCGAGGCCATCACGGCGGCGCGCCAACTTGGCGAGCCGTTCTGGGAGGCCGAGCTTCTGCGTTTGCAGGGAGGGCTGATGGTGACGCTCGGCCAGCTTGATCAGGCAGAAGCCCGCTTTCGCGACGCGTTGGCTTTGGCGCGCCGCCAGGAAGCACGTCTGTTCGAGCTGCGCGCCGCCACGAGCCTCGCCGACTTACTGGCCGCTACCGGCGACGGCGGCAGCGCTCGCGAAGCATTGGCGCCGGTCTACGCTCGCTTCACCGAAGGATTTGAGTTCCTCGATTTGCGGGAAGCGAAGGCGTTGCTTGATCGGATTGTCGCGCCGCAGCCCGCCGGCGCCAATGCGTCCAACGACAAATGAACGGGCGGAGAGGGCGCCGATGTGCACGCGGATCGTTTGGGTGAACGATGACGTGGAGAAAGTACCACTCGTCGGACGAATTATGGACTGGGGCTATGACGATTACGAGCCGGACCTTTGGATTCTGCCGCGCGGCGGCAGTCGAGATGGCGGCACCAAGTCAAACCCAATACTATGGGACGTTCGATACGGCAGCCTGGTTGCGCCGCTTTACTGGAAGGTGAGGCGAAACGGCACCGTCACCACGGTCGCGACCAGCACGGACGGAATCAACGAAAAGGGCCTTTCTGGACACACGCTGTGGCTAGGCAAGACCGAGTATCCGCAAGCGGGCGACCGCAAGACGCTAAACGTCGGAAAGTGGCTGCAATACTACCTGGACCAATTCAAAACGGTCGCCGATGCAACGCGCCACGCCGCCAAGGCGCCGTACCGGCTGGTGGCGGCGATCGTCGGCACAATACCGGGCATGCTTCACCTCACCCTGGAAGACGGCACCGGAGATTGCGCCGTCATCGAGTACATCAACGGCGTGCCGCACATCCATCCGGACCCCGCGCGACATCAAGACAGCCGCGACTACTGGGTCATCACCAATTCGCTGACATGCGATCTGCAAAGTAGAAACACCCTCAGTCAATACAAACCATTTGGCGGAACCCTGGAGCTTCCCGGCTCGACGGATTCACGGCACCGGTTCATCCGCGCTTGGCACTATCTCTTGCAATTGCCCAAACCGCGCGACGAAAAGCAAAGAGTAGCCTACATGCTGAGCGTGCTTAGGAACGTGTCTTACCCGTTTGGGAAAATTGACCAGTTTGCCCCGCCGCCTCAAGATAATCTGATACCTTCGACCCGCTGGCGTTCCGTCACCAACCTCAGGGACAAGAGGTATTATTTTGAATCGACGACTACCCTCAATATCTGTTGGGTCGACCTCGACATGCTACGATTTGATCAGCCCAAAAGGCTGGACCTACACCCCAGAAGCGACTTGTTCGGCGAAGTCTCCGGTCGGTTCGTGGCCGCCGAGCCGTTTGAATGGCTGCAAGCGGAGGACGCCGTGCCATGACGCAGCGGGAACGGCTATTGATCATCGGCGCTGGTCCGAAAGCGGCCGCAATCTGTGCGAAGTGTAGCGTGCTGCGCGATTTGGGACATAGACCGCCCCGCCCGATAGTATTTGAGAGAAAGAAAGCCGGTGCCCACTGGACCGGAGATCACGGCTTCACCACCGGACGCCTGCTGTTGGGCACCGCGCCCGAGAAAGATGTCGGCTTCCCATACTTGCCGCATCCCGACAACTCCAAGGTCGCGCCGGAACTCTACCGTCGCTACTCTTGGAGCGCGTTCCAGATCAGCGAAGGGGGCGGGTTGAGCGATTGGATCGATCGCGGCCGACCACACCCTACCCATGAGGAATGGTCAGAATACGTCGCGTGGGTGATCGAGCACTCGATGAGCGATCTGCGAAAAAGGCACCGAAGAAGCGAGCCGCGCGAGGACTTCGGCGAAACCGATGGATTCGTCAAGGGAGAAGTCGTTGCCATCGACCTGCACGACAATCGGTGGAAGATCACCGTCACCAAGGGGGGCCAAAATCAAGATTACGAGGGGGAGAAATTGCTGGTCACCGGACCGGGCAAGGTCAAATGCCTCCGCTGCGTGGACGATGCCTTGAAAGCCAGCGGCCTTATCCTCTTCGGCGATAATTTTTGGACTGCGGACAATCTTGACGCGATAGACAAATCGTCGCGAGCCGTCGCAAACGATCCGATCGTGATCGTCGGCGGAGGAGAAACCGCAGCTTCGATTACCGCCTATCTCGCAGAGCGCGACCACAAGGTCCTCATACTCACGCGCAGCGGGACCATATTTTCCCGCGGCGAGGGCTACTTCGAGAACCGCGTCTATTCCGGGATTTCGCACTGGGGCGATATACCGGAGGTCGCGCGCCGCGAGATTATTCGACGCACCGATCGCGGCGTGTTTTCGCCGGGCGTGATCGCCAAACTCGCCAGCGCCCGTAACCTGGAGCACCGTTTTTGCGAGGTTACGAACGTCGAACTGCGGCAGCCGAACCTGCTCATGATCAATGGCGGCATAAGATGCCGGCTGCTGATCATCGCCATGGGCTTCGACCCCCTGTCATTCAGGAAAATGATAAAGCCGCGGAATAACGGCTTGCTGGAGGCCCTGGACCAAGAACCTTTGACAATAACGCAAGATCTGTCGGCGCAATTGCCCGACGACCATCCCAAGCTCTACCTGCCGATGCTGGCGGGTTTCGATCAGGGCCCGGGATTTCCCAACCTCAGCTGTCTAGGACTCATGTCCGATCGCATTCTCGGCGGATGACGCTGCGGCTGCCCATGCTAAAACTGAGTTTTCAGAAAATTATCGAAGGCCACGCAAATAATGTCGTCGGCGCTGACGTCGGCGCGGCTCGCCCAGCGCTTCAATTGCTCGTCATATTCGGATGGAACAAACACCGATCCCAGTATCTTGTCTTCGTGTTCGTGAAGACTTTTCACCACGCGCTTTATGTCTTCTTTGTTGACGTCGTCCAGAGGCGTTGTCTTGGCGGCATCGCGGCCGATCGCGATTCCCCGCTTTATGACCAGATCAATAGCGTCGCGCATGACGTGGTCCGTCGTCACATTCAACTTGCCTGCCAACCGATTAAGAGCCCGATATTGTTCCATCGGGATGTAGGGCGTCTCCAGAATCTCGTTTTTCTCCTGGCCGCCGGAATCGTCAGTCTGGTCGATTTTGGTTTGCATTTGCAGGCTCTCTGAAAATCTGGCCGAGGTTAAGCAAAGATATATCAGCGCGGCCGCGGAAGCAACGTCGCCGCTCGTCAGCGATGCTGTCGAATGCTATGGCTGGCGCGGTAAGGGCCGACACTGCAAATGCACGCCGAAGCTGCCGCTGCTGGCCGTTCTGCGGCGAGCGAAAGTCACGTGCGAACTCATCTTCGCGGCCGAAACCGGAGGCCAGCCATGCCCACGAGCGACACTTCGCAAGACGACGCGAGCGTGGTGCGGCAGGTCGACGTGGCGATCATCGGCGGTGGGATCGCCGGGATGTACTGTGCGCACCAGTTGCGCACTTCCGCTTTGGCGAAAACGTCCAATCCTGTCTCGATTGGACTGTTCGAAGCCACCGACCGCCTCGGCGGCCGTATCTGCACGCGGACCGTCGTCAACGATCGCGACGAGCCTGAATTCTTCGCCGAATTCGGGCCGATGCGCATCGAGCCCGCGCATCAAGCGCTGTTGGCCGAACTGCTCAATGAGCTTGACATCCGTGCTCCGCAGGGAGGCGACCCTGCCGGCCGGCGAGAGGGATCACTCGTCACTCTTTCGTCGGCTGGCCTGACCTTGGCCGAAAGCAAATATGCTTTCCAGCCGCAGGAGGGGCATGCCCTTCCCAGCGCTGCGGCGTTGTTGCTGCGTGCGCTGGTAGAAATTCTCAAATCGCAGCCGTCGCAGGGACGCGCGGGCGCCGATCGCTTTCACGCCGTTATCGAGGCGCTACGCGTCACCTTGACGGTTCCGCCCGACGCTGAGCCCAGCTGGAGACAAAGAGCGTTCGGGATATGGGCAAAAGACCTCGATGACGCCGACCTGCAGAGCATCCGCGAGTGCGCCGAGCTCAACGGGGTGCCGCTTTGGCAAATGGGATTTTGGAATTTACTCAGCGAGATGCTGCCTCATGAGGAGGTCAACGCGATACGGGATCGAGGGGCTTTCTTTCATCTCATCCACGAAAACCCCAACGCTGCCGACTGGCTTATCGCTTGCCTGCGGTGGTTGAAAACGTCCAAAAAGCTGCAGGCCGTGCACGGCGGCATGGAAATCATCGTCAATCGGCTGCAAAAGCGGTTCACGAATATTGAATGCAGACTGCGGCACACACTGGTCGAACTGACGCCACGCGGGGAAAACGTTTTGCTGAAGTTTTCCTACCCGGGCGGTTTTGCATTTTGGCAAGCCAGGCACGTCATTCTCGCCTTGCCAAAAGCTCGGCTGCAAAAACTGATGCGGATGAACGATCGGCGGTTTCCAGACCGCATCCAAAGGGCCGCCGATTCGGTCATTGGGTACCCAATGCTGAAGGCCTTTTTCGCGGTGAAAGCACGATGGTGGCCGGACGATTATCGCGCCGAAGATCATGCCGACCGACTGCCGACCCGAGAGCTACATGTTTTCAACAGCCTGGTGCGAGGAAGCCGGCGCGGTATGATCTTGATTTACACTGACCGGCCGGGATCCGAATTCTGGTCGGATTACATCGGGACGCACGGCCGCCAGGACGAGCCGGAATTATTTGCCCGATCGGCCCTTCGAACCGGCAGCGTTCTCGCTAACGACAATGCCGACAATCAACGACGCCGCCTAATAAAAAAATTCCTGCAGTACGCAAAGCGGATTGGCGGCGACGGTCTAAGCGAAAAGGATATTGAATGGTGCGGCATTCGCGATTGGGGTCGAGAACCCTATTGTGGCGCCAACCACGTGTGGCGGCCACAGCGAAAATCCTGGGAGGAACTCAAAGAATTGAGCGCTTTTGCGCTCGACGATGGCGAGAACAAGAACATTCACGTATGCGGCGAGGCCTATTGCGACTATCAGGGCTTTATCGAAGGATCACTACGTTCTGCTGCGCACGTTCTTCATGCCATCGATCGTAAATTCGAAACCAAGACGTTTTGGCTGTGCGATTGTGTAAAATGCCGAAAAGCGGCCCACCACCTTGGCTTGATTCGAACCGACCAACATAGGCAACAATCTCGATAAAGATTTTGCTTGTATCTCGTCGAACGCGGTGTCGGTGCCACAATTTGCTTCACCGGGCGCTCAAGAATTTCGACGAGCGTCGCCGGCTCGAGCGGCCACGACGGAACCACCTGAGTATCCGCAAGGCCATCCGCCGAGCCGTCTGGCGGCGTTCACATCTTCAGCGAGGCCGACGAGCTTCCCCACCACACGCTGTACTTCGTGCAGAAGCGCAAGCTCGTATGCCGCGAACGAGTCGGGGGCGATAACCGCCGCCGCGAACCGATGTCTGCCTATAAGTTGACGCGCCGTCCGCTCGTTCGACGCGATCTCGATCCGGTATCCGATCGGCGGGATAGCCCGCCCAACCGCGGCGCGGAGCGCCGTTTCCCGGGCCGCCCACCAGCACACGCATTCGCATGTTGTTGCCAAAACGTGACCAGTTAGATCATTCCCGATCAAAACCTCTCGCCCCTGCACTTGCCCGAGTAGACCAGCGATTTCATTTAATTATCATTGTGATCGCGTCGATTTGTTACAGCATTGTTACACCGCCGATAATGCGTCGTGACGCGCATCGGATAGACTCTGCGGCTGCTCATGAACTGCGGACACTTAGAACAGGGGCACCAACGAGCACGGCAGTCCGCACACGCGAAGTTTCATGATGGGTGTGTCTTTATCGTCCCGGGAAACGTGAGACGTTTGCCGTGCCTACGTCGGTTGAGGGGGTAACGATTCAACGGACGGAATATCGATTGCGGTTGTTGCGGCCTCAAAACGAACAGTGATTCGTGGGACCGTTACAACGGCGTTACAGGAAACGTGATGTCCGTCACATCGCCGAGGAGGAAGGGCAGTAATTTCCAAATCAGGTTCTCCGGGATGTGGAGACAGCCATGAACACGATAAAACTGAGCGCAACGTCACGATACGTCCGCCGTTCGTCTCGTTGGAGTGAGCTCAAGCGTTATGTCTACGAATGGCGCCGCCGCGCGATTTCCCGTTGTGAACTGACGAGCCTCAACGATCGCGATCTATCTGATTTAGGCCTGACCCGCGGCGCCGCGGAGTTCGAAGGCAGTAAGCCGTTCTGGCGCGGTTAACGGAAGTATCAGTCGGACGGAGATTCGCGGGATTTGCCGGACCGCGACAATTTATCGCCAGGTTGAACCAAACAAGGTTGAACCAAAGGCAATGAGGTGAAGCCATGTCGAAATGTACCTGTGAATGCGCGTCGAGTGGCCTTCATGAAGCTTGCGTTTGCGTTTCCGATAACCCGCCAGCGCGCCGATTCTCGGTTACTCCGCTAATCCTCACGACGCTGCAGAGCAGCGCGGTCGCAATTCTCAGAACGGTGCTCGGATTTTTCCAGATCGTGCCGGGATGGCCGGCGACGAGTCATCTCCGGCGCCTCGGCTGCGAACGCGTCGTGATGGCTGCGGGCGCATTCAGGGAAGCCGATTCGCTTGATCGCGCCTTCGACGCGACGCTAGACCGGTTGGGGAACGCCAAGGACGAGGCGTCATGGTGGCGCAAGCTTGTGCTCACCGCGGAAGGCGACTATGTGCTGCCGTACAACGGCTTCGATCCGCATTTCCTGCGGATCCCAAGCGTTCGCGACTGGCTGAGCAACAGCTATGTCCGGGCTGACCTGAAAACGCTGGCGACTGAAAAAATTCTGGCCAGCGGCCGCAACACCGACATCACCCGGGAGCGTCTTGCCTGTTCTTACGCTCGTTACACCGCCGAAGACCCCGGCTTGGCTGCAGGCACGATTGACGTCGTCGTGAACGGTCTAGTTGCCGGCATACTTTCGGCGCTCAGTCCGTCACAGCGGATCGTCGCCGATTTAATGCGGGAAAACAGTCGGCGCATCAACGCCGCCAGCGCAGAACTTCTTCGTGCGGTTTTGCGTCTCGAGCAGAGCGTCTCGCCCCGTTTGGCGCAATCTGACAATCGCCTGGAAAGCGGCGCTGTGGTCACACCGCCAACCAAGGCTCCCGAACCGATCCAATTGAGCCATTAGAGTTCCACTACCCGGGAGGAAGCCGGTTTTCGACGCGGCAGCATGCTCGATATTCTCTGGCCTTTGTTTGTTGTCGCTTTGCTGACGAACTCGGTCGTAATCGCAAGGCAACAAAGTATGCGAACCGACATGCGGTTGGTAATTGGGATCATCCGAGCCTTACAATGAAAAACGCGACGCTGACATACTTCAGCGCCGTGGCTGCCGAGCTGGCGAAGTTGGCGGAGACGAACGACCATTCCACTCTCGTCGCTTTATTTCGGGAGGCGGCAGTAGAGGCGGTGCGCCTGAGGGAACTGCAAGATGTTCGGCCCAGGCGTCTCCGGGACGTCCCTAATCGCGCGAATAATTAGAACGCATCGTGATTGTACCGCACGCACATCTCGCGGCGGCCTTCGACCGTACCCATCACGGTCGCGCCACAGATCGTTCGGCGCACCGTTCGCTGAAACCGTTGCCTTGGAGAGCGGAATGGCCATTAGCGCCGCGCAGCTGCCCGATAAACATGGTGACTACGGCACGATTGCAGCATTGAGAAATCGCTGGTGGATCGTCGCTGCATCGGTAATCGGCCTTGCGGTGGGACAGGGCACCATCGAGCTATACTGTTTCGGCGTCTTTTTGAAACCACTCGGCGACGACATCGGCTTGACCCGCGGCACATTGTCGTCGGGGTTGCTTATGGCAAGCGTCATTACTGCTCTGGCGACGCCAATTGTCGGATTGCTGATCGATCGGTACGGCTGCCGTACGGTCATGCTTCCGGGCATAGCCGCGTTTGCCCTGGCGATTGCGGCGCGCTCGACCATGCAATCGTCGCCGCTCCCGTTGGTGTATGTCCTGTTTTCTCTATCGGGAGTGTTCGGCGCGGTACAAACGCCCATCATCTACGCGGCGATCGTTTGCAAATGGTTCGATCGGGAGCGTGGACTTGCTCTGGGTTTGGCCATGGCTGGCACTGGACTGGGTGTGATAGTCGTCCCGCAGATCGTAAATTTCTTCATTCACGCCGCCGGCTGGCGAAGCGCCTATCTATTTCTTGGCGCTGTGATCTTTGCTTGCGCGTTCCTTCCGGTTGCACTTTTCGTTCGCGAGCCGTCGGCTTCCGATCGCGCTCAATCGGACATCCCGGGTAACGCGGCAAACTTGCTGGGATCCACGATCGCAGAAGCAGTTACGCGTTCATGGCGATTCTGGAGCTTGGGCCTTGCGTTCCTGGTCGGCGGGATCGCAATTTTTGGCACGCTGGTCCACGCCGTGGCTATTCTCGCCGATCGCGGCATCGCCGCCAATGCGGCGGTGGCCGCTTTGTCGGTGGCCGGAGTAGCGATGATCGTTGGGCGCGTTGCTAGTGGCTGTTGTCTCGATAGATTTCACGGACCATACGTTGCGATCGCTTCATTCTTAGTACCGATGGCGGGCATTGCCTTGCTCGCGAGCGGCATTTCCGGGCTCGCTCCATTCATCGGCATTCTGCTGTGCGGCACGGGAATGGGCGCCCAAATCGGGTTGCAACCGTTTTTCGCCAGCCGATATTTTGGTCTGAAATCAATCGGGGCGATCTCAGGCGCGATGTTCAGTTTGTTTCTCATCGGGACTGGGGTCGGGCCGTATATTAGCGGTGTGTGTTTCGACATCTGGCATTCTTACGTTCCTGCACTTGTTTTTTATGTAATTGCCCTGGGGATCGGTTCGGTGTTGTTCGTTCCGCTCGGCCCGTATCCGTTTTCAGCGGTACGCGGCCAACGGCGCTCTTTCACAGAACAGCGAGCTAAGCAAAGCTGATGTCGAATGGCCGACGAGATGTCGCTATTGTCAAACGAGACAGATGTATCGAAAGCGGAAGCGTCGCGCGATAAGGGGCCGTCGGATGTGTCGCAGCGGTCGGAAATCAACTTCGCTTTCGTCAGTACTGCGATCTTGATACCTGCGGTCATCACGCTGACATCGTGGGTCATCGTCATCCTCATCAGCGCCGCCGAAGCTCGCGACAATGGCCAATGGGCCAACGTCGAGGAGAGGATCAGTAGCTGGTATGCGCACCTCATGCGGCCGGACTCCCCGGGATCGTGCTGTGGCGAGGCTGACGCCTATTGGGCAGATGAAGTTGTAGTCAACAGCGGTCAGGTTTGGGCGGTCATAACCGACGAGCGACCGGACGAACCGCTCGAGCGGTCGCACGTCCCGCAAGGTGCGATGATCTATGTTCCTCCGGAAAAGATGAAGTGGGACAAAGGCAATCCGACCGGCCATGTCATCATTTTTCTTGGCAGCCGATGGGACGGCACAAACTTCCATGAGTTTGAAACTGTCTGCTACGTCGTGAACACGGGTATCTGATCCACCTCATTTTTCTTCGCCCCACTGATGCCAATTAGCTGGTGATCGTCTCTGCCGTTGCGCCTCCAGGTCCGTTGGTGATGCTGTGGACGGCTCCTCCACCCGGCACGTGAGTGCCATGGATGTGGGGGCTGGTAAGGTGATTCGGAGGAGCTACCCATGCCAATGGTTACGACAATCGGTCTGGACATCGCGAAGTCGGTCTTTCAGGTTCACGGCGTCGATGCGGAGGGCAATGTACGAACCCACGACCGGCGCACCTTGGACATGCGTCGTCGCCGGCCGGCGCCGCCGAGGACCGGAACGCATTGGAGCGCTTGATCGTATCAACCGACCCAATGTCCGTTGCTGTGAGGTGGCGCTCGCGCGCACTGTCACCCGCCGGCCAGCCGCTGCGCCATCAACACGATGGTCTTGCGGTAGACCTCGGAGTGATTCCACTCACGCATTGCCACCTCAAAATTCGGAGTGCCCGCGGTAAACGGCGCGCCGGCCTGCCAGCCGTTGGTCTTGAGCAGATTTGCGGTCGAGGCCAGCACATCTGGAACGGAATGGCGCAGATCGACATGGCCGTTGCCGTCGTAGTCGACGCCATACTTGATATACGACGAAGGCAGAAACTGTGTCTGGCCGATCTCGCCGGCATATGCGCCGACGAGATCGGGCAACGGCAGATCGCCACGCTGGACGATCCGCAGGGCGGCGATAAGCTCGCGCTGGAAGAGCTCAGTGCGGCGGCAGTCATGCGCCAGCGTCGCCACCGTGCGGATCACCGGCAGCTTGCCCATGTCGCCGGTGCCGTTATCGCTTTCGAGCGTCCAGACCGCCACGATCACCGGCGCGGGCACGCCGAATTGCCGCTCGATGCGCTCGAGCAGCGCGGCGTGCACCTGCATCAGTTTCCTACCGCGGCTGATGCGGGCCGGGATGACGCGGGTGGCGGCGTATTCTTCGAAGCTCTTAGTGTGGAACATGCCGCGCTGGCGGCGGTCGAAGGCGAGGACGGCGGGGTCGGGCGTCAGGCCGGCGAAGGCTTGGTCGATCACTGCGCGCGAGACACCCTGGCCTTGCGCATCGCGCGCCATCGCGGCCAGGAAAGTGTTGAAGTCGCCGCCGCATGGCGCGGCAAGCGCGGGGGCGGCGAGGGGCAGTAGGACGACGGCAAGGAGGAGGCGGCGGGACTTCCCCATCTGCGTATCCTAACCCGCGAAGACCCAACCCGTCACCAAATGTTTCGAACGAGCAGGCAGGCGCTATGGCTGTTACCAAAGAAGAAAATAAACCAGCGCTGACCGCGCAGTACGACCAAAACGGCGATGTTCTTCATATCGCTGTGGGTGAGCCGCGCCCGTCGGAAGGCGAACATCTAAAAAATGGCATAGTTGTCCGTTATCCTTTTGATGATCCCGGTCACGCTTGGGCGGTCACGGTCATAGGGTACAAGGCTAATTTGTGGCACAGTCGGACTGACGAGCTAGCCCCGCAAATAGCTCATCTTTTTGGCGTAAATTCGCGTGACGTCATTGCCGTTATTGGCCGCGTCACGCGGATTCGGACTCAAGATTTAAGAATCTAGCTGCTTCAGCCGTGAAGCATGAGGAGGAGGAAGATTGGAGCACGCGTATTACAATGAGCGCGCATGTGAAATTCATTTTGGTTGGTGGCGCGGTCTTGATGTGCGCAATTGCTCTGGACTCGTCATTAGAGCTGAGCAAGCAGCTAGCGGCGGAATTGTTTGCGAGCAGAACCGAATATGACGCAGACGCTGACGCCCTCAAGAAGGTTGCCGACCGCGTCAAATCTGAGGAAGTATTCTTTTGCTTTTTGGACTGACAGTCTCGATATGACGTTGGACCCAGCGCTAGGGTCGGCCGATGCCGCGATCATCGCATTCCAAGTTTGCGATGAAAGCAAGATACCACTGCGCCTCAGCTGGACAGTTCGCTTCTATTTGGCCGATGGCTACAAAGCGGCCCAATGCGAAGTCGGTCGCTAATAGCGCATGTGGCCACTATAATGGCTGGCGAATTTTGCTGTGATCCACAATGAACCCATGGTGTGATAGGTTGTGCGGGTCCACCAGGGAGGGTGTCTCGCGGCCAGCCCGAGGATGAGATCCAACTGGCTGACAGTGGCTGAATTTTTCCTTACGATCAGTTCACTCATGTGGTCTAAGCGAAAATGCTTGGTGCTGGTGACATCCAATGATAGCGGTCCCAAGGAGCGTTAAGCTATGCCCAACATCACGATGCTCGACATCGAAGAACTCAGGAAGACCAAGCTGCGACCCTACATCGACAAGTGTTTAGAACACCGCGCACCGGATCCCGGCTTCCACGCGATGATGGGTCACAATATCGATCTGTGCGAGGCGATGTTCGTGGCTTGGGACGCCTGCTTCAACAAAGGCCGCATTCCGCACACGCTCAAGGAAATCATCCGAGTTCAGCTCTCGCGCGCGGCAAGCTGTAGTTATTGAGGCAATGTCCGATCTGCTTCGGCGAAGCGACACGGACTATCGGAGCGCTTACTCGATGAAGGCGTCGATAATTATGCCAACAGCGAGCACTTCACTGCTGCTGAGAAGATAGCGCTGCGTTACAGCGAGTTGATGTCGATCAATCCCGACGCGGTCGACGCTGCGTTCTTCGACGAGTTGCGTAAGCATTACAGCGAGGACGAGATCGTCGAGCTTGGCGTCTTCATCGGATTTAACCTCGGCTACCATACATTTTTTGGCTCCCTAAACTTCTATCCAATGTTTTCGCCCGACGGTCGCCTAGTCCGGCAGTCGGAGTCCGAAAAGCTCTATGGGCCGACGCCAACCTCGCTCAAGCCGGAGGCAGCGGTATGACCCGAATTGCACCGTTGCCGCGTCAGGCAATCGCTGATCCAGAATTGCAGGCCCTCATAGCCGAGGGCGAGGCCTTGGGCGTCCCCGACGATTTGTTTCCGCGTATTATCGCCCGTGCGCCGGACCAAGCGGTGCCATTGCTGCGGGCCCTGCTGATGAGCCACGCGCAGGGTAATGTCGATCACAAGCTAAAGGAGATTATACGCATACTTCTGGCCCGTTTTGCGAACGACAGGTATTTCGCTAGCCTGCGTTCCACGAAAGCCCGCGACATGGGCCTGACGGAAAAGCGCATCGACGAGGGCTGCTTTGCATACGAAGACGACAACAAGGGTTTCAGCGAGGCCGAGAAATGGGCGCTACGCTATGCCGACCTGATGTTTCTCGACGCCAAACAGCTGGACAAGACATTTTATGACGAGATGAAGAAGCACTGGAGCGAAGCGCAAATCATGGAGCTCGGCGCCTTCGTCGCCTTTCACTACGGCATGCAGATGTTCATTCGTTCACTAGGCGTTGCAGCACCAGCTGTCGCAACCAACGAAGTTATTAAGTGATGCGTTGATATGGCCTCTCGCGACATTTTCGGCAAGACGCCGAATTTGGTTGCTATCGGTGGATTGTGTTGCAAAACTCGAAAGTTGAAGGGCTACGAATTTTTCGCAAAAATAAGAAACCGAACGCAATCGCTGATTCGTATAGTCTCTGTCGCGCTACCGAACTCGCCTATG
>Ga0181537_10002136_pt1 | contig 17619 bp, 17 predicted proteins | sample PEATcosm2014_Bin_39_FD_119765 | JGI IMG/M metagenome (GOLD analysis project Ga0181537, IMG submission 119765) | Peatland microbial communities from MTU Mesocosm Facility, Houghton, MI, USA - PEATcosm2014_Bin23_10_metaG | ecosystem: Environmental > Terrestrial > Soil > Wetlands > Peat | place... | reverse complement strand
TCCGATCTGTGGTGGCGTTCAACGGGAAGATGGTTTACGAACAGTTCGCGCAACGGAAGTGCAAGTTCGGGATTCAGAAGCAGACACTTTACGGCGCGCGGGTGTACGTGCTGCCGGAGACGGCCGGACCAGGGAAGACGGGGAAGGCGGAAAAATTGGGACATTTTCGCAAGCTGGCGCAACTGGTGGCGCGCGTGGCGCGCGGGCCGGAAACGAACAACGATGTTGGGGAGGATAACGATGAGTGAGTCCGCCAAGGCCGCAACGCACGCGTCGTCTGTATCTCCAACACCGGTGTTGCTGGAGTCGCGGCAAGGCGGGGTAGTTACCCTGGTGCTGAACCGTCCCGAGAAATTAAATGCGCTGAATAATGAGCTGGCGACGGCGCTGATTGAAGCGTTCACGAAGCTGGAAAACGATCCCAGCGTGCACGTGGTGATTTTAAGCGGGGCGGGGCGGGCGTTTTGCGCCGGGGGCGACCTGGGGATGATCGGCAAGGGGCGCGAGACGGGCGAGACGGACCAGATCGAACCGGTGCTGCGTTCGGGGATGCAGGCGGTGCTGAAGATTCGCACCATGCCGCAGCCGGTGATCGCCGTGGTGCATGGCGCGGCGGCGGGCGCGGGAATGAATATTGCGTTGGCGGCGGACATGCGGCTGGCGAGCGAGGATGCGACGTTCGGCGAGAATTTTGCGCGCGTGGGGCTGTTCCCGGATTACGGGGGAACCTTTTTTCTGCCGCAACTGGTGGGACCGGCGAAGGCGGCGGAGATGTTTTACACGGGCGAGATGATCGACGCGGCGACGGCGTTGCGGCTGGGGATCGTGAATCATGTGTATCCGGCGGCGCAACTGGAAGCGGCGGCGAAGACGCTGGCGGAAAAGATTGCACAAGGGCCGCCGGTTTCCATTCGCGCGATCAAGCAAGCGATTTTTGGGGCGCAGAAAAAAGAACTGGCGCATGCGCTGGAGATGGAAGTGCGGCAGCAGATTCACTGTTTCCTCTCGGAGGATTGCCGGGAGGGAATTCGGGCGTTTATGGAGAAGCGGAAGCCGAAGTTTCAGGGGAAGTGAAGCGGCGCCGAATCGCGATGCGGTGGCTACGCGAAGGATGGCGGTCTACAGAGCGACCCATTCTTGCAAATCAGCGCTATCGGATACATCGGCCGTGCGCGACTGGCGCGCAAACATATGAACGTACAAGAACAAATCAAAAAGTATATTACCAGCCAACCGGAGCCAAAGCGCAGTGACATGCGAGAGTTGCATCGGCTCACACTTCAAGTGTCACCAAAATGCAAATTATGGTTTTTCGATGGTAAAGACAGCAAAAATCATACTGTTTCCAACCCTACGATTGGATATGGATTTCACACAATAAAATATGCCAATGGAAAAAGCAGAGAGTCTTTTCAAATTGGTGTGAGCGGAAACAAAACCGGAATCTCTGTCTATATTCTTGGTCTCAAAGATAAGAAGCATTTAGCCAAAACGTATGGAAAAAAACTAGGCCAGGCGAGCGTGACCGGATATTGCATTCGGTTCAAAGTTCTAAAGGATAGAAACATCGATACGCTTGAAGCCGCAATACGATATGGGCTTGCAGGTCAGAATGAAAAAGGCACCTACGGTAGCGGCTCTGCGGCATAGATGCGAGAGGCGTGATTTGGACATGTCCCGAGTGTTGAGGAACAGCTCTTAGGGAATGAATTGTACGCTGCGCCAGAGCGGGGCGGGATCGTAGACGGCGCCGGCGGCGATGGTGCGCCATACTTTGCGGGTGTTGTGGATGTCGGCCAGGGGGTCGGCGTCGAGGAGCAGCACATCGCCCCGTTTGCCTCGCGCGAGAGAACCCGATTCCTCTGCCACGCCGAGTGCTCGAGCGGCCTGGATGGTCGCGGCCTGAAGCGCCTGCAGTGGCGTGAAACCAGCTTCGACGTAAATTTCCAGTTCGCGATGCAGGGAATATCCGGGGATGGTCTGGTCCGTGCCTGCCACCATCGGAATACCAGCCTCATGCAGTGCGCGTAATGTAGCCATCAGCGCCTGCCAACGGGCGATGGCCCACGCGGTCTGCGCAGCCGGTACCGGCGGACTATCCAGAGCGTCCCGCAACTGGGGCGCGACGTGATCCAGTCCAGGCTCAAGCTGGTCCAGTGGTTTCGTATTCAGAAATGATTCGTAAATTGCCATGGTGGGATCCAAAATCGTGTGGTGGGCTTGCAGCGTCGAGAGTAAATCCTTTGCGCGCGGACCATCCAATTCGAGGACCGGGGGCTTGGTGTTGTCCGGCTTGCCATCGGCATCGAACACTGTGCGTGAAAAATAGGGCACTTCATACGCAATGTGATTGATCTGGTCCATCCCATCATTGATGCCTTGGATGGCCGTCATGCCCTCTGGGATGTGACCGGTCACCGTCATGCCTCGCGCGTGCGCAGCCGCCGTAATGGATTTGAGGACGTCGGGCTTGATGGAGCTGTAGACCTTGATCTGACGCGCGCCCGCGGCTTGGTATTTTTCCACCCATGATTGCGCTTGCGCTGGGGTGTCCGCCAGAACCGCACCCAGCGAAATGGGCCCCGTCCCGTCGATGACCCCGGCAAACTCCAGGTGCGGGCCGATGGCAGGATTTTGCTTACGGTCTAACTCGTCGTGCACGGTCCGAATAAAGTCGAATTCGTTGCCGACATCGCGAACACTGGTGACGCCCGCGGCGAGATAGATTGGTCCCCACTCGACTTGCTCATAGTGGGCGTGCATGTCCCAAAGACCGGGGATGGCGTACTTGCCGGAGGCGTCGAGGACCGTGGCATCCCTGGGTACACGCACTTGACTGCGTGGTCCCGCGGCGGTGATCACGCCTTCTTCGATGAGAATCACGCTGTCCTGCAGCGCCGGGTAACCGGTTGAATCCTCCAATGTCGCGCCGACGATCGCGAGCCTGCGAGCGGGAGCCATGCGCGCGGCGACGGTCAGTTTCGCTAATGCGGCAAGGTCTGCCTGGACGGCGGCGGAGATGAACGTGCTTAAGCTCGCTTCGTAGGAATCGCGCACGGCCTCAAAATGATCGAACTCCGCGTCGGTGCTGACCAAGGCGAGCAGATTCTGCGCGTCGTCAATCCACAAGGACTCTACTCCCCAAATGAGCCCACCGACGGTGTAGCCGTGTGCTGCGCGTCCGCTGACGGAGAGAGTGCCGGCGGGCTCAATATGCACCTTGGAATTCGACGGATAGACGGTGAACTCCGCTGGCTTGCCGTGCATGAGCCACCAGCGCATCATCTGCTCCTGCATGGCGACAGGCGAGTAGCCGTCGGTGATAAACCACGGTTCACTCGGTTCGCGGGCTTCGGTTTTGCCTCTGCGCGTAATGGAGAGGAGATGGCCATCGCTGGTAACGCTGTCGTCCATTTCGGATGCCCGCGACGCCCGCCCCTTGGCAGCATACGAGTGCGGTGACATATCCGCCGAGCTCGCGATGAAGGTGGTTTCGAGGGGCACAGCCTCACCACGGTCGGTGAAGAGGAAATGGGAGGTCAGCGTGTAGGCGGCGCCCTGAGTCTCGATGGAGTAGGTTTCCTTACCAATGGCTCTGGCCATTTTATGCAGCACGAAGGTGCCGGATGTCGCGCGCTGCTGTGCGCCTGCCGCGGCGCAGGTGAAACACGCCAGTACAAACGAAATCGCAAGGCGGAAAGGGAACTGATGGTTGGGCAAGAGCAGTGCCTCCGGAAGCTCGGGCTATTATAGCTGCTGATTAACGTAGAAACCTGAGCCTGAAACGCTGGCGATTCAACCGGCAAAGTTATGGAAACGGTCGATGGAGGCTGGCGTATATTGGCCGACTTCGATGAGGTAGCCGTCGGGATCGCGCATGTAGCAACGCCATTCCGCGCCGTGATTGTCCAGCGGCTCGGTGAGGAAGATGGCGCCTTTTTCGCTCCACTGTTTGTAGCTGGCCCAGATGTCGGCGACGCGCAGGTTGAGGAAGCTGCTTACGCGATGGGGATCCGGAGGAGTTTCGAGAAAGACTTCCGGCTTGTCGGGAGTGGGGCCGCCGCCGGAATTGAGAATGAGCCAGGAGTTCGCCAGCTTGATGTAGCAGGGATTTTCGGATTTGATTACTTTGCCGCCCAGAATGCGGACGTAGAAGTCTTTGGATTTTTGCTGATCGCGCACGGTGAGGAAGTGCGTGACGAAGAAGCCTTCGCTGGCGATGGGTGCATTGGGGAAATTCATGGGGCGCCTCTGGTTGTCGAGAATACGATGCGGCGGGAAACGAGTTGGGGTTAAAAAAATATTCACACGCTGGAGACCCGAGTCGGCCGAAACTACATGGGGGTGTCGGAATTGACTGGTAAGCGAATGCAGGAGGGCGATGCCCTCAAAGTAATTTATGATTCCGATCTCGAACGGCGAGTGTGTTTTTATGAAAACTCGGATGGAACGTTCGGCTTTCTGGAGTGGAGTTTTGGGTACGAGGAAGATAGTTGGGCGCCCACAAGAGTGGGCCAAGGCTCTAGATTGAGCACGATTGAGGATGCGGTTCGTGACGCAAGCGGCAGAGTCGGTTGGCTTGCCGCAGCTCTGGGCCCTCATTGAAGCAAAGTGTCGCGGTGCAAAATGTGGTTGCAGAAAAGTAGCTTGCTATGGATGACCTGCAAATTACGCCCGCGGAAACGAAAGCACTGCTCGAGAGTGGTGAGGACGTGTTGCTGGTGGATGTGCGGGAGCCTTGGGAGACGCACATCTGCCGGATTGCGGGTGCCGTGCTGATACCGATGGGGTCGATTCCGGCGAATTTGCAGAAGCTGGATGTGGATGGAGACGTGATTTGTTATTGCCACCATGGGGTGCGGAGTTTGGATGTGGCGGTGTGGCTGCGCGGGCAGGGTGTGGAGCGGGCGCGGTCGATGAGCGGGGGGATTGATCAGTGGTCGGCGGAGATTGATCCTGGTGTGCCGCGATATTGAGTAAGTCGACGCTTGCGATACACTGCGGGGCTTGCGAATCACGACGATTGCGGTGATTGGGGCGGTTACGGTGGGGCCGGCGTTTGCGCGGGCGGCGGCGGTGGCGGGCTATGCGACGGTGCTGGAGGATGTGTCGCGGGAGATGCTGGAGCGCGGGGTGGGGTGGATTCGCGAGTCGTTGCGCGGGGATGTGGAGCGCGGGCTCGTGGCGCAGGATTTGGCGGAAGCTGCACTGGGGCGAATTACTACCACGGGTAGGGTGGAAGATGCGGTTCGCGATGCGGATTTGATCGTGGAGGCAGTGCCTGAAGAGTTGGAGATGAAGCTGGAGCTGTTTACGGTGTTTGATAAGTTTGCGAAGCCGGGGGCGATTTTTGCGAGTACGACGGAGACTCTTTCTATTTTGGAGATTAGCGATGTGACGATTTGCCGGGAGCGGTGTGTGGGGATGCGATTGCGGGGAGGGGCGATGGAGATGGTGCGGACGCGATTGACGTCGGAGGAGACCGTGCGGCGGTGTGAGGGCGTGGCGCGGAGGATGGCGGGAGAGTTTCGGTGGGTGGCGGATGTTGCGGGCGTTTAGAAAGAGAAAAGGCAGAGGATAACGCAGAGACGCAGAGTCCGCGGAGATTCGCAGAGAAGTCAGATATGAGTTACGCCTGGGCAAGCTGGCGCGCAGCATGCTGGGACCCTACAAAACCGTGCCAGCGGATTAGAAGTTGTAAGCGGGACCAGGGGCGGCGACGGCCAGACCGTCTACGCCTTTGGTGAGCGGAAAGTCTTCTACTAGTTTTCCGGAATGCAAATCCAGGACTTGGATGTGCGCTGCTTGTGGGCAGCTGAGGTAGGCTTGCGCGCCATTGGGGGAGACGATGAGTTCGCCGGTGGAAGGCGGGACGTCGATGATGGTGAGGATTTTGGATTGCGCGATGTCGATGATGAAAACCTTTCCGCTGGGAGATGCGGCGATTAAGTGCTGGTTATCGGGCGTGACGTCGGAGGAATAGATGGTGCTGGGGACGTCGATCCATTTGGCGATTTTGTTGGCGGCGGTGTCGATTACGGCGATGCGCGGTGTGTTTTGATCGTGAGTGAAGACATAGCGGCCGTCTGGAGAGATGGAAATACGCTGGACGGTTTTGGCCACCGGGATGATGGTGATCAGGGAGCGCTTTTTGAGATCGAGGACGCTGACGCTGCCGGCGGAAACGTTAGCGGTGTAGGCGCGGTCACCGAGCGGGGAAATCACGAACATGTGGGATTGTTCGGCTCCGGTGGGGATTTCGGCGATCACTTTGCGCGTTTCGGGATCGATGGCAAAAAGGGCGTTGGCGAGTTCGGCGGAGACGTAGAGGATTCCGCCGGGTGCGAACCTGGCGCAATGCGGGCGGACGGGCTTGCCGAGATCGATTGAGCCGGCGAGGGTGTGAGCGTGCAGGTCGACAACGTCGATCGTGCGGCCGTCGGTGCCGGGTTTGCCGACGCCGGAGTTACCGTAGATGGGGACGTACGCGAATTTGTGGTCGGGGGAGATCACGACTTCGTGGCCGTTGATGCCGACGGTGACGCTGGCGATTTGTTTTTGCGTTGCTAGGTCGAGGAGGAGAAGGGTGTGGTCGCCTTGGTTGGCGACGGCGAGGATGCCGGATGGGGGCGGGGTATCGGCGGCGTGGGTGGCGAGGGCGAGGCAGAGGAGTGAAACGACGAAGTAGGGCAAGGTTTGACGCCGCATTTGGTATGAGCCTCCTGATTGCGTTGCGAAGACGCTGGAGAGTATAAAACGGCGAGCGTGGGAAGTGGGAAGAGTATGCGTCCTACGTCTCGGCAAGCTGGGGTCCAGCATGCTGGACCCCTACAAAAGCGTGCCCGTGCCGCGGAAACGATGGGGTGAATTTATTGGGGGAGTGGGGCCAGGGCGCGGTCAGCGTCGATGGCGATGGGAGTTTGCAGGACCATGTCGAGTTGCCAGCCGGTGTGGAGGTAGATGTCGCCGCCGCGATGAGAGATGCCGTAGACGAGGAGGAAGATGGCGACGGCGCCGCCGACGGCCGCGCTGATGATGAAACCTTTGGGCGGTCCGGGCAGCTTCGGCAGTGGCTGGGTGGTTTGGAAAAAGAGCATCGCGAAGGGCGCTGACGAGAGGCTGTTCGCTGGCGGCTTCGCCGGAAGGTTTATTGCAACGGTGGAGTCCGGGAACGGAGCGGCCAGAATCGGCAAGGCGGTGCCAGCGGTGGACTCGTTGCTGGCCTGCGCGGTGGCGCTGGTCAGGGAAACGGAATAGCCATTTTCGAAAATGATGCGCGTGAATTGGATGGTGATGTTGGCGTGATGGGAGAAGCCGGGGCGGGTGACCTTGGTAACAGCGCCGTCGGCGAAAGCGCCGCGCGGGATGACGAGGCGCTGAGCCACGACGACGGGGAAGGCGACTTCGGCGTGGACCACGTCACCGACTTGCGCGGTGCGGGAGTTTAGCGGGTTGGAGAGATAGAGCTGGATGGCGGTGCCGGCGGGAATGGTGACGGTGGCCGACGAAGGTGTTGCGGGCGTGGGGGCGGAATTCGACAGCGACGGATTTGCAGCCACGTTTTGGTTGGGCGGCGGCGTTTGCGGAGCGGGTGGCTGCGCGTAGGCGGCCAGGCTTGCTGAGAGTGCCAGAGATAAAAGTGCTCGCATGTTGATTCTCTCCTTTAGAGGGCCGCTCAGGCGGCCGAGTTGATCAATCTGGGTTGGGGCAGTATTGGGCACACTTCTGAACACGCTGCCGCGGGTGGCTACGCTCGAGGATCCTCGCGAGCCGCGGGACTACTTTGGATTTAGGGGTAAAAAATCAGGAGTTGCCGGGTGGTGCGGCGGAGCCGGCAGCGGAGTCTGAAGCCGCGGGCGGGTCGAAGTAGAGAGCGAAAGTCTGCCCTTTGAATTGCACGGATTGTAAAGAGGGGGAGCCGCCGGCGTCCGTCCGAGGCGTGAGCAAATTTTTTGCGGCTTTGGTTTGCAGGGTGACGAGATGCGCGGGGACGCTGATGTCCGGCGTGTTTTTGCGGGTGATGAGGACTTGCACGTTTGGTCCGGAGCCGGTCCAGGTGGCTTTGTAGCTACCTTTGATTAGTTGCCGGCCGTTGAGGAACAGCGGGTCGGTTACGGGGAAAGATTTGGAGTGCAGAGCGAGATCGACCGGCGGCGCGGTGACGATGGGTGGGCCAGGGCAGGTGCGGTCAGGAATGCCGGGCGTTCCTGGAGTGCCAGGTATGACGGTGGGTGGCGTGGCGGGAGTGCCGGGAATTACGGTGGGCGGCGCGCCGTCGATGCCGGGGATGACCGTGGGAGGAGTGCCGGGCGTTCCGGGAATGACCGTGTCTGGGGTGCCTGGTATGCCCGGGGTGCCGGGGATGAAGCGGCACTGGGTGGCGGATTTAAATTGCGTGAGTAGCGGTGCTTTCGAGACGCTCAGGGCGTTGGCGATGCGGGCAGCGTCGAGTTGCAGTGGCGTCTGGACGATCATGTCGAACTGTGTGCCATTGTCGAGGAGGACGTCGCTGCTGGAGCTGACGTTGACGTAAAGCATGGCGGAGGGTGCACCGGAGAGGCCGCCGAGTTCGGCGAGGTAGGCTTGCTGCACGAGATCGCCGCTGATCGCGGAAGGGGCGCTACTGGCGCTCGCGGGCAGTTTGCTGGCGGGCTGCCCAGAAGCCGCGGTATCGAGCGGGACGAAATATCCGTTGGCGAAAATCAGTTCGGTGAAGTGGAGTTGAAACGCAGCGTGGCCGGAATGGCCGGGGCGGGTCAGGGAGTCGATGACGCCTTCCACGTAGGTGCCAGGAGGGACGGCCATTTGATCGGCAACGACAGTGGGGAAAGCGGTTACGCCGTAGATGGTGTCTCCCGGTTTGGCGGTGCGCGCCCAGACAGGCTTGGTGACGGCAACAGTGATTTTGGTTCCAGTAGGAACGAGAAGCGGTGGCTTGGGCGAAGTCTGTGACGAAGCGTCCGAACTGCTTCGCGGATTTGACGGCAGGGGAAGAGGACCGCGAACTTGTGCCGAAGTGGTGAGCGCCGCTACGAGCAGTGCGGGCGCACAGAAAAACAGCCGTGGGGGTAAGCGTCGCATTGGGGAGGCCTCCGAATGCCGGCTCCGTTTTCGTGCAGGGTGTTGGTGCATGAAATTCGTTCACTCTTTCGGACGGATGGCGAAGCGTCAAGGTTTCACAATTGTGTAAGTGTTTTGGGATCAGTGAGACGGAAAGCAAGAGGAAAGGAAAGAGGAGAGCGCCGAAACGCAGAGTTCGCCGAGGGGCGCCGAGAAAAACCGGGGGAGGGGTTTGCCGCCAAGCGGGAGACAAAGCGGCGAGGCGAAGGAGTGGGCGAGAGGCGAGGGAGAAATTGATGGCAAAGGATAACCGTCCGGAAGGACAGGGGAGCGGGCGGGCCAAACCACAACTAATGGTGGTACTCAGACCATCACTACGCGATATGTAATAGGGCGGTGCCACAATACACCCCGAATTGCCTGTGATTACAGGTGTTCCTTAGGCAACTGCGGTAGAGAATCCCTTGACGCTCGGAGCGGGCGGATGTCATAAACATTCGCAACGGAACGCTTCTCGCATTCGCGAGGGTTCTCTCAGGTGTACGTTGCGACGGAAAAAACGGGCAGCCGAGTACTGGGGTGATGTTGGTCGTGATGGAATCTCGCGAAGTGATGAATGTGCGTCAGGCGTCGCAGTATCTGGGGATCTCGCCGGACACACTGTACCGTTACATCACGGAAGGCGAAATACCTGCGTTCAAGCTGGGGAACCGTTGGAAACTGCGTAAGACAATCCTGGACAGGTGGATGGAACGCAAGATGAGCCAGGCGCATGCAAGGCGCCGATAGCACCTTGCGAGCGAGAGGGGACAAGGCCGGAATATGGGTTTTCTAGGCGGCAAGAACAAGCAGCTGGTGGGGCTGGATATTGGCTCGAGTTCCATCAAGACGGTGGAGCTGAAGTCCACCAAGGCGGGCTATGAGCTGGTGAGTTACGGCATGGAGCCGCTGGCGCAGGACACCGTGGTGGACGGGGCCATCATGGACGCGCCGCAGGTGGCCAACGCCATAACGAAGATTTTCGATGCGCAGAAGATCAAGACGAAAGATGTGGCGACTTCGGTTTCCGGGCATTCGGTGATCGTCAAGCGCGTGCCTTTGCCGCTGATGACGGAAGAAGAGTTGTACGACCGGATTCCTTCGGAAGCCAGCCAGCATATTCCGTTCGATATCGCGGACGTGAATTTGAGCTACCAGCTGCTGGAGTCCATGGACTCGCAGATGGACGTGCTGCTAGTGGCGGTGAAGAAAGACAAGATTCTGAACCACACCAACGTGCTGGCGCAGGCGGGGAAGACGCCGCGGGTGGTGGATATCGACGCGTTTGGCTTGCAGAACTGCTTCGAAGTGAACTACGAGCCGGATGCGGGGCAGACGGTGGCGCTGCTGAATGTGGGCGCCAGCGTCATGAACATCAACATCGTGCGCGGAGGTATTCCGTTGTTTACACGCGACGTCAGCGTGGGCGGCAACCAGTACACGGACGCGCTGCAAAAAGAACTCGATTTGAGCTTCGAAGACGCGGAGCGCTTGAAGAAGGGCGAAACGCTGCCCAGCGTCACGGACGACCAAAAACAGCAGATTCTGCGCAGCGTCTCGGACATTCTGACGCTGGAAATCCAGAAGACGTTTGACTTCTTCCGGGCCACGGCGAGCGGAGAAAATATCCAGCGCATCGTGGTGGCGGGAGGAACGGCGCGGGTTCCCGGGCTGGTGGATCTGCTGCGCGAAGAGTTCGCCATGCCGGTGGAAGAGTTGAATCCTTTCCGAAAAATTCTGATCAATCCCAGCAAACATAGTGACGACCAGATTCGGGAGATGGCGCCGCGATTGGCCATTGCCGTGGGGCTGGCGCTGAGGAGCTTCGACTAGCCATGATCCGCATAAACCTTCTCGGACAGATTCGACCCCGCTCCGCGCGGCGGCCGGTGGATACGGGCGCGGCGCTGCCACTGCTGTTTATCGGGGCCGGCGTGGTGCTGGCGTGCCTGGTGCTGCTGTACATGTATTCGCAATACAAGAGCCAGCTTACGGCGGAACAAGCCAAGATTCAGAGTTTGCGCGCGCAGAAAACCCAGCTCGAACAGACCAAGGCGCAGGTGGAAGCGTTTGAGAAGCAGAAGGTGGTGCTGCAACAGCGCGTCTCGACCATCGAACAACTGCAGCGCGACCGCACAGGCAGCCAGGAATTGCTGGATGAGGTGGCGGACACGGTCTCGCGCACGGAGAACCTGTGGCTGACCACACTGACGCGTAAAGGCGCAACCCTGAGCATGGAAGGCTCTTCAGCGTCGATCAACGCGGTGGCCAATTTCATCACCGCGATGAAGCGCTCCGGATATTTCCAGAAGGTGGAAATCAAGGAATCCAAGCAGGACGACCACAACACCGCGGTGCAGACATTCCTGTTCCAAATTTCCGCCGAGATTGCTCCGACTCCGGCGGCTCAGACCAAGCCGGCCAACCTGCCGGCGCCGGCAAAGAAAGGTTAAGGACGGGCCATGGCCAATCCGTTTCGCGACATGTCGGTAGTCATCCAGGTGCTGGTGGGAGTGGCGGTCTTCGTCCTGGTGGTGCTGATCGGCTTGTACGTGCCGATTTCTCCAGTGGCAGCGGTACGGGCGCAGGAAGACCAGGCAGCGATCGAGCGCACCAAGCTAAATCAGGAAGTGATTCAGTTGCAGGTGTACCAGCAACGCTACGGCGAACTGAAGCAGCAGATGGAGGCGCTCTCGAAGCAACTGGAGACGCTGAAGACCATCGTGCCGGAAGAGAAGGATACGGACGAATTCATTCGCCTGTTGCAAGGCGCGGCGAGCGCGTCGAACGTGCAGTTGCGGCGGTTGACGGCGCAGGCGGTAGTTTCCAAGGAATATCACTACGAGATGCCGTTTGAAGTGGCGGCGGACGGGCCGTATTTCAATATCCTGGACTTTTTCGGACGCCTGGCGCGACTCTCGCGAATTATCAATGTGGGCGACCTGACGTTCACCGATCCGGACTCGGCGAAGAGCGGCGCGAAGTTTCCGCTGCGGCCGGGCACGACGGTGGCCGCGGTATTTACGGCCACAACCTTTTTCACCAAGCCTGCTGAGCAAGCCGCCGCTCCCGCAACCGGAGCCAAGGCCACTGGCGCAGCGGCTGGAAAACCCTGAGCGGGAATGAGCGAACTATGCGTTTAGTGAAAACTCTCATCCTAGGGATTCTCGTCGCGGCCAGCGCTCCTGGTCTGCTGGGGCAGACGCCGCCGAAGCCCGCGGCGCCGGCCGCCGGCAAGCCCGCGAAGAAATCCACCACCAAGAAATCGGCGAAGCCCGTCGAGGCGGCGACACCCGCGCCTGAAGGGGAGCAAGAAGGGGTCAGCCGCGGAAGCCGCAGGGATCCGTTTGAATCGCTGGTCGGCCGGCAGCAGGCGGCGGCAGCGGCTTCGAAGAATTTGCCTCCGGGCAAAGCGGGCTTGCAGGTGAGCACGCTGCGCCTGGACGGCATCGTGAAATCTGCGAACGGCATGATCGCGATGGTGACGAATCCGCAGTCGCGCACGTATTTCCTGCGCGAAGGCGACCAGTTGTACGACGGAAAAGTGGAAAAGATAGCGATGGACGGCGTTTCGTTTCACGAGATGGGCAAGGACGCATTCGGCAAGCCTGTGGAACGTCAGGTAAACAAACGAATTTACTCGAGTGGTGCAGGAGATCAGCAATGAAGACGACCCGGCCGGCTTTACGGTATGGCTGCTTAATTCTTGCGAGCCTGGCGTTTGCGGCCAGCCCCATGCGGGCGCAGGCTCCCGAGCCGAGCGGAGCGACAGCCACCGCCGCGGTGATTTCCAGCGTGGCCATCACGCAGGCCCCGGAGCGCGCGGCAGTGCGCGTCGAGGGCGAGGGACGGCTGGAGGTACACGCCGCCCGCCTGCAGAGCCCGGAGCGAGTGGTGCTGGATTTTGCCGGCGCACGGTTGCACGTGGACAAGACGCTGATTCCCGGCGTTTCCGCGCCGGTGCGCGGTGTGCGGCTGGGACAGTATCGTCCGGATGTGGCGCGCATCGTGGTGGACCTGACGGCCGCGACGCCGTATCAAATCGCGCGCGAGGGCGAATCGGTGGTGATTTATTTTGACGCGCAGCCCGCGGGCCCCGCGGCGACCCCGGGGCCGACCAGCATCACCTCGAATAACGATGGCGGCGCGAGCGAAGAAGCTGCGGCGCGCCCGCCATTCCATGACGTGAAGGCCAAGCCCGTCGCGGCCACGCGTTCCGCCAAGGCGTTGCAACAAATTCCGGCGCCGAAGTTTTCCTTGCCCGTGGAGTTGACGCAGCCGGCAGCGGCTTTCGGCTCGTTCAGCCAGCCCGCGCGGCCGGCGGACAGCTCGGCCCAGCAGGCTTCGCAGCAAGCGATTCAGCAAGCCAACACCGCGGCGGCGACCATGGCCACGCAGTCCGGCTCGACGGTAAACCCAACTGGAAAGTATTCCGGTGAGCCCATCTCGGTGAACCTGAAAGACGTGGACCTGCGGGATTTCTTCCGCCTGATTCACGAAATCAGCGGGCTGAACGTGGTGCTGGATCCCGCGGTGAAGGGCACGTTGACCATCGTGCTCGATGAAGTTCCCTGGGATCAAGCGCTAGACATCGTTTTGCAGAACAACGGCCTGGATAAACAGCTGAATGGCAATGTGCTGCGCATCGCGACGCGCGACACGCTGAAGAAGGAAGCCGAAACGCAGCGCGACCTCGAGAAGGCGCAGGCGGATGCCACCACGCCGGTGACGGTGACGCGCGTGCTGAACTACGCCAAGGCTTCGTTGATGAAAGACACGCTGAAGAAGTTTCTCTCTTCACGCGGCGACATTCTTTCCGACGATCGCTCGAACCAGCTGATCATCCGAGATATTCCGCAGGTGATTCCGGTGGTGGACAACCTGATTCGCCAGCTGGACCGCAAGTCCCAGCAGGTGGAAATTGAGGCCCGCGTGGTTGCGGCCTCGCGTTCGTTCGCGCAAGACATCGGTACCGAGCTCGGCTTTGCGGGCACCACGACCGGCGGACGTTCGCTCTTCAGCGGCAACCCGGCAGTGGGCGGCAGCGGCGTCTCGACTGGCACGGGCATCCCGGCGTCGCCCGTGACGGTCAGCAGCTCCTCCGGTCTGACCAGCGGCAACGGCGCGACCACCGGTATCCCGCTCAACACCAACCTCGGCGCGGGAGCTCCGACCAGCGGCTTTGGCTTCTCGCATCGTTCGCCGAACTTCGCCATCGACTTCTACATTTCGGCGGCGGAGTCCAAAGGCGTTGGCAAACTGCTTTCCAAGCCGCGTGTGGTGACGCAGAACAACGAGAAAGCTACCGTCAAGCAAGGTACGAAGATTCCAATTCAGACGACCATCAACAACACCATCTCGGTGCAGTACATTGACGCGGTGCTGAAGCTGGAAGTGACGCCGCAGATTACTGGGGAAGGCACCATTTTCATGGACGTGCTGGTGGAGAATACCCAAGTGGACTCCGGTATTCCCCGCGTGTCCGGTATTCCGGCACTCGATACGCAGTCTGCGGAGACCAAGGTGCTGGTGGCGGATGGCGGCACGGTGGTGATCGGCGGCATCATCGTCACGCAACAGACGCTGAACATTCAGCAGGTTCCCTTCGTGGGCAGTTTGCCGATTATCGGCAACCTCTTCAAACGCACCACGGTAAACGTGACGTCGCAGGAGTTGTTGTTCTTCCTGACGCCGCGCATTCTGCCTGGGTAACTTGGCCGGGGTGATTCGGCCTGGGTGATTTGGCCCGGATAATGCCGGTGCTTCCGGGACTTTGACTTTTCCGGGATTCCGCATATCGCATATAATGATTAGCAGTCAACGAGGAGACCACGGTCTCCTCGTTTTCTTTGCGGCAGACTAATTTCGTGAGGCAGACCATCGAATGACCAGCGTGTTTGCGAAACGCCGGCGGGCGCTGCAGGCCCGGCTGGCGCAGGAGAAGCTGGACCGTCTTCTGGTAACTCATTTAGCCGATTGGTTTTACCTGACGGGTTTTACTGGCGACTCGGGAGCTCTGGTTATCTCTCGCGAGCCTGGCGCGGCAGCGACGCTGATTACCGACGGGCGCTTCATCGAGCAAGCGGGTACGGAAACCAGCGGAGTAAGAATCGTCAAACAGGCTGGGGCGCTGTACGCCGCGGCAGGCGATTTTTTGCGGGCTAGCCGTGGCCGGCGGGTAGGCTTCGACCCGACGCAACTGACGGTGTCGCAGCATGGCGCGCTCACCAAAGCGACAGGGAAGCGCGTGGCGTGGCATGCAGTGCCCGGGTTAGTGTCTGGACTGCGGATGTGCAAAGACGCGGCAGAACTGGCCGTAATGCGCCGGGCAGCCCGCGTGGCGGACGAAGTGATGACCCTGGCGGCTGGGATGCTGAAGCCGGGCATCCGCGAGTTTGAGGTGGCCGCGGAGATCGAATATCAGATGAAGAAGCGCGGCGCCTCGGGCACGGCGTTTGAGACCATCGTGGCGTTCGGAGCGCGCGCCGCACTGCCCCACGCGCGAGCTACCGGCAAACGCTTGAGGAAAAATGAGTTGGTGGTACTGGACCTGGGTGCTATACTCGCGCACTATTGCAGCGACATCACCCGAACATACTATGTGGGGCGGGCGTCGTCGCGCGTGCGCGGTTGGTATCAGGCGGTCCTGGAAGCCCAAGGGGCGGCGATTGCGGCGGTTCAGAATGGCGCAAGCTGCGGGGACGTCGATGCTGCGGCGCGCAATGTCCTGGCAGGGCATCGGTTCGACCGCTACTTCGTGCACAGCACCGGGCATGGCTTGGGCCTGGAGGTCCACGAGGAGCCTCGCGTGGCCAAGGGGCAGACGCGGCGGCTGGAGCCTGGCAACGTGATTACCATCGAGCCGGGACTGTACTTCCCCGGAGTTGGCGGGATCCGCATTGAAGACGATGTAGTAGTACACGAAAACCGCACGGAACTTTTGACCCGCGTTTCGCGGGATTTCACCGAGCTCTGAAAAACAGGCATGAAACGAAAAAAGTCCCCCAAAACTGCAGGCACCGCGACGTTCGCGGACCCGGAAATCGCCCAAATCGAGCAACTCCTGCAGTTCATGACCGAACATAACCTGGAGGAGTTTGAGTATTCGCGAGGCGATCTGCGGATACGTTTGCGCAAGCCGGCGCAGGGCGTGTATCTCACTGCGCCGCCGCGCGGCGGGCTGCCGGAGATTATTGTCGCGAGCGACGCGCACGGCGGAGGAGCCCAGAGTTCGGCGGGCGGCCATGGCGGCAGCGGGCAGGCGGCGGCCGCAGGGGCGGCGGAAGCGCGCTCGACAGAGGATCTTCATTTGGTGAAGTCGCCGATCGTGGGCACGTATTACGAGTCGCCCAGTCCTGGCGCGGAGGCTTTCGTGAAAGTGGGCAGCGTGGTGGAAACGGGGGAGACGCTGTGCATCGTGGAAGCCATGAAGCTGATGAACGAGATTGAATCCGACGTCAGCGGCGAAATCGTCCGGATGTTTGTCGAAAATGGCCAGCCCGTCGAATACGGGCAGCCGCTGTTTGGAGTCCGCCCCGGCCGCAAGCGGTAACCGGCCCCTCATCTATGTTCCAGAAAATACTAGTAGCGAATCGCGGGGAAATTGCCCTGCGGGTTATCTGCGCGTGCAAAGAGCTGGGCATCTCCACCGTGGCGGTGTATTCGGAAGCGGACCGCAATTCCTTGCACGTGCGCTTTGCGGATGAGGCCGTGTGCATCGGGCCGGCGCGCAGCAGCGAGAGCTATCTGAATATTCCGCAGGTGATCAGCGCCGCGGAAATTACCAATGTGGACGCCATTCATCCGGGCTACGGCTTTCTGAGCGAGAACGCCAACTTCGCCAAGGTTTGCGAAGCCTCGGAGATTACCTTTATTGGGCCGACTCCCGAAGTGATCGAAATGATGGGCGAGAAGGATCGCGCGCGGCGGGAGATTACGGCGGCGGGGCTGGTGACCGTTCCGGGTAGCGCGGGCGTTGTTGAAGGCGAGGAGCAGTTGGCCAAGGAAGCGGCGCACATCGGCTTCCCGCTGATTATCAAAGCGGTGGCGGGCGGCGGCGGTCGCGGCATGCGCGTGGTGCGCAAGCAGGAAGAGTTGCTGAACGCTTATGAAACCGCGCGAAGCGAAGCGCAGCAGGCCTTTGGCAATCCCGACGTGTACGCCGAGAAGTTTATCGAGCATCCACGGCATATCGAGTTTCAGGTGCTCGGCGACCAGTATGGAAAAGTGATTCATCTGGGCGAACGCGAGTGCACCATTCAGCGGCGACACCAGAAGCTGCTCGAGGAGTCGCCGTCGCCGGTGATGGACCCGAAGCGCCGCAAGGAGTTTGGCGCCAAAGTCACCAAGGCGCTCGAGAATATTGGTTACACCAACGCCGGCACAGTGGAATTCATCGTGGACGACCATGGCAATTTTTATTTCCTCGAAGTCAATAAGCGCATTCAAGTAGAACATCCGGTCACGGAAGAAGTCACGGGCGTTGACTTGGTGCGCGCGCAGATTGAAATCGCGATGGGC
>Ga0181537_10002135_pt1 | contig 17622 bp, 16 predicted proteins | sample PEATcosm2014_Bin_39_FD_119765 | JGI IMG/M metagenome (GOLD analysis project Ga0181537, IMG submission 119765) | Peatland microbial communities from MTU Mesocosm Facility, Houghton, MI, USA - PEATcosm2014_Bin23_10_metaG | ecosystem: Environmental > Terrestrial > Soil > Wetlands > Peat | place... | reverse complement strand
GGGCTTCCGTCAGATACCAGGGACTGTCGCCCTGCACGAAAAAGGGGACGCCGTTTTGATCCACCAGGTAGTGCTGCCCGGGAACCGTCTTCAGAGGATAAGCGGGGCCGGCCACCGTGAACCCTGCAGCAAAGAAAAAGGCAAGGAAGGCCATCAAACAGGCCCCCAGCCAGGCTCGATTTCTACCATGGCAACAGCCGTCGGCCAATTTAATGTGACCAGGTCGAATTTGAATTGTTTCGCCCGAAACATTGCCCCAATTCGGTTCGGGTGCGTCGCGGTCCGGCATCGGCATGCCTGACTGTCGTGCGGCCGAACTCAATTCGTGAACAAACTGTCTTTCTACCATGAGCCAAATGAAACATCGAAGGTTGGTTGCCGCAATGGGGTATTTCCAGTATGGGCGCTTTCCGGCCTGGTCCAGTCCGTGCAGGACGCACGCGAATCAAGACGTTCCCCTCCGGAAAACAAAGCATTCCGTACGGCCCGGCTTCATTGGCACCACGAAGCTTCCAATGAGCCTGAAGCCATGCCATTTGAAGAAATTCTCCACAAATGCCTTTGGCATTATGGCCGGATAAATCCGGGAGGTTCCCTTTTGCAACCACAGCGGGACATTCGCGTCATCCATGCAGGTTTCCGTCATCACGTCGAAGACGACCCAGGCGCCGGGCCTGGTTACCCGGACAATTTCCGTGAAGTAGCTGCAGGTGGTCATGAACAACGTGCAGGGAAAAACCTTGTGCGCCTGGACAAGGTCGATGGAGCTGGAAGGCGTATGCGCCAAGGTGGCCCCGTCGGCCGGCTGCGGGATGACTCGATAGGTTTTCACGAGCCAGTCCGACCAATCGCGGGCCGTCTCATAAATCTCGAAGCGGGATGGCTTGCAGGCTCGCAATGTCTTCTCCAGAAACCGGCCCGACCCGGGGCCGATTTCGCAGACGCGGTCAATTTTTTCATTGAAGACGCCCAATGCCACCAGCCGGTCGTGAGTTTCTTGCGTGACGCCCGGCACGTTGTGCTTCGCATCAATATACTCGCCCAATGGCAGATTCGCCTCCCGCGCCCCGGCCAGCGTCTCCTCCAACGGGATGAATTGCGTCGCGTCCGACCAATCGTGCGTATTCTTCGCGATCCTGACGACCTCCAAATCCACCACACGCAATGTCCCGTTGAGGCCATTCCGGGCAATTCGTTTGATGATCTGCATCATATCAGTCGCTGGTGTGGTGCCGGTCGAACGATGGTTCGAGCAATCCTGCGCTCAAAACGTTTCAAGACCTTTGCTCAAGTTCGCCGTCCGTGTTTTCCAGCGACAATCGAGTCCGGATGTCCCGCAGCACAGGAAAACCGGCGCGCACCCGTTTCAGCGCGGCCGGATCCAGTTTGGCGGGCAGAAGCGCTTCCACCCCGCCGGCCTCAGCCACTGTCCCGCCCCACGGATCCACCACCAGGCTGCCTCCGCCGTATTCAAAACTCGGGTCCCTGCCGCAGCGGTTCACTCCGATGACGTAGGCCTGGTTTTCAATCGCCCGCGCGCGCAGCAACGCCGTCCAATGCGCCTGCCTTTTGCCCGGCCAGTTGGCAATCACCACGAGCACATTCGCGCCGCGCCCGACCGCCAGCCGGAACACCTCCGGAAAGCGCAGATCATAACAAATGAACACCGCCACCTTCAGGCCTTCCCAGCGAAACAGGGTGATCGCCCCGCCGGGCGCGTAATGCCTGGATTCATCGCCCGGCGAGAAAAGATGCAGCTTGTCGTAGCGCGCAACCGGCCGGCCCGAAGGAGCAATGCAGACCGCCTCGTTGAATATCCGGCCGGGGGCGGCCAACCGCGCCAATCCGCCCAGGACGAAGACGCCCTTGTCGCGCGCCAATGTGCGAAGGAAATCAAAGGTCGGGCCATTCGCGGGTTCCGCCGTCGCGCCGGAGTTCATGCTGAAGCCGGTGGCAAACATCTCCGGCAATACGACGAGCGAACGCGACGCGAGCTTTCGCCTGTTCAGCAGCGACCGGACACGTTTGAAATTCTCGTCCTTGTCCTCCCATGCGACATCAAACTGGCAGCAGTAAGTTCTCATCATCAAAACCCGGCGGGCAGCGCAAAGGCCGGATTCAGATTCAGTTTGCGCAAAAACTCAGCACGCCTCCATGACGGGATGTTGTTTGCGGGCGTGAGCAGTCTGGCCGGCCAATTCCATGATCAGATCATACTGCACATCCAGTTTTTGGCCGAACTCCTCCACCTTCGAGCGGAGGCCGGTGGAGATCAAGGCGGCTCCCCGCCCAAGCCCGGTGAAACCATCCCACAATTGCGTCGCCGTGCAGTCGCGGAGATCCAAACAGAAGCGCTCTTGCGCCATGGCTTCCATGTGGGCGCGAACTTTGCGGTCGTAGGAGATGGCGAGCGCCGGCTTCCCCAGGAGGTGCGCGAGAATGATGCCGTGCAGCCGGCTGGCCACGATCAAATCCATTTCGCGAATTTCCTCGAGCTGCCGGTCGAGGCACGTCTGCTCCACCCGCCGCAAACGGCCGCCCCAGGATTCACTCGCCGGGTTTTGGCGCAATTTTTCACGCAGGTCCTCCACCGCGAATTGGTCCATCAGGGAAGTGGTAAACAACACCACCGTGTGCCCCGCGTCCAATAGCTTCGCGGTGAATTCACCCAGCACCTGAAGATAGCCGTCGTAGACGGCTTGATCCCGTTCCGGCCATGCACGGGGTGACAGGTAGGCGATGGGGCTGACGCCAATCACGGATTTTTCCGGACCCGGCTCGCGCAAGAACGGCGGCGGTTGCTGCGCGCAGGGATGACTGAAGGCCAGATCGGGATATTCCGGATCGTTGCGGGTGAAGCCGGCCTCGTGGAGAAGCTCTTTTGATCCATGGTCGCGGTAGGAGCGATACGCGGCCAGGCGCAGCGCCTCGCGGGCAAAGCGTCGGCCCAGGCGCGAGCCCAGCGAGCAAACGCCCACGCTCAGGAATATCACCGGCGTCCGCGTAAATCGCGCGAGGGAGGCCCACTTGAACAGCGCGTACGGCTGGCCGAAGGCGCCTCCCCAATAATCATCGATTTGCCCGCCGCCGGACATCACCAAAAGATCGGTATCCTTGAGCAGCCGGTACACCTGGAGCACATGGCCCAATTCGCGCCAGCCGCGCCGCAACGGGGAAAACGCACCGTAAATCGTCCGCCGGGTAGCTGCGATAACGGAACCAAGCCAGGAGGCAAACGGCAGATGCTGTTTGACCATCTGCTTGAAACCGCTGCCGCTACTGCGACGCCCGGAGGGGGCCGGGTGGGACGAACTTGCCGAGGGAGCCTCAAGATCGCAGACTGAACTCGCAATGGGGAAGGCGGGCAGGCCGTGCAGTTCGCTCGTAATGCGGGGAGCGAGCGTGACCAGCCGCAGGCGCGGTTTGGACAGGCGCTTCCGAAAATGGCAGATAACCGCGTCCTGGATGGCGGCATCGCCCAGGTTTCCACCTCCGTACGGAGTTAGCAGCAAGATATTCAATTCTTGAGCGACCAGAGTAACAATGCGCTGCCGCAGTCGCATGATGGCGCCATCTCAGGAGACTTGACCGGGACGGCGGACACCTCGCACCAGCGTCGAAGCCGGCCGGATTGAGGAAGTTCTAGAGTTTGACATTGAACTTCCCAAGCGTGTCCCGGCGGCGAAAAACACTTCCCAACAAATCAAGGATTCTTCGAGGGGACCCGCCGGCGGAAGGCAAATAGTACCGCCACCAACCCGGCCCAGCGGCCCGGAGATGGTTGGCCGCGTTCCGATCGTGAATCACCTGCACCCAATACCGGCCGTCCTCAATTTGCCGGAGGGGCCATTTGCCCCGGACCAGGTCATGTGCTTCAAATTGGACGGTGCGGAAGCCTTCCGTCCGCCGCTTCTCGACCAGGGACATGAACGGGCTGCTCATATCCTCGTGAGGATAAAGGCGGCCGTTTTTCATGCAATATTGGTATCCCCTGGAAAAATTCATGAATTCGCACTCTTGCGCCGCAAAGTGACGTTGAACCACTTCGATGACATCGTTTCGATAAGCATCGTCGTTATCGATGCGCGTCGTGATTGCGTAATCGCGCTCTTCGCCCTGGTCCATGGCTTCCTGCACATCACGGCGGAGGTTTTCCTCGGTTGTGAAAACCAGCTGTATATTTGCAAACCGCTGCTGGTACCCCAGCATTGTCCGCCGGTCCTCAGAACCGGTCTCGCGGTCCAGGAGAATCAACCATTTGAAGTCCTGGTTGGTCTGGTTTTGTATGGAAGGAAAACAAAAACGGTCAAACAGTTGAAATCGGTGCTTCATCCATTGGGCGGACCCGAAGGAACTGGAGTTCCGGAATTTTTTCCAGTCGGCGAAATAAACATTAAACTTCGTGATTAAAAAGTGCCTGAAGCGCTTTTGGGTGGAGTGCATTTGCGGCGGCCGGGGCGGGGTCAATGCCGGTGTTCCGGGCGCGTCCTGAATTACGCTGGCGGAGGCCGGGCTCATCACGGCGTGGCGCCGGCCTTCTCGAGCAGCCCGGCCTCTTTCAATCGGGCCGCCGCGGACGAGAGCGCGGCAAACGGAAGGCCGGACCGGATCGCGATGTCGAGCAGCGAATGTCCGCCGTCCGAAAAATTGAGCACCCACAACATGGCCTCCTCGGCGCGGGCGTTCTTCGTTCCCCCCACCTGATGATACAATCCCCGCCGGCCGAGCTGGGGCTCGCATTTCGGATTCAAGTTCACGTAGCTCTCGTTTTCTTCGAGCATTCCGACGAGTTCCAGCAATGTATTGAGCGATTCGGCCAGGCTCAGGGGTTTCACCAGGCTCAAGTCATCCGCCGAGGTGTGGTATTGCGGGTAGGCGCCGTTGGGTGTGCGCATGAAACATCCCATCGGAAGGTTGATGCCGGGGGAACAATACTGGCGTTCGTCGTATCCATGGGGGGCAAAGTCCAGCAGTTGATAATCGCGGCCGGAATGCCGCAGAACCTGCTCGACCACCCGGTCGATCTCCGCATTTCCCCGGCGGCTGCGTTTGTAAGTAAACCGTCCCGGATCACCGACGCACGAGAGAACCAGGCCATGCTTGATTTTGGAAAGGCGCGCTTCATTCAAGGCCAGCCAGGTGATTGAGCCAATCGTTCCCGGTATCCACAAAAACCGGTAGGAATGGCGCAGCGCCCGGCCGGCCAGCTTCCGCGCCAGTCCGGCCGCGACGGACATTCCCGACAGGTTGTCGTTGCAAAGCGAAGGATGGCAGCAATGCGACGAGATCAAGACTTCCGCGTCCGTCGCGCCTTGAACCAGGAATTCGCCGTACGTCAAGTGGCCGGGTTTCAACGTGGAATCAATGCAGACCTCGTATTCAGCGTCGGTCAGGCTCTCAAGCTGCCGATGGCTCAGGCAGAATCCCCACGATTCCTTGTAATAGGACGTGCGGTACGGCACCCAGTCCGGCGAGTCCGGCAGGCTGAACAAGTGCGGCCGCAGTTCGGAAAGGGCCAGCTTCTTCCGCACGGGAACGCTGTAGTTGACAACGTGCAAATTGGATTTCTGGAAATCGACCACCCGCGCGCCCGCCGAATTCTTGATATACGCATCGCGAATGTTCCACTCGGCCGGCACCACCCAGTCAAACACCTTGGTGCCGCTGGGCACCTCGTGAACGGACAACGGCACCTGCTGCTGGAGCAGCCGCAGGCTCTCGCGCACTCCATTGCCGGTGATGCTGCGGCAAATCGGGTACAGCTCGGAGACGAGGCGGTAAAGTTCCGCGCCTTCCCGCGCCGCATCCCACTCACCGGCGTCGCCGGCGATCCGTTCATCTTTCAGGTCAGGCATGGAAATCATCAGTCGAGCAGCGGCCAGTTCCGGTCCTTGTCGCTGATCGTCCCCACCGTCAGCGGCCAGGCAATCCCAAGTTTCGGATCGTCAAAACGCAGGCCGGCCGATTTTTCCGGCGAATAATACCTGCTGATTTGATAAAACACCTCGGTTTCGTCGGCCAACGTCTGCAACCCGTTGGCACAGGACTCGGGGATGAATAGAGCGCGCCGGTTTTGGGCGTTCAATTCCACCCCCACATGCTGGAGGTGCGTCGGCGAACCCGGGCGAAGATCGACCACGACCTCAAAAATGCCGCCGCTGGTGCAGCGCACGAGTTTGGCCTCGGCGACCGGAGGCAACTGGTAATGCAGCCCGCGCAGCGTGCCCCGGGCCCGGCTCACCGAGATGCTGCATTGCACAAATTCCGTCGCCAGGCCCCGCTCCTTGAATTCGCGGACACAGAAAGTCCGCGCAAAGAAACCGCGGTCGTCCTCCCGCCGCTCGGGTTCGACAATATAAACGCCGGAAAGTTTTGTCTGGATGAAAATCAATTGCTGCGTGTCCCCCGCCGGAACCAGGCGGGGCATCTCAAAGCGCCGGCTGTTCCGGGTCGCGCCAGAAAAATCGTTCGTCGATCTGCCGGGTGCGGATAAGATACTCGAGCTGCTTGAGGCGCGTGAAAGTGCGGTGTTGGAAAACTTCGGGCTTCATGTCGATCCGTTTGAACAAGGCGTAAAGCTGTTGCGCGCCGCGGCGCGCGTTCCACGCGCACTCGAATCCCGGCAGATGTTTCCGGATCTTCTCGAAGGAGACCCGGTAGCTGCGATTGTCGGGGCTGGGCGGGCCGAACGTCAGCCGGCAGCCGGTGAAGGTCTCCGCCACGCTCTCGGCAATCTCTTTCACCCGGTAATTGTGCTGCGTATCGCCGACGTTAAACACTTCATTGTGCACCGCTTCCCGCGGGGCCGCGAGGACCGCGATAATGGCCCGCGCGATGTCGAGGGCGTGGACCAGCGGGCGCCACGGCGTGCCATCGCTGGTCATGCGGATTTCCCCGGTCGTCCAGGCCAGGCCCGCCAGGTTGTTCAACACAATGTCAAACCGCATGTGCGGCGAGGCTCCGTAAGCCGTGGCGTTGCGCAAAAAAACGGGCGAGAACTTGCCGTCCGCCATCGGCTTTACGTCGCGTTCAACCATGGTCTTGCAGATGGCGTAGGTGGTCTGCGGATTTACCGGCGAATTCTCGTCCACAAAGTCGTCGCCGGCCACGCCGTACACGCTGCAGGAGGACATGTATACGAAGCGTTTGACGCCGGCCTGCCGCGCGAGTTCGGCAATCCGCACCGACCCGGCGTGGTTGATTTCGTAGGTGATCTTTGGCGAAAGTTGCCCGATCGGATCGTTGGACAGCTCGGCCATGTGCACCAGGGCGTCGACGCCCTGAAGGTCCGCCGGCTCGATTTGCCGGAGGTCCTTTACCAAGGTCCGCGGCGCAAACGGCCCATGGCGGTACAGCGTGCCCTCCTTGTAGAATCCGGTGTCGAGCCCGGTCACTTCATGGCCGGCCTTGAGCAGTTCCACCGCGAGAAGGCTGCCCAAATACCCATCCGTTCCGGTCACGAAAATCCGCATAAAAACGAGTCCCGATGTTTTGGATTCAACCAACCCGGCCCGCCAGCCGGCGCTTCAACTGGCCAAAACGGTTCCGCCAGTCGCACACCTTGTTGACCAAGAGCCTCCGATAGTGCGCGTGGGGCCCGGCCAGGGCACACGCCAGCTTGTCCATGGGACGGAGCGGGAGCGCCAGGGCGGATCGTATGTATTCCAAGGCCAGCCGCTCCTCGATCCGCAGCAAAAAGCGCCGGTCGGTCATCTTCGGATCGAGCCAGACGGCCCATGACTTTTTGTCGCGCAAGTGCGCCCGGCTGCCGGTGTGCGATTCACAGCGTCGCCGCACCAAAACTTCGGGAATCTCCCGGATCTCCCCGAGCATGGCGAGTTCGGCGGTGAGCACAAAGTCCGCCGATGGATAGGAGCCGTTAAGCCGGGTTTTCCGCAACGCGTCCGCCGCAAACAAGCCGTAGTGCTGGGTTATGTAGCAGATCCGCCGTATCACGATGCCGAGGCGCCGGTGGGGCCGCGGGTCATTACTGGCAATCGACGGCAGGTCGCCGCCGACCGGCCGGCAGTTCTCGTCGATCTGCTCGCACCGCGGATAGGCGAGGACAACCGGCGGCGAGTTGAGTCTCATCTCCCGGACGCACCGGCTGAGCATGCCCGGGAGCTGCTCCACGTCGTGCGCCATCCAGGCGAAGTACTTGCCCCGGCTCAAGTCGAAGACCCGGTTGTGGTTGGGATTCGCCCCGATGTTTTTTTCATTCCGATAATAACGAACCCGGCGGTCGCGGCCGGCATAGGTCTCGCAAATCGCCGGCGTGCCGTCCGTGGAAGCGTTGTCGGAGATGATCAATTCAAAGTCCTCAAAATCCTGGGCCAGGACCGAGTCCAACGCCCGTCCCAAAGATGCTTCGCCGTTATAAACCGGCAGGCCGACGCTGACCAAAGGAGAAGTCATCAATCAGCTATTCTGGTTTCCGGGGAGGTCCGTTCCGGCGGTCTGTTTAAAGAAACCGAGGCACTGGTGCCGTCCGGCAGGCGCCAGTGATACGGCACGACGACGGGGGTGTAGCGTGACGCCCGTTCTTGAAATTCTCCCTTGTAGCCGTAGCTGGCGAGATCCGCCACGACACGAAAGCCGGCGACCTTCTGGTATTCAATGACCACATCATCACCGTTTTTCCCGTGAACACCCAGGTTGATGGTGTAAGTTTGCGGCAGCAGGGGGATGGCTTCGAACCGGCACGAAATCATTCCGGCGCCGTCCATGGCCTCGGGCCTGGCGCCGTCCAGCCGCATATTGGCGGTAAAGCAGGGCCCGTAATTCCCGATGACTCCCAGCGTTACATACGGCCGTTTCAGGCGGGCCTGCGCGTGGTAAAAGATTTCGACGATGAGATCCTCCCCCGGATGAAAGTCGCCCGTCTCCTCGCCACGGGCGTTTTTCAGCACCACCTTCTGAATCACCAAACCGTAGGCCCGGTTGGAGTTCGGGGACGAAAGTTCGGAAGAAATGCTGTGGTAATAGGATTCCACGGTTTCGTCGGGCCGGCCGTCGCGATGCACCGAGCCATCCTTCAGCCAGATGGTCCGCTGGCACAAATTCCGGACCGCTTCCATGTTATGGCTCACAAACAGGATGGTCCGGCCCTTCCCGGCCGAGTCCTTCATCTTGGCCAGGGATTTCTTTTGGAACGACGCATCGCCCACCGCCAGCACTTCGTCCACGATCAGGACTTCCGGTTCCAGGTGCGCCGCGACGGCAAACGCCAGCCTCACATACATGCCGCTGCTGTAGCGTTTCACCGGGGTGTCCAGGAATTTGCCGATTTCCGCGAAGGCCACAATTTCATCAAACTTGCGCCTGATCTCCTGCCGGTGCATTCCCAGGATCGCCCCGTTCAGGAAAATGTTTTCGCGTCCGGTCAGTTCGCCATGAAAGCCGGTGCCCACCTCCAGCAAACTCGCAACGCGGCCGCGCAATTTGACGGTGCCGGTGGTCGGCTCCGTGATCCGGCTGAAGATTTTAAGCAGCGTGCTTTTGCCCGCGCCGTTCCGGCCGATGATGCCGACCACTTCGCCCTTCTTGATTTCGAACGAAACGTCCTTGAGCGCCCAGAAATCTTCCCGCGTGGCGCGGGTTGAGGCGGGAGAAACGGCCGGCGTCCCGCCCCCGCTTTTCAGCGTCTTCAAGAACCCCCGGGCCTTGTCGGTCAGCACATCGCGCAGCGCCACATACCGCTGCCGCTCCGCCTGGTGCTGGATCCGGTATTTTTTGCCCAAACCCTCGACTCGTATGACGGGACTGTCGCTCATTACTTCGGGCGCCTTGCCCGGTTCGCCCGGGTCATGAATGGTGGCTGAACATGATTCGCTTGACGCGCGTCCTGATCGCCACGCGGACTCTGAGCCGATGCCACGCCGCGGTGCAAAAGCTGGCATAGACGGAAAATCCGAACAGGATGTAGGCAAACGGCATGTGCCGCGCAAAACGGGAGAATGATTCCCAATAAATTCGTTCGGCCTCCCGCCCATGCCCCTGGTGCACCAGTTCCAGGCAGACAAGCTTTGAAGAGTTGAAATCGCGTTTCCTCAAGATGCCGGCATAGCGACCCGAAAAATGCTCATTCAAAACGCCCAAGGTTTTCCGGATGACTTTGCACTTTTCGGCGCAGGAGGCGCCGCTCCAAATGCCGCCGGCATGCTGCCGGTAGGTTGAGGTAACCTCGCCCAGGTAGGCAATCGGACCCTTCTCGGCGTACAAGGCAAGCAAACACATGTCGCCGTTTCCGGCGTTCTCGAACCAGCCGGGTAATTTAACGAGGCCATTTCTCAGCAAAAATGTCAAAGTTCGGAATGGATATTCGGCCAAAACGTCCTCCAGCTCATACAAATTCTTGGCGCTGCTCTCCGGAAACAATCCTATTTCCCGCTCCTGGCCGTCCGTTGACAGGAGCACGTCCCGGGCCGCGGTGGCGCACATCGAGCATCGAGGGTTTTGTTCCATGAGCGCGACCTGCTTCTGCAACTTGCGCGGATCGGTCCAATAATCGTCCCCTTCGAGCACCGCGATGAATTCCCCGCGGCAGGCCTCAAAAGTTGCAATGGCATTTTTGTTCATGCCCAGATTGCGTTCGCGAAGCAGCGCGCGAATGACCTTCGGATATTTTTCCGCGTACGCCCGGACTATCCTCCGGGTGCCATCCGTGGAGCAGTCTTCGCCGATCACCAGTTCCACCGGGAAGTCCGTTGCCTGCATCAACACGCTCTCAATGGCCTGGGCGATGAACTTCTCCTGGTTGTAGGTGGTCATCGCCACGCTCACCCTGGGCCGGTTTTGCCCGGGGAGAGGGATGCCCTGGGCCCCGGCATTTTCCGGGGGCCTCGGCAGTTCATTGTTGGGGACAATGCTCAATTCAACTTTCTTGTTTCTCTGCCGCTTCTTGAAGCAGGGCCTTGCCTTCGCGCAGCCGTTTGCGCACCCGGGGCGAGTGCCGGATGGCACGGTCGAGAATCGAGCACGTGGCTTCGATTTCGGGGGTTGATATGGCCGTTCCTGTGGGCAGAGCCAGGACGCGTTGCGCGAGTTTCTCGGTTTCGGGCAGGAGCAGCCGGGCATGGGGATAATAAGACCGGTACGGTTCCATGCGATGACATCCGGGATAAAAATATCGCCGCGCCAGAATGTTTTCCGCGTGGAGCAACTTCACCAGTTCGTCCCGGCTCAAGCCGGCCTTCACTTCGTCCACTTCCACCACCACATAGTGGTAGTTGCATTTTTCGGAATCGTCGTACCGCAACAAAGAAAGTCCCGGGATGCCGGCAAGATTGAGCCGGTAGGTCTCGTAGTTACGGCGGTTGGCGGCAACGAATTCGTCCAGGCTTTCCAGGTTTGTCAGGCCCATCGCGGCGCAGATTTCCGGCATCTTGCCGTTGGTGCCGAGATAAATCACGTTGTCATACCCGGTGAACCCGAAATTCTTCATCAGGCGGATCTTGGCCGCCACTTCATCGTTGTCCGTGACAATGGCGCCGCCTTCGAACGTGTTGAGGAATTTCGTGGCGTGAAAGCTGAACACTTCCGCCAGCCCAAACCTGCCGATCATTTTCCCGTCGTAGCTGCAGCCGAAGGCGTGCGCGGCATCGAACAACAGCTTCAAATTCCGGCGCCCGGCAATCTCGGCCAACGCCTCGATGTCACACGGACGCCCCCACAGGTGGACACCAATGATGCCCGTGGTCTTGGGGGTGATGAGTTCCTCGACCCGGGCGGGGTCGATGGTGTGCGTGCGCGGGTCGACATCACAGAAAACCGGGGTTATTTCCTGCCATTGCAACGCGTGGGCCGTGGCGACGAAGGTGAACGCCGGCACGATGACTTCGTCTTTCAACCCGGCGGCGCGGGTCAGGAGTTCGAGTCCGATCGTGGCGTTGCAGACCGCGATGCAATGTTTCACGCCCGCGAATTCGGCCACGCGTTTCTCAAACTCGCGGACGAACGGCCCGTCGTTCGTCAGCCAGTTGCGCTCGAGCATCTCGGACACCCGGGCCAGAAACCGCTCCTTGTCGCCAAGGTTGGGCCGCCCCACGTGCAGAGGTTCGGCAAAGCGGGTGGTTTCCGTTCCATTGTTTGGCGTGTTCATGTTTCCCTTCCCGAGGCAGGTCCTGCCTTCGATTCCGAATCATCCGCGACGCGGCCGGCCGTCATTCGCCGGCCTGGTCGGATGAAAACGGCCATTCTTTCTCAATTCGCATTCCCGCCTTTACTCTCAGTCCGACCGGCTCAGTAAGAGGGTTTTCAAAGATGCCAAGCCATTGGAGCCCTTTGAGGTCATTCAGCCAGGCGGGGAGAGTTTCGAAGCAATTCCAGGCCAGATTCAATTTCGTGAGCCGCGAAAGCCGGGCCATGGAATCTGGAAGGCGCGAAAGCCGGTTTTGATACAGCGAAATTTGCTCCAAATTCTCCAGGCTGCCCAGGTCCTCCGGCAGGGATTCAAGGTTGTTTTGGGACAGCCGCGTCATCCGCAATTTCCGCAGGCGCGTGAATCCCTCCGGCAGCGCATGCACCGACGGCCCGCCGCAGTTGGTGAAAAACTCCAGGTTTTCGAAAGGAGCCAAGCCATGGGGAAAGCGCCTCACGTTCCAGAGCGTCAGCGTTGTCAGCTCGCGCAACTCATACACGAACTCCGGCAGTTCCACGAGGCTGACATAGTAAAGATTGAGCGTGCGCAGCCGCTTCAGGCTGCGCACCGGGCCGATGGATTTCAGTTTCAGGTTCTTGTGGAGCGCGAGGTGTTCCAGGCCGCTCAACTCGCCCAGCCACGGCGGCAGTTCAACGAGATCGTTGTTTCCCAAATGCAGCGACTTCAACCGCTTGAAACCCCGAACCTGTTCTGGTACGCAGCCGAGATAGTTGGAGCCGAGGGTGAGGTCCTCCAGTTCGGTCAACCGGCTGAATTCCGGCGGCAGCACACCGAGACGATTGCGCCGCAAATTCAGCTTGCGCAGGCCGGTGAGCCGCGACAAAAGCCGGAGGATTTCCATCTTCGCGGCGGGGGTATGATGACGAATCAGACCGTGAAAAATCGCGTCATCCGAGCTCAAGCTCAGTTCGACGCACCGGCCGCTCTGCTCCACATGGTGGAAAGGCCGCCCGACCTTCTCGTGCAGCGCTTGAAGAATGTCAGCGTCCGACATAGCCATCGAGAGAACGGTTCACATGGTCGATCCAGCCGTGCAGATGCGGCCAATTGACCCGGGGCAGCGAATCCAGGGAAAGCGGAGTGCACAACTCCTTCCCCCCCAGTTTGACCAAGCACTGCCGTAATATCAGCATGGCGCCAAAGGAGAATTTGTCGTAGCCGATGTACCCCCCCAACTCGCAGATCACGAAGCGCTTCCCGGTCATATCGAGCGAGAACTGCCGGATGAACTCCTCCATGTCCGGCTGCAACTCCCCGTCACCGTAAGTGGGCGTGAAGAAGAGCAGCAGGTCGCAGCCGGCCAGTCGTTCCGCCGGCGGGATAGTTTTGACATCGAAAACCTCCGGTTTCACCGCCAATCGTGGCAGCGACTCGGCAACCACTTTTCGCGTGCGTCCGTGGGTCGATCCGTAGAGCAGGGCGGCTTTCATGTTTCGATGCGACGGCCGAAAAACGGTGACCTGCGCAAGACAGTGTGTTTCAGGCTCACGCTGAGCCGGTGTCAGCTCACTTCAACCCGGATATCGCGCTCCATGCTCTCCATCATTTCGAGCATCTCCTGCTGCGATTCATATCGAAGTATCATCGTCCCAAGCGTTTCATGGGCTCCGCTGAACTTGCGGACTAAATCGCCGTTTTTGACCCAAATGTTCTGCTCGACGATTCGGGCCCTGGCTCGATCCGAAAACCAGACCCCGTCACAGGTGCCATCCCCGACCGAATGCACAATGTACGACGACCAAAAACCCCGGGATTGCGCGGGTGTCAATTCAGAGCAACTGTTGCCCAGCGCGGCTTCGACGGTATGCTTCACCATGTCCACGCCGGTGCTGTATCGGATGACTTCGGGAATCAGGTTCCCTCCATTTCGAGGGCCCAATTCAATATAATAAAACTCGCCTTCGCCCGTGAATACGAAATCGAAATTGAGCGCTCCGTTGCGCAGGCCGAGCAGCGCGATGAGCCGCTGCGTTTCGTCGTGCGCCACCTTTTGCAGTTTCTCAGGATGGTTGGTCGGATAGCTTGAACCAATCGGCGCCAGGCCGTTGCACAACTTGTCAAAGTGGCTGTTGCCCCAGCACCGGAATCTAAGCTCGCCGTCCACCACGAATCCGTCGCCCGCCACCTGGTAGCCTCCTCTCGTGATGGCTTCTTCGATGACGACTTTTTTCTCGCGGGAGAATCGGACGGCCGATTCGAAGGCCGGGTGGAACTCCGCTTCTTCGGTTATTCTGGTCACCCCCTTGCTGCCCGATGAGTCAACCGGCTTGACAAAAACCGGAAAGGACAGTGACCGGACGTACTCGAATGCCTTTTGCGAATCATAAAATGCCTGGCAGCGCGGCACGTTGAAACCGTGGCGCCCCAGGAAATCCCGGAACAAATCCTTGCGGGCAAGCGTCAGCACCGATTCGTAGGGATTGCCGGGCAGGCCCATCTTTTCCGCGACGAAAGCCGCGGTCGGCGCCGACGGGTCCGACGCGTAGGCCACGACCGCGTCAATTCTCAAACGTCTCGCAAGTTCGAGCACCGCCTCCTTGTCCGTCGTGCTGACGTTGTGACTTTCGTCCGCCAGCGCGTGTCCCGGATTGTCAGGTTTGAAGTCGGCGGTGATGACGCGGTAACCCCGCTCGCGGGCGTAGCGCAGCGGCGGCATTTGCATGGAGGCCGCGCCGAGAAAGAGGATTTTCTTCATGAGCGTACCGGGATGCCGCGGGCTTTAGTTTGCCGGAAACTAATCAGCCAGCGGCCGGCATCAAGCATGAGCCGCTCGACGCTGAACTCGGGTGGTTCGCCGAAGCCCGGCGCGAGAATCAATTCCTGAGACATTCGGTTTGCCAGGTCAACGCGGGCTGCACCACGCCCGGTTCCCGTCCCAACCAGGAACCTTTTCGCTCGGCAACGTCCACGACCGTGAAAGAAGCCAGATGTTCGTGGGTGTAGGTGACTTTGTTGCCGTTCTCCACCACCAGGAGCCTCAGGTAGTAGCCGGCACTGTTGAGCAGGCCGCCCGGCATGTGGCAAATGCCGCGATGAAGACCAACCTGATGAACCTGCGCCGGCGACCCAAAAGTCATGACCGTGATGCCCTGGTCATTGAGCAGATGGTATGTGATATGAAGCGGGTGGCTCGCGTCCAGCGCCCAGTATTCGGTTTCAATCCGAAACGGTGTTTGCATTGAAATGAGATCGCTGTCGCCGTCCGATTCAGGAACCAGTTTGACGCTTTTAATCCGGAGCGCCTCATTGCCGGGCGCGGTCCGGGGATCTTCCCATTGCCGCGTTTCGTCCTGTCCCTGAAAATTCTTCAGGTAGGAAGACACGACGGGCGCCACGGCATCATCCTCAATCAACCGGCCTTGCAGCAGATGGAGCCCCCGGCGGCAGAGGCTTTGCACGGCCACCAAGTTGTGACTGACGAACAACACCGTTCTGCCTTCCCCGGCGGCCACGGACTGCATTTTGCCCAGGCATTTTTTCTGAAACTGCGCATCACCCACGGACAGCACTTCGTCCACAATCAAAATCTCGGGTTCCAAATGAGCGGCGACGGCGAAGGCCAGGCGAACATGCATGCCGCTGCTGTAACGTTTGACCGGCGTGTCCAGAAACTTCTCAACCTCGGCGAAAGCCACAATTTCATCGAACTTCTTGATGATTTCCGCGCGGCTCATTCCGAGAATGGCGCCGTTCAGAAAGACGTTCTCGCGCCCGGTCAACTCCGGGTGGAATCCGGTCCCGACCTCCAGCAGGCTGGCCACCCGGCCATTGATCCGGACACGGCCTTCCGTGGGTTCGGTGATGCGGCTGAGGATTTTCAGCAGCGTGCTCTTGCCCGCACCGTTCCGGCCGATGATGCCAACCACCTCACCCTGATTGATTTCGAACGAGACATCCTTGAGGGCCCAGAAATCCTCGCTCGTGGCATGGGCCGGGAGTTGGGAGGATTTCCCGTTTGCCCCGCTCCCGTTTTTTAACCTATTGACAACTCCCCGGGCCTTTTCGGCCAGCACATCGCGGAGCGCCACGTACCGCTGCCGCTCCGCCTGATGTTGAAGCCGGTACTTTTTGCCCAGGCCCTCGACCCGTATTACGGTGTCACTGCTCATGGTACAACCGGCTGCGCTTCAGATCACGTCCGCAAAAGTCTTTTCCATCCTTCGGAAATACCAGATGCCGCTGAGCATGAGCAGGCTCACGACCGCGACGGAAATGATTACGGCAGGCTCATAGAGGGGTGCTTCACCGCGGAGCAATGACCACTGGAAGCCGTTGATCACGCCGACCATTGGATTCAAGGAGTACAGCAGGCGCCATTTCTCGGGGACCCGGCTGACGCTGTACCCCACCGGGGAAACGTACAGGCCAAACTGGACGATGAACGGGACGATGTAGCGGAAATCACGGTATTCGACATTCAACGCGCTTAGCCAGAGCCCGACCCCGAACGCGGCCCCGAAAGCCAGCACAATAAACAACGGCAGCGCCAGCAAACGCGCGTCGGGAGGGAACTGATACCAGAGCATGAGAACGGCCATGAGCGCCATCGTAATCAGGAAATCCACAAAGCTGGTGATGACCGACCCGGCGGGGATGATCAGCCGCGGAAAGTAGATTTTGGAAATCAGGTTGGCGTTGCCAATGAGGCTGTTGCTGGACTCGGTCAGGGCGGTGGAGAAAAACTGCCAGGGCAGCAGCGCGGCGAAAACCAGCAGGGGATAGGGCACCGTGCCGGGCGCGGGAAGTTTTGCGATGCGGCTGAAGACGAGGGTGAAGACCAGCATGGTCAGAAAGGGCCGCACCACGGCCCAAGCCACGCCGACGACGGTCTGCTTGTAACGCACGAGGATGTCCCGCCAGGCGAGGAAATAAAACAACTCGCGAAAGCGCCAAAGGTCGCGCCAGTAATTGCGCTCCGTGCGCCCGGCTTCAATGATTATTTCGTCCATGGGCTGAATTCAGTATTTGAGGTGATAATAAGCGGATTTGACGAACTCATTTTGGAAGGCGATCAGCCCTTCCTCGTGCTGCCACCAATCGTTGACGCCATATTCCCCGGGTTGGATGGCGTGGACGCAGATTTGCGCCCCGAGGCCGTTCAATTCCTTGTGGAAGAGCCAGCGCACCCGGCGCGTATGGGCGAGGTCGGTCGGGATGATGATTGAATGCAAACCCGTGCGTGTCATCCAGTCCCTGACCGCGCGGCTTTCGTCATACGTGCTGGAGACCGAGTGGCCGATGGCATCAATGGCGGATTCCGGCACGTTGTTGCTCAACAGCAGCCGGCGGGTCTGCTCCCGCTCGGTCGGGACGATGCCCATTTCCGAACTGGGAGTGAGCTTCACGTCCATGTAAAGAATCCTCGGAGCAAGACCCTCGTGATAGATTCGGGCGGCTTCGGGTGCCCGCAAATCCGGACGGCCCCCGAGAATTACGATGGCGTCGGCCTTTGTGACGGGTTC
>Ga0181537_10002134_pt1 | contig 17626 bp, 13 predicted proteins | sample PEATcosm2014_Bin_39_FD_119765 | JGI IMG/M metagenome (GOLD analysis project Ga0181537, IMG submission 119765) | Peatland microbial communities from MTU Mesocosm Facility, Houghton, MI, USA - PEATcosm2014_Bin23_10_metaG | ecosystem: Environmental > Terrestrial > Soil > Wetlands > Peat | place... | reverse complement strand
CGCCGCGGCGACCTGGACCTGCTGCACGAATGGGGCCTCGGCGGCAGGCGCTTCGGCACCATCGTCACCTGGTTTCTGGTCGGCGGCGACGTCTACACCGCGTATACCTTTATTGCGGTGCCGGCGCTCGCGTTCGGTGCCGGGGCGGTGGCGTTCTTTGCGGTGCCGTACACGATCGTCATCTATCCGTTCCTGTTCCTGGTGTTTCCGCGGCTATGGAATGTCTGTCGCAAACACGGCTACATCACGTCCGGGGATTTTGTGCGCGGGCGCTTCGGCAATCGCTGGCTGGCGCTGGCGATCGCTGTTACCGGCATCGTCGCAACCATGCCGTACATTGCGCTGCAGCTGCTGGGAATCCAGGTCGTGGTGGGCGCGCTCGGCATTTCCGGGACCGGGATCGGCGCCGATCTGCCGCTGATCATTGCGTTCGCGGTGTTGGCCGCATTCACCTACTCGAGCGGGCTGCGTGCGCCAGCATCGATCGCGATCGTCAAGGATATCCTGATCTACATAACCGCGTTCACGGCCATCATCGTCATTCCGATCGAACTCGGCGGGTTCGGCAAGATCTTTGCCGCGGTGCCGGCGCAGAAGCTGCTGCTGGCGGTTCCCGGAGCCAATACCACCGGCGCCTACGGCAGCTACGCGACGCTGGCGCTGGGTTCGGCGCTGGCGCTGTTCCTGTACCCGCATTCGCTGACTGGAATCCTGAGCGCCAGCAGCGGTCACGCGATACGGCGCAATGCCGCGATGCTGCCGGGCTATTCCTTCATGCTCGGACTGCTGGCACTGTTCGGCTTTTTTGCGATCGCCGCCGGGGTAGGGAAACTTCCCGAATTCGCAGCTGGATTCAAGCAGTTCGGCAACAACTTTGCGGTCCCGGCGCTGCTGCTGCACAGCTTTCCATCCTGGTTCGTCGGCGTCGCGTTTGCAGCGATTGGCATCGGGGCGCTGGTGCCGGCGGCGATCATGTCGATCGCCGCGGCGAATCTGTATACGCGCAACATTCACCGCGAATTCATCAACAACAATCCTACTGACCGGCAGGAATCGCAAATCGCAAAATGGGTGTCACTGATCGTCAAGGTCGGTGCGCTGGTATTCATCCTGTTCGTACCGACCGAGTACGCGATCCAGCTGCAGCTGCTGGGCGGCATCTGGATCATCCAGACGCTGCCCTCGGTGATGCTTGGCGTCTATACGCGCTGGTTCAATGCCTGGGCGCTGCTGCTCGGATGGGCTGCCGGCATTGGCACTGGGACAGTGATGGCAATCGCAGTGAACCTTAAATCCGCCTATCCTCTGGCGCTCGGCGGCTGGACCTTCCCCGGCTACATCGCCGTCTATACCGTGATCCTCAACCTGGTGATAGTCGCAGTGCTGACGCCGGTATTCAACGCGCTCAGCGTGCGCCGTCAACCGCTCGACCAGACGGCCGCGGCTGACTACCTCGCCTGAAGCGCAAACCCGGCTTAAGTCTCAATGCAGAAACCGTTTCGCCGGGTCGTCACCGGCCATGACGACGCCGGACACGCGGTGCTGCTGTCGGATGCGCCGCCAACGCGCGTGCAGGTGGTCGGCGAGCACGGCCCGACGTTCTACGAGGTCTGGAATACGCGCGAGACGCCGGCGCTGATCGACCGCGGCAGCGGTGAGCCTTTCGAGGCGCGGCTGACGCTGGCGCCTCCGCGCAATGGCACGCGTATCCGGGTGCTCGACATTCCACCAGAGACCGAGGCGACGACGAAGATCGACGCCGCGGCCGCGCGCGCCCACTTTGCCGAAATCGGCGCTGCGCAGGCGTCAACCGCGGGCGATGCCAATGCACGGCATCCGTTCATGCACCGCACGCAGAGCATCGACTACGGCATTGTGCTGGACGGGGAAATCACGTTGATTCTCGATCAGGCCGAGACCACGGTCAGGGCCGGCGATATCGTAATCCAGCGCGGCACCAATCACGGCTGGGCCAATCGTTCGGGCCGCAACTGCCGCATCGTATTCATCCTGATCGACGGCGAGTTTACCGACGGGCTCTGACGCACCGGTCAGTGGCCGTCCTCGGGCGCCAGCTGGGCCACGTCATCAGGCGAAAGGCCGGCGGTGCGCAGTGCCCCGGCTACTCCGGCGCGATCCGCGGCCGATCGATTCTGGCTGGCCTTGAATTTACCTTCGATTGCCGACACGTCGATTTCAAATCCCACGATCGCGCGCACCATGCCGGCGATATAGTCCGGCGGCGCGTCGGTGATTCGCCAACGATCGACATGACCCTGCTCGTGCTCATCAGTGAGCGATTCGACCAACTGGTACAGCCAGGCCGCGTCCTCGATGAAACGAATGCTTCCCGTTACGTGCACCGTGGCGTAGTTCCAGGTCGGCACCGCCTTGCCATGCTCGCGCTTGCTCGGGTACCAGGACGGGGAGACGTAATGATCCGGGCCGATGAAAATTGCCAGCACCGCCGATTCGGCCGGCAGCAAGCGCCAAAGCGAATTGGCGCGCGCGATATGGCCACGAAGCACGCCCAATCCGGCGTCGGATCCGGGCAGCAGTTGCATCGGAATGTGATTGGCGCTGATCCCTTCCGGTGTGACTGCGACCAGCGTTCCAAGCGAATGCTGGCCGATGAATTCGCGCAGTACTTCGATGCGCGTCTCGCGAAAGTGTTCCGGCATGTACACGCCGTTAGTCTAACCGCACGCTGTGCATGCGCAAGCTGACGATCGATTATCATGCCGCTGTGACTAATCGTGCTGCCCGCAAGTCTGCTAGATGATGGAGCTGCTGGTCGCGGCCGCCACGCCGCCGGTGCGTGCGGTATCCCCGGCACGCCGTTGTCGCTCCTAGGACAACTGTCCTATACTCGATCCGATGGCGAGCAACTACGATGTCATCGTCATTGGTTCCGGACACAACGGACTGGTGTGCGGCGCCTATCTCGCCAAAGCCGGCCTCAAGACGCTGGTCCTGGAGCGCCGCAGCATCGTCGGTGGCGCCGCGGTTACCGAAGAATTCAGTCCGGGCTTTCGTGCATCCAGGTTTTCCTACGTAATGAGCCTGCTGCATCCGCGGGTGATTCGCGATCTGGAACTCGGCTCGTTCGGCTTGCAGGTATTACCGGCCAATGACCTGTTCTGCCCGGTCGGCGCCGACGATTACATCATCTACAGCGACGACAGCCACAAGACGCAGGCGCAGTTTGCCCGCTTCTCGCGCCATGATGCCGATATCTATCCACAATTCCTGCAGCAGCTCGAGCAATCCGCGGCGCTGGTCAGAAAGCTGCTGTTCGAGACGCCGATTGATCCGGTTAAGCGCAGTTGGAAGAGCTTTAAGCGCAGCGCCTCGATGCTGTGGCGACACCGCAGGATCGGGGACCAGGCCTATCGGCTGGTGGACCTGCTGACCCAGAGCGCCTACGACTACCTGTCGGTCTGGTTCGAGCACGACCTGATCAAATCGGTGATCGCCTACTACGCGTCGATCGGCACCTTCGCCGGTCCCAAATCCCCGGGAACCGCATACGTCATCATGCACCATCTGATGGGGGAGCATCAGGGGGCGGGCGGCTGGGGTTTTGTACGCGGTGGCATGGGCGCCATCAGCGCCTCGATTGCGCAATCCGGTGCGCGCTTCGGCATGCGGGTGCTGGTGGATGCGGCGGTGGCGGAAGTGTTGGTGAGCGGCGGGCGTGCCACCGGTGTACGCACCGTCGATGGCCGCGAGTTCCAGGCGCGCATCGTGGTATCGAACGCGAATGCGAAAACGCTGTTCCAGCGGCTGCTGGCGCCGACCCATCTGCCGCCGGAATTATTGCGTGAGATCGACTCGTTCCGTACTTTCTCCACCGCCTTCAAGATGAATATTGCGGCCCACGAGCCGCCGCGCTATCGCGCGTTCGATCCGGCCAAGACCGGATTCGGCTACCCGACCTATGTGCACATCGCCCCCGGGATTGACTATCTGGAGCGCGCTTACGATGACGCGAAATACGGCAGGTTCTCCAGCCGGCCGTTCCTGACGCCGGTGGTCCCGACCATCGTAGACAATTCGCTGGCGCCGGCCGGCGAGCATGTGGTCAACGTGTTCGGCGGTCACGCGCCCTATCAGCTTGGGGACGGAGCTTCCTGGGTCGATGAAAAGCCCAAGCTGACCACGGCGGCGCTGGGCGTACTGGAGGAGGTGGCGCCGGGTTTTTCCGGGCAGATCATCGACCTCGAGACGCTGGTGCCGCCCGATCTCGAGGCCATCGTAGGTCTGCCGCAGGGCCATATCTTCCACGGCGAGCTGTCGGCTGACCAGCTGTTCTGGCAGCGCCCCGCGCCGCACTGGTCGGATTACCGCACTCCGGTGAGCGGACTGTATCAATGCGGTTCGTCGACCCATCCGGGCGGCGGCGTATCCGGCATTCCCGGACACAACGCCGCGCGCGAGATTCTCAAGGACTGGAAGCGAAAAAGGCACTGATCTTAAGATGGACCACTACACCGCGACGCCCCGAACCAGAATCCGCCGGCTGCCAAAGCGTGGCAGCTACGACAAGCTCGCCGTGCACGCGATTCTCGATCAGGGATTCATCTGCCACGTAGGCTTTGCTGTGGACGCGCAGCCATATGTGATCCCGACCATCTATGCGCGCGATGACGCCACCCTGTTCCTGCATGGATCCGCGGTCAGCCGCATGCTGCGCACCCTGACCCAGGAGGTGCCGGTCTGCATCACGGTCACGCTGCTCGATGGCCTGGTGCTCGCGCGCTCGGCCTTTCATCATTCGCTCAACTATCGTTCGGTCGTGATGATCGGCAACGCGCGGCTGGTAGATGACGCGGATCAGAAGCTGCGGGCGCTGCACCTGATTACCAATCACGTGGTGCCGGCGCGCTGGGAGGAAGCCCGTACACCGAATGAACTGGAGCTGCGCCAGACCAGCGTGCTGGCATTGCCGTTGGAAGAAGTGTCCGCCAAGATCCGCAGCGGACCGCCGATCGACGATGATGAGGATTATGCGCGGCCGATCTGGGCCGGGGTGGTGCCGGTCGAGACACGCCTGGGTACTCCAATCGATGACGGTCGCCTGCTGGCGGGTGTGGCAGATATTGATCTGGCGCGCATCCGGCGCTTTGCGCCGCCCAGGGTCTAGCCCCGCCAGGGACTGGTTTTAGTGCGCGGCGGGCGGTGCCGCCACGATCTGCACATCGAGCTGCCCCGCGTAGATCTCGCTCTTGCGAGGCGCGACTCGGATCGCCCGGGTCGCGTTGTGCGACAACGACACGAAGTCGAGCTTGATGTGGCCGGCCGCATCCCGATCCTCCACCGTGTCCTGGTAGAAATTGATCGGGTCGCTGGTCAGGAACGCCACCACCAGGTTCGGCCCCAGCGGCTCGGATGCCAGCAGGTCGAAAGCCATCTGCGCGGTCGGAAAGGTAAAGCTGCCGGCGCTGACGTTATTGGTCTGCTGGATGCCGTTAGGAAACAACACGGTCGCATTGTCCTTCGAATCGACGCTGACCACGTTCAGGTAGCCATCCGCCGGAAGCTTGAGCGTCAGCTTGACCGGCTCGTTGACCGCAAATTGGGTCTTGGATGCCATCAGGTCGAGGTGCTGCGGCTGCTGAGAGACCAGGTCGAGCAGGTGCTTGCGGTTCGGGCCGTTGGACGCGTTCAGTGAAATGAGTTTGATCGGTGTATCGGCCAGCGCCTCGTTGCCCATGATCTGCGGCGTGTAGAGCTGCGCCTTGTCGACCTTGCTGCGGATGTACGTGTCGGAGGCGTCGCGCAGTTGCCTGGGCGTGGGGCTCTTACCCTCGCTGATGAGCTGCTTGGTGGCGTTGGTGAGGCCGAGGGTAAAGACGCCGCCATCCACGGTGCCGATGGCCTCCTGGTTGTCGGCAGCCGCGGTAATCTCAATGAAGTTGACCTGCGAATCCCCCTGCGCTTCCTTGCGCTTTGGGGAAACGACCAGGCCGCGCGTCGTGGTGTTCGGCGGTGGCGACGGCATGCCTGGATAGTTGTATGACTTGGAGTACACCGTGGCGCCGAGACTGTGGTTGTTCAGGCTGAACGAATGCGTCGCGGTGACGGCGTGGCCTGAATCGACGATGAACAGCACTTTCCTGCTCGGAATTGCCGCAAGCATTTCGGCTATGCGGAAATCCGCCAGCACGCCGGTGAGCGAAGGCCCGGCCTTGACACGAGTCAAATTGACGTCGTGTGTGACCAGCACCTGCCGCGCGTTACCGGCCGCGTCGCCACGCTCATCCGGAATGTAGCTGCCGCGACCGCTGAAGTAAAATACCACGCGATCATCCGGCTGCACGCCCTGCTTGAGCCAGCCGTCGAATTCAGCGAGCACGCTGGACGAAGTCGAGGCCTCGTCCCTGAGTGTATGTATCTGCCGATCCGCGAATCCCATCAGATTGAGCATCTCATGCATGGCGTCCAGGTCCAGGTCGATGCCCGGCAGCTCATTGCCCGGTATATCGAGCTTGCCGACGCCCACCAGCAGCGCGCGCTGCTCGGCGAGGCCCGGGAGTGGCAGACCACACCACAGTACGATAAATGCGATCAGCAGCAATCGTTGGCGCAAGGCCGTCACGGCTGCTCGCCGAGATTGCGGATTTCGACCCGCCGATTGGACGGATCCTCCGGGCGATCGGGCGACGCCAGATGCTCGGAGCCGTAACCTACCGCCTGCAGACGCTCGGCGCCAACGCCGTTGTCCACCAGGTAGCGCTTGACCGCCTCGGCCCGTCGAATCGACAGCTGCTGATTATATTGGGCGCTGCCCTTGGCGTCGGTGTGGCCCGCAACCATGAAACGGTCCTTGATCAGTGACTCCGAGGTCAACGCCGAGCGCAACTGCTTGAGCTGCGCCGCGGCCTGCGGTTGCAGTTCGCTGGAGTTGAATTCGAATGCAATGTTCAGGTCGATCAGCTGCTTGGTTTCCGTGGTCGCGCGCACCAACAGGCCGCGAGTCTTGGGCTGCGGCCGCAACGCCTGTTCGATCTGGCTATCGGATACCACGCTGTCATCGCCGTACGCGAGCGCCGGCACGGCGCCGATCACTGACAGCAGAAGTGCAATCACCTTCACTTGCGCAGCCATCAGTTGATCGGCTCCAGTCCGAGCGCTAGCCTGGCACCGTTGTACCTGGCCCTGGCCAGGGCGAGATTGCCGCTGGCATCGCCGTCCGGGGCAGCCGTGGCGGCGGTCTTGACCTCGACCAACGCGTCAAAATAATTGGCGCGCGCCAGTTCCAGTTCCGCCACCGGGTTCTGCTTCGCGGAATCGTCGGTCAATTTCAACTCCCGGGTAAAGAGGTTAGAAGTTGCCGTGTTGCCGGCCGATGCGATCAGTGCCGTATTGCTGTCGATCACGCCGGCGAGCACCAGCAGTGCGGCTTTTTCCGATTGCGTCTCGGTCACCGCGACCACGATCGTGACCGGCATGAATTCGAGCGGGGTGTGCGGCAGATCCTGGTATTCGGCATTGCTGGCGTCGATTTCAGCCTGTTGCGTCTGGATCTGGACCGCGACCCTGGTGCGCTCCTGCGCCAGGCCCGCAGCGACGTCGCCGCTGGCGTCGGCGACCCGCTGGTCCAATCCGGCCAGCAGGCGCTGGTTGCGTGTCAGCGCTCGCTTGAGCGCGTCGATCTCGCCCATGACCTGCTGCTGCACCTTGGTCTTCTCCTCATAGGCGCGGCGCGCCTCGACCGTCAGCGCCGGCACGTTCAGCCACGGCGGCGAGTCGGTCGCGGATCCAGCGGACTGCGATCCGGCGGTGACGGTGCCGAGCTTGACCCAGGCGGTCGACAGGATTTCGCGCTGGTCGGTCTTGCTGGGCTGCGAGATCTCGAGCGTGTAAATAGCGCTGCGCGACGCCCCTTTTTCCTGGGTGGTCAGCAGCGATTCAATATGATAGCCGGCGCTTCGCAGGCGATAGGCGGTGCGATCTTCGGAGAATTCAAACCGTGCCTCGTACACCGCACGCGCCTTGCCGTCGATGCATATATTGGCGCGCCGCAGCTGGTTCTCGATCGAATCGTCGGTGCGCGTGGCCTTCCATTGGCTCTCCGGCAGCTTCATGGTTTCGCGTGTCAGCTGCTTCGGCACGTAGGCGGCGCTGCAGTCGGTCGCGGCCGGCATGAACTTGGCGGCCACGATAGTCATGCAACCGAGCTTGGCATTCAGCCGCAGCGTCGGTTCGGGCTCAAATTCCGCCCGGTACAGATTCATCTCGCTGGTCATCGCGTAGCGCGTGTCCTTGCGCGCGGCGTCGGCCTTGATATGCGCGTTGGAGCTACTGATGATGTGATTGATCAGCATTTCGGTCAGCTTGCCGACCACCAGGCCGATCAGCGGAAAGAACCTGGTGCTCTGGTCGGCAGCGGCATTGGGATCCGGCGGCGGCATCAGGTAGGGCTCGTCGGCTACGATGCAGGTGTCGTTGACGAATGCCCGTATCTCAGGCTCATCCCCTGCCGCCTGGACCGGGTTGACCTGAAGCACGCCCAGCGCCAGCACGACGGCGAGGTGGCGCGACAGTGCGCGCTTCATTTGGGCGCCGCTGCCGCTGCCGCTCCCGTCGCTGCGGCGGCTGCCGGCATCGCCTGGGCGTCGGGCGCCAGCAGGCCGTTCAGTCGGTCCAGGATCAGCGACCACTCGTGCTTCTGCTGCGGATCGGTCAGGGCCTGGATATTGGCCTGCACCTGGGCTTTCGCCTGGGCACCGAGCCGCTTCAGCAATTCCCCCGCTTCCAGCAGATCGTCGCCCTTGCAGACATCGACATTGAACAGCCAGACGCGGAGCAGGCCGCCGGACTGCCGCCCGCTCATGCCGCAACGCTTGGGCGGCGGATCGCCGCGCCAGAACAGGCGGAACAGGTCATAGATGGCACCGGCGTTGGCCGCAAAATAGTTGTGGCCCAGGCTGTCGGCCGGTACCGCGGACATATCGATCGTGTCGATGCCCGCCATTGAAATGATATTGGCGCCTGCCAGTCCGGCGCGCGGAGCATCGTGCAGCACCTGCGAGGACTGCAGTGCAAGATCGGTGTTGGACGCATACAGGGTCACGCGCGACGCGACGCCCGCCAGCGAGTCGAGTGCGCCGACGAAGTAGTCACGATCGACATCGGGCGCGGTAAAGACGATCTGGTCGAAGATCTTCTGCCGTTTACTGGCTTCGCGTTTTGCCAGATAGGTCTGCAACGCCTCTATCAGCGCACGATTGCCCATGCTGTGGGCGATCAGGTGGATGCGCTCGGCGCCGGATTGAGCCACCACGTCGTCGAGCATCTGCGCCATTTTTCTGCCGCTGGCGGTCACGGTGGCCTCATCCTTTATATAGGCAGTGGCGCTGCCCGCGGATGCCCAGCTGAACATCATCGGGGTGCCGTCGAAATCCAGGTCATAGGCCAGCTGTGCACAGCGCCTTGCGGCATCCTCGAAGGTTGAGTTGAACCCGTGCACGAATATGAATACGTCGCGCGAGGGTGCCTGCTTGATCTGTGCGCGCAATGCGTTCAGGAAGCCGTCCCTGGCCAGCGGCGTGACCTGATCGAGCAGCACGAAGCGGCTTCTCAGGCCCGCCTGTCCCATGAACAGGGTGTACATGTCCCAGTGCGATCGCGTTTCCAGTTCAGCATCCTGGTGCGCTTCCGGTATGGTGACATCGAGGTAGCCGTATTGCAGATCGCCACGCTCGGCGCCGTAGAATTCGGCGGGTTTCGCCGATCCGGTGGTCTTGCGATCGGTGCCATAAAACACGCGTACGGTCGCATAGCCCTGGCCCATCTTGTAGCGCCGCTCCCTGCCGGCGACGGCGCCAGGCGCGGGGTTGAATGCTTTCGATGCCGCGCCAAATTGCTCGATCTGGTGGTCGGTGCGAGCGACGGCGTCGGTATCGGCGGCGGCCCGGTAGGTGTCGCGCAGTTGCTTGAGCGTCGCCAGTACGTTCTCGTGCCGCTCACCGTAGGCGGCGCGCTCGATTTTCAGCACCCGCTGCAGCAGCGCTTCGGCTTCCGGATAGTGCTGCTGCCTGGTCTGAATGTCCGCCAGCGCGGTCAGCAACGGCACCAGGTCTGGATGATCGACCCCGAGATCGGACTCCTGCATGGCCAGCGCCCGCTGGTAGAACTCCACCGCCTGCTGGTCGTCACCGGCTTTGTCGGAGACTTCCCCCAGGCTGCGCAGCAGGTCGATGACATCGCGCCGCTCGCTGCCTGGCGCGCGCTCGGTCGCCACCAGCGCGCTGCGGCCATAGACCTCCGCAGCCTGGAAATCGTTGGCATCCCTGGCCTGCTCGAACTTCTTATAGAGGAGTGGCAGCTCGGTCGGCACCTGGGTCGATTGCGGCCAGCCTGCGGCCGGCACCAGCAGCAGCAGTGCCGAGGCGAACCAGCCGCGGAAGTTCCCGATGTCTATCATGCCTGATGCGTTGCAGCACTTGGGCCATGCCGTGTGCTGAGTTTGAGCTATTCCCCGGTCATTCGGCGCCTCGAGCATCCCTGCGAGCTCGGGCTTTTAACTGTACCGCAAGCGCTGCGAATTCGCTGCCCTTCCAATTCGCCGACGCGATCGCGCCAGAATCGGCGCCAGGCGCGGCAGGCCACAGCGCACGGCGATGCGGATCAGCACTGTTAGATTATTACTGCTGGGGGTGACGGCCGCGGCGGCGCTGCTGCCGCAGCTTGCCTCGGCGCAGCTGACCGATGCCGACCTCAAGCGCATGCGGGCAGATAAACGCGTCGCCCTCTTCATCGGCAACGGTATCTATCGGCAGCGGCGTGATCACGTCGTCGAAACGCAGCTGGTAGTCCTGAACCCCGGCGCTGATTCGCGGCGCCGCCACCTCACCCATCTATAGCGTGCCGCATCGCCAGCTCGCGGTCTGCTTGCGCCTGTTGACCAGCAGCAGTGCACAGGCCGCGGTCGCCAATCAGTGCACCGTGCTGCCGACGCTGCACGAGGTGGAAAGCGCGGTCGGGACGCTCGGCGCCGATCAACAACTGGATGCCGAGCGCAGGTTGCAGCAGAACCAGCTGGCGCTGGCCGATAGCACCACGGCGGTGGCCGCCGACCTGGTGCAGCTGTATCGGTGTCGGACGCTGCGCGGGGGCTGGCAGCCGGCGGATGCGGCCTCGCCGGAGCGCACGTCGGGCGCGCGGCGGCTCCTGCTAGCGGCGCCAATGTATTCAAATTCAATGATCTGCGAGCAGACGTGAAGCGCGTCCGTTTCCTTGCCTGGCTCGTTCCTATAGAATGTTAAATCGTAGTGCTACCATCTAGATCCTTGAGCCGACAGGTTTTTTTTCGACGCTTTATCCAGGTTGCCCATGCCCCCATCCTTGCCTGAGCTGCTTGCGAGCACTCCGCTTTCGGGTGCCAATGCCAGTTACGTTGAAGCGCTGTACGAGCAGTACCTGCACAATCCGGACGGCATCGATCCGGCCTGGCGCGCCTATTTCGATGCCATGGGCCCGGCGGCCGAGGCGGAGCGAGCGCACAGTGCGGTCATCGCCGGTGTCGCGGCGCGCACCCAGGCAGCCGCCGGCAGCGGCGCGCCGCTGAAGTCCGACGGCGGGGAAAAGCAGGCCGCCGTCTCGCGCTTGATGCAGATCTACAGCAATCGAGGGCACCTGATCGCGCACATCGATCCGCTCGGGTTGCTGCAGCGCCCGCGCCCGCGGGTGCTGGATCTGGATTTCGCCGGCCTGAGTGAAGCCGATCTCGACACTGAGTTCTTCACCGCCAGTCGCAATGACTGGATACCCAGGCGCGCCACCCTGCGCGAGATCATCGCGCGACTGGAGCACGTCTACTGCGGTCACATCGGCGCTGAGTTTGCGCACGTGTCCAACAGTGACGAGCGGCTGTGGCTGCAGGACGAATTCCAGCTCGGCCGCATGCAGCATCGCTTCAGCATCGAGGAGCGGCGCAACCTGCTTGGCCAGCTGACCGCGGCTGAAGGGCTGGAGCGTTATCTGCACACCAAGTACGTGGGGCAGAAGCGTTTCTCGCTCGAGGGCGCGGATGCACTGATCGCCTCACTGAACGAACTCATCCAGCTCGGCGGTCAATCGGGCATCGAGGAATGCGTGCTCGGCATGGCGCATCGCGGCCGGCTCAACGTGCTGGTCAACGTGCTGGGAAAGTCGCCCGGACAGCTGTTCTCGGAATTCGAGGGCAAGTACGACGACAATCACGCCCAGGGATCCGGCGACGTGAAGTATCACAAAGGCTTCTCCGCCGACGTGCGCACGCCGGGCGGCAACGTGCATGTCGCGCTGGCCTTCAATCCGTCGCACCTGGAGATCGTCAATCCAGTGGTCGAGGGCTCGGTGCGCGCGCGGCAGGAGCGGCGTGATGACGCCCAGGGCGACCATGTGGTGCCGGTGCTGATGCACGGCGACGCCGCCTTCGCCGGCCAGGGCGTGGTGATGGAGACGCTGCAGCTGTCACAGGCGCGCGGCTACCGCACCGGCGGCACGATTCACATCATCATCAACAACCAGATCGGCTTCACCACCTCCGATCCGCGCGATGCGCGCTCCACCACCTACTGCAGCGACGTTGCCAAGATCGTCGAGGCGCCGATCCTGCACGTCAACGCCGATGATCCGGAGGACGTGTTGTTCGTGACGCGGCTGGCGCTGCGCTATCGCCAGCGTTTCCACAAGGACGTCGTCATCGATCTGGTGTGCTATCGCCGGCTCGGGCACAACGAATCGGACGAACCGGCGGCCACCCAGCCGATCATGTACCGGCTGATCCGCCAGCACCCCAGCGTGCGAAAGCTGTATGCCGACCGGCTGATCGCCGATGGGGTGATCTCGGCGGACGAGGCTGAACAGTTGGTGGCGCACTATCGCCAGGCGCTCGATTCCGGCCGCCTGGAACTGCATCCGGCACTGGGGCTGATCGGCAACAAGTACACCATCGACTGGACGCGCTACGGCAAGGCCGACTGGTCCGAGCGCATTGCCACCGGCGTCGAACCCGACAGGCTTGCGGCCCTGGGCCGGCGCGTGGTGCGCTATCCGGATGAACTGATGCTGCACCCGCGGGTCGCGCAGGTGATCAGCAATCGCGCCAAGATGGCCGCCGGGGAGCTGCCGCTGGACTGGGGCATGGCCGAATCGCTCGCCTATGCATCGCTGCTCGACGAGGGCGTTGCAGTGCGGATCTCAGGCCAGGACAGCGGCCGCGGCACCTTCTTCCATCGGCACGCGGTGCTGCACGATCAGAACACCGGCCGACGCTTCATTCCGCTGCAGCACGTGCGCGACGGCCAGCCGCGCTTCACGGTGATCGACTCGATATTGTCCGAGGAAGCCGTGGTCGGCTTCGAATACGGCTATGCGACCACCAGTCCGGATTGCCTGGTGATCTGGGAAGCCCAGTTCGGCGATTTCGTCAATGGCGCGCAGGTGGTGATCGACCAGTTCATCTCCTCGGGCGAGGCCAAGTGGGGCCGATTGTGCGGCCTGACACTGTTCCTGCCGCACGGCTACGAGGGCCAGGGGCCGGAGCACTCATCGGCGCGGCTGGAGCGCTTCCTGCAGTTGTGCGCCGAAGAGAACATGCAGGTGGTGGTGCCATCGACGCCGGCGCAGATGTTTCACCTGTTGCGGCGCCAGGTGCTGCAGCCGTTCCGCCGGCCGCTGATCGTATTCACGCCCAAGAGCCTGCTGCGCCACGAACTGTCGGTGTCGTCGCTGGCTGAACTGAGCAACAGCAGCTTCGCCAACGTGATCGGCGAGATCGACGACATCGTGCCCGCACAGGTGGAGCGCGTGGTGTTCTGCAGCGGCAAGGTGTACTTCGACCTGCTCAAGGCGCGCCGCAGCGCCGCGCTGCGCAACGTCGCCCTGGTGCGCATCGAACAGTTATATCCGTTCCCGGTGGAGCAATACCAGGCAGCACTGAACCGCTACGCCAACGCCACCGATCTGGTGTGGTGCCAGGAAGAGCCTCAGAACCAGGGCGCCTGGTACCAGATCCGCCACCGGCTGCAGGATCTGGCCGGACCGCGCACGGTCTACTACGCCGGCCGTGCCGCCGCGGCGGCGCCGGCCACCGGACAGAGCAAGACGCACGAGCTCGAGCAGCGTCGCCTGGTCGACACCGCGCTCAATGCCGTGTCGATCGAGCAGACCATGCGCAATACTCCGCGGCTGACACTACCGCCCGAAGCGGCCATAGCCGCGGGTGAGCGCCCCCCCACGCCGATCAGTTCCGCCATAAGGATGAAGAATTCATGAGCGTCGAGATCCGCGTGCCGCCGTTGCCCGAGTCGGTCTCCGATGCAACCCTGGTGGCGTGGCGCAAGCAGCCGGGCGAGGCCGTGAGCCGCGACGAGAACCTGGCCGATCTGGAAACCGACAAGGTGGTGCTGGAGGTGCCGGCACCCATCAACGGCGTGCTGCGCGAGATCAAGGTGCCGACCGGCACCACGGTCAAAAGCGGCGAGCTGCTGGCGGTGATCGACGAGGCCGGCGCGGCGGCTGGCGCGGGCACGCCGCCTGCGAGCGCCAAACCGGCGGCGCCAGCGGCCGCGGCGGCACCGGCCGGCAATGGCAAGGCGCCCGCCTCCGCGGGCAGCCCGGCCGCCGCACCCGCAGCTGCGGCGCCGCGAACCGGTCCGGCCGCGCGCCGCGTGATCGAGGAGAACGATCTGGCGCCCGGTTCGATCCGGGCATCCGCGCCCGGCGGTCGCGTCACCAAGGCCGATGCGATGGCCGCTGCTGCCGCTGCTGCCGCAGCGCCGGCCACGCCCGCCGCGCCTTCTGCGCCGCCCGTGGCGGCGATTCCGGCGGCATCCTCGCCACCCGCGGCGGCGCGCGCGCGCACCGCGCGCGCCGAGCAGCGCGTGCCGATGACGCGGTTGCGGGCGCGCATCGCCGAACGCCTGGTGCAGGCGCAGTCAACCCAGGCGCTGCTGACGACCTTCAACGAGGTCGACCTGACCGCGGTGCAGGAACTGCGCGCGCGCTACAAGGACAGTTTCGAAAAGAAACACGGTGTGAAGCTCGGCTTCATGTCGTTCTTCGTCAAAGCCTCGGTCGAGGCGCTGAAGCGCTTTCCGGTGGTCAATGCTTCGGTCGACAACAACGACATCATCTACCACGAATATTTCGATGTCGGTGTCGCGGTGTCTACCGAGCGCGGCCTGATGGTGCCGGTGCTGCGCGATGCCGACGCCATGAGCTTTGCCGAGGTGGAGAAGGGCATCGCCGCCTACGCCGCGCGGGCGCGCACCGGGGCGATCACGCTCGAGGACCTGACCGGGGGCACCTTCAGCATTACCAACGGCGGCACCTTCGGTTCGCTGATGTCCACGCCGATCGTCAATGCACCGCAGAGTGCGATTCTGGGCATGCACAAGATCCAGGAGCGGCCGATGGTAGTCAACGGCCAGGTTGCGATCCGGCCGATGATGTACCTGGCGGTAACCTACGATCATCGCATCATCGATGGGCGCGAGGCGGTGCAGTTCCTGGTCACCATCAAGGATTGCCTCGAAGATCCGGGCCGGCTGCTGCTCGGCGTGTGAGCAGCATGGCCGGGGTACGCGAGCATGGCTGAGGTAGTCGACGTCGTCGTCATCGGCGCCGGGCCCGCCGGCTATCCGGCCGCGATCCGCGCTGCGCAGAACGGCCTCAAGGTGATCTGCGTCGACAACTGGACCAACCGCGACGGCGCCGGCGCGCTCGGCGGCACCTGCCTCAACGCCGGCTGCATACCTTCCAAGGCACTGCTCGAGTCGTCCGAGCTGCTGTATCGCGCGCGCACCGAATTCGCCGCGCACGGCATCGCGCTCAGCGGCGTGGCGCTCGAGCTCGCCACGATGCAAAAGCGCCGCGCCACCATCGTGCGCAACATGACCAATGGCATCGGATCGCTGTTCAAGGCGGCCGGCGTGCGCGCGATCTTCGGCCGCGGGCGCCTGCTGGGTGGCAGCCTTGCGGCAGGCCGGCGCGTGGAGGTGACCACCCACGACGGCAACAGTTCGGAGATCGAGGCCCGGCACGTGGTGCTCGCCAGCGGCTCGGCCCCCACCGAGCTCAGCTCGATGCCGTTCGATCACGAGTACATCGTCGATTCCTGGGATGCGCTCGAGTTCACGTCCGTGCCGGGGAAGCTTTGCGTCATCGGTGCCGGCGTCATTGGCCTCGAGCTGGGCAGCGTCTGGCGGCGTCTCGGTGCCGAGGTGGTGGTGCTCGAGGCACTGGATAGATTCCTGGCAATCGCCGACCAGCAACTCGCCGGCGAGGCCGCGCGGCACTTCAGGAAGCAGGGACTCGATATCCGGCTGGGCGCCAGGGTGACCGGTGCCGCGCTCGCCAATGGCAGCGTGACCGTCAACTACAGCGACAAGGCCGGAGCGCAAAGCCTGAGCGTCGAGCGCGTGATTGTCGCGGTCGGACGTCGGCCTTACAGCGCGAACCTGCTGGCGCCCGACAGCGGCGTGACGCTCGATGAGCGCGGGTTCATCCAGGTGGATGCACAATGCCGCACCGGCGTCGAAGGAGTCTGGGCGATCGGTGACTGCGTGCGCGGGCCGATGCTGGCGCACAAGGGCAAGGAGGAGGGCATCGCGGTCGCCGACCTGATCGCCGGGCGTTATGCGCACGTGAACTACGATGTGATGCCGTCGGTGATCTATACCGCGCCCGAGATTGCCTGGGTCGGCCGCACCGAGGAGCAGCTCAAGGCCGACGGCACGGCGTTCAAGAGCGGTGTGTTCCCGTTCGCGGCCAGCGGCCGCGCCCGAGCCATGGAAGCCGCCGTTGGCTTCGTGAAGATCCTGGCAGCGCGCGACACCGATACCATCCTCGGCGTGCATATCATCGGACCGATGGCCGGCGAGCTGATCGCCGAGGCGACGCTGGCGATGGAATTCCAGGCCACTGCCGAGGACCTGCAGCGCACTATCCATGCCCACCCGACGCTGGCCGAGGCGCTGCACGAAGCAGCACTCGCCGTGGACAAGCGCGCGATCGATATCATCAACCGCTGATCCGATCGCTGCGTGCGCCCGCTGCCGGGCGGCACGCAGCGACCGCGATGCCTACAGACCAGTCGGCAGGTCCGCGCGGGTGATGGTGGCCGCATCGGTCATGAATTCCTCGTCGCCCTGCTGTTCGGACAGCGAGTAGTTCTGGCACCAGAGTACGATCGCAACCACCTTCGGGTAGTTCGCCTTGACCACCGCCAGCAGTGCACTGTTGTCGCCGCTGTACGGGGCTACCGAGGAATTATCCGGACTGTTGACGCCGGCCTCGGCCAGGATCATCGGCTTGCCGAGCGTCTCCAGGGCCGTGTAGGTCGGATCGTTGGCCTGCGGCGGATAGGCGTCTTCGCTGACGATATCGACGTAGGCGCTGCCCGGATAGTAGCCACCGTTGCCGTTGCCATCGCCGGTGTAGTTACCCGAGTAGATATTGACGTTGTAGATCCACAACGCGTTGTTGACGCCGTCGGTCTGTACGATGCGATTGTAGGTGTACCGATAGAGTGCAACGAACTGCGTGGTCGGCTGACCATCCCACCAGGACCAGTTGCCGTTGACCTCGACGAACGGGCGGAACAGCACCGGGCCGTTGATCGCCTTGAGCT
>Ga0181537_10002133_pt1 | contig 17628 bp, 17 predicted proteins | sample PEATcosm2014_Bin_39_FD_119765 | JGI IMG/M metagenome (GOLD analysis project Ga0181537, IMG submission 119765) | Peatland microbial communities from MTU Mesocosm Facility, Houghton, MI, USA - PEATcosm2014_Bin23_10_metaG | ecosystem: Environmental > Terrestrial > Soil > Wetlands > Peat | place... | reverse complement strand
CGCCGCGCGTCTCGCCACCACCGCAACGGCCAATAGGATGAGTCCCGTGGCCAAGGTTCGTGGGTGCAAATGCTGATCGACGATGAAGATGCAGGTTCCCGCAATCGGCATGGTCATTAAAGCAACGATCAGCAGCGTCCCGCCGAGTCTGCCCCGCACGCCCGGAAACATGCGTGCAGCAAGCGCCCAAAGTCCTGCGTAGAAGACCAGGAGCGTTCCCAGATAGTAGCCAAACACCGTGCCATCCACCGGGGCGTGCAGCGTCCCCGCAGTGGCCGCTACCAGGTCATCAAAGAGCGTTGCCTTGGCTTGCGGCCGGAAGAAGATCGCGTCGTGGGGATAAAGTGCCGGATTGGTGTGGGCCTTGATCGCGGGCAGGTAAATGGCCTCGTCCTCGATCCCATAGTGGTAGCCGTGGACGGCAACACTCACCCCCACCATAACCAGCAGCAGCGCGAGCAAGCGCCAACCCACAGTCGAGTTTCCAACCCGCGAAGTATTCATCTCTGGCAGGCCTAACCTTAATGACGCCGATTTCCCCTGTCAATCCTGCTCTCTCCAGGTCAGAACAAAGGGGCCCTGTCCTTCCAAAACGTTTACCACTCGCCTTCCGGTTGTTTCCGCCGCGTGGAAGCTGTGTTACCGTAAGCCAAATGCAGGTTCCCGCACTTCGGCTGCAGCCGTGAGCCGTCTGCCAAGCCAGTGCAGGCGTTTGGAGCACAATCATGTTCGGATTCGGGTTCAGCAAAGAAAAATCGCGCGCCAGCGCCGAGAAGTATTTGCAGCAGAACAAGCTGCAAAACGCAATCACCGAATACGAGAAGATACTCAAGGAAGAGCCGCGCGATCTTCCCATTCTCAACACCGTTGGTGACATCTACGCCCGGCTCGGGCAAAACGAGAAGGCCATTGAACGCTTCCGCGTCGTGGGCGAATCGTACGCCAACGACGGCTTCCTCCTGAAAGCAATCGCACTTTATAAGAAGATCACCAAGCTCGATCCCAACGGCTTAGCCGCCATGGAGAAGCTCGCCGAACTTTACCGCAAGCAGGGTTTAGTGGGCGACGCGCGCTCCATGCTGCTGCTGGCCGCCGAGGCGCACACCCGTAAGGGACAGACCAAGGAAACACTGCGCCTGCTCAAGCAACTCGTGTTATTCGATCCGGAAAACGTGCAGGTCATCACCCGCACTGCCGACCTCATGACGCAGGGCGGCCAGCGTAACGAGGCAAAGGAGATGCTCTCCCAGACCGCCAACACCCTGGTTGAGCGGCACGCCCTCGACCCCGCGCAGAAAATCCTTGATCGCCTCATTGCCCTGGATAAAACCAACCTCCGCGCCTTGGAACTGCGAGCCCAGGTTACCTACGAACTTGGAGACAGCGCGAAAGCAATCGAATTGTACGAGGCAATTCCTGACCTCGACTCGCGCGCAGATGCTCTGCGCAACTTGCTCGACGCCTATCTGAAACTCGGGAATCTCGATAATGCCCTGCTTCTTGCACGCAAACTCATGACGGTGCATCGCGACCCCGATGGCGTGCTCAAAGTTGCTGCGCGGCTCTACAAAGAAAATGACACCATCCGGGCAATCAATCTCTATAGCGAGTTCGCTACGGATGTGCTGGGCCATGACAAAGAAGAAGTGATGGCGCACCTGCACGGATCTGTCTCCCGCGTGCGCAACAATCCTGACGCGCTGCAAACTCTCTACAATCTGTTTCAGCACGCTGGCGAATCCTCCATGATCGCCGAAATTCTTGAGCTCATGGCGCACGCTGCGGTCCAAAGCAATCAGCTTGAACGGGCCCGCGACGCTTATAAGGAGCTCATCGAACTCGAACCAGATAACTCTGGACACATTCAGGGCTATCGTCAGGTATGTGCGCTTCTTGGACCCTCCGGTGTGCAGACCTCTGTCCCGGCGCCCGTTGCCCGGACAGAGGATGAACCACGCACTCTCGAAGAGTTTCTCCACACCAGCGAGCCGCCGCTGCCCAAGCAAAGCTATCAGCCCGAGATCGAGGAACAGATCGCAACTGCCCTTACCGAAGCCGAGCTGTGCGAGTCCTTCGCGTCCAAGACCCGCGGCATCACCGCCCTTGAATCCGCACTGCGCAGCGCCCCTGACGATCTTCGCCTGAACCGCATCCTCGCCCTGCTTTACTCGCAGGAAGCGCAGACCACCCGCGCCGCCCGCTGCTACTCCGTCATGCATCGCGTGCTGGAGGGACTTGGGGAATCCGAAGCTGCCGGATACTATGCCAACCTGGCTGGTTCCGGCCAGACCACAACGTGGGAAGCAAAGAGTGGCGAGTTCGCGCCCAAAGACTTCAGCCTTGGCACACCTGAGACGACTGGCAACACAGAGGAAATCGACCTCTCCGCCGAATGGGAGTCTGTCTGGCAGGATCCCCCCGTAGCTGCTCCCCCGCCTGCCGCCGCAGGTAGCGTTCCTGAGCTGCTGGAGGAGGCGCGCTTCTGCCTGAATCAACAGATTTGGTCTGAGGCGGAAACTGCGATCGACAGACTCGCCAACGTCTTCCCGGACCACCCTGAGCTCCCGGCCCTGCGTGCCCGGTTGCTGCAAGGCTCTCCCGCTGCCCCCCCGCCGCCAGTAGCGCCGCAGCAAGCACCCAGCTTCGAAGCAGTAGAGGTCATAGAGGTTAGCGACAATCCTCCGTCAGGGCTCGCGCATCCCGCAACCCCGCCGCCTCCTGCGCCTCCGCATCACGCTCCGTCTACACCCACACTAAGCTCTTTGGCCGCCGAGTTGGACGCCGAGCTGGGAGAAGGCTTTGCTCCCGCTCCACAGCCCCGCCAAGCTCCGTCATCCAGCTATGCCGCGAAGACCGCGGCTCCGCCCACAGGCGCTTGGGGCCCAGATGCTCCGCCGCCACCCGTACCACACCCACCGCAGCACACGGCGCAAATGGCTGCTGCCGTTACCCCCGAGGAGTGGCCACCCGTCACCCCCAGCGTTTTCGGGGACCTCCTGCAAGACTTTGAACGTGATCTCGCCGACCCCGAGCAGGAGGGAACCGATCTTGAAACTCACTTCAATCTTGGAATTGCCTTCCGCGAAATGGGCCTTCTCGATGAAGCCATTGGTGAATTACAAAAGGTCTGCCGCGTCGACCCATCGCAATTAGCTCCGGGACGCGCTCAAGAGGCTTATATCTGGCTTGCAACCTGCTTCGTCGAGAAATCTGTGCCCGAGGCCTCCTTCAAATGGTTCCAGCGGGCACTGGATACGGCTCCCAACGAGGAATCGCGCACCGCCGTCACTTATGAACTGGCCAGCGCCTATGAGGCTGCCGGACAAAAGCGCGAGGCCCTTGATCGCTTCATGGAGGTGTATGGCAACAATATCGACTATCGCGACGTCGCCACCCGCATCCGTGAACTGCGCTCGTCTGTCTGAGCAGGGGCAGCAGTCTCTGGAATGCATTCCAACTCGGGCGCAGTTCTGTCTTTCACGGTCTTCAGCGTAGAATCATCTGCATGACTGCCGAACCTTGGGAAACCACCCGGCACTCGCGACCCAACAACTCCATTCCCAGCTAAACAGGGACGCATCGAATCGACGATGGAAGTAGGACCACTGAATCAGAGCTCGCAATCTCCCGTACCGGAGCAGAATCCCGGCCCGCTTACACCCCCTGCTTCGCACACTCCGGTCTGGGCACAACGTCTCCTGCTCGTCGTTGAGGTCGCCATAGCTGTCTGGGCTGGCATGCTGGTCATGGTGCTGCCCTGGACCCGCTTGTGGACCGAGAATCCACTCCTCAACGCTTGGCCAACTGCTAAGTTCATTCTTGGCCACACTTTCCTCCGAGGCATGATCTCCGGCATTGGTCTTGTCGATGTATGGATTGGCTTCTCAGACGCCCTGCATTATCGCGATCTACGCTGAGTTCCACAAAACTGAACTCCGGACGGTTTGTCTATCATGGCTGATCAAACAAAGCTCACATCCACCCGCTCCCCGCTCGCATATGAAAACGACGCCTTCCTCAAAGGACCGGATGGACGCCCTTTGCGCATCCTCGCCGAATACACCGAGCCGCTTGCCCGTTTTCGTCGCGAGAAGATCCAGGACACGGTTGTCTTCTTTGGATCAGCCCGCTTCCGCAGCCTGAGCAGCGCCGAAGAAGCCGTCGAACTGCTCGCGCGTCCCGGCGGTTCCGAACCTGCTCCAGACCATGAGCAGCGGGCGCATCGCGCTCAGCGGGCTGTGGACATGGCACACTACTATGAGGACGCCCGCAGCCTGGCCCATATGCTGACCGACTGGACGCGAACGCTTCCCGGTAAGCGCCACCGCTTCGTTGTCACCACCGGGGGAGGTCCCGGCATCATGGAAGCCGCCAACCGCGGTGCTCACGAAGCTGGGGGAAAAACCATCGGCCTCAACATTGCCCTGCCCTTCGAGCAGGTCCCCAACCCATATATCACGCCACAGCTGAATTTTGAGTTCCATTACTTCTTCATGCGCAAACTCTGGTTCGCCTATCTTGCCAAGGCGCTTGTCGTTTTCCCTGGTGGCTTTGGAACCCTTGACGAACTCTTTGAGATTCTCACCCTCGCGCAAACCGAGAAGCTGGCCAAAAAGATGAATGTTCTCCTGTATGGCGAAGAGTACTGGCGGCGGGTACTCAACCTTGAGGTATTGGCCGACGCCGGAACGATCGCTCCCCAGGACGTCAACCTCTTCCAGTTCGTTGACACCCCCGAGGCAGCTTTCGCGCAACTCAAGGAAAGCCTGATCCGTGACCATCTTCAGTCCCCGCCCCAGGCCCAGCGTCACCAGCCTGAGATTGCCACCACGCGCCGCTAGGCGCATGAAGGAGCGCCATGCTTGCAACAAGCATGGCGCTAAGTTTCCAAGGTGACTGGTCGAGGCCAATCGAATGTTATCCGTCGTCCAAAATCACTGCCGAATGATGTACCAACGCAATTCCGCGACTTGAACTTACGGAGAATTTCTTGTGCACTTGTGAGACTGCTGTGTTTGCAAAATGAGTGAACAGGATAAGAGCACCCATTCCGCCTTATTTCGCGTAAAACGCTCTACTCACTCCACCCAGCTGCTCTTTACCGATACAGCTCCCACACACCACATCAGCGCGTCTTCCAGCTTCTCCCGGCTCAGTTTTCGTGCCTCCAGCAGGCTCGCAAACTCAGGATTCCCGGCGAGTCGTTCCGCCACTGCACCAAGCACGACCATATACTCGGGCGGAACGTTCATCTTTACAGCCCGCAAGAGGTCGTCGAACACCGCAATCATCTCAAACAGCACACCTTCCGCGTCTATTTGCTCGGCGTTTGCCACGTAAAGCGCACTGCTGATGTCACATAGCAGTTCCAGTTCCGTCGGCACCGGCCTGACATCACTAAAGCCATTGTCGCTTGCCATCAGAGCCCGCTGACTATCCGCCACCCTATGAAAAAACAGCACGCGACCGCCCCGCATAATGGGACGCTCGCTCTCTCCCTCATTTCCAACCAGCGTGTAAAATTGCGGACCTTCCGCCGTTGGATCAAGTCGGAACCCGATGAGATATAGTTCTCTGTCGAAAGTCTTGGGTGGAAATGTGACCAGTTCGCTTTCCATTCTTCTATTTTAGTGCACAACTTTCCTCCTGCACGTGTGTTTAACCCCGTGCAGAGATATCTCTCACCGGTGGGTAAATGGCCATGCGCAAGATTCTTTTGACACTGATCAGCTTCGTTGCACTCGCGGCCCTTGTCGCTTGCGGGAACTCCAATAACAGCAATCCAGTCCCAACCGCCCCAACCGGGGGTAATTCTGTCGGCTTCTCCAACTCCAACTTGGCTGGCACCTACGTTTTTTCCGGCAACGGCGTTAATCGCACAGGGAACAACTTCGCACTCCTGGGTGCCTTCACTGCAAATGGCAGCGGCAACATCACCTCCGGATATCGCAACGTCTATACCGATGGATCGCGAGCGGTTCTGGAGTCCGTCACTGGCAGCTACAACGTCAATCAGGACGGACGTGGTCAGGTATTTCTCAACGGCAGCTCCGGACAGGCAATTTACCAGTTCGTGATGCAATCCCCCAGTTCCGCCAGCTTCTTCCAGTTCTCCTCCGGCGCTGACGCTACTGGACGACTGCAACTCCAGTCGACGGTTGTAGCTCCATCGGGGACTTACATAGTCCGCCTCGACGGCGAGGATTCCTCCGGAAACATCTATGGTGCGATCGGTGGAATTGCTATCTCCGGAACCAGCATCACCGGCACCATCGATCAGAATGACAATGGCATCCTGGACAACAGCACTTCGGCGCCGCTTTCCGCCAGCGGCACCCTGGTTGCCACAGATTCAAATGGCCGTGGCACTCTCCAACTCAGCATTGCGGGTGCAACGCACAATTTCGTTTATTACTTTGTTTCTCCAAGCCACATTGAGCTTATCGGAACTGACGGCTACAGCCTCCACGGCTACGCCGATCTCCAGACTTCCGTCTCTGGCTCTACTGCGGCCTTTACGGGGGACCAGGTCTTCTCACTCTCCGGCTTCAACTCGAACGGGGCAGCGGTTATCGAGACAGGTCGCTTCACCCTGGGTGGAGGAGCTGTCACGAACGCGGTAGAGGACTATCAGCTTGGTGGAAATTCAAGCAGTAGCTATTTCGGTGCTGTCACATTCACCAACGGAACCTACGCCGCTTCTTCGAATGGCCGCTGGACCGCGCAGATCAGTGGGTCTCAGGCCTCCAACCTCGTTGGATGGCAGGTCTCGCCCCAACAGTCTGTTCTGCTTGCCTGGAACGCCAGCTCCACAAACGCTGAGACTGGGACCTTACGCGCTCAGAATACGACCGTCACTACGGCCAGTATCACTGGACCGTACGCCGCAAATCTCTCCGGCTTCAACTACAACGATCCTGGCTACGTTGAATTGGCTGGCAACCTCGATGCCAGTGGCGGCAGCCTGAATGGCACCATCGACTCTCAGACACCTGGTTACTACAACACCAATGTCGCTGCGTCCGGCACCTATTCCATTGCTACCGATGGAACTGGACGTAGTCCGAACGGGAACATTGCCGGTGTGGCCGTGGTCATTTACACGGTGGATGCCAATACCGCGTATCTGATTTCCAGCGATAACACTCGCTTATATCAGGGCAAAATGGTGTCACAGCTGCCGTAATTCCACTCTCGCTCGGGTAAGACTCCGGTCATTGTTTGAGGCCGGGGTTTTACCCGATTGTCGTCTTTCAATTTCCGTAATAATTCCTAAAGTAACCAGTGCGGGCGCAAAAAGCGCAACCGTTGGGCTCTTGAGTGCTTTCGCTTTCGCGCGCTCGGAGGTACTATCGTGTTTCCTACGTACGAAATTCTTAAGGGTGCAATAGGGATGGTCGGCAATGAAAATTGGTGATTGGCTGAAGTCGGAAGTGGAATATGGCCGCGATCTCGCCGGTTCCGGATGGCAGGGGGCGCGTACCGCTGCGGATTCAATTCTCCACGGCGAACCCGTAGGCGAAATCCTTGGGCGTTCCGCCCGTGCCTCATGGGCTCCCACTGTAATGGGAGCAAGTGTAGGCGCGCTCTGTGCTCTGTTGGCCCAGCGGCGCAAACCCAAGCCTGCTGCGCTGGTTGCCATGGGGGTTGTCGGCGGAGTTGTCGGATTCACCGCTGGCGTTGCCTGGGAAACCCGCCAGCTCTCCTCCGGCATCGCTCGCGGAGCCCTGCGCAAGATCGGAACCACTCGCGACTCCCACTGGCTTGGCAAGCATCCCATTAATTTCGGCTAAGTCATAGCCCCGCAACAAGAAACCGGAGAGATGGATAATCCATCTCTCCGGTTTTTCTTTCCCTCGATCGCCGCCTACATCACTTCAACGTCACCGACTTTTTTCTTTGCCGGCTTGGCCTGTTTCCCCGGAAGCACAGGCTTGGCCGGTGGGGCCGGAGTCGCTTGCCTGGCGGGAGGCACCGGCGGCTCAGAGGGCGAGTTCAACGACTCTTCGGTTTTGCTGATCTGGACGTCGCCCGTGTCGCTGGTGACGCTGACCTTCACTCCGCCCTTGCCCACCGTGCCTGCAGCGGACGCGCTTCCCGTGTGGCTCTCGGAATGGACACCCTCGAAGTCGCTGCTGATTTCGCCGTGCCGCGTTACCACTTGGTATTGGAAGTTCGACTTCGATGGCAACCGCAGATGCACGTCGCCATGATGCGTCGTCAGGTCCATATTGCCCAGCCCAGCTGCAGACCCGCTCTCCAGGCTGATGTCGCCGTGATCGTCCGTGATGTGAACGTCGCCCTTCAGATTGCGCAAGCTCACATCTTTTGCTTTGGTGGAAATCGACACCGGCCCCAGCCATCCGTCACCCTGCAGGTCACCCGAATCCATCGTCATGTCGCCATCCAACTGGGCCAGCTGCAACTCAGTTCGCGAGGTGCGAATCGTCACTCCCTTTTGCAGTTTTGAGAGCCTCGTATCACCGAAGATATCGGCTGTGACCAGCACTGGCCCCGTCACGGTGTCCAGCACCAGGTCGTCGAGCCGCCCGTCAGCTGTCACGCCGCCAGTCACGTTGCTCACATGAAGGGAGCCGTGATGTGTCGTGACGTTTATGTTTCCGGCCACCTGGTCCAGCGTCACATCGCCATGCTGCGAGTTCACCCTGACATCGCCGGTTCGCTGCGTTGCCGAGATGTCACCGTGCCGCACCGTCAATTCCACATTTGCCTTGAGCGGAACATAAACGTCAAGGTCCGCAGCCACACCCTTCGATCCTGCGGCTTCGGTGTTGCCCTGCACCTCTACTGAATTCCCCTGCACCTGTATGAGCGGCGTCGTCGCCTGATTCGTCGAATTTGCTTCGTTCTGGCTGCCCGCAAAGAGCCGCTTGTGATACACAACTTTGACCTGCGGTTGATCCCAGTTGTTGATTGTGACGTTGCCGCGCTCGCAGTCCACCCGCACCACGCCGCCTGCTGTCATTGGCTGTGTCAACTCACCGTCGAAGCTGTACTCGTTGCCGAACAGGTGCATGAAGTCGTCGTCCACATCCACGTTGTCTCGCAGCGAACCCCAATTGATCTGGTCGCGCCCATGGAATGCAACGGTAAGTCCCACTCCAACCGTAATCAGGATAATCAGCAGAAATATCGAACCGCCCCCCATGTGTGGGACCGGACGCCCCGCGCTGCGCGCGGCAAAAAACTCCGCCAGCCTTACCAGGCCAATCAGCACCAGCAGCAGCGGCCAGAAGCGCACAAAATCGTGCAGCAGAGGAAGCGAGTAGCCAAAATTCCGTAGCAAAAACAGAACGCCTACAATGATCAGAATCAGCGGCCCCACCAGCGAACGTCTGCGTGGCGGAGGTATATAGTACCCGGTTGGACTAGCCATTGTGCACCTCGCCGCTTTCGCCCTCACCCAGCATGGGCGCATTTCCCGGCGCAGCCTCGTTGGTAGCGGCCACGTTCACGGGAGCCCCGTTTTGCGTGGGCGCCACATATCCCGGATACGGTCCGCCGGGCGCTCCATAGGGAGGCGGGGGATACTGCCCCGGATTGACGTGACCGTTATCGGTCATCACGTAGCGCACCACTTTGATGGCACCAATCACAACCAGCAGAATCGGCCAAGTGCGCTCAAATCCCCATTCCGACGTGTTTGATAGCAAAAACAGGACGCCAAGTGTGATCAGGACAGCCGGGCCCATCAAGCCACGTGTGCTGCACCGGCCGCAACTGCATGCAGGATTAGGTTGGTAGTATCGCATCGCAAGCCTTCCTTCTATCGCCCGTCGCGCTGGCGTCTAATGAACAACCACAGGCCAAGCACAATCAGGATCAGTGGCCAGAAATGTGAAATCCAGTGAAAGCTGAACCAGCCCAAGTTCGCCAGCAGGAACAACAGGCCCAAACCAATCAGTACCACTGCTCCTGCCGGACCGTGCTCGCGCTGCGGAGGCGGCACATAGGCTGTCCCCTGCGGACCTGAGTAATGCGTTCCCTCTGGGCCGACATACGCCGTGCCCTCAGGCCCCGCGTAGTAAGTTCCTTTCGGCCCCGCATTGGATGTGCTCTCAGCACCTGCACCAGGAGGCGGTGGTGGTGGCGGCGCGCTGTTCGCGGTACCTGCTTGCGTGCCCTGCTTGTCAGTCTCGCTTGCTGTGAAATTCGAAGCTGTATTCCCAGCCGTGCTCCCCGGTGCCGCGGCTCCGGCTTTGTGCCACTGCTGACCGATGTTCTGTGCCGCGTATTCCACTTGCGTCCCGAGGCGTTCCCCGGCGTTTTCTACCCGCTGCCGGAAGGTGCCTTCGCGCCCTTCAAGAATGTAGTTCAGTCCCAGAGGATCAGGAATCGGGGTTCCATACCGCCGTGCTTTCGCCGTGCTCCATGCGTCAAACACCATGTAGAAGATCCACGCTGGAATCAGCAGCCCTGCAAAGGCGCCCATGCCGTGATCTGACATCCAGATCAGCGTCGCAAATATCACTACATGCACAAAGCCTTTCAAGAATTGGCCGTTATAGAACGCGCCCACGCCCGGAATAAATCCCAGGAACAGCGCGAGACCAGGGCTCGCATCTTCCGGTGGCCGTGGAGATGGAGGCGTATACGCTCCTCCGGTCTGGTAGCCACCGGCACCCGCGCCAAAGTTACCGCCTGCCGTTCCGTGTACCCGCGCCACCAGGCATGGCTCGCAGAAGATCGTTCCCTGCACGTCGCGCTTGCAGCTCTCGCAGAGCGCCTTGCCGCAGGTCCGGCAGTAAGCCACTGCCGGCGTGTCGGTATGTTGTGCGCAGTTCATATCGTTCTCCTCTGCTCAAAATCCAAAGTTACCGCTCCATTCCGTTCAGTGAAGCCAACATTTGTGCATCCAGCCCAAGGCTGTATTGGTGATGCTCACGCTGCTCCGGCTCGCTCTTCTGGTTCTGTTCCTGCGTCTGGTTGCCATTTTTCTCACGCTGCCGGCTCTTTTCTTCGCGCTCCCGCTCGTTCTCTTCGCTCTGGTTGCGCAGTTCCCGCACTCGCGATTCAATCTCGTACACCAGCCGCATATTTTCGTAGTACTTCATTGCCTTGTTCTCGCTGGTGTAAAACGTGTGACTCAGGTTGTGCGGAGTCAGATCCTTAATCCGAATCTGCGCCATGTTCAGCACCAGGGTGATTGAGAAGAATGCCATTCCCATGGACATTCCAAAGCGCGGCGTCAACACCGGGGCAAACACCATTCTTGAGTGCCGAAGCAGCCGCTCCCAAGCCGAATGCTTCGGCTCTGCCTGCGCTGCCTGTTCGGTAGCGCCAAGCGTTGCAGCCAGAATGTTGTGTACCAGGTTCGGCGGAGGCGTAACCTCTTCGACCTCCCGCAGCCAAGCCAGTCCGCTGGAAGCTTCTTCAAATAGCGCGCCGCATGTCACGCACTCCGACTTGTGCGCTTCGAAGCGTTCGCGACGCTCGCCTTGCAGAGTGCCGTCCAGCGCTTCCGTCAGCAGAACGTCGAACTCTGCGCACTGCATTCCGGGTTTTGTTTCGCCCAACATCTCAAATCACCTGCCTCGCCCTGCTCCCGCCGGAACCCTACTCCGTCGGTGCTAGAGGGCTTGCCTATAGGTACGTTGCAACAGCCGCGCAAGTTCCGCCCGGCCGCGATTGATCCTGCTCTTCACTGTTCCCTCGGGGACTTTCAGAACCTGGGCTATCTCGCGGTAATCCATATCCTGCAAGTCGCGCAGAATCACCGCCTCGCGCAAATCCGGCGAAATCTGCTGCAGCGCCCCGTGCACCATCTCCCGCCGTTCGCGACTCTCTACGTGCTTATGGGGATTCTCCGAGCCATCTGCCGCCAGACGGTCCGCCAGCGTTGGCCCGTCTTCATCCGCTCCCTGGGCCGCATCAATCGAATCCGTGGCCCGCTCGTTGCGCGTCTTGCGGAAGTGATCTACCAGCAAATTGCGGGTCACCGTCGTAACCCAGGTATTGAAAGACGCCTTGTCGCCGTCAAAACTTCCAACGGTGCGGTACACCTTGATGAACACTTCCTGGGTCAGATCCTGGGCATCATCTGCCGAGCCTGCAAAGCGGTAGCAGATGTTGTATATGCGGCGATGGAAGCGCTGCACGATCTCTTCCCAAGCGGAGGCATCGCCCTGGGCACAGCGGCGTACAAGTAGCGCTACGACTTGTGCCTCTTCCACCCGTGCCTCCACTGGACGGCTCCGTGAAGCCGTATACAGCGTCAGCATGGAAGGCGTCGCTCCAAGGGCCATGCTGATCTAATACGCATTTCGTGCATGCAAAGTTCACACGCCTGTAAACCCCTGAATTCTAATTACTCTCCACGCATCTCACAACAAGCGTGAGCCGCGCAATGAACGGAGAGTCGTGGCATCGCGCTAATGCAGCCCGGCCCCGAGCAAACTGTAGGCAAGAACGGCCAGTACGGCGAGGGTGAATGCAACGTAAAGATAGTCGCGCTCGACGGCAAAGGCGATGGCGGAGAAGATCACTCGAGCGACCGGCGTGGCGATGAGCAGCAGCAGGCCGAACTGGATGATCGCGCTCCCACTGAATTGCATCGTCCCATGGAAAATCCCAGGGAGAGTGCGCAGCGGAGAGGTGTCTCCGTGGAACACGTGGTAGCTGGCGGGGTAGCGGCCATGCCGTGAGAGGTAGACGAGGCCGCCAAAGACGACGAACGCAGCTGACAGCAAGACTCCCGTGCGCAGCAGGTTGCCGATGACGATCTCGATACGCTGGTCGTTCCAGGTGGATGGCGAGCGGTTTCCGTTTGAGTTCATAGGCGCCCCGTGAAGCCGTTGAAAATCATCTCCGCACCCAGCGCCACAATAACCACACTGAATACAATACGCAGCGTCTTCGTGCGGGCATTGATGAGCACCTTGGCTCCGAGCATGGAACCGCCGAGCGCTCCCAGTACGACGGGCATGGCGATACCGGGATCAATGTATCCGCGCGCCAGATAGACTCCCGCACTCGCAGCGGCCGTAACTCCAATCATGAAATTGCTGGTGGTAGTGGAGACCTTGAAAGGGATGCGCATGGCCTGGTCCATGGCGAGAACCTTGACCGCTCCCGAGCCGATGCCAAGCAGCCCCGAAAGCGTTCCTGCGCCGAACATGAATCCAAACCCAAGCGGAATATTGTGGACTGTGTAAGCCTGCGAGCCCTTCTCAGTGGGATAGTTGCCGTCAAGCCGCAGCACCCGGGAGAAGCGGTCTTGTGTTGGATTCAGCGGCGGCGCAGGCTGCTTGCGAACCGAAAGATAGGCGGAGTAAAGCAGCACAAATCCGAAGACGATGGCGATCGTAGAGGTGGAAACGTGCGTAGCGATCATCGCTCCGGCAATCGCTCCAACCGTGGTCGCAATCTCAAGAAACATTCCGATGCGCATGTTGCTGAAGCCCTCGCGCACGTAGGCCGCTGCGGCTCCTGAGGATGTGGCAATGACAGAGACAAGTGAAGCTCCAATGGCGTAGCGCATATCCACGTGAAAGACGAGAGCAAGCAGCGGAACAATGACCACCCCGCCGCCGAGTCCGGTGAGCGCGCCAAGAAGTCCGGCGATGAATGAGCCGAGCAGAACAAGCAGAGTAAATAGAAAAACGGACATCACAAGCTAGTAGATTCAGAAATGCAGAGTGGGGGCAAGGGATTTCCCTTTCTTTCTCAGTTGTTTGCACAGCACAGCCGGGCGGAACTCTGCCAATGCTCTAGAAAACTTCGGGCCATTGTTGCGCGCCGTGGTAGATGGCGAGGACCACGATGCGATTTTTTTGGATGACATAAGCGGCTATGAAGGGAGTATTTGCAATGACCAGTTCACGAGTACCTGGGGTTCGGCCAGCCCTGCCTGACATGGGAAAGGTGGCGAGTTGTTGAACGGTGTTGACGATTTGCATCGTCACCTTGGCGGCGACCTCCTCACTGTTGGCGAGAGCAATGTAATCGTGCGCCTGATCCAGTTGCCTGGTGGCCTGCTCGGTCCATTCGATCACCTGCTCGCGCGTCCGGTTTTTCGAAGACGCTTTATTACTTCATCGTGTTGCACCACGCGCCCGGCCCGCATCTCTTCCTGCCCCTTGCGAACCAGTGCGTCCTGATAAGTATGCAACTCGATATAGTTGGTGATTGCCTCGTTGATCAGATAGCTGCGCGAACGATCCTGCGCGGAGGCAAGTGAATCAAGCGCCTTGATCTTTTCGGGGATGGCACGAAAACTAATGGTCTTCTCTGGGCTACGCATAATATCGGGACAATAACACGTATTATCCTGTATTACAATTACCCGGCACGTCCTTCATCAGCCTCTTCTTTGGGACTTTATTCCAGCAACTCGCCCGCGCCGCCGCTCAGCTTTCCCAGACGAAGCCATCAAACGTGTGCAGGTGGTGGAATCCTAGCCGGAGGTAGAAGGCGAGGGCGCGCGCGTTCTCCTCTGTAACCGTGAGCGAGAGTTCTGAAAATCGGCGGGCCGCCAGGTCGGCGTAGCAGTACCGGAGCAGGTGCTCGCCAATGCCGGAGTCGCGATACTCCGGCAGCGTGCAGACCTGCGTAATGTGGCCAACGTCGCTGCGCACTCGCGAGCAGAGCAGCACTCCGACTCGTGTCTGGGTCGGGCGATGAAGGGCCACGAACGAAGCCGAGGGATCGAAAACTCCGCAGCCGGGAAAACGCACGATGTTGTTCAGGAAGCGGAGCGATCCGGCGATCGTCCGGTACTGGTCGTTGACGTCGCTGTCGATGTGTCCGCGATAGGCGGTGGTGATGATGTGAGCAGCTGGCTGGTAGTCAGCCTCGCTCCAGCGATGAATCTCAATGTCGTGGGGCAGCGCACGCTGCGGCGCGGTGTAGGAATCCTCTATGGGCAGAGTCAGGAACTGGCGGCGGTAGCGGCGGAATCCCTCGCTCAGAAAAGGCTCGGTGAGGCGGTCGCTCGGATGCACAAGCAGCTGAGCCTCTACGCGTCGAACGCCGGGAGACTGCTGAAGAGTGCTGATGGAATGCTCGAGCAACTCAATCTCAATTTTCTGGCGGCGATCATGCGTCGCGCTGGAATCTTCGACGTACAGATCGCCGATAACGCCCTTCGCGCCTTCATAGACAAAAAAGCAGTAGCCGTGGACGCGACCGCGCTCGATGGCGCAGAAGCCTGGAAGGATGCGCGAGTCGGCGTAGCGAAGAATCATGTCCGAGGATGCGCGGTAGTCCCAGTGGAGCGTGCTCCGCCAAACGGCAACTTCCTCCTCAATGACGGGGCGGAGGTCGTTGGATGCGAAGTGGCGTAGGTCGAGAATCTCCACGAAGAGGAAAGCTCCAAGGCGGATGAACCGCCCGGCTTAGTGTAACGGATGCTGAAGACGGATGATGGTTACTATTGGGAGACTTGGCGAGAGTTGCTACTGCGGCGGCACAGCCGAGGAGACCTGGTAGATCTCAATGTGCTGTGCCCGGTAGGAGCCAATGAAGTGGAGGGTGCGCTCCGGCAAGAGCCTGCGAAGCCCCGGCAGCGAGCCTTCCCGGGTGACAAGGAGATGCGCTCCAGCAGGAATGGCGGCGGGCAACTCATAAACCGCAGGCGAGAGCTCAAGTCCCTCGTAAGGAGCAACCCTACTGTCAAGATAGAAGGCCAGTCCCAGGGCAGTGTTGCGGTTGAGCTCGAATGTTGCAATCGGCAAGCTGGCAGACCCGGGCTCTCGCGGATCGATAAGTTGAAGCAACTCAGCGACCGGACGCGCCGACTGGGTCGCGTCCACAACCGGAGTGAGAACGCGCAGCAGGAAACCCACCGCAAGAATCAGCGGCAGCAGCGTGACGAAACGCAACATGCGCCATCCGGCGGTGAGTAGTGGCAGCGCGACGATCAGGAATACCGCGGTTCCAGCACACGCGGCGATCACCAAACTATTCGGCGTAATGGGCAGTTTTAAGAGCAGGCGCGGCGCGATGCAGAGTGCCCCGGCAATCACCGCCAGCAGCAATGCGTGGAAGCAGACAGCGAGCCAATGCGGACGCTCATTGCGCAAAGCGCGGCGGTGCACCGCAACCGCTCCGAGAATCAGCAGCGCAGGAACGGATGGGAGAATGTATCCCGGAAGCTTGGAGTGTGAGAGCGAGAAGAAGGCGATGGGAACAACCGCCCAGACCGCAAGAAAGATTTCAAAGGTGAACGTAGCACCGAAGGCTTCGGACCTTGCTGCAGGACCGCCACGGATCTGAGAGCGGAGCGCGCTCCACGCATCCCCAATTCCGTGAAGCAGCCAAACCGTCCAGGGAAGCGTGCCGACAAGCGCGACTGGGATGTAATACCAGAAGGGCTGCTTGTGGCGATAAAGATTGGAGCCAAAGCGCGCCAGGTTGTGCTGAAGAAAGAAAACGCGGAAGAATTCCGGTGTATGAAGCTGCACTAGCACGTACCAGGGTCCGGCGATGAGCACGAAAGCCGCAATACCCAGCGGGTCAAGCGTGCGAAGCAGTGCTCGCGGGTTGCGCTGCGTAGCGCAGAACACAACAAGCACAAGCGCCGCCAGAGCTGGAGCAACGGGCCCCTTGGCAAGCGCGGCAACAGCGTTGAGCGCATAGAAGAGGACGAGATAAAAACGCGTGCCGCTATGGGAGGAATTCTCCGCCGATTCGAAAGCCGCCTGATACCAGCAGAACCATGCCAGCAGTGAAAGCGCAAAAGGTGCGGCCAACAGCATGTCCGTCGCGGCGGCCCTGGCGAAGCCTAGGATAAGGACCCCGGTGGCAACCATCAGCGCAGCGTCCAAGCGAGCCTCGTGACGAACGCGGCGCACCGCAAGAAAGACTCCGAAGACAAGCAACGTGGCCGCCACCGCCGAGGGCACCCGCGCTGCGAAATCCGTGACCCCGTAGACGCAGTACGAGAGCATCTCTCCCCAGTAGAGCAGGATGGGCTTCTCCAGCCAGGTGTGCCCATAAAGCACGGGAGTGATCCAGTTGTGGCCGGCGAGCATCTCTCGCGCCACCTGCGCATAGCGCGGCTCGTCGGGACCGAGCAGTCCGAATCCGGAGAGCCGGAAGAAAAAGAAAAATCCGCAGAGGCCGGTGAGCAGAAGAAGCTCGCGAAGGCGGTCTTGGCTGAGACGCATGCAGATAAGTGTAATGCAGGCGAGAGCTCCAGCCGGAGTTCTCCGGCAAAACACGCGGGAGTCATCGCTGAATCCATCGCGCCGGTAACGAGGCCGAGTGCTTGTTGCGACGATCTTTACGTTGCACCTCAGATCGGTGCAGCGCTAAAGTAGGTTCATCTTCCAAATTGATGCGCGCTGCACGGAGTCTTACTTGCAATCGTCCGACAGAAATCATCCAGCCCAGGAGACTGAATCCAGCAGTGGCGGCCTGCACCTGATCTGGCAGCGTCAGAAGTCATTTCTGCTGGCAGCAATACTGGTCCTGGCGTCACTGATGCTGTATGCCCCAGTGGTACACCACCAGTTCATCAACTTTGATGACCCCGAGTACGTGTTTACGAATCCGCATGTAGTTTCAGGGTTATCGCTCAACAACATCAGATGGGCATTCAGCACGCTGGAGATGGGCCACTGGCATCCGTTGGCATGGCTCTCCCATATGCTGGCCTGTCAGCTT
>Ga0181537_10002132_pt1 | contig 17629 bp, 10 predicted proteins | sample PEATcosm2014_Bin_39_FD_119765 | JGI IMG/M metagenome (GOLD analysis project Ga0181537, IMG submission 119765) | Peatland microbial communities from MTU Mesocosm Facility, Houghton, MI, USA - PEATcosm2014_Bin23_10_metaG | ecosystem: Environmental > Terrestrial > Soil > Wetlands > Peat | place... | reverse complement strand
GCGACGAGGAGCTCTCCGAGCGACGTGTTGAGTGGTGTCGCCGCGCCGGCATTGGCGTGAGGTTTAGGCTCGGTCTTGGCTTTGCGTTGGGGTGTGGCTTTGGTCTCAGTCAGCGGCTCAGCAGCCTTAGCGTCACGCTTTGGCTTTTTGGCGTCGGGCTTCCGCTCTGCCTTGGCGTTTGTCTTGGCTTCGGGCTTCGCCTCGGCCTTAACGTCAGGCTTCGGCTGTACTTCGGCGTCGGGCCCGGCGACAGCCTCGGCTTCCGGCCGAGGCGTGGCTTTGACTGCATCGAAAATCCGATAGGCCAAGAGTTTCACGCGGTCATTGACGAGAAACCAAGCCAGAGCATAGCCCCACACAAACCCCGCCCAACCCCAGCCGAGCGGAGTCATGAACACGCCATACACCGCTATCAGGGTCGCCAGCGCTTGCGTGCCGAATACCGCGACCCATAGAATCCGCGCTGGGCGTATGGACCAGAACGGGCCGCGCGTGCGCGTGAGGAAAATCGTCAGATGTCCGGCGACCGACAGCTTTAGGTACATCAGCGTCTGGATGTGCGCGCGGTCGAGATGGAAGATGCGCTCGCCAAGATAAAACAGGCCAAACGCCGCCACGACGCCAATAACGCCCAGGACCGTGGCGATCCCCAGCACCAGCCGCATGTTCCAGGCCTCGGGCGCGCCCCTGTAATGTACATTGTCGTAAGCAATGGACAGAATGGCGCCGTCGTTGAGCAACGCCAGCATCACGATCATTACCGCCGTTAAGGGGTAGAAGTTGAAGACCAGGATCGCCAGCGTCATGAAGAACAGCACGCGCAACGTCTCGGCGATACGGTAGATCGCGTAGCTGTTCATCCGCTGGAAGATGCGGCGGCTTTCCTTGATTGCATCGATGATGACCGACAGGCCGGGCGTAATCAGTACGATGGCCGCCGCCGCGCGTGCCGCGTCCGTCGCGCCAGAAACGGCGATGCCGCAGTCGGCCTTCTTCAGCGCGGGGGCATCATTCACCCCGTCGCCGGTCATGCCGACGATATGGCCGCACTTTTGCAAGTCAGCGACAATATGAAACTTGTGTTCGGGGAATACCTGGGCGAAACCGTCGGCCTTCTCGATGGTCTTCGCCACCGCCATCGTTGTTTGTTGCTTTTCGTCGCCAAGGCTTCTGGCATCAAGGATATTGGCGCCCATCCCCAGTGTCTTGGCGGTTTCCCGGGCGATGGCCAGCGCATCGCCGGTGACCATCTTGACCTTCACGCCCATGTGTTTGGCAGTCGCGATGGTGGACTTGGCATCATCCCGGGGCGGGTCGAACAAGGGCAGCACGCCGAGGAACTGCCATTTCCCATCGCCTTCGGCACGCGCCACACCCAATGAACGAAAGCCGCGCGCCGCGAATTCGTCGACCGCTTTATCGACGGCGGCCTTTACCTCTCCGGCATTAGCCGACAACGCCAGAATCACCTGCGGCGCTCCCTTCGTCACCTTGAACGCCTTTCCGTCTGAGCCGGTGACGGCAGCCTCGGTGCGCTTATGCACCGGATCGAATGGCTGAAAATGACCCACCTTGTAGCCTTTCAAGGCCTGGTCGTTTTTCAGGCCGCCGAGAACGGCCAGATCGATGGTGTCGTTATTGTCGGGACGCGACGCCAGCGCGGCAGCGAGGATCACTTGCTCGGCCGGGATGTTGTTTACGCTGAACGGGTCGCCCAGCGTCAGCTTGTTCTGGGTCAAGGTTCCGGTCTTGTCGGCGCACAGCACGTCAACGCCCGCCAATTCCTCGATCGCCTCCAATCGGGTCACAATCGCCTTTTTCTTCGCGAGCAGGCGGGCGCCAACCGCCATCGTCACCGACAGCACCGTGGGCATTGCTACGGGAATTGCGGCCACGGTCAGCACCAAGGCGAACTGCAACGTGGTAAGGATAGGATCGCCGCGGAAGAGCGCGAAGCCAATGATCGTCGCCACCAGAACCACCGCGAGGATGATCAGATAATTGCCGATCTTGAGCACCGCGCGTTGGAAGTGACTGACGGTTTGCGCGCCCTGCACCAGTTCCGCCGTCTTGCCGAAGTAGGTGTTGGCGCCGGTGGCATAGACCAACGCGCCGATTTCGCCCTGACGAACGATCGAACCGGAAAATATCGCCTCGCCGGATTTGCGTGTGGCGGGCAGTGACTCTCCCGTCAGTGCCGACTGATCCACCTCGACCGGGTCGCCCGCCAGCAACCGCGCATCCGCCGGCACGATGTCGCCCATACGGACACGGATAACGTCGCCCGGCACCAGTTCACGCGCGGGCGGGTTGATCCACTTCCCATCGCGTTTCACCCTGGCCTTGATTGCCAGCGTGGCCTTCAGGGCGGCGATGGCATTGCCCGCCTGGTGTTCTTCCCAGAACCCGACCACCGCGTTGGCCAGAAGCAGAACAAGGATGATGCCGAAGTCCGGCCAATGCTGGGCCACCGCCGACAGGATCACCGCCGCTTCGATCATCCACGGGATAGGGCCCCAAAAATAGCTGAGGAATTTCAGGAGCTCATTGGTCTTCTTTTCTTCAATCTCGTTGGGCCCATATTGGGTGAGCCGCTTCTGCGCCTCGGCTTGCGTGAGACCATCGACCGACGACCCCAGTTTTTTCTCCACCTCGGCCAAGGGCAGGGATTTCAAATCGTCTTTCACAGGGGACTTCGATCCCGGCTTCGATACGGGAGCCTCGGGCCGGCTGGTATTGGGTTTCATAGTCCTGACCTCCGCCGCCGCCTCACCGGGGTGTATCAATGCGTGTGCGCGTCGATGAGAAAAATCAATGTGTTCGCGTCAACGAGCAGAATTAAGTTTTAATTTGCGGCTGATCGTGCAGCACGGCATTCAACAATGAGCTGTGAATTTCAAGGCCACTGCCGTTGTAATCAATGAAGCCCAGTTTTCGAAATTTGTTCATGAAGAAACTCACGCGGGATCGGGTCGTTCCGATCATCTCCGCGAGTGCCTCCTCGCTGATCTTGGCGATGATCGGCTCCGGTTTGCTTTCCTTGCCGAAGTTCGCCAATAGCAGGAGCATTCTCGCAAGACGTTTCTCACTCGAATTGAACAGCCGATCGACCAGATCCGCTTCAACCCGGATGGTCCGACCCAGAAGATGTGCAATGAACATCTCGGCAAAAACTGGTTCTTGATGGATCACGCGGATAACAGCCGCCTTTTCTATTCGGGCAATGACGGAGTCCGTCATGGTCGTGACCTTCGATACACGCGGCGCCTGCCCGGCAAGACATCCCTCACCGAAGAATTCGTTCGTTCCAAGAGTTGCGACGATCGCTTCCTTTCCCTGCTCCGAAACGACGGTGACCTTCACCTTGCCTTTTTGGAGGTAGAAGACTGCATCACCAGCGTCCCCTTGTGAAAAGATGACCTTGCCTTTGCGGCACTTGGCCACGCTTTGGCCCTTGCCGACCTTGGCGAGAAAAGAAAACGAATTGAAAGACGGTCGGCGCTTAATCGCCATGAAACACCTTGCCTCTGCAGAGCGAGTTGAGCGCAATCACCCGACTCGTCGGAGGTTCTTACAAGTGAGTTTGAGCGCTATTTACTAGGGGCGCGCGGCTCGGCGTTGTCTGAGCAGTATCGCTCACTCTGGACCGCCGGTGGTGACCGTCACCAGCTAGAAATTGGCGAGCGAAGTCTGCAATTGGCCGATTTTTTTCAGAAGGCATTTGAAGCGGCCAGCGAACAGTGGCTCCGTCGCGCTAATGCGAGCATCGATGGGAGCGAATGAAGATGGGTGGGTCGGCCAGGAGAGGTCGCCCACCCGCCCACCTTCCTTACGCGACCAAAGGAGCATCTTTCGCAAGCGGGACACGAGTGCCGCACTGGCGGCAGCTGGCTTGCCCGACTTCTCAGCAAGATCAAGGAACTGGGTTGATGCTGTCCATCGGCATCGAAAAACCATGGTGGAATTTTGCTCGGTGCCGATCTCCGTGAGCGTTTGCAGGTAGCGCCGTGGCGGGTCACGGGCCTGAGTTCGGCGGCGCCGTCTGCGGAGAGACAGTGCTGGAGGCTGGCGCATGAACGGGGGCGACGTGGCGCCAGATTGGAAAAGCTACGATGCCGGATTGGCTAACAAGTGCTTTAGGGCATCCATCGCTTTTCCGAATTTATCCCAATCCCCTTGCCGCATTGCCTTCTGGGCGTCCTCAAATTGTTGTCTCGCCTGGTCAAAGTCCAACTTGCTGGTGGCCGCCGTCGTAGCGGTTGTTTGCGCTTTGTCCCCGTGCATTGCCGCCACAGGGCGCTGCGTACCGAAGAGGGCGTTGAGCGCCTCGTCAAGCGTCGGCTCCATCACGACCTTGTCGCCCGCAACCGCGATGACGCGCTTCAGTTGCGGAAAGTTCGTGCCTTCAGCTCTGAGGTACAAAGGCACCACGTACAGGAACGAGTTCTCGATCGGAGTAACGATTTGTTTTCCGCGGATGACTCGCGACCCCTGTTGGTTCCAGAGCGTGAGTTGCTGAGAAATTGTGGTGTTTTGATCGATCATCGCTTCGACCTGGTTTGGTCCGTAGATGAGCTTCTCCTTCGGCAGCTCGTAAAACAGCATTTTCCCGTACTCGGGAAAATCGGATCTGGCGGCCATCCAAGAAATCATGTTGTCCCGGTTTTGCGGCGTAAAGGGAGTCATGAGCAGATATTCAAGCTGGTCGCTTCCGGGAAGCTTCGTCAGGATGTAATAGGGCTCCATGGGCTGCGCCTGGCCTTCGTACTTTTCCATCGGTGCCGTCCACAAGTCTTCCCGATTATAAAAAACCTGAGGATCCGTCATGTGGAAGGTTCTGTATTGGTCGGCTTGGATGGTGAAGAGATTCTCAGGATAGCGCAGGTGCTTCTTGAGATCCGCGGACAGCTCGCTCAGCTCATTGAAGACGCCGGGAAACGCCGCCCGATAGACGGCTAGGACCGGATCCTTTGGATCCATGACGTAGAAGCGCACGGTTCCGTCGTACATGTCCACGACGACCTTTACGGAGTTTCGGATATAGTTGAGTCCGTCAAACCCATCCGCGGAACGAGCTTCGGTCCCACCTGTGTCGGGGTCTTGCGCTCTGCCCGTAGTTAAAGCACCCAAGCTCCGTTCGGACGTTGTTCGCTGCGGATTCGCGTAGGGAAAGTAACTGGAATCGGTGTAGGCATCCTGGATCCAATACAGCTTTCCTTCGCTCAATACGGAGTAGGGATCGTTGTCGAGGCGCAAGAAGGGAGCGATTTGTGCAACGCGCTCGTGAACCTCTCGATGGATCTGAATTCGGCTCTCAGGCTTGAGATAGGATGTCAGTAGAATATTGACGTCGGTTTTGGTCCACGCGAACAGGATTTTCTTCCAAAAACTGTCCAGCGGGATTCCACCTTTCCCGCTGTAGCTCGTGTAAACGTTGTCGTTGCCTTTGGGATAGTCGAACTCTTTGATGCCGGTGGCGACAATCCGATACCCCGGCATCGACTGTCCGTAGTAAATGGAGGGTTGTGTTATGTTCAGGCCAAACGCGGATTCGGCCGGGACGTTCTCGAGAACGTATTGCGGAAACCCTCCCCCAACAGTCTTTGAGACGAAGTTCATGACCACGCCGTAGCCGTGCGTAAACTGCAGATATTCATTGACCCAGGTTTGCGCCTTCGCGGGAAGTTCCGGCGAGAGTTCGCGGGTGGAAAGCATGACCTGATGATAGCCGTCCGCCAGGCGATAACGGTCGGTATCGACATTATAGAACTGATAGTAGAGGCGTATCGCCTGGGTCTGCTGATAGGTTTGAAGCAGCGGTCTGGAATCCCATAGGCGAATGTTCTGGATCGTGTCCTGATTCCTCGCGATCACATCGGGCGTCAGGTCTGCCAGCGCCGGATAGGATGTTTCCTGGATCTTGTCGAGCAGGTAGGCCTTCCGCGTGAAGTCGATGTAATTTTTCAGATATGGCGTCTCCAGCGCTAGCTCGCTCGGCTGCACAAAAAATTTCTGAAATGCGAAGGGAGCGAATTGCATCCCGAGGACCCACAGAGCTACGTATACACCGGCTCCCACGGCCAACATCTTGAGGCGTGGGCGGAAGAAATTGAGCGCGAGCAGCAAACACGCCACCGCCGAAACGCCAACCATGATCCAGAGGGCAATGCGCGTGACATGATCCGCGGCATAGCCAGCCCCATAGACGACGCCCAAAGTGGAATAGACGAGTTCGTAGTGATCGAGGTAAAAACCCCATCCAAAACCGGCAATCAGAATGAAAAAAAGCACTGAGAGATGTGACGCGGCGTTACCATTGACCGCGATTTTGCCGCTCGCGCTGGCGCGTTGCAATCCCAACAACACGTAGGCCAAAAGGACGACCGCAAGCGTCAAGATCGTCAACAAGGTCAAGCTGGCCTGCAACAGAACGTAGAAAGGTAAGTGAAAGACATAAAATCCGACATCGACTCCGAAAAGCGGATCGGAAAATCCGAAGGCTCCGCCGTAACGAAAGCGAAGGTAAGTATCCCATGCAGAAAAGAAACCGCTTGCAAAGAACAAGGCAATCCCGGCGCTGATCAATACGGTGATCGTCCTTAATAACCTCGGAGATAATTCGAAATTTGGCCGCGCGTCCGCATCACTTGTCCGCGTGTCGGCATCGGTTCTGGCTAAAAAAGAGCGTGATGGTAGATCAAGCCTCCATGCTTGACCGCCGCCGCGGAGGGTACCGCTGTTTTTGATAACCTGCCGGAGATTGATCCAGAGGAACAGAAAAGCGAAGACAAAAGCCGAGCAAACCATCACCCACTGCACCGACAGAAGTGTCCAGAATACGCCGGTATAATCGAGTTGTCGCATCCAGAGCCATTTCTCCGTATAGCCGGCAACATTTGCCAGAATTGCGATGACCAGAAATCCACCAACAATTACTGGCGTCAGTCGATGCCAGGAAGTGGATTGCATTCTACCGGCATCTCTCTTCTCGCCAGTAATCCTGCTTCGCTGTTCGATCGCTGTTTGGTTCTTGTTCATCGGGCCACTCCAAGTCTTCTGGTGTGCGTTTTGGCACATACCGTCAGTCGTTCGTAAAATGATCGCTAAAAATATACACTCGGAAACTACTCAGGCCAGATTTGGCCGCCCTTCGACCGTGCTCGGTTCGCCTTAGAATATCGCTCGCGAAGACTGCGCCTGTTTCCGCCCGGACTCTGAGCAAAATCGCTCACACCCGACCGAGTGTCGTGCGCCGCATTTCTTATTGACGTGTTAGCGCGTGATATGTGCGGCTGCATTTTGAAATACGATTGCACTGCTTGAATGCGGTCAATTTTGATCCGACCCGGAGAGCATCTTGTTGGCGGATGTTGTCTGCAGCTCATGTTTTCTTTCGCAGTTGTTGAGCCGCAGAGGCTGGCCACTGCCGCCGGCACATCCACAGCCGGGGGAGTCCTGAATAACGATAAAACGCCGCGCCGACATTTTTAGCTGCAAAAGAAATAGTGAAGCCGGCTCATCGATAAACAAGCACCGGGACCTTGCAATGTGTGAGTACCTCAGCCAGCCTTGCTTGTTACCCCCTGGCCTCTCGTTTGACAAACCGCGGCATCGTGGCGCGACAAGGTGAGCAATTTTCTACAGACTAAATCTTGGCGGGGCGTAGGAGCGGGACCGCGTAGGGGGAACCGCGTTGGTAGGAACACCTATGCGCCACTCTCAAGCTTGGGAACGAGGAACATTTTGCTGGCGCCCTCCGAAAGTTATAACGTTATTGCTGCCATCGCGAAATATCGGCTCTTTCTAGCGAGCGCGATTGGGCTGCCAAAAGCCGATACAGGGCGAGGTGAACTAATGACGGCAAGCGCAACAGCGGTTGAAAAAATTCGAACCGAGATTAGAGCGCTCGAACACGAACTTGATCGTCGAGAAGATAAAGAAAAGAGCCGCTTTTAGCATCCGAGTTTACGATCGGTTGGGATTTACTTGACGCAATGGAGCACAGTGCCCATCTACGGCACCACTGCGGGGCCAATTTAATATGCCGTCACCAAGGAGTGAGCCACGCAGACTGGTCCAAAAACACTAACCAATACTCGCCGCGCCAAATCGGCGAGGCCGTTTGCCCACCGCTCGAAGCAATCGACGTCGAATGTCGCCCGCACTGACTTAAGGGGTACTCAAAGCGCGCAAAGAAGCTATGAGCGCTATATAGCGCTGGCCCCCTCCGGCCCAATCTGGCGACATGGTTGGGGCCGAAAACTACTACCAGTACGCCGAGCATTATTTCAGATCGATGTCGTCAGATCCCGAAACGACGTAAAAGAACTCGCCGCGGCGTCTAAAAATCGAGTGCTTCATTTATCCTGCCTCTTTGCTGCTGGTTTAGCCAAGCGACAGCCTGAGATTGTCGCCGCATGGTGGTCGGCATTAGTCGCCACGAAGCCACCTTCGTTAAACGCAAAAATTACACGACGGCCGTCGCGAACCGTGTGAGCAATTCTGCTCAGTGTTCTCAAACTAAAACAGATTTGATATCTTGAGATACATAGTGGAACGCTGGCCCATCAGACTCCGCTTGCTCCGGCCAAAGTCCAGTCTGGACAGTGCGAGGAGTTCACATGTCGCTCGAGATTAAAGTCGGCCCGCCCCAGCTTACCGTTCATCAGGGGTACACCGTCATGGTCAACGACCCTGATGGCCAAATACTCGCGGAAGGACAGAAAGGTCTATATTTTCTCGACACGCGTCTCATCAGCTTCTGGGCGATGTTCGCCGATGGCGTACAGTGGAAGCTGCTGAACGGCGGCGCACTGGCGGCGTCCGCAGCGCAAGTATATTGCACGAATCCCACGGTTCCTACATCCACGGGAAACATACCGGAGAATAAGTTGGGTCTGATCCTGGGCCGTCACATCGACGGCGGCATGCATGAAGACATCGACATCACCAACTACAGCTTGCAGAAGGTCTGCTTCAATCTCGAAATAGCCCTCCGTAGCGATTTTGCCGACATCTTTGAGGTCAAGGGCAATAACGTCACCCGACGCGGCGAGATCAAGAGCGATTGGTCCGGAGCCGCCCAGGAACTGACGACCACATACCGGCATGAAGATTTTTCTCGTGCGCTGAAAGTGACAGCGAGTGCTCAACACTCGGCGATGAGTCATGCGAACGGCCGACTGAGTTTCAACATCGAGCTTCAGCCAGGTGCCTCTTGGCACACCTGTATGCACTACGCCTTCGCGAATGGCGACAGTTGGAGCCTGGCGCCGAAAAAATGTGTCGACGATTACGTGAACTCAGGAGCGGCCACCGCCCAGAAGCTCTGGAAAGATAGCGTCCTTAAAGTGGAAACAAACAACGATATATTTGCGTCTGCTTTCGCGCAGGCTGTCGACGATATGTCGGCGCTGCGGTTGCCGATCGCGGGCACTGATCAAATGCAATTCGTACCGGCCGCCGGACTGCCGTGGTTCGTCGCACTTTTTGGCCGAGACAGCCTCATCATCTCGCTACAGAACGCCATCGTTCATCCCGAATTCGCCCGTGGTGCATTGGTGGTTCTCGCCAGGTGGCAAGCGACCGAGCGTGACGATTTTCGGGACGCCGAACCCGGCAAGATTCACCACGAGTTGCGCCGCGGGGAGCTCGCGCATTTCAAGCTTATTCCGCATACCCCTTATTATGGTACTGCGGATGCGACGCCGCTCTACCTCATCACATTGCATTCAGCCTGGATGTGCACAGGCGATCGAACGTTGCTTACTAAGCATCTGGATACTGCCGAACGCTGCCTCGATTGGATCGACCGATATGGCGATCGGGATGGGGACGGTTTTCAGGAATATCAGACGCGATCTCCCGTCGGCTATGAAAACCAGGGCTGGAAGGATTCTGGCGACGCGGTGATGAATGTCGATGGATCTTTGGTCAAAGGTCCGAAGGCGCTTTGCGAATTGCAGGGCTACGTTTACGACGCTTGGCTGCGCATGGCTCAAATCTACGAGGCCTTGGAAAACAATGACCGCGCCGCAAGGCTTCGGCACAAGGCCGCTGCGTTGTTCAAAAAATTTAACGAGACGTTCTGGAGCGAGACCGAAGGGTTCTACGCCTACGCCCTTGATGGCGAGAAGAGGCCGGTTCTTTCCATCGCATCCAATCCTGGGCAGTGTCTTTGGTCGGGCATCGTGCCGCCCGACAGAGCCCGGCGAGTAGCAAATCGTCTCATGAAACCGGACATGTGGAGCGGCTGGGGCATCCGGACGCTCTCCTCCGATCACCCGAGCTTTAACCCCTTCAACTACCAGACCGGCGCTGTCTGGCCGCACGACAACGGATTCATCGCGCAAGGCATGAAACGTTACGGCTTCCACGATGAGGCCTGCCGGATCGCGGAAGGGATCACGCGGGCCGCGGGCTATTTCGCCATGGATCGAATGCCGGAACTCTATGCCGGCACGCAGCGACACGACTCGAACTTCCCGGTCCAGTATATTGGCGCCAACGTGCCGCAGGGTTGGGCTGCCGGTTCGATTTTCTCGCTTCTGCAAGCGATGCTTGGCTTCCAGCCTGACGCGCCGAACAGGATTCTCTACGTTGATCCGGTCCTTCCACATTGGATGCCGGAACTCACTGTCCGCAACCTCCGGATCGCGTCCCTAACCTTCGACATACGTTTTGCTCGAAAGGGCGAAGCAACAGAGTTCGAGGTGACAAAAGGACCGAAAGATGCCGTTGTCAGACGCGCCATGGCGGAATGGACGAAAGCGCTGCGCAAAGATAGCGATGTGAGCCAGCGTCCTAAAACGGGAGTAAACGAATTCACATGAAGGATACCTCGATTGCAACCATGCCGCCCGCCTGTCACGAAACCCCGTCTCTGCCGCTCGGGCTTGTTGTGGCATTTCCTGGATACCGTGTGACGATCATTGCCGTTCTATCGATCATCCGGGTCGTGGTTCATTCACGCTATTTTTTGCAGATCGATTTCAACTCGTCTCCCCGCGAAAATATTTTGGCGCTGGCGTGGTCGGTCTTATCGTCTTCGCAGCGGGCGGAACGATGTGGATCATGTTCGATCAGCATTATCGGATGATGACCAGATGTTGCGTTAATGCCACGTGCCGCCCGCGAAAGATTTAAGGTCTTCTGGCGGATGACGAACGCCGGACAAGAGTCGAAGATGACTCAATGCGGTCTCGGCGAGCCGACGGACGGCCGGGATTGTCGCGGCAGAATGTTTAGGGAGCCTTCGTGATTAATAGCCAAAATCGAATACGTGGTGCTCCAAATGGAACAGATTCCATCCCATTTAATTCGGCAAAATAGCAAAGTCTCGGTCCGGCGTCGCGCCGAAATCTAGACGAGCCTGCTGAACGGAGTGCGTCGGTGAAAAATAAGGCTAAACCGGAGGTGAAGCCCTTTGTTTACATTGCCGTTGGAGTCGCCGCTATCGGCGGTCTGCTCTTCGGCTATGACACGGGCGTTGTCTCTGGTGCGATCCTGTTCGTCAAAACGCAATTTTCTCTATCGCCCGCCATGGAGGAGGTAGTCGTCAGCGCAGTCTTAGTTGGTGCCGTATTTGGAGCTGTTATTGGCGGCACTCTGACTGACCGCTTCGGTCGCCGAGGACTGATAATGCTGGCTGGCATAATCTTTACGGCCAGCGCCATCGGTACGGCTGCGGCACAAACGGTGGCTTGGCTGATTGTCGCCAGGGTAGTGAGTGGAGTCGCTATCGGCATCGCCTCCTTTATCTCACCGATGTACATCGCCGAACTGGTACCGGCAAAAGTCCGCGGCTCACTGGTGGCGGTCAACATGCTTGCGATTACCACCGGCATCGTTGTTGCTTATCTGACTGACTATGCGCTGGCCGGTATCGAGGGGTGGCGGTATATGTTTGGCTTGGCGGCCATACCTTCCATCATTCTGACCGTTGCAATGTGGCGGTTACCCGATAGCCCGCGCTGGTTGATCAGCAAGTCAAAGGTGGACCAGGCGAAGCGCGTTTTGCAACGTGTGCGGACTGAACTGGACGTAAGTGCGGAAATCACGGACATCCAGAAAAGCATGGAAAGGCAGGGTGCCGGCGCGATGACTGGACTATTCGAGCCTTCACTCAGGATGCCATTGATTGTCGGCTTGGGATTGGCCGTATTTCAGCAGATAACCGGGATCAATACGGTCATCTATTATGCCCCGACTATTTTCAAATTCGTCGGTATAACGGTCGCAAGCTCCGCGATCCTGGCAGGAGCGGGATTGGCCATAGTAATGTGGTGCTTTCACGTCCTGGCCATCTACCTGCTGGACCGCGTCGGACGGAGGCCTTTGTTGTTAACCGGAGTTTTGGGCCAGATTGTTGGCCTCGCCATTTTGGGCGCTGCTTTTCAATTCCAGCACTTGGCGAGTTTCAAAAGTTACATAGCCATCGGCGGCCTGTTGATTTATGTCGCTTGCTTTGCTTTCGGACTCGGGCCGATCTTCTGGTTGCTGATTTCCGAGATCTATCCCTTAAGGGTCCGCGGCGCGGCTATGAGCGCCGTGACAGTTACCAACTGGGCATTCAACCTGGCGGTCGCCTTGACGTTCCTGACCCTGGTCGGGGTTCTCGGGCACGCAGGAACTTTCTGGTTATACGGCGCGATAGCGATCGCCGCCTGGATCTTCTTTTATCTTCTGGTGCCCGAAACCAAAGGGAAGACTCTTGAACAGATCGAAGCGCACTGGCGAAACCGGAAAGCCTCCGCGGGCGTTATGGAAGGGAGGGTGAGTAGTTTCCGAACCTGCCTTGGCGGATCGCCGAGGGATATTGCGGCAATTAACGGATGAAATGCGCCAAAGCGGATCTAAATGAGCGCACTGGCTTAATGGCCGTGCCGATTGAGAAACCACTTCCGGTCTTGTGAGTATTGCGATGCGAACGGCAGATCGAATCTGGGCGCTTGTCGCAGGCGGAGCGCTATAGGTCATGGCGGCGACGCCTGACCATTACGACGTGATTGTCATCGGCAGCGGGCCCGGCGGCGCCTCGCTCGCGCATCGCTTGGCCGGCACCGGCAAGCGAATCCTGATGCTAGAGCGCGGCGGCTACCTGCCGCGCTCTAGAGACAACTGGGATGCCAAGACCGTCTTCGTCGACGGCATCTATCAGGCCCCGGACACTTGGTACAGCGGTGACGGCGCCGCGTTTCATCCCGGGCTGCACTATTTCGTCGGCGGGAATTCAAAGGTCTATGGCGCAGCCCTGTTCCGCCTCCGCGAACGCGACTTCGGCGAAGTGCGGCACAAGGACGGGATCTCTCCAGCCTGGCCGCTAGGCTATGACGTGTTCGAGCCTTACTACACGCAGGCTGAAGTCCTGTACCACGTGCACGGTCAGCGCGGAGAGGACCCCACCGAACCCTGGTCTAGCACCCCTTACGCCTATCCGCCGGTCAAGCATGAGCCGCGCATTCAGGGGCTGAGCGACATCCTGCAACGCGAAGGATTGCAGCCGTTCCATCTGCCGCTGGGCATCAAGTTGGACCAGAACCCCGACGGCAGCGCCACCACATACAGCCCTTGCATCCGTTGCGATGCGTTCGATGGTTTCCCCTGCGCGGTCAACGCGAAGTCTGATGCCCAGGTGATCTGCGTGGATCCCAGCCGCGCCGCATACCCCAACTTTATGTTGATCACGAATGCCCATGTCACCCGGCTGGAAACGGACGCCGCGGGCCGCAGCGTCAGCCGCGTGCACGTGATCCGCGACAACGTGTCGGAACAGTATTCAGCGGACATCGTAGTGGCCGCCTGCGGAGCCCTGAGCTCCGCCCTGCTCCTGCTGCGTTCCCCGAGCGATACGCATCCGAAAGGGCTGGCCAACCGCTCGGATCAGGTCGGGCGCAACTATCTCCGGCACAACATGTCGATCGTAATGGCACTCCTAAGGGAGCCGAACAACACGGTGTTCCAGAAGACGCTGGCCGTCAGCGATTTCTACTTCGGCGCGGATGATTGGGAGTATCCGCTGGGTTTGATCCAGATGTGCGCAAAATCGCACGGGGAACAGATCCGCGGCGAGGTGCTGCCCGGTCATCTCTCGTGGCTGCCGGAAATGCCGTTCGAGAAAATGGCCGAACATTCGATCGATTTCTGGCTGCAGAGCGAAGATTTGCCGCGGCCGGAAAATCGGATCCGCTACGACGGCGATCGCGTGGTTCTCGACATTCACGAAGGTAACGAAGAGGCCGCGAAGCGCCTGCGGGCTAAGCTCGAGGGATTGCTGACACCGTTGGGCGCGTGGCCGCATCTGATCGAGCGTCGGCTGTATCTGGGCAAGGACATCCCGATCGGCGGTACTGCGCACCAGGCCGGCACCTGCCGTTTCGGCGTCGATCCGAGCAGCTCGGTGCTGGATCTCGACTGCAAGGCGCATGAGCTCGATAATTTGTACATCGCGGATGCGAGCTTTTTCCCCTCGATCGGCGCGGTGAACCCGACGCTGACGATCATCGCCAATGCGCTTCGAGTAGCCGACCGGATCAAGGAGCGATTGGGAGCGTGAAGGCTCTTCGCACTTCCTTCCACCTGCCAGCGGCACTGCTGCTGGCCGTGGGCGTGCCATGGCGCCGTCGGTTTCAGGCGGAGTGCATCCTGCGGGTCAGCCGCGTAGTGTCGGATCTGGACCGTGCTGAGGCCTTCTACCGGGACGGGCTGGGGTTCCGTGTCATTGCGCGAGGACGCTCCGACCACGCGACGCTGGCGGCGCTCGGCGTCGGGGATATTGGCGCCGTGGAGGTCGTGATGCGGCTCGGAGCGCAAGACATCGCCTTGGTGCAATTCGCCAAGCAAGGCCGGCCTTACCCGCGGGACAGCCGGAGCGACGATTTGTGGTTCCAACATTTGGCGATCGTGGTGAACGACATGGACCTTGCTTACGCTCATCTGTCATCGCGTGCCGGATGGTGCCCGATCAGCGAGGGCGGCCCGCAATTGCTGCCGCCGTCCAATGGCGCGGTGCGGGCGTTCAAGTTTCGCGACCCGGATAGGCACCCATTAGAACTTATCTGGTTTCCGCCCACACACGGCCGTGCTGTGTGGCATCAAAAAGCGTCCGCCGCGCTATTCCTGGGTATCGACCACAGTGCGCTTTCCGTTGCTTTTACGTCGCGGAGTCTCGCGTTCTATCGCGCGCTGTGCTTGCGGGTGAGTGACCGATCGGTGAATCGGGGTCCCGTCCAGGAAAGGTTGGACGGCCTGCCGAGCGCGCGGGTGCGCGTGACGAGCCTGCGCCCGGTCTCGGCTTCCAGTCCAGGTCTTGAACTACTGGGCTATCGTCCATCGGGCCGCGCCGCCGGAATGATTTACGCAAACGACTTGGTGGCAGACTGGCTTACTCTTGCCGTTCGCCCCTCGCGAGGCGTTTCACCCTGCGCCATACAAGACCCGGACGGTCACCGTTTGGTCTTGGTGGATCAGGGCGCCGGCGTTATCGGGCTGCCAGCATGAGGCCCAATCACATGGGTGGAGGCGAGCGGGTACCGTATGACCTCGCTGAGCGGCAGCGTTCTTGGGGCCAGCAGGACGAAGCCGAGACCGCCGACCAGGGCGAAGTTTTTCAGGAACTCCCAGAAATGTTCAAGTCCCTCGCCTTCCTTGAAACGCCAGAAATCCGGAAAGCGCCAGAACTGGTGAAACAGCACCGCTGTTATGACGCAGAAACCCGCCAGGATAAAGGCGGCAAGCCGGTCATGCCATCCTGCGACGATGCAGACCGGTGTAACGAACTCGACAATGATGGAGGCTACCAGCATGGCTGGCTTGTATGGGATGTTAGTAGCCTGTTTCATGGCGGAATCCCAGTTCAGTATCTTGTCGAGGCCGCTGAACGGAAAAAGCGTCACCAAGCAAATACGAAGCAGCAGCGGCGCATAGTCGTTGATCAGCGTCATTGGCTCGTGAGCTCCCAGAAGAATAGAGTCGCTCTAGTACCACTTTAGCGGAACAGCGTTCGTGCTGGAAAGTTCAGCCATGCACCACCCTATCGATGAAAGTAGCGAATGAACGAGAAGACAAGAGCGCGGCCGGAGATTGCCTATTGGCATCTTTGGACGGACAGCGACGGCGTCAGTCATCAAACCCGCTGCGCCCTGACCGAGTTTGAGCTGAAAGGTATCGGCGGTGCCGCTCCGCAATGGAACAACAAGCAAGATCGGTCTGAGGCGACGGTCGTCTACACCGTGCAGCCCGTTGGCTGGGTGGGCGACTGGCATGAGAACCCGGCGCCGCAGTGGATCGTGGTGCTATCCGGTCGCTGGTGGATTGAATCGATGGACGGCACGCGCATTGAACAGGGTCCTGGGGAGTTCTCGCTCGGCGAGGACCAAGGCTGCAGCTTCACGGGAGGTCGCAAAGGCCACCGGTCCGGGACTATCGGCGACGTGCCGGCGGTGCTGATGACGGTGCAGCTGCACGTTCCCGCTAACCGAAACCCCTGCCACTTGAAGTAAATGAATGGACGAGTTCGAGATTCTGGATTCGCGTTTCCGGGCCTATGTGTTGCCGAATGCGTCGCTGGTGAAGCTCGGCGAAGGATACGCTTGGTTGGAGGGCCCGGTCTGGTTCGCGGACCAGGAGTGTCTGCTGGTCAGCGACCTTCCGAACGACCGAATCATGCGCTGGACTCCTGATGGCGGGATGTCGGTGTTTCGCCGCCCATCCGGCTTCGCCAACGGCCACACCCGCGACCGGCAGGGTCGGCTGATCGGATGCTCGCACCGGCATCGCTGCATCACCCGCACCGAGCTGGACGGCTCTATTACCGTGCTGGCCGACCGCTATGAGGGCAAGCGCCTGAATTCACCCAACGATGTGATCTGCCGGTCGGACGGTTCGCTCTGGTTCAGCGACCCGCATTACGGCATCAACACCGATTACGAAGGCGGCAAACAGACGGCGGAGCTGCCGCCGATGCTTTATCGTTTCGACCCGCAGGATGGCAGCCTGCAGGTCATGGCCGACGACTTCGAAGGTCCGAACGGCCTTGCCTTCTCGCCCGACGAACGCCTGCTCTACGTAGCCGAGAGCGGTCGCCAGTTCGCGGCCGATCCCACACAGCACATCCGTATCTTTGAGGTACTCGATGGTGGCCGGCGGCTCTCCCCGGGCCGGATCTTTCATAAGATCGCGCCGGGCTTTGCCGACGGCTTCCGCCTGGACCAGGACGGAAACGTCTGGAGCAGCGCTGCCGACGGCGTGCATTGCATCGCGCCGGACGGCACGAAGCTCGGAAGTATCAAAGTGCCGTTCACGGTGTCGAATCTTACCTTTGGCGGCCGCAACCGGTCACGGTTGTTCATCTGCGCGTCGCACACGCTGTTTGCGATCTACATCAACCAGCGCGGCGTCGAGCGCCCCTGACCGATAAGCAGAAACTGGACAGCGGATTTTACTGTCGCGAATGTTTCATTGATCCTGGCGATATTAGATTTTTCTCGCTGTCATGTCTGCTCTTACGCCGATTGTGTTGCAAAACTCGTTTTTCATTGGTGCTCAAAAATTCTGCGGGCTGCTGGCGCGACCTTCGTGTAAAGATATGAGGGACCTCACCGCCTCACGTTAAACTCATAGGCGAGTTCGG
>Ga0181537_10002131_pt1 | contig 17634 bp, 15 predicted proteins | sample PEATcosm2014_Bin_39_FD_119765 | JGI IMG/M metagenome (GOLD analysis project Ga0181537, IMG submission 119765) | Peatland microbial communities from MTU Mesocosm Facility, Houghton, MI, USA - PEATcosm2014_Bin23_10_metaG | ecosystem: Environmental > Terrestrial > Soil > Wetlands > Peat | place... | reverse complement strand
GATCGATGAATTTGGGCGTCTGTCCTGGCAGTTTATCTCAGCACTTATGGGGGGTACGCCTGAGGCTGCTCCTTGTGTCCGCGTATCGTCCACGGGCGGCCTCAATGTTCAGTTGAAGCCTTCGCGGACCATCCTCTTCAATTGAGCGGCGGGCATCGGCTGGCCGAAAAGCCATCCCTGCCCCAGAATTCTGCCGCCCGCTTTACGAAAATACTCCGCCTGTTCGTTGGTTTCGATTCCCTCGATCACCACCATCAGTCCGAGCTGGCCGGCCATACTGAGGATGAGCGGCACCACCGATGCCGTGACCGCCCCGGTGCCGACTGTCTGGGTAAAGCTCCGATCGATTTTGATGGCGTCGACTGAGAGCTGGTGAAGGTACGACAGGCTGGAGTATCCGGTGCCGAAGTCGTCGATGTACACCGTATGTCCAGCGAGCCTCAATTCGTTTATGGCACGGATGGCGACGGCCTGGTTTGCGGTGGACCGCTCGGTCAGTTCCAGGCCGATGGCCGAGGGCTCCAGGTTGGCCGAACGCATGGAATGGCCTAGTAATTTGAACAACCGGCGATCGCTCAGGTCTTCGGTAGTAATATTCAGCGTGATCTTGAAGTTCCCGGCTGCAAGCAGATCGGACAATTCATCCGTGGCCTTGCGCAGAACCAGCCGGGTAATTTCGCTCACAAAGCCTCCCTCCTCGGCCAGGGCGACGAAGATATCCGGGCGCACCGGCTTTCCAGCTTCGTTGATCCAGCGAACCAGGGCCTCGGCGCCCACCATGACTCCCGATTTCAGATCGACCACGGGCTGGTATTCGATGGTCAACTGGTCTCTGCGGATGGCGCGTTGCAACTGCCGTTCGATGGATTGCCGCCGATGGTAGAACTGGATCACGATCAGGGCAAGTGCAATGCCCAGCAGCGCACCGCCGACGAGGAAACCTGTGAAGAGAGATCCCTTTCTGGCCAAAATATCCGCGCGGGATTCCGCGGCCACCTGGCAAACCATCGAGGTTTGAGAGCACAGCGGTTTATAGAAGACTCCTTGGCGTTCAATCGGATTGCCGTCCGTCATCTCGTCCGCGCTGAGTGGAATGGCGGGGCCAAAAGTCTGCGTCAATCTGCCGTTGAGCCGATCGAGGAGGAACCCGCTGAAGAACTTTGGCGGTTCCTCGAAGCTCTCTATGGCCTCGGGATTGAGAACCAGGGCCACTCCGTTCTTCTCAACGACGAACCCGGTCGTTTTGGCCGAGATCATCATGGGAGCGTGCAAGTTAAGCTTCAATCCGCCAGTTGAGATGTCCGGCGCAAGCGTGGCCTGCGGCACTGCGAGCTTGCCAACGCTCGCAGAGCAGTAGAGTTTGCCGTCTTTGGTCCGGCCCAGATCGCGAATATGGGGAGAATGGAAGACATAGTCCCGCATGAACGAGATTTCCTGGTCGGAACAAAAGGGCAAATGGTCTTCGGCAACAGCGGCAATTGCGTTTGTGTCTTCGACGCCGAGTTGATCTCCGGCTTCGACCAGCCGTTCCGCGTAGGCCTTCAGCTCGGCCCACCCTTCCTGCAACCGGATGGCGTGGGCGATCGAATAGGCCAGAGAGACACCCAGGCCTATGCCGCCGAGCACCAGCCCGAGATAGGGCAACAGCCGGCGCGCGGTGCGGAAGAACTCCATTCTGAACTCCGGCGTAAACGGGGTTCGAGTGGCCGCCTATGGGAAGGATAGGCCACCTGGTTCTGGTTGCAGGGAAAAGAGTTATGGGCCGGCGGATTCGGGAGAATTCCCATTCGCCTCCATGGCTACGCGCCAGTTTACCCCTTGCTTGCTCAAGTTAGTGTGGCCATTTTGTGGATTCTGGCCCTGGCGGGAATTGCCTGGTGAACGGATGCCCCCGAGAGTCAGGTGTTGGTTGGAATGGAGTTGGGGCTGAAAATCGATGGGGATGGATATGGACTGGCCGAATGCAATGATGGCCGGAGCGATTGGACTGGTGATTCTGCACGCTTGGATCCTCACTGCCTCGCACAACGCGGAGCACGCCGGACACGGTATCAGCAGGGCTCAATCTGGTATCGCGGACCTGATGGCCGGCGACCCCCAGTCGGTAGCGCGACCAGGCGGTCCGTCGCAGGAGTCAAGACTGCATCTGGCAGGTTGCCAAATCAGCTGACCGGACAAGGATTTCGCGCGAGGATTTCGCGCGTGGGGGGCGTTTTGCGATTCTTTCGCTCGACTGGACGAACGAATCAAAATGCAAAATAAGAAGAGCCACGACAGGAATGCCCGCCAAGGCTCTTCGTTAAAGTTGGACTTTGTTAAAGGGACATGGGTTAGGCTTTCCGGGCGAACTTCCTGCGCATCGCCGCGGCGAAACCAACCAAGCCGGTGCCCAGCAGGAGCAGGCTGCTCGGCTCGGGGGTGGCTGCCACGCTGCCGCCATTGAGCGTTACTTCGTTGATGGCGAAATCGTTTGTTAAACCATCGGTGGCACTGGTGAGGCTGAAGGTCGCCCAAGTGATGGGCGCGCCACTGGAGACTCCGATGTAGATTGCGCTGCCGTCGCCATTGCCGTCGCTGAGGCCGTTTTCAGAGAAGCAGCCATTGATGTCGCAGATCTGGGCGGTAAAGGGGCCATAGTAATCTGCCTGGATCTGCGCTCCGATCTGGCTGTAGCCCTGGGCGAAAGACAGGGTCAGTGGACCGGCGGTACCGTCGGTCCAGTTCAGGTAGTCGCCGAAGGAAAAGTTCCCCCCCCAAGTGACACCTTCCTGCATGGTTAGGCCGCCAGAGTAGGTATAGGTGCCAACGCCGGAGACGCCGAGACCAGTTGTAAAGCTGAATGGGTTGGGGATGGCCGTTTCGGGCGATCCGAGTTGTGCCCAGTTCACCGAATCGGTTCCAGCTGGGCGGTTGGTCACAAGGCTATCCGCATTGGCTGCCAAGGCACCAATCAGAAGAGCCGCAAACACCAAAGTTGTCTTCTTCATTATCAACCTCACGAGTTGCGTTCGTAGCACGTGATGGAAGGTTCGTTCTGCTAGGGTGAGCGAAAGGAACGACCGACAATCGCACGATTGCCGAGAAACGTGATTCACAACTTCGGGGAAGGACGAAGTGCCCGACTTGAGTGACGTTCAGAACCTTTGTGCAATCCCCAGCAATTCAAATGCCACACCTTCTGATTGTAAAATCAATGACTTGCACGATAGTTGTTGAACATAGGTGCAAGAAATTGCGGGATAATTGAAAGGAATTTCTTCTCCGGAACCAAGTTCTTGTCCCATGCAGCTGGTTTCCTTCGGGCCGTGTACACATTTGGTGCCAGTGACCCAAAAGAGGTAGGGCTTTGGCATGGGAGTGGGACGCTTCCCCTTCAAAAGTGACTATAATCACAAGCGGGCACGAAAGACTGAGGCACATTAAGTCTTTCCAGAATTTACCGGAAGGGAACCCGCCAAATGGCGACTGGGAACCTTACCCTGGGTCAAGAACAGGGCACATTGGACGCGCACAAGCGCGTCGTAAACGACTTCAGCATCAACGTAGCAACGGTGAACGGGTCCGGCTCGCAATCCGCCAATAGCGTACTGCTGAAAAGCATCTTCGGAATGGGTGTTCCCGTAAGTGGCAAGAACCTCTTCCCGTCGAATATCGCCGGACTTCCCACCTGGTACACGATCCGCGCCAGCAAGGACGGTTATGTGGCGCGCAAGCGCGAAGCCGAGGTGCTGGTGGCGCTGAATCCCGACACGGCCAAAGAAGACGTTCTGGCTCTTGCTTCGGGAGGCGTAGTCATTTATGAGGAGAAACTGAACCTCAAACAGTATCGCGACGATGTGGTGTTCTACCCCGTGCCGTTCGATGCGATCACCGCCTCGGTTTGCCCTGAGCCCAAGCTCCGCAAGCTGGTCAGGAACATGGTCTACGTGGGCTCGGTAGCGCAGATTCTTTCCATCGATCTGAGTGTTGTGGAGAGTGGTCTGCGGAAGCAGTTTGCGAAGAAGCAGAAGGTGTTCGATCTTAACTTCGGCGCGGTCAAGGCGGGGTTCGACTATGCGGCTGAGAAGCTGCCCAAGCAAGATCCGTATTCGATCGAGCGGATGGACCAGACGAAGGGCAAGATCATTATCGACGGCAACGCGGCGTGCGGTATGGGCGCGGTGTTTGCAGGGGTGACAGTGGTTGCCTGGTATCCGATTACTCCTTCGACCTCAGTGGTGGAAGCAACAACCGACTTGCTGAAGAAGCTGCGCGTGACTCCCGAGGGCAAGGCGACTTATGCCGTGGTGCAGGCGGAGGATGAGTTGGCGGCGATCGGCATGGTGCTGGGCGCGGGCTGGGCAGGGGCGCGGTCGATGACGGCGACGTCGGGACCGGGGATTTCGCTGATGGCGGAGTTTTCCGGCCTGGGCTACTATGCCGAGATTCCTGGCGTGATCTTCGACGTGCAGCGTTCGGGGCCGTCGACGGGCATGCCTACGCGCACGTCGCAGGCTGACCTGCTGCCGGTGGCATTCCTGTCGCACGGCGATACGAAGCACGTTGTTCTTCTTCCGGGAAATGTGAAGGAGTGCTTTGAATTTGGGTATGCGGCGTTCGACCTGGCTGAACGGCTGCAGACGCCGGTGTTTGTGCTGAGCGATCTGGATCTGGGCATGAATAACTGGATGTCGGAGCCGTTTGCGTATCCGGATAAACCGCTGGACCGCGGCAAGGTTCTGACCAAGGAAGATTTGGAGAGACTGGGTGGATTTGCGCGTTATCGCGATGTGGATGGCGATGCCATAGGCTGGAGGACGCTGCCGGGAACGGATCATCCCAAAGCAGCCTATTTTACGCGCGGATCGGGCCACAACGATGCTGCCGGTTATACCGAAAAACCGAACGAATATCAGGAAGTGATGGACCGGCTGCTGCGCAAGTTTGAGAGCGCGCGGAAGCTGGTTCCGGAGCCGGTAGCGGTGAAAGACGGAACGTCGAAGATCGGCTTCCTGGCGTACGGCAGCTCCGACTTTGCGCTGCGCGAGAGCATGGACCTGATCAAGAAGGAATATGGGCAGGATGTGGACTACATGCGCATTCGGGCTTATCCGTTTGCCCACGCAATTCACGATTTTGTGGCGGCGCACGATCGCGTGTATGTGGTGGAGCAGGACCGCGATGCGCAATTGGCGAGCCTGCTGAAGCTGGATCTTCCGGCCGAGCACGTGGTGCGGCTGCGCAGCATTCTGCATTACAACGGATTGCCGCTGGATGCCCAAACGATCACAGAAGAGTTTGCGACGAAGGAGGGCCTGTAAAAATGGCTACCGCAACTGCAACACCGAACGCGCCATCGGGCCCTAAGGTTAACCACATTGGACTGCCGGTACTCGATTATCGCGGCGGCAAAACGACACTGTGCGCCGGCTGCGGACATAACGCTATCTCCGAGCGCATTATCGACGCGATGTGGGAGATGGGGGTTAAGCCGGAGCGAGTGATGAAGATGAGCGGCATCGGGTGCTCGTCGAAGAGCCCGGCTTACTTCATGAATCGCTCGTTCAGCTTCAACAGCGTGCATGGACGCATGCCGTCGGTTTCCACCGGAGCAATTCTGGCTCAAAGCCAGATGAGAATGCTGGGCGTTTCCGGCGACGGGGACACGGCTTCGATCGGCATGGGACAGTTTGTTCATCTGCTGCGGCGGAATCTGCCGATGATTTACATCATTGAGGACAACGGCGTTTACGGGCTGACGAAGGGGCAGTTTTCGGCGACGGCCGATATCGGCTCGAAGCTGAAGACCGGAGTGATCAACGATCTGCCGGCCATTGACACTTGCGCGCTGGCGATTCAGTTGGGTGCCACGTTTGTGGGGCGTTCGTTCTCCGGCGACAAGAAGCAGCTGCTCTCCATGCTGAAGGCGGCGATTGCGCACAAGGGCACGGTGATGCTGGATGTGATCAGCCCATGCGTGACTTTCAACGACCACGAGGGATCGACGAAGAGCTACAAGTTCATGCAGGAGAACGACGAACCGATCAACGAGATTGGATTCGTGGCGAGCTTTGACGATATCGAAGTGGATTACGATTCCGGCCAGGTCTACGAAGTGGAAATGCACGACGGCTCGAACCTGCGGCTGCGGAAGTTGCTGGAAGACTACGACCCGACGGACAAGGCAAACGCCGTGCGCACGCTGATGGAAGCGCATAACAGCGACGAGATCCTCACCGGCGTGTTTTACATCGATACACAGAAACCGACGTTCATCGACTTGTTGCACATTGTGGATGAGCCGCTGGCAACGCTGCCGGAGACGGTGACGCGACCGCCGAAGGCGGCGCTGGATGCGCTGATGACGAGTCTGCAGTAAAAAGACAGTGATTAGCGATTAGTGGTCAGTTGAAAAGCCCCGCTTGGCGCGGGGCTTTTCTATTGCTGCGAGTCAATTACCTGCGGCTCAATCTCCGAGCGATCACGCGGCTCTATTTGGCGGCGAGACGGACGCCCATGCCGTTGAGCTTGCTGCGAGCCTGCGCGGCCTCAGGGGTCTGCGGATGGCGCTGGATAAGAGCCCGCAGCTCGTGAATTCCCGAATCCTTTTTGCCGAGTTGTATGAGGGCGAGACCTTTCCGCAGTTGCGCGGCGGGCGCCTTGGGGCTGCCGCTGAAGCCTTCAAGGACCGCGTTATAGGACTTGACCGCAGCGGCATAGTCCTGCTGACGATAGGCAATCTCTCCGAGATAGAACTCCGCGGCGCCTGACAGATCGTCGAGCGGATAATACTGCAACACGGCTTGGAATTCGCCGGTGGCCACATCGTAGCGGGCGGCGTTGTAGTCGCGCACTCCAGCCTGAAAGGTCGGCTGCAAGGGCGGCGCCTGCGAGGTTAGCGGGGATTCCGCAGCCGGAGGAGCGGATGGAGGGGCAGAGCCGCCGTCGGGGGCAGGACTGGCAGGAGTTCCAGGAACTGCGGCCGGCAGCGGATTCTGCACATTCTGCGGATTCTGGACGTTCGGTGGATTCTGGACGTTCTGCAATTGGGTCTGCAAGTCCTGGATGGACTTATCGAGCTTGGCGAGGCGTGACTTCATCTCGTCAACGGAATCATTCAGGGACTGGATCTGACCGGAGGTGGTATCCAGCCTCCCGTTGGTCGCATCGTTCTGGGCATTGAGTTTCTGCTGGAGGGCAGTTACGGCGGCGGTCACCTGGGTGGCATTATCGGCCGTCTGTTGCGCCAGGTTCTGCATGACGCCGAAGCGGGTATCCATGGTGGACTGCAGGCGCTGAACCATCGTCAGCAATTGTTGAACCTGCGTTTGCAACTCGATGATCTCCTTGGAGGCCGCATGAGCGGGCGCAGGCATGGACACGAGAAGCGCGCCGAGAACAACCGCGGGGAGGAGACGAATTCGAAACTTGAGTGAAGTCAGCATTTTTTCACCTATGAAAACAAGTTACAGATTACAGATGACAGCAGACATAGATGCCGCTGGATGACGCCGTCGGAAATCTATCTCAACCCGGAGATCGCAAGGCGGCGATTGTAAGCTGTCATCTGTAACCTGTCGTCTTTTTAGTGATCGACAGTGAAACCGGCACGACGGTTCTGCTGCCAGCACTCTTCAGTCGACTCGGAGCAGAATGGTTTCTCCTTGCCATAGCTGATAATGCGAATGCGGGAAGACGCGACTCCCGCGGTAACCAGGGCATTCTTGGCGGCGTCGGCGCGGTTCTGGCCGAGCGCAAGGTTGTATTCGTTGGATCCACGCTCGTCGCAATAACCGCCAATCACTACCTTGACGTCGGGATGGCTGACGAGAAAGCTGGCGTCTTTGGAGAGCGTAGCCTGGGCGTCAGCGCGGATATCGTAAGTGTCGTAGTCGTAGAAGATGTCCTGGACGTTAGCCTTGAATTCTTCCTCGGCGCTCATGGTGCTGGTGGCTACCTGGACGGCGGGAGGCGCGCTGACAGTGACATGGGCAGTGGCGTCGGCGGAGCCGCCCTCGCCGCGCGCGACGAGGTGATAGGTGGTCGATGCGGACGGGGTGACGGTCTTAACACCTGTAGTTGGGAGGTCTCCGATTCCGTCGATCGAAACATTGGTGGCGTCTGTGGTGCGCCAGGAGAGCTGGACCTGATCTCCGGCGGAGACTACGGTCGGCGTGGCAGTGAGCTGAGCGGTGGGGGTTGGCGCGGCGGCGGCGGGTGGGGCCGTTTCCACGGCTGGTGGTGGCGCCGCTTCTTTCTTTTTGCAACCTGCAACTGCAACCAAAGCGATCAGCAAAAGGGCTGAGACTGGAACGTGTTTACGTGTGTTCAATTGAATGCTCCTTCCGAAAAATCAAGTGTGCCGTCCGAAGGACCGAACCTGTGTTCCTCCGCAACCCTCGGCCGTTCCCGATCTGGCGGCAAACCGCCAGAAATCACAACAGTGCCGGACACGGCGGAAGGAGAAACAGTGGACCGGATCTGTATCGCTCCGGAGGACGTTGTCGTTATGACTGGCGCCTGATCCTGATCGGAGTCAAAAACGTGGCGCCAGCGTTTCAGTAGACCGCAACCTTTCAGTATTCAGATGCCGCGGTTACGGTGACGAATCCATCATAGTGCAGAAAATTCAGCAGCTTTGCGCAATTTGACTCACAACAAAGCACTTCAAGCCACCGGAAAGCTACTTCAAGCTCCAATTGGGCATAAAGTTGCTGCCCGTTGTGGTGAGCTGATGTTGTTGAGTGCCATCGGCCAGCATGGACCAGATCTGGCTTTTGCCGCCGATGGACCGCTCGAAGACGAGGTGGCGGCCGTCCGGCGCCCAGGAGGGATAGTCATTGCTGCCCGACTCATGGGTGAGCTGGAGATACTTCTTGCTTGCGATGTCGATGACATGAATGTCGACGCCGCCTGGGTCGCCGGGGCCGTATTTGCGATTCCAACTGAAGGCAAGCAATTGCCCGTTGGGCGACCAGGAGGGAGAGACCGCGTAACCGCCGTCGGTGATGCGCTGGATATTTCCACCGTCGATATCCATGGTGTAAATCTGCGGAAGGCCTGTTCGGCCGCTGACCCAGGCGATCTGGGCATTGGTGCGGGGATTCCAGGTGGGGGCAACATCGGGACCGCGGAAGTTGGTGAGCCTGCGCAGGTTATTGCCGTTGGCGTCTGAAACCCAGATTTCGGGGTCGCCTGTCCGTGCCGACGAGAAAGCCAGTTTGGAACCATCCGCCGACCACGCGGGGGAGAGATTGCTGCCGCCCGCGGTTCCGGCGGGGAAGGCTACGATGCGGTTCAGTTCAAGGGAGTACATGCGGATATCCCAACCTTCGCGGCCCATGGAAGCGAATGCGAGACGGTTGTTATCCGGCGAGATGCGGGGCGAGAGGGAGATGGTGCCCAGGTGGGTGATGGCGTGCTGGTTTTCTCCGTCGTAGTCCATCGCCCAAATCTCTTTGGAACCGGATCGGGAGCTGACGAAGTAGATTTCGGTTTCACATATGCCGTTGATGCCGCCGCCGAGGCGAAGGATGATCTCGTCGGCGAAGCGGTGGGCGACGGTTCGAGCGGAATCCTGAGTAGCCGCTTCGTTGTACTGCTTGCCGAGGACCTGCGGGTTGGCGGGGTTATGGGTGTCGTCGAGCCATCCGTAGACAACCAGGCGGCCATTGTTGGCCGCAAGTGAGCCGAAGGCCACCATAGCGGCGCTGGCCGGGGCATTGGACCATTGCCCGAGATTGATCTCCTGGGGCGAGCCTGGGGCCTCTTGCGGCGACATGCTTTTGGAAACCAGGTCGAAGATTCCGGCGTTGGCCAAGTCGCTGTAGAGCGTGGCGTCAAAGGTCGCCTTCAATTGAGGAGTTTGAGGATCGGCACTGGCGGGCTTGAAGTCGGCGGCGGCGATGCGGATGCGGTCGTTGCCGAGGTTGGTGCCGGTGTGGACCCAATCTTGGGCCGGCATTCGATTGGCCCAGAGACAAACAGCAAGAGAAGCAAGGAGAGGGAAAATCCGAAAGTGAGTCTTCATGCGATGAAAGGTCCTTCCTCGTTAAGGTGAGAGAGGCACGCGGCGAAGCCTGCGTGCAAGGACTCAATACGTACAATCATAAGTGACGTCGAGCCATTGATCGTTGGAATCGGAGGGTAAAGCGCCAAAGGTATCAACGCGCTGGGTGGCCCGCAGGCACGACTGGTCAAGCGAGGCGCTGCCGCTGGGCTTGTTGATGCGGAAGCTCGATGGGGCTCCCTGGCGATTGACGCGGAAATAGATTTCCGCCACGGCACCCTTGGGCGTACTTTGATCCACTTCGTAACGATTCCAGTTTTGACTCACTTTCCGCTTGATGATTTCCACGTACCATCCGAACCTGCTTCCGAAGTCGCCGTTGGTGATGCTCACTGGTCCGTTGGATGCGGTATTTTGGGCTATGGTGGCGCGAGGCAGGACGGAGCCGGACTGCTCGCCAAATTGGGCAACATTATTCTGCTGTGGCGGGGGCTGGTGCTGCTGGGTCTTGTGCTGCTCTACCGGCTGGGGCTTCTTTACTTCCGGGCCGGCGATGGGGATGGCGGTCTCATCGACGGCTTCTTTTTCCTTGGGAGCGGGCGGTGCAGGCGCTTTGCTGGGGGTATCGGTCATCAGCACATTCTGGTTCTGTTCCTCGTGGGGAAGAGGAATGGCATTTGAAACCAGGCTCACCTGAATGGCTCCGCCTTCTCCTGGGTTTCCCCACATGTTGTGATGGAAGAGGCCGTTGATCACTCCATAGAAGATGAGCAAGCCGAAGAGCAAACCATGAAGAACGAGCGAACCCGCGGCCGAGGCGGTGACGGGTTCTCCCTTGCGTTCCAGCAGCAGGGAATGCTGTTGGAACGACGCCCTGGGATCGGAGGTTTTCAAGGAACTCGTCATGTCCGGGAACCCTGCATTTCTTGCTCTTTTGCGTTCGCTTGCCGGCTCCGCCTTCTAATGGCTATCAGCCTGCGGTGAAAATCGAGATTCCAAAAAATCCATCCGTCAGGGGCTAAAGCCCAACGAATTCTATTCACTTTATCGGCACGGCTAAAGTCGTGCCCTTTCAAAACCGACTTTCATCACGGGCTGCTATCGTCCACCAGACGCCGATGCTTTGGACTCCAGCGGTTGCGTGACGATGGAGATGTTGGTGATGCCTGCCTGCTTGACTGCGTCCATCACGGAGGCGAAGGCGCCAAACGGAACTTGTTCGTCGGCGCGAAGGTAGATAACCTGGCGTGCCGGGTCGCGGCCGGCTGATCCGTCGCTTGTCTGGAGCAGTTGCCGGCCCAGATCGTGAATGTTGACGGGTTTATCGCCAATAAAGACTTCCTGGTTACGATTGATGGTGATCACGGTGTGCTGCTCGGTGATCTGTTTGGCGGTGCGTGTTTTGGGGACGGAGACTTCAATGCCCGACTGGAGAACGGGCGCGGTGATCATGAAGATGACGAGCAGCACCAGAACGACGTCGACCAGCGGCGTGATGTTGATCTCCGCCAGAGAGGTTCGGGTCTGGCCGCTGTTACTTGTAAAGGCCACGCTGGGCCTCCCTGGAGAATCCCGGTTCCGGGATTTGCGCGGTAGCAGGAGTTCGCTGCGCTGGGGCGCTCGCGGGCATTTCCTCGAGCATGTTCAGCAATTCTCTGGAAAAGTCGTCAACTGCCGAAGCGAAGACCCGGATGCGGGCGGTGAACTGGTTGTACGCGACGACCGCCGGCACAGCGACGAAGAGGCCGGCAGCGGTGGTAATAAGCGCTTCAGAGATGCCGGGGGCAACCGCACGGAGTGTAGCGGCGCCTTCAGTGCCGAGGCCATGGAAGGCGTCGACAACGCCCATCACAGTGCCGAAAAGGCCGACAAACGGGCTGGCGGATGCGATGGTGGCAAGCCACGTCATCCGGCGTTCCATGTCGGTAATGGCGGTGCTGGCCGCGGTCAGCGCTGAGCGCTCCAGGGTTCCCAGATTGCGGGGTGGTCCTATTCCGCCTGTCTGGCGCTTGTATGTCTCGTACACGTCTTCAAAGACCTGGGCAATGGGGCTGGACTTGTAGTCGCCCGTGATGAGCGAAATCTCGTTCAGGTGGGGGCTTGCCTTGCGGAAGGCTCTGATAAAGCGGCGGCTCTCTTTGGTGGCCTTGCCAAAGAGGGACATTTTGCTCAGGATGATGGTCCACGAGTAGAGACTGGCGATGGCCAGCAGGACGAGCACCGCAATGGCTACGGGGCCAATGTTGCTCATCATGTCAGTGAGCGCGGACGTGCCCTGAGTGAGGGACTGGGCCGGAGATGACGCCGCGGGGGCCGCGCCACTGTCAGCCTGGAAAACAAAGAGGAGGGCAGCAGTTAGAATCGGTGTTCACCTCACACTATCAAGGCTATCAGACGGGGAGTCGCCGTCCAAGTTATCGATTGGATGCGCTCTGAAGGTTCCGGGCTGTGTTGGAGGGGCCTCGGAGCGGGTATTCATGCTATGCTGCGCTCGGATTGTGATGTCTAAAGCGCTGATCTGGCGCTGACCTGGCATGGTGCGGGTCCCAGATCAGGTTCCAAGAGGAACGCCTAAGGATGCTCGTCGAACTACGCGCGGAGAACTACGCCGTCATCGATCATGCCATTGCCGTGTTTGGTCCGGGGTTGAACCTGCTGACGGGCGAAACGGGCGCGGGCAAATCGATACTGGTGGACGCGCTGGCTCTGCTGATGGGAGGCAAAGCCTCGGCGGAGATTGTTCGTCATGGGGCAGAAAAAGCTACGGTATCGTGCGTGTTTGAATCGACGCCGGGCGCGGAGACGATTCTGGAAGAAAACGGAATCGATGCGGAAGGCAACGAAATTATTCTGAGGCGGGAAATCCTGTCTTCGGGCAAGGGGCGCGTGTTCGTGAACAACCAGGCGGCAACTGTCGCGGTGCTGAAAGAGCTGGCGCCTGAATTGGCGTTGGTACATGCGCAGACAGAGACGCTGACCAGCTTTGACCAGGCGCAGCAGAAGATTCTGCTTGACCGTTTCGGAGGAGTCTCGACGGAGGCGGTGGCCGAGGCGTACAGACGCTGGAGCGATGCGGCGACGAAGCTGAAGGAGTTGTTGCAGGGCGAGCAGGACCGGATGCGGATGGTGGATCTGTGGAGCTATCAGCACAAGGAGATTGAAGCGGCGCGACTGGTGGCGAGCGAAGACGAGGCTCTGGAGACGGAAAAGCGCGTTCTGGCAAATGCGGAGAAGCTTTACGCCGCGGCGATGGGGGCGTTCGACCAGCTTTACGAGGGTGGGGCATCGGCGGAGGTTGCTCTTCGGGCGGCCGTGCGCAACGTGGAAGAGCTGGCGCGCTACGATGGGCGCTTTACCGAGGCGGCGCAGCAATTGGAAGGTGTGCGGGCGACGGTGGGGGATTTGAGCGCTAGCCTGCGCGATTATGCGGAAGGGATCAACGCTTCGCCGGAGCGCCTGGCGGAGATTGAAGACCGGCTCGCGGTTCTGGATCGGCTGAAACGGAAATATGGAAAGACCGTGGGCGAGGTGATCGCGTTTGGCGAAGATGTGGCGCGCAAGCTGGAGGAGGTTGAAGATCGGGAAGAGATTCTGAAGACGCGACGGGCTGAAGTGGAAAAAGCTGGAAAGGCGTATCGAGCAGCCGCGGGAGCATTGACGGCGGAACGCCAGGCGGCCGCGTCCAAGCTGGCGCGGCTGGCGGAAGCGCAGATCAACTCGCTGGCAATGAAGGTGCGATTCGAAATAGCGGTAAACGCGCCTGCTAAGGATTCAGAAGATGAGCCCGCATGGACTGCCACGGGTTGGGATGAGGTTGAATACCGGATAGCGACGAATGCGGGCGAACCGCTAAAGCCGCTTGCCGAGATTGCTTCGGGCGGCGAGATGAGCCGTGTGATGCTGGCGCTGAAGGTGAGCGTGGAAGAAGGTGCGGTGAAGCCGAAGATGAAATCGCCGACGCCGCGGACACTGGTGTTCGATGAGATCGACATAGGAATTGGCGGGCGCGCGGCGGAGGCGGTAGGGAACAAACTGAAGTCGCTGAGCCGGGGACAGCAGGTGCTTTGCGTGACGCATTTGCCGCAGATTGCGGCATTCGCGGACCAGCATTTTGTGGTTGAGAAGCGGGAGTCGGCGGGGCGTACGAAGATGCAGGTGCGGCTGCTGGACGATCGCGCGCGGACGCATGAAGTGGCGCGGATGCTGAGTGGCGCGACGGTGACGGATACGAGCCTGCAACATGCGGCGCAGATGATTGCGGGGAGCCGGTAGCGGGATTCCAGGTTCTGCCCGGAACGCAGCGAGCGGCTTTGGGACCCACAGTTTCACAGGATCACAGGGGCTGTGACTCTGTGAGTGTACTTCTCGTAAATTATTGATTTTAAAATATGTTATCTGGCGTCACAGTTACACAGCCCCAAAACGGCGGAGTAGTTATCCCGCTATCAAACCTGCCTAAGTATATTATTTTGAATGACTTGCGTTGCACGCGAATTGGCAAAAGCTAACTATAGAAAGTGATACTTTGCAACGATTACTGCACGGAAATGTAGTCCGCGGAATTGTTTACGATTGATTTTTCCGTGGAAGGGTCGCGTTGTTTGCACGTACCGGGGGGAGGCGCCGGTGTTGATGGATAAGGCGATGTTGCTCATAGGTTCACTGTTCCAATTGTGCGCTCGGGGAGGGTAATTATCTGCAGAACTGCCTTCGAAATGAGTTGGGAACGCGGTTTGGGCCGCTGCCGCTAATCCAGGGTTGGTTCCGGTTTTCCGGTGACACGACCTGAACCTGTTCTTCAGAGTTCTCATTCCGTCCTGATTCAGCCGATGAGTTGCAGAACGATCTTGCCGCTTTTATGGGGTGCACCGGCAAGCATCTCGTGTGCGCTTCGCGCTTCTGCCAGCGGCAGCACCGACCCGACTCGGGCGGAGATCCTGCGTGTCTCAAACAGGTCCGTAACAGTAAGCAATCTCTGGCTCGTAACCTCAGCGTAAAAGAACACTGACTGCATCCCTGCTCTTTGTGGAGGTTGCGTGGAGGCTACCGATACAAGCCGCCCCCCGGCCTTCACTGCAGCGGAACAGCGTTGGACTGTGTCGCCACCCACGGTGTCGAGGACGGCGTCGACCTGAAGCAAGGAATTATCGAAACCGGCAGCGCTCGAATCAAGGATCGTTTCGACGCCGTATGCGCGGAGCAGCTCCAGATCCGGAGACCGGGGGTCAGAGGAGCGGGCCACCGCAATCACCCGCATTCCGGCGTCGAGAGCTAGTTGCACGGCATAGGCGCCTACGTTTCCGGCGGCGCCTGTGATCAAGATTGCATCTCCACTTTTCGCCTGGGCATATTCGAAGAGCATCTGCCAGGCGGTGACTGCGACAACCGGCGCCGAAGCAGCCTCGCGGTGGCTCAGGCGCGGCGGTTTTGGCGCGATCATCCCCGCGAGTGCGACGGCGAATTCTGCCTGGGCGCCGCAGAATTGCGGGTTGGTAACACCATAGACCTCATAGCCAATTGCAAATTGGCTCACATCGGGACCAACTTCCTCAACGAATCCTGAGAGGTCGGAACCAAGTGTCATTGGAGGCTGTGGACTTACCTTGCTCTTGCCCTCACGAATGACTGCATCCCATGGAGCGACGCCAGCGGCGGCAACGCGCACCAACACCTCTCCATTGCCAGGTGACGGCTTAGGGATATCTTCGACAACGACGACCTCAGGCGGTCCGAAACGGTGGATGCGCACGGCCTTCATGTGAATCACACCCCCTTCACACAAACTCGCTGTGCTTTATGCTTTGCGACATTAGAGTTCCCGATAGTGAGAAGCATACAACTGATCGGTCACGGGCGGATTGTCGGCAATCCGGAAGTTAATACTCCTTTTGGCTCAACGGCTGGAGAAGACGAATTCGTTGCCGTCGGGGTCTTTGAATTTGGCCATGGTTCCCCAGATTTGTTTCTTTGGCTCCTCAGTTAGTTCCACGCCTTTGGACTTAAGCAGGGCTGCTGTCGAGAAAACGTCGTCGCACCAGAAGGTCATGGGTTGAAAGCCGCCGATGCGATTTTCGTGGCCTGGGGGCGTGAAGAGCGCGAGGTTTACGTCGGAACCGGGAATTAGGAGTTCGATCCAGCGCTGGCCTGGCCCCATTTGTTGGTCGGTTGCTACCTTGAATCCCATTTTCTCGGTGTAGAACTTCAGTGAGACATCCTGGTTGCTGACGGGGATACTGACGAGCTTGATTCCACGAATCATGAACGGCCTCCGGGTTGAGATGAGCGGAATATAGCGGGACTGATTTCCGGATGCAATCTGGTTGATATTGCTATATTGTTTATCGGTATAGCAATGTTGACGATCGACGATTACGTGACCGATGTATTGATGCGGGACCTGGTGGGGCACGACAAGAAGCCGGTGAGTTTTCTTGTGTATTTGTGGCTTGCGGCGGAGCAGCAGCGGAGGGGTGGACAGGTTCCGTGCCCGCATGTCCAGATCAGCTATCAGGAATTGGCTGAGTCGATCGGGGTGTCGAAGAGCTCGGCGCAGACGGCGGTGGGCTGGCTGGTGCGGCGGAAGCTGCTGGGTGTGAGTAAGGCTAATGTTACGGCTACGCCTTGCTATGTGGTGATGAGTCCATGGCGGGGGCGCGAGCGCAAGTGAAAATACGTTACTGTGAACTGGGATATTGAGTGTTATGGTTTCCCGCCCTTTCGCCAGAAAAAAGGCGAAAGAACGGGGCACGGGGCTTTTGTGGTTGGTTTGGAATTGATTCACTCTGGCCGTAACTTGCCGCAGCGGGTCATCTGGCTTGCTTACTCCACGTCCACGTTGTGGAAGCCTAGCCCCTGGAGCAGGGCGGTGACGCTGGTGCGGGCGTTCTGTTTGGCCTTCAGGAGAATGCCATCGTCGAGCGCGGCCTGGGTGACCTGTTGTTCGGCGGCCAGGCGCACCTGTGACTCGAGATTCGGATCGGGATTGATGAGGAAGCCCGTATCCCGCGAATAGACCTTGGTTCGGCTGTTGTCGATGCGGGTGGTAAACACCTGGGGGGCGGGCAGCCGCACATGAATGGCATCGCCATTTACCGAGACATCGCCGGGCTTGAGCTGTTCGAGATCGACGCCGGCGATAACTTCTCCGTGAGCGACCAGGATTAGTTTGTCACCCACAAGAAAGTCGGGCAGGTAGGGGGACTTATGCTCGCCCTCCACAATTTTGTCGAGCGAGTAAACAACCGTTTCCAGGCGGGACAACTGGCGAATCTTTTCGACAACTGTGGGGGAGGAAACGTCGATCGAAGTTGCACGGCCGGTGGCGAAATTGGCGAATCGGTTCCAGAGCCCGGTGCGTGCGACATGAGCGAATGTTGCCAGAAAACCCAAGCCCAGGAGGACGCCGAGAAAGAGCGTCGCAAGCAAGACTGGAAGACGATTTATTCGCATGGGTTTTGCCTCGACGGTCTTTTGGGAACCACTCCGGTCTTTCAGCTTGGATGCCGCTGGTGGTGCATCTGACTCAGGGCAATCGCATTTGAAATTCAGTTGAACCACGGTTGGTACTTACATTGGCCATTTGGAAGTCCGAGGTTTCTTGCAGGAGGATTCGATGTCCAGCAAAGAAACCCTGGAGCAGTTTGGTT
>Ga0181537_10002130_pt1 | contig 17637 bp, 11 predicted proteins | sample PEATcosm2014_Bin_39_FD_119765 | JGI IMG/M metagenome (GOLD analysis project Ga0181537, IMG submission 119765) | Peatland microbial communities from MTU Mesocosm Facility, Houghton, MI, USA - PEATcosm2014_Bin23_10_metaG | ecosystem: Environmental > Terrestrial > Soil > Wetlands > Peat | place... | reverse complement strand
GGGTGTTGGCTCATCGCTCCAGTCAGGCGACATGAACCGCCCCATATTGCTGGCGTAGTACCTGGCACCGAAGTAGTCGAGGCCGGTCTCGGTATCTCGTTCTTTGCCGGTGAACATATAGTGCGATGGAACGCTGCCCGAGGCCAATTGCCCATAAGGCGCGTAGCTCGCATAGGACGGGGTTGTGCCGTCGGTGAGTATGGTTCCCGTCGTCATCATGCGCGACGAGCCGATCTGGTCCTCATAGTAGTAATTTGTGGTGGCCGCTGCCTGGAGTCCGTTTGGGTCCTGCGGACCGGCGGAAGTGGAGACCGCTATGCGCTTCGAGCCAGCAAAGACATAGTCGCTCCAGATTCCGTTGTTGTACTCCGCCACCGGCTGCCCTCCAAAGTGGAAGTAGGTGGTGCCCGTCGCACCCTTTGCGACGCGCTGTCCGCCTGCGTCGTAAGTGTATGACGCACCGCCGTTCGTAGAGCTGATGCGATTCTCGGCATCGTAGACGTACTGCACGCCTCCGTTGTTGGTCAGGTTGCCTGCGGTATCGTATCCGAAGCAGGTGAGCAACTGATTGGTGGCAGGATCGGCGGAGCAGCTCAATCCGGTCGCGCTGCCTTGGGTGACGGCAATGTTATACAGGTTTCCCCAGGCGTCATAGGTGAACTGCTGACCCCATCCCGAGCTGCCCGCCTGATGACCCGAGGTTAGCCGGTTCAGGCTGTCGTATTGAAGAGTGGTACTCACGCCGTTGGTAAGTATAGCCCGCTTGGCCGCAAGAGCCCCAGAGTTGGAACAGAGTGTCCAGTCCCATGACATCCTTTACAAAATGTTCCGGGAGATCCTTTACACTCCAGCGCGAGCGCTGGAGTGTAACCTTCGAGATTGTTAAACCCGGTGAACGAGGATGTCTGCGCGATGCCAGCCCGCTCAGCCATGACGTTGCTGCTCAGAAAGCAGGACGCTTCACTTTCTTCTTAGAGTGATCTTCCCGCACCCCGGTTGACGTACGATACCTGAGAACTCTGCTGGTAGCCTATTCACGTACGTTACGTAACCACCGATGTCTCCCACTGCAAGACCTGGTGGCTGATGCTGCCATCTACCAAACTGCAAAGTAAGAAAGCCATTCATGGGATCCAGAATTCCATGAGACGTAAAGGTACCTGAAGGTGCGTTCGACATTGCAATCTCGGCAGACACCGCGATATCCTCTGGGGCGGACTCAGTGATTCGCATTGAAATGTCGGCATGGCCCTGCGCACAAGTTTCGAAGGTGCCAACCCAGGTGCCCGTGAGAGTGGTCTTAGTCAGGTTAACGTGAACCGGCGCTGAATCTCGCGCTTGTCCCTGGGGTACATTTGGCTGCACCCGGAGGTTATTGGTTACGGTTGCCGCACCGTGGATCTGACCAGCGGTACTGGCGGCAACGGTACGAACCAAGTTCTCCGAAACAGATCCGCTCAGGACAACATTGCCATGCGAAACATCGACCTGAATATGCTGGGTACGCAGAGTCGGATCCTTTGCGAAGGCCTGTTGAATGCGACCCACGATCATTTTGTCTGAATCTATCTTTATATTGTTAACCACCGAGGTGATTGGGCAGCCGTTCTTGCCCACCATATCGACGGCGTAATTGCGGGCTAAGTCGCTCGATACAGCTCCACTTAAGATGACTGTCTTGTTTACGACATCAACTTGAATCGCCTCTCTCTTGAGATCTTCATCGTGGGCGAATCGGTCTAACAAATTCGAGGCGATCTGTTTATCGCCGCAGGAATCCGGCAGGTTAGGCGGAACAACCGGACCCTGGTTGGAATTTTGAGTTGCGACAATGTTCAACTTCTGCGCCCTCTGCGCATACAGGGCTGCTACTTGATCGACCGTCTCGCCAGTCTGCGCTGCAATAAGCCTAAAAATGGCCGAGCGATCACGATTCTCATCGGTTACCACCTGCTTCTGTTGATCGCTCACTTGGGTCGCGACGATTGCCAAGTATCCAGACTGCCCCTCTCGTGCCAAACCTGCAGAGAGGAGCGCAGCAACACTGGCGGCGCGGGCAGCCGTGTGCTGCTTGAGAGTTGCCGCATCCTGGCCCAATGCAGAAAGGTCAAGCAAGCAGAAAAGTGTAACGGTAACGAGAAGCAGTTTTGCGCAGCGTGGCATCGTAAGAGTCCTTATCTGGGCGGCAGTTGAGGGTAAAAATCCGAGAGCATCTTGTCAGCCGCAGCCGGGTTCGGTTTGACAGCGGATGGAAACGCGAGCCAAGCAGTCAGACCTATAACGACGAGGGCAGTTACGACAGCTGCGTAAACCCACTTGGGAATATGCCCGCCCTGCGGGACGGCTTCCAGTTTCCATCCGCAATCACTGTTCGGACAGACAGGATCCTGGCCTTCTTCTATTTCAATCACCTCGCGTTCAAGTGCTTTCATGCACCCGCCCGCGATGTTGGTGCAGCGGTACTTGACGACTGGCATCAGCTAGGCCTCGATTTCAAGAATCTTGCGAATACTAGAGAGAGCTTCCCTCTCTTGTTTATACATCTGAGAATTGGCACTCGTTGTCTCGGCGGTTATGCGCACGCGCGCTACGATTGCGGCATCAATTAATTTGCGCTTATCGATGTGAAGATACTCACACGTCAAACGCTTCCGAATATTGAGCTTCAAGTCCTCCATGACACCTGAGTCTGCGTTCTCGATGACGGCCGCCAGGTTTGCGCCAAGCGGACGGTTGTCTGGCAGACCATCCTTGTCGGTCGCCGTGAGGACGAACATGTCGCGGCCCGTATCGGGATCCTTGTCGGGAACAATCAACCCCATGCCCTGCGCCAGCATAATCCACGGAAGAATGTCGACAGGCTTGTACGTTTCTGGAAAAAGGTCGAACAGTTCCTGCCCGGCGGCGATTTCGGGGCCTTCCCCTTCGGAATGCAACTCGAGGAATGCTCTCTTGCCGCCCGCCTTGATTCGCGCTTGGTACTTTGTCCTGAGGAGATCCACAAGTTCGGCGAACCTTGCCGGAAATACATGGGTCAGTGTCACAATGGTGATCTCCTGGTCGCGTGACTTATTTGTCACGACCATGGAGTCGATGTGCTTTGTGGATTCCTTCAGCGCCGCGCAGAACTTTTCCCTGAAATCTGCTGCCTCTGGAGCCTCGGGTGCGACGATGATGGAGCAGGTGGTACATATGCCACTCTCCGCATTGTTCGCTGACGGATTACCCGTGTCGTCGCCACTGACCTTTTCACTGTTGGCCAGCTTCAGGTAATTCCTCGCCTTCTCCATAATGTCTCTGGCATATTGTCGCAGCCCGGTGTCATTACCACCGAACTCCCGGTTGAGAAGTTCGATAAGGCTAACCTTCAGTATTCCCCGATTCCGATCGCGAGCAATCGCGTCAGCATGAGCTGACACGGCTGAGCGCATACATGATTCGGAGAGTGCATTTTGGAATGCATTGCCAGGAACGGCCTGAGCGAGATTGGCGAAGGTAAGTTTACCCTTCAACATATCAACCAGGCGCTCACGCACCTCTCCGGCCTGCTTTTCTTGCTCCCTCTTGTCACGGCTCAGATCACGAACGAATTCACGCACAGCTGCCGGATCGTACTGCCGAACGACCTGCTTGCCGATATCCTTATTTCCCGCGTCAGCAAGGCGGCTATTCATTGCAATTCTGAACGCTGCGATCGCCTCGACAATCATCGCCTTGCAATAGCCGATGTTGGCAGAAAGGGAGCTCAGTTCATGGAGGAGACTCTCTACGAGTTTTCGCGCATAGATATATCCCTCCATCTGCGTTTTCATGGTGTATCTAGCCACCAGAACTTCAGTCTGCGCGCTCAGGATTTTCTTGTGCTTTCCTATGGCAATGGAGAGGGGTCCCAAGTTGCTCCATGCCAAATTGTTGTCCCGGTACTTCCTCTCATTCAGCGCGTATAGGTCACTGGTCTCGCTGAGCTTCGAAATACTCAAATCGATGTTTTGGAGTTTGGCGCTCAATGAGCGGGTCAAGCTGCCGAGCAGGCGGTCAGTATCATGAATTGATCGTGCACCGTTGCGCCAATCTGTAAACAGGTCGACTTCGATCCGCTGACGAAGCTCGCGGACATGATCCCCCATGTCTCCCAATTTGGTTTTATAGAACGACTGAACGCCGTTGCCGCGGTACTGTTCGCTGTATGCAGTTTCGCAAAGCTTGTTTAGTTCTGGCATCATTTTTACGACGCTGCCCTTATGTTGGTCCAGAACATGCAGCATCAAGCCTGGAACTACAGCTTTCCAGAAATCGGCAATTGGTTTCCATGCCTTGCTGTCGATCTCTGACTTGAGAATGCCCCGAGACAAGGTCAGATGTTGGTCGTCCAGATACCAATGCTCTTGACGTTCTGGTTTCGCGACGAACTCCTCAAAATCAAACGCTGCCTGCTCTTCCTGGTAGCCGTTGCCATCGACCCAATTGTTATAGAGCAACTGCAGGGCTGCTTGCTGAGCAAAACTATAGGTAAGGTATTCGCGTATCTCAACCTCCGGATACGCAATCTGTTTGACACCAAATGACAAGAACCGGCGGGTACGTCTGGGCTCGCAGCGAGGCGGAGGCGATAATTCGGACTCTATTCCGGCAGACTTATTCTCGAAAGTCTCCATCCGCTGAACCGCGTCCCCAGCGGTGCCCCAGTCGACGTTGGGAGCCCGCAACTGCACAATTTTCTGGAACAGGAATGATGCAACGATTTCCGGCAACTCCTTGACGGCAACCGCAACATTGGCCTCGTTCTCGTCGCTGAACATGTAGCAGCAGTTGAAAGGATCCTTGATGTCCAGTCGCTGGCCATCCGTAGCGAGAAGATCGTGCGGGCGCCACGAGTTGACTGCAAGAGCATTCAGTTCCATAAGAGCAGCGTACCCGTTGGCGTGATAGTTCTCACGAGCACGGTCGCCTTCAGGAGCGCGCTCCGGGAGCTGCGCGTAAACGACTATGCGGTAGTCTTTGCCAGGGTGAGCGGCGCGAATCTGCGAGATCACATCGACGAGGATGCCGCTCCCTGTGCCGCCTGCCAGACCGCAACATACATGGAAGGTTGCGCCCGTCAGAGAGCTGATAGTTCTGGAATTGTCCTTTTCCATCTCCGACACGAATCCCGTAATCTTCTTGCGGAACTCGCCGACATTGGGAGCAAAGAGAAAGCGTCCGAGCCTGCGCTTCTGGCTCGCAACAACCCTGGAAGCATCCACAGAGTTGAGGATATCTGTCCAATCGCTGCGGTTGCCAATCCAGGGCCTGATCGACCTATACTTACTCGGATTTTCAATGACGTCTTTAAGATCCAGCCCAGATAAAGGGAGCTGACTAATGACGGGAAGCTCAACACTGTGACCAAGAATGGTCCAAGACTGGAGATTGGGCTTCATCTCACTTTCGTCGCTGTCGATGTAAAGGTATCGAATATTGACATTCGGCGCGAGATCGCTTCCACAGTCCTGATAAACCTTCTTGCGGAATGACCGGATTATGTTTCCCCCAGTACCACCGAGGCCAATAATGAGATGGTTATTCGACATAGCAATCTCCTCAGATAAAGCGAAACATGGTTCTAAATGCTAGGGCAGATGCCCCGATGAGCGGCGTACCCGGTTATAGCGAAAACTGTCCCCTGCACCAAGAGCAATGCCAGAAGTAACAGGGCGCGCAATCGATAGACTGCCCAATGCACGTGAAGTTGAAGCAAATATTTCAAGTCGTAAACTGCCTCATTGATGGTTCCTCCGCTTTGCGTGCTTTCTGCTCCTGAGTCTGCGGAGTCGGCATATTGAATGACCGTTATTTCGGAGGACGCATTTTGGTCCGATGCGACAACGTCTCTCAGAAACGGATGAGCAGCCTCAAACTGGCTCCGCAAGTTGGCGGAGTTGAGGTTGTTGACCTCGCCATCCATGTTGACCGGGAGCGAATGCAACTGCGCGCCCCACTCGGTTACGGCCTGGTCGAAGCCGCGACCGATCTCACCTACGCTTACAAACGTTATGACAAGGAAGATAGTCAACAGGGCTGCAATCCCACACAGCAGCAGGTGAAACCAATTCAAGTAAAACGACAGGTTCCATAGACGGGTGTAGACGCTACATAACCACCAGAGCAAGACGGCGAGAGCCACACCGCCGAGACAAGCCAGGCTGAATCCAAGCGGGTTCAAAGCTGCAAATATCGGGCCGCTTCCGACGAGAAGCAGAAACATCTCCTTCAGCATGATGCGACTCGCTCTTTCGTTCGTATTGCCTGAATATCAAGTCATCTGCATGGTGAATGCCCGCAGAAGACACCGCGCACCTGGAAGCAACTTGCGTCTCTGGAGATGGACAAGCTGCTGGCTCGAGTACGCTGCATTTCGAACACTGAACAGAATTTATAGGCACCAAAATACTAGATCAAATGTAAAACAGGGTTCGGTGACCTCGGACACTGGTTTCCGTGACGGTGGCGGTCTATCCGCGTGCACCCGAACGGAGTCCCCTGAACCCTATTCGGCACCCACCATGGCATTCAAGACTGCGGCTCTTACTCCGCTCTTCTTCAGCAGAACCAGGGCATCTGTCGATGTATCGAACTGACATTTGGAACTCTTGATTTTCTTGATAATTGTCGCATCATTAATGCCGACCTTTACCAACTTGACGATGTCTGCGTTGTGGAGCGTGCGTTCGGTGGCAGCGGCGGCAGTGGGTGTTTTTCCCGCGGGCAGGTCCCGCAAACTCCACGTTAGTCCAGAACTATCGGTGAGGTCATCGCCCTTCCTGCTAAGAGAAGTCTTAGCGCCAGTCTCGCTGATACTCAATTCGACATTGTTGCCACTGACCACGAACGTACCATGGTAATTTTGACCGGCCTCCTGAAGAGACACAGAGTGGTCCGTATTCAGTACGATTCGATCTTGCAGATTGACAAACGTCGCCGGAAGCTTCAGGGGTACAACCGGAGTTGCCGCCGCGGATTGTTCGGCTCCTTGCTGAACTCCGACCACGCCTGCCTCCGGATTCAAGTTATAGAATCCGAAGTGCGCTGGTTTCCCAGCACCCACAACGGACTGCTCGGAGCGCGCGGTAGACGAAGCAGGCCAGTTCTGCGCTCGGAATTTCGTCAATACCCCATAGAGTATGTTCAGAGAATCATCGCAGCTGTTGCAACTAACATAGCCGCCCCCCACGTCCTCCGCGCCAGCATTATAAAAGTAGTAATCCCTCTTTTTCTCCTTGTCGCCCTTATCATCCTTGACAACCACCTTCAAGAAAAGTCGCGAAGCCGGTCCGTTGGGCTCGTTCATTAATTGAATAATCTTGTCAGGTGACACCTTGAAATCGCAGTGCTCGAAGCGCCCAAACCCTCGATTGATGGTGCATCTCCCCGTGAAGGCAACTGTGGACTTGCTCACTGTTACAACTCCGTCGGCCATCGGATAATCGGATACCGCCTTGTACTTTATCGGGAAGCTAACTTCGTTTCCGGAGGTAATTTCACTTTCGGGACTCGCCGTTTGACCAATAAGCAGTGACTCCGTTCCACCAAAAAGAAGACCGCCCGTCAATGCAATTAATAGCCAGGGTCTATTCATATTGACAATCTCCTGCGCGAAGACAAAAGCCGGGTTATGCAAACTATAAGTCCACAGGTTTCTATTGCTCTGCTCCGACCATTGCCTTGAGGACAGCAGCGCTTACGCCGCTCGTCTTCAACAGGACAAGTGCATCCGTTGAAGTATTAAAATGGCACGTAGAGCCTTTGATTTTCGCAATGATGGTCGCGTCGTCAATGCCAACTTTAGATAGTTTGATGACGTCTTCGTTATGGAGCACGGTCGCACCTGGGGCTGCTCCAGCGATATGTTCCCGGCCGTTCCACGTCTGCCCGTCGCTGCCGATGAGGTTGTTGCCCTGAATCGTCGCTGTGGTCTTGGAGCCCCCACTGATACTGAGTTCCACTGTGTTGCCATTGGTCGCGAAGGTGCCTTGATAGGATTGGCCGCCTTCTTGCAGAGTGAACGAGTTGTCAGCATTGAGGAGGATCTGGTCTGCCGGGGATCGCGCGCTCACAAAGGTAGATGGAAGATTCAGGTGTATAACGGGTATGGGTGCCGAGCTCGGTGACGTCTGGGCCTCGCCGCCTACATCGAGCGCGAACACCTGCGCGATTGCAGACTTAACGACCTCCGGCTTGGCTGTTTCTAAATACCCCTTCTCGAATTCGAAATCAACTTCAGACCTGTAGTACGACGCGGGCTCAATCTTGTTACAAATGTCACAGGCGGTAATGCCAACCTCAATTCGTCCTTTCTTCAGGTTTACATCCACTTTTGTGAAGTAGACTTTCAACCCGGGCTGAAAATAGGCCGAGTATGCTCTCTCTACTGACACGCAAAATGAGCTTGCCTTTTGCAAAACCCCGTCCTTATACGTCGTGGGACAGATCCCGTGTCGCGTCGGCAAGACGCCCAGTATTCCGGGCGTCTTGATCGAGAACACATCGCCGGATTGCAGTACGCTTACTCCGTACGCATCCTTTCCTATCATCGTTACCTTGTAGCCGAGGCTGGCCGGTCCGATCACCTGCGCGACTACCACGCTACTCGTGAAAACGGCTAACGCCAGTATCAAAATTCCCATTAATTTCGATGCTCGTCTTACTGCCATACAGTTCTCCTTTATAAGGGTTCGCCTTGGGCAATGATCACTCCGATACCGGCACGTGAACCTTTGGTAGTCGCGACAATTCCGCCCGTCAATTCAATTTCTATTGCTTACTGCTTACTAATGTCCGCCTCCTGTAGCGCGCACCCTGACGGGCGACGGCGTATTGGGAGCGGTTGTTGCGGTTTGTTCGCGCCAGTTCCAGGTTTGGCCACTGCTGTCTGCCAGATCGCGGCCTTGCCTGCTCAGAGAGGTCTGAATGTTGCTTTCGCTGATGTTTAGTAAGAGGGTGTTTCCCCTGATGGCAAAGGTGCCGTGATAGGGTTGGCCGGACTCCTGCAGCAAGAACGAATTGTCGGCATTCAACTGAAGATGATCAGCGGGGAATTGAGCGCTGACATAGAGTGCAGGATATTTGAACGGAACAATAGATGCGAAGTAAGCGTTGCTCAACGGCTGTCCGCCAGGTTTTTGAGCTAGTGTTTCCAGGCGCGGCTTCGTGTTCGCGAACGCCTCGACAATCTGAACGTTCGCGTAGCTCTGGCCGTTCTTTGTCGCTGACACCTTATAAGCCGCTTTAACTCCACCAACTTCACGATAATCGCTGAGTGATTCTTCAATGTTTCCGATTTTCCCGCGGTAGGTTTTCTTAACGATCTGACCGGTCGAGTCAACATGTATCCTGACCGATAGCTCCTCTTGTCTAAATAACAAGACGTCATTGCCGCCGCTTTTTCCTTCGTAGGTCACGGTTGGGCCGCCAATAAGGCTAAGCAGGTTTGAGAATTCGTCGAACACGTTATGCCGAGAATCCTTCTTTTGATCCTCGTTCATGTCCATAACCTTGCCATCCTGACTCATCCATCCATTCGTACCATCAAAGAAGAGCGAGACTGACGCTGACTTCTCGCCAAAGGACATCTTGTAGTCCTGCCGCGTGATGCCGGGGTAAATCATGACCCATTGGAGATCAATTTCGAGGTTGCCTTTTGGAAGGAACATGGTTTCGTGCAGACGGCCCTCATTGTCTCGTTGTGCACGGATGTTACCGATGCCTCCGAGAAAGCGAATTGCACGGTCTAACACAGGCTTGGCTTGATCGCTCACGGCACCAGCATGGGCGCTCGGGTCAATACTGGTCTCCTCTGCGGGCGGAGCGGGCTCGCTAACCGGCGGTGCAATCTGGGCTTCCTGCTCCGGAGCATTAGGACTGCCATTGGTGGAGAAGACGTGGCCGATTGTGTCCTGTAGCTGCGCGAAAGTGGCGGTCGCAAGGAAACCTTTTGGAAATTCAAAGTCCACCTGCGCTGAAGCGCCTCCAGTCACGACTTGTGAACAATCGGAGACTGCGCACTGCCCATGGAACACGGTAAACGAGACTTTGTTCTCGTGTACCTTCATTGACGTGAGATTCACCTGCGTCCCTGGTTCAATGGGTTGCAGCTCGCACTTGAATGCAGCCAGCGCGGTTTTCTGCACGAAGCCGACGGCGTGCAACTTTCCATCTTTGAAGGCGGCCTGCGAATAGACATCGCACGCGGTGGTCCCGGTCAACCCTGGGGTTACAACGTTGAGAACCGTCCCTTTGGGATACTGGGAGTTCAGGCTCTGCTCTAAGGAAGCAGCAAAGGCCAAGTTTCCTGAAGCGGTTACGAAGAGAAGAATGATTGCAGTTAAGAGAGAAAGTCGAAAGTTATCGCGCATTGGGAGCCTCTTAAGACAGATCAGGGCACAGCAGGATTGGGAACAATCGAGCCACGGACAACAAGCAGAGCCTTGAAATTGCGCCGGACCCACTGTGGGTCCGGCGAACCACTTGTCACCGCCGGAGACTAATTGCCACCTTGTCTCACTTGAGTTTCGAGCCTTCCTGCATCGGATTCCTGGGTAGCAAGCTGTATGCCTGCATCCGGAATGGGGTCTGCTGTTCCTTCCGTCACGGGACGGGAATCGGAAGCTGGACCACTCGGCAAGCCTTTCGCCTGATTCGAAGCGAGGATCGTGAGTCCGGAGTTGAGTTGCTCGCGGAACTGATTATTCATTTCTTGCAGGTCCGCAAACTGGACGGTCGCTGCAGAATCGGCTGGGCAGGCTCCTGACTTACTCTTGACGACCTCGATCGCAATACTGCCATCAGCCGCGACGTCGGTGCCGCGCCGCTGAATCATATCTCCAGGAGTCAAGGAGCACACTTGGCCGGCCGGGGTGTTTATATCAAGATTCGTCGAGACCAAGAAAAACTTCTGCTTCAGCGCTGGGGGTTGCTGGTCGCCTACCGGGTCAGCCTTTTTGCTGTTGGAAGGAGTGGGCTGCGCGGCTGCTTTCTCGGCCACGAGTTGCTGCCTTATTTCATCTTCAATCAGTGCCTTTACTTCAGGAGTTAGTCCAGAGCCTGTAGACGCTGTGTTGTCGGCGGGAGAGACTTGATCTGCATTACTTGCAAGCTGATTCTCGTATGCGAGTTTCAGATTTTGTCCAATCATGTAGTCCGTTAACCAGAGATCCGGGGAGGCATAAGCCGATTCAGGCGTGAAGTAACCTGGGTAGAATCCTAACCAAGGTGCAGGTGTCGCGAGGCCGGACCAAGCATAAGGCATAGGGGCGCCCCACGGAGTGGCGGCCCATCCGTAGAATCGCGGGCCATATCTGACGGCGGGAACGAACCGGTAATACGTCGCACCGTGGTAGTTGTATTCACGATACACGTGCGCATAGGAGTGCCCACCGACGACGTAGGTTCGCGAAATATAACCTGAGCGTAAGGGGCGTTCTACAAATCCGCGACCCGGCCCAAAGCTGACTACCCGGGCGCCAGGACGACCGGTCTGCACCATTCTTGAGCCATTGACGCTGCGATTGATCACGATCTTGTTGCCGCCTGCCAGACCTCGGGGAGCTTCGATCCGTTGAACTTGGCCGTGAGCGTTCGTCGTCACAGTTTGACCGTTAGCGCTGCGGATTTCTGTCCTTCCTCCTGCAATAGCTTTCGCTTGGTCGCCTGGACGAGGTACATATGTTTGTTTTTGCACTGGCGCTTGCTGTCCCTGACGAGACTGCGGCTGGTTCGCGTGATTCTGCTGCTGCGGTGCTTGCCTCTGCTGCTGTGGTGCGGGCCTCTGCTGCGGTGCCGGCCTCTGCTGCTGCGGTGCTTGCCTCTGTTGCTGTGGTGCTTGCCGCTGCTGCTGTGGTGCAGGCCTCGCGGCAGGTGCGGGCGCCGATTTCTTGTCGCCGGCGAACCCGAGCGCCGAAAGAGCTACTACAGCCAGGATCAATAAAATAGCTTTTGGATTTGTTGCCGTTGTCCCACAGGTACTCATTCTCGTAGTCTCCTTCGGAGCTTCTTCTGATCTCATTACACAAATATGGGTAGCATAAAGGCTTCACTGGACTGCCTGAACTCACAGAATCCCGGCTCTCTGTCACTCGAATCCAAGACCAGGGGTGCACTACAAAGGCTGGTTCAAACGAAGATTTCTAATCGAGAAAAGATGGTACCTTTGCGCATCCAGCTCTGCTGTGAGCAATGTCACAGGCCGACGTGTGCTCAGTGGGCGCCCATGAGTAATTTGATATGCGCCCTGGAAAACCAGCGGTCAGAATGGACCGACGAACACCGGGACTTATTTGGCGCGCTTGCCTCTGTAAGTTTGCTCTGTTCGTCAGAGCGCTGTGAGAAGTACATGCTTTCGATGTTTGCTTTTGCAATTGGATGTGAATGGCTGCAAACTACCCTGAACGACTATCTTTATCCGCACAAGGCAAGGGCTCAGATGGAAAAGAAGACTGGAACTCTCTCAACTGCGGCGATCTGTATGTTGGTTGCGCTATTGGCTTCGTGCAGCAGCTTTCTTTCCACTCCTATTGGAGATCTTATGAGATCTCCTAGAGATTACGATGGCAAGCACCTCAAGATTTCTGGGACTGTAACGGAAAAAGATTCTCTTCTTTTTGCGAAGTACTTTGTGCTGCGCGACAAGACCGGGGAGATTCATGTAGTGACTAGCCGGATCCTTCCAAATGTCGGCGAGTCTGTTATCGTGCGTGGCCGACTCGATGAAGCATTCTCGTTTGGAGATGCTAGCGCGTTGGTTTTCGTCGAGGATTTGCCGGAGAAGGAACGCTAAGATCAGTGCCAGGATGTTTCTTCTCATCTGCCCAGGGAAAAAGTGGCCCGCAGCAAAAGCCGCGGGCCGAGCAACACACACAGGAGATTAGACGACAAGCTTTGCAAGAAAAGATTGTCTGGCCGATCGTCTTCGGACAGAGTGAAGCCAAGAGCACTGCACATTGCTTTACCGACCACGAAACTATTGCAGCGACATGTATTCGTCGTAGCCTGCGCGATCATGGGCGGCGCATGCCGCTGTAAACACTTTCATCCTCTCCAGACCGTTAGCGGATACTCGCGGTCATATCGTCTTTGCCACAATCAACGCGTCCAGCGCCACCGCTCCCTGCCCCTCTGGATACACCAACACCGGATTGATGTCGATCTCCTGAATGGCCGGCTGCGAACAAATGAATGCTCCCAGCCGGTGAATAAGTTTGGCTGCGGCTTTTACGTCCACGGCGGGGGATCCACGGAACCCCCTGAGCAGGGCCGCGCTTTTCAATTGATAGAGCTCGTCCACGATTGCTTCCACCGGAAGGTCTGGCGGCAACAAGCGCACGTCGCCAATAGCCTCCGCCAAGACTCCGCCGAAACCAACCAGGAGTGCCGGCCCCCAATCGTTGTCATTTTTCACGCCCACGATCAGTTCCAAGCCGCGGGCTCCCATCTTCTCGACCAAAGCGCCATCCAAAACAAGCCCCGGCCGGGCACGCGCGATGTTGTCATACAACTGCTTCCAGCCAGCCGCAAGAGCATCCATGTCCTTGATATTAAGGATGACGCCGCCGATATCGCTTTTGTGCGTGAGCGTGACCTCTTGAGCCTTGAGCACAACTGGGAAGCCGATGCGTTGAGCAATCTCTCCTGCCTTATGCAAGGTAGTTGCCAGGCCCCCGGCGGGAACCGCGATGCCGATGGATGCCAACAGCTCTTTGCCCTTGTACTCCGTCATCGTTCCGCTGATCGATAGCGGGCCAGGCGGCATCAAGGCCGGGTCGCCAGCCAGCTTCCGCGCTTGCTTGGCGGCAAAGATCGTGACAAGGCCGAGCGCCCGAAATGCGCGTTCAGAAGTGGGGAAGAACGGAACTCCCAGGGAGCGCAGTTCTTCGATGTGCTCGCGAATGCATGCACGCGGATTTTCCGTGCCTTCATCCAATGCCGCAAGAATCACAGGCTTGCTGGTTTTGAGCGTTCGAAGTGTCTCGCTAATGATGGGGAATTTCAGGTCGTTGCCAGGTCCATCGGCCAAGATCAACCCGAGCACCAGGCTTCCATAGCGGTCGTCCGAGAGAAACGCCATCATCGGCTTTCGATAGAGATCTCCGTCGTTCATCGCCTGTCCCGTTACATCCAGTGGATTGCTCGGCGGGATGAACTCAGGAAGCGCCTGGAGCAGCGCGCTCCTGGTGTTGTCACTGAGTCCGGGAAGTGCCAGTCCGATCGACTCGCAGAAATCCAGCGCCAGTGCTTTGAATGAGCCCGATTCCGCGATCACCGCGGCACCCCCCTGCGGCAGAGAGGGACACACGCTTAGCAATTGGGCAACGTCCACCAACTCTTCAACCGTGTCGACAACCACGACACCAGCGTCTTCCACCTTGGTGCGCATGAGTTTGTAGTCATTGACCATGGCACCGGTATGAGTGGCCGCCGATTCGCGAGCGGCACTGCTGCGGCCGGGATGAAGCAGCACGATGTGCTTGCCAAGCTGTTTGGCTCGGCGAACCAGCTTCAAGAATTTCTGCGGCTGCCTGAACTGCTCGATCAACAGAACAAGCACGCTCGTCCGATCATCCTCAATCAGGTACTCGACAAAGTCCTCCGCGCTGTTGGCTGCTTCGTTGCCGGTTGACACCGAATAGGACATGGCGACCCTGTGGGTCCTCAGGCTCACGCCCAACACTGTTGCCATAGCGCCGCTCTGGGAGACCATTGCGATACCGGCCTTTTCAGTCAGCCTCTTCGCGTCATTCATCATGAAGGTCAGCGGCGTGCCATCAACGAAATTCACCATTCCGAGGCAGTTCGGCCCCTCTATGGCCATGTTGTGCTCGCGCGCGATACGACCGATTTCATCCTGATCGAGACGGCCCTCCGGCCCGTTTTCCGCAAATCCGGCGGAAAAGATGATTGCGCTTCTTACATTTCGCCGCGCCAAGCTCCGGAGTGCCTCCAGCACACCACTGCGGGGAATGGCCAGGATTGCGCAATCCACACCAATCGGGAGGTCTTCGGGCGTTGCCACGCAGGGCCGCCCAAACAATTCCGCCCGCTTGGGATTGACGAGATGAATGTCTCCCTTGAAACCTGCATTCTCCAGATTGGTGAATACGCGGCTACCGAGCGCGGTCCGAGTCGCTGAAACACCGATAATCGCGACTGAACGTGGACGCAAAAGACAGTCAATGGGGGTACGCGCGGGCGCGCTTGTAACTTGAGACATCTGCTCGGCTCCTTATCTGCTATCAACTGCCAGTGCAGTTTTGCTACGTTTCATTGCAGCACTCTCATTGGAGTTGCACGCAGGCTTCCAACTTCTTCGAGCCCCACATCCGCCTAGTGCGATCGAGGGCGCACGACGGGAAAACCACGCAAACTGACGCCCCGGTTGAAGAGTCGGCGAGTTTGCCTCGATACGCTAACGGCAGCAACCGGAGTTACGGGCATGACACTCGTGTCGACAGCGCCGACACGAGTGATGCCATCATGGTGGCGTGTGTGTCGTCATTTTCCGCACGCGGCCCGCCTTGCGGAAAATGCAGCGAATTCAGCAGTTCTTATTTGGCAGACGACGTGCATCTGCAACGTAGGGTCCAGAACCGGCGCGACGGAGTCTAGCGAACCCTGAGGCATTGTGCCAATGAACGTAAATCAGGCCGACGGAGTGATTCAAAGAAACATGACGATATCGGAGCACCATACTTGGTTCCGCTGGGTGGTTCTGGGGCAGATCCTGATCGTCACCTTCAGCTCGGCGATGATCATGATCTCCTTTGCACCACTGATGGGTATCGTCGCGAAGGATCTTGGAATCAGCATTGGAGCGGCCTCCTTCGGTTTCATGGGACTTCATATGCTGGCTACAGCGGTGAGTTGCGCAATCGCAGGCTACCTGATTGATCGCTTCGGAGTCTTCTCCGTGATCAATGCCAGCATGGTCCTGCTCGTTGTTTCCAACGCTCTGCTGCCCTGGTTGGGACACAGCTATTGGACGACCGTCGCAATCCGAATTGCAGAAGCGGCGGGATGCGCCCCGGTGTGGGTTGCAATTGGACCGGCTGTTGCCCTTTGGTTTCCCCGACGGGAAGCAGGGGCTGCTACTGGTTTGCAATCGATGGTGATGTCGATCGGGGTTATGTGCGGGCTGGTTGTTTCCCCACAACTATCGCTTTCCGCCGGGTCATGGCAGCAGGGCCTCGCTTGGATGTCGCTTGGCTTGGGCGTGGCGACAGTGTTCGTCTTCGCCGTGAGCCTGATGGCCAAGAATCACACACCAGCAGCGCCGACTGAAGCGCCGACTTCCGAGCCATCCGGCATCTTCACGCTTTTAAGAGCGCGGCCATTCCTTGCAGGAATGATTGGTCTCTCCTGCGGGGTGTGGACACTGCAAACATTCAACTCCCTTACTCCCGGCTACCTGGCGGTACTGCCTCCGATGGGACTCGGCCTCGGAGCGTTGACCTCCGGGAAACTTATGACGACGGTGCTGCTTGCGGGCATCGTAGCCTCACTCGTGGGCGGCCTCCTGGTGGACATGGTTTTCGGAGGGCGGTCCCGACCTGTCGTGCTCATGGGCTTTGTGCTGGTTGCAGTAACTCCGGTCCTCATGATTATTCCGCAGATTGGCAGCCGGCGATCTGCATTGGTCCTGTGTCTGATTCTGACTGGCGCAGGCACTCCCTTTATCAATCCTGTCATTTTGGGGTTTGCCGCTAAGACATTTTCACCCACCGTGGTCGGCAAAGTGGTTGGAAGCTGGATGAGCGTTGCCATGTTCAGCGGAGCAGTGGGCGTGATGTTAGGCGCAGCCGCACTCGACTCGACGGGCTCGTACCGTCTTCCTATGGAAACTATCTCCGCCGTCGCAGTAGTCGGATTGGTCGCGGCGTTTTTCATCTACCCCGGAAAGTCCAATCCGATATTGAGTGCTGAGTCGGCGGATAGAGAAGAGATGCCGTGTGGTGGCAGGTGTTCCTCGCGTCTTGAAAGTTAAGAGAGGCTCTGACGCGCATACAAACAAGACTTTCATAGTGCTTCGGCATGAAACAAGCTACACGGAGCTTCGGCAATATAAGTGCAATAGGAAGTGTGTAATTCAACGATACCTCATTAGTAAAGGAGCAAGACATGGCGATTCGAGCCAATTGGGAACCCGATCTTCATAGGAGCAAAAACATCATCAATGCCGAGAAGGAATACGGGATGATTCCCCATATGACCTTCGCGGAATACTCGGAGAAGCTCAAAGACTGCTTGATCATGAAGCGGGAAAACGGCATTCTCGAAGCCCGTCTTCACACCGACGGCGATAGCTGCCAATGGGGCGCACAGGCACACCAGGGCCTGCACCACTTCTTCGACTGGGCAGGACGCGATCCTGAAAATGAAGTCATCATCTTTGGCGGCTGCGGGAAGGACCTGTTCAAGGGCATCGGACGCTGCGACAAGAAGACCGGAAAGTGGGCTCCTCCGACGGAATTCGCTTCTGCCCAGGACCAGGCTTGGAAGATGTACGACTTGCAGTACTATGACGGCACGAACGACATCGAAGGACAGGTTTTTGACGTCGAAGTTCCTACCATCGGCGTATGGAACGGCGCGGCATTCCACTCTGATCTC
>Ga0181537_10002129_pt1 | contig 17643 bp, 18 predicted proteins | sample PEATcosm2014_Bin_39_FD_119765 | JGI IMG/M metagenome (GOLD analysis project Ga0181537, IMG submission 119765) | Peatland microbial communities from MTU Mesocosm Facility, Houghton, MI, USA - PEATcosm2014_Bin23_10_metaG | ecosystem: Environmental > Terrestrial > Soil > Wetlands > Peat | place... | reverse complement strand
GTACCTGTGGTTCCGGAAACGGTAGTGCCTTGAATTTTCTGAACAGTCATGGCACCGGTATCGGTCATGCTGAGATCGCCGCTGATGGACACCGGAACATAGCTGGTAGAACCAGTACTATACACCAAGAACTGTGCGTCTGTAGGTGCGGTATTCGACACTGAATGATTCTGGATTGCGAGAACCTTGGTCGCGCCGGATGCCAAGATGCTGATATCACCAGAAACTGCCACTGCTGTAGGTTGGTTCGAACCGTTACCTACGTATATCTCATTGGTAGCCAAAGGCAGCATGTATGCCGACGTTAGCGGAGTGCCGTTCCATACACCAGTCGTGATCGTACCGACGGACGTGAGCGAAGACGACACAACGTTCGAAGCGAGCGTCGTACCGGTGAGAGTTCCTGCAGGTGCCACAACCGCATTGGTGGACGCAGCTGTAATCAGACCTTTTGCGTTGACAGTGAAGGACGGGATGGCCGTCGAAGAACCGAACGAGCCGACGTTCGAGTTGACTGTGTCGAATGTCAGAACGCCTGTGTCCGACAGAGTGGCATCGCCGGATACAGATGCTGGAGTCCACTTGGACGTTCCGTTTACCCAGACCAGAATCTGAGCATCCGTCGGCGCAGCCGTCGAAATGCCATGACCTTGCAGTGCGACGACCGTTGCTGGTACGTTGCCGGGACCAGCAGCTGTTACGTCGCCGGTCAAGCCTGTGATGTAGCTACCAGCCGTCTGCTTGCTGTTGAACGTATTCCAGTCAGTGGATGACAAGTAGCCAGACTGAGAAGTGTTCGCTTGTAAGACTTGGATAGTCGGTGCGCCGATCGTGGCGTCTGCCCAACCAGTCAACACGAGAACCGACGAAGTGGCTTCCGTTACCGTACCGAGAGCGGTATCGACCGGGTTTGCCGGAATACCGGTCGTATTGGCCTTGACAGTGTTCGCCGCCATCTGAGCCAAATTCGTATTCGTGACGGTGCTAGAGGCCATGTTCGAGCCGGTGATACCAGCTGCCCCGCTCAAGTTTGAATTCGTGAGGTTGCCAATCGTGATGTTCGAGGCAGCTGTAATCAGACCTTTTGCGTTGACTGTGAAGGAAGCTACTTGCGTCTGACTGCCGAACGAGCCGACGTTCGAGTTGACTGTGTCGAGGGTTATCACAGATCCTGAAGTCGTCGCGTCACCCGACAGATTGGCAGCTGCCGTTACAAGACCTTTACCGTTGACTGTAACGGAAGCGAATGTACCGACATTTGAATTGACTGTTGCGAGAGTGAATGGCACGTTGCCGGGACCAGTAGCTGTACCGTCGCCTGTAAGTCCGGTGATAGCCGACGACATGGTCGCGCCGAGCTGTCCTTGGACCTTTTCAAATGCAGACAGAATGGAATCCGCCGCAGTGATCGGAGTATTGCTTCCGATGACATATCCAGTAAGCAACTTCGATGTAACCGTAGTCGACAAAATCGAAGCGACTCCAGTGTTATTTATCGTGAAATCGCCGGAAAGGCTGGTCGGATTCCATTGGTGAGAAGTGTTATTCCAGATGAGAACTTGGGAGTCTGTCGGTGTGGCGCCGGAGACCACGAAACCTTGTAGCTTACCAACAATCGTAGCACCTTGAGTGCCAGTCACGTCGCCTAGCAGACTGCCAGTGAAGCTGGCGGAAGACCCGCTCACGTTGCCGGTTACGTTACCTACCAAGGAAGCTGTGATTGTACCAGCCGTGAAGCTGCCTGTTCCGTCTCTGATTACGAGTGTGCCGGGAGTATTGATCGAAGCTGCGTTACCAACTTCAACCGTAGCTGCTGCGATTGCAGAGGCAGTCTGTCCGCCAACGTGGCCGACGACTGTAGTACTCTGGTTACCAGTCACATCACCGGCCAAGTTGCCAGTAAAATTGATAGTGGTGGTAGAACTTGTGGATGTCGAAGCGTTACCGTTCAAGTTAGCGGTGATCGTACCGGCTGCGAAGTTACCAGCAGAATCTCTTTCAACGAGAGAGCTTGGCACGTTGCTTGATGTGGCCGTATCGATCAAAATAACAGCTGCTGCGATTGCGGATGCGGATTGGCCGCCGACGAAATTAACAGTCGTAGTAGTCGCGCCGGGGCCTGTACCGGAAACATCTCCTATCAGAGACGTGATAGCCGTAACGGAACCGATGACCGACAGGACACCGGAGCTGTTCATGATGTACGCATTGCCGTCTGTCTTCGTGAAGAAGAGCAGGTTCCCAGGCGCTGGTACTGATGGATTGACCGCTAATTCTGGTAAAGCAATTACTCCGCCCACTTCTGCTCCTTAGTCGACTATAATCAGCGATCCGCCGCCGGTTAAGTCTATCGTTCCCGTTAGAGTTAAATTCAAACTTGGAGCTACCCACGCTTGGTTTGCTCCTACAATGACAGTTCCTGTCACTTCCTGATCTGTAATAAATCCTTGGGCAGCTATCGCGCCGGACGGCTGCACGTTCGTGCCAGGTCCATCTTCGAGTAGCTGGCCAGTCGTACCGTCCCATACCGCAATAGCCTGGTTGGTAGATGACGGCGGACCGACGACATCGCCTCCGCCGCCTGAACCAGAGCCTGCCGGTCCTTCGATGAAGAGCCAGCCGTTGACTGCGTCCTGCTTGTAAACTGTTGCCACGAGCGGACCGGTAGGAGTAGTGACTAAACCGCCAGCATTGTTCGAGAACAGTTTGGTACCTTCAGCCCATGCCGACGTATTGACTCCAATCATAAAACCAAGCGCCGTGATATATCCGATGTTCGATCCTGCAGTAGCCAGGATGTTGGTGAGCGCCACGCCGCGAATGGTCTGACCGGAAGACGTGATTGGAACGATCGACGGAAACGTCGTACCGATGCCATTGAATGTGACAACCGTCAATGCCGTGATCGTGCTGCCCGTGTCGTTTTCGACCAGGTAATTCGAAGGTGCATGAAGGTCCGCTCCTGCGAGCGCGGCGTGTAACGACATTATGTACCTACCACGACAACGTTACCGTCGTTGTCGACGACGACGTCCGGGCCGTCCGGAACGTAGGTGCTTGTAGCAGCGTTCCAGATCAGTCGCGGCCCACCTGCGGCGTTCAACGTATTCGTCACAATCCTATCCGGGTTGAACTTCACAACCGCGTCGAGGTTCCCGGTGAAAGGGTTGAACACATATTTGTTTTGATCTCGTGGGCTATCGCCCGAACCTGCAGCTGGCATATTATTCGCTCGCGACCACTTTGGTCAGATTGTTGTTTGAGTCGTAACTCAGTGTTAAAGTCTGCTCGACGGCTGGGTCCAAATACTGGACCCCGATCAAGTTGTTGTTCGAATCGTAGCTCAGATCGATCTCCGTCCACTTAGACGGGATGGTAGCTGCGATGGTCGCATCAACGTTAATCGACCCATCCGGGTTGACTACCATCGTATTACCGCCCTGCACGATAGACACGTCTCCGACTTCGATCGTCCCGTCGAAGGCTACCGGGAGCGGGTTTGTAGCGTCGTAATAGGCCCCGTACTTATTGACCAGGACGTTTCTGAGAGCGGTGGACGGTTCATTATCGTAGACGGCGCGGAGCACGATGTCATAGCCGATCTTATTGCGACCGTCTTCTGACGCCGTCAGAGTCCCGCCGCTGAAGGCTACCGGATTTTGAATGGACTGATCTAGCCCAGCGCCGGTCTGCGTCTCGGACCACGTAATGACTTGCAGCTGGGTGTCTGATAGAACTCGGTGAACTGTGAAGTTGGTGGTGGTCTGGCCGATGGCCGACAGAGCGACTTTTTGCTTCGGGTGAAGTCCTGCGGTATCTGATACGGTTATGATGGAATTGGCGATTATGATGCCGGTGAGAATAACACCAGGCCAACGCGATTCGAACATCGTCGGTAAGTACGCCATCGTAAACCTCAGTCCTTTCGAACTGTTGCGACCCGTGTCGCCACTGAGACCATTCCCAGCAATTTGAAGATTAGGATAAAATCCCGTATAGAGACGCGTTTTCGAATTATTTGACTGTTTTGGTGGACTATGAGATACTTGAGTGAATAGGAGATACCATGAAAAAGAAAAATACCGTACTCGACAACGCCGCTTTGGCTCATTACCTCGCAATTAAGGCCGAAATCAAGCGCCTTGAAGCAGAGGCAGATGCGATCAAAGATGCTATCATCGAAAGAGGGTCTTTTACGACCGACGAGTATGAGGCTACCGTTGCCATGCAACAACAGTTTCGAACGGTCGACGCAGATCAGCTCTGCACGGTCCTCGATCCTGTCTTTGTCGCGAAGAACAACTTGATCAAAAAAATCGAGTTTCCGCGAGTAACGGTCAAGCTCAAGAAGGATGTTAAAGCTGCTTAATTTTTGGCGGGTGTGCCAGAATCTATGGCGGCTGCGATGATCCCCCTCATCGCGGCTAGTCCAGCGTAATAGCTGATCGTGGGATGAACCCACCACCCGCCTTTCTTTTGGAGGTTTTATGAGCGACCGATCCATGTTTGCGGCGCCGGTAATCGAGCCGATACCGGAGCACTACGACGAGGTGGTTGAGCGGGTAGTCACTATCGACGCTCTTCCGGGCGGCTTCGGCCAGAAGGCCCAGAAGCTGTCAGAACCGATCGAGTCGATCCATTTCAAACGAGTCGAGATTCCGCCGGATGCACCGAAGGTGGAGCTGCCGCCGGTCAAGCTGGTAACGGCTGCTGAAGCCAAGCGACTCATCGAATCGGGCACCTTCCACAAATCGATTATTCCGCGCAAGCTGCACTGCCGCGAGTGTGACGCCGACTTGCCGCCGGAACGCGGGCTCTACTGCCGGTCGTGTCGACCGTCGCTGGACGAAGACCCAGGCCAATACTTGTACTGCGGTGCGTCAGGTGAGTAAATTCGTGATCACCCACACCGAGCTGCGCAAGATCGTCGACGGAGGCATACGAACCTTCCATGAGACGAAACATCTCCCGGACGACCCGAAGGAGGCCCAGGCATATCTCATCGTTTCCGGACTGGCACTGTTTCTCAAATCGCAGGGCATCGAGCCGCAGTTCGAACTCAAGAAGGTGAAAGAGGAACCGGATGACTCAACTCCACTCGACGATCTTTGAGATAGAATACAAGATTTCGGTGATCGCCCATTGTCGTAAAACGCACGATGATCCGAAGGCTTATCCAGACACGAAGGCCATGATGATCCGCCAGTGCAAGGCGTTTGACTTAGAAGTCGCTTCCATGATAAATGGTGACAAGAGATTGAATAGGCATGCCGTCAAAATCCGGAACTTGTTCGATCTGAAGGAATGGCTGATCAAGGTGAGGAATTCGTGAGCGATTTGAAAGTCATATTCGTCGGCTGCAACCCATCGCCGCACAATACCACGGTGGAACCGTTCGTCGGCACGAAGTCGCACAAGACAATTCGAGAATGGGTCGCAACGCTTGGACTATTGCCTGCCCAGTGCGGGTACGTAAATGTGACCGACGAAGTGACTAAGAAAGCGTCGGAAGTCAAAAAGAAAGACGTCAACGTACGGGACTTCAACCTCGGACTGCTACTCAAAGCGCTCGAAATGAATATAGGCCAGCCGGACGCTACCAAAGTGATGATGGCAAAGATGCAGGCCGCCGGGCGTCTCGAAGAGGCCTTCACGCCTATGCCGAAAGAAGAGATGGAAGCTCACATCGAAAAGCTCAAATCCTTGCCTATGCCGAAGGTGATCGCGCTCGGCAAGATGGCTGTCTGGGCTCTCGGCAAGATCGGTATGCCATGTTTTGAACTGCCGCATCCGTCTGGCCTTAACAGAAAGGTCAACGACAAAGAGGCCTTGCAGAAAACACTTGCCGATTGCAAATCCTGGTTGTATAGTACACCGGAAGAGTCAACTAAAGGAGACGAAAATGACCAGGCTGACAGTTCTAAAACTCCGTAAAACGGACTTGAATAAGGCGCCGGAAGACTTTCTGAAAAAATTCGGAGCAGTTTCCGACGAGACGAAGCGGGCTTACCCGCAGCACGTCTTCATGGCTTCCGCCGACTACGCGGTTATGAAACGGAACTTCCGCCGACGTGTCCGCAAAGACTCGCCGTACATGTCCAAGAAGCGTCTGGACTACGCGATCAACATGCATTTTCTGCAATACGGACCTAACGAAACGCTCGGTTCGGCACTCCAGCCAGGCTCAGTGTTGGTCGACCTGGAAGGTATCCAAGAAAACATCGCTCTCGACATGGTCGCTGATTTGAACGAGGCAATCGCGCAACCGTATAGGCCGTCTCTTCTGTCGAAGGTCAAAGGATTCTTCGAAAAGAACTTCGGCGCGCCTGCATACGGACCAGAACAGGGATAAAATGAAGATGCCCGAAAGGGTCCGCTTAGCCGTGGATCTTATCAGTTTCCTGAAGGAAGCTGAAGGCGTTGCTCCGCGTCGCGTCGAAGATATGGCTGCGAAGCTAGGCAACAGTGCGAACTTCCTTCATCAGATCGTTTCCGCTCTGAACAAAGCCGGAATAGTCAAGGTCATACGCGGGCCGAACGGCGGAGTCCTGCCGGTGACGGGCGATCATTCGATATTGGAAGTGTACCGGGCTTTCGGTTATATGACAGAGCCAGTTATCGGAACGACAACCAGCTCAACATTCGAGAAAGAATTGCGGGACTTTTTAGGCGCCAGTATGATTTAGGTGCCGTCGGTGATATTCGCTGCGGAGTTAGTGTCGTCGTCTCCACCTTGTGCGATACCGTATTCGTCTTCGCCTCTGATACCGATCACGTCAATCCGGACGTCCGAGATGCCGCGAGCGGCAGCGCCGGAAGACCAGCCTTGAACACGGCAGCCTGAAGCGAGAAAGATAGTCGAGTTCGTCTGACGATCGATCACAGCTACGGTGAAGTCGTCTTCGAGCAACAAATTCTTGAGAAGCGTTGCGTTAGCAACCGCATACGGACCGGCCCCGATCACACGGTAGCCAGACAGAGACATCTGAACGGCTTCTTGCGTAGTCGGAACGATTTCACCGGGGTTGTATCGACCGAGGATGAACGCCGGGTCTTTACCTTGGCGAATGCTCCACGTACATTGCGAGAACAGGCCCACAAGATTGTTTCCAATCTGGACTTTGGCTCTCGCACCTGTAAAAATTCTTGAAACTGCCATATCGTTCTCCTATTAGGTCGCTGTCTGCGTTGCCGTCTGGGTCACTTGGCTTGCCAACATCGAGATCGGGATGAAGTAGATCAAACCAGCGACTTTGATTTCGCACGAGATGATCAAAGCAGGTCCTTCGATGTCTGCGGTAGCGTTCTTGTAACCCTTCGGAGCATCGTCGGACTTTGCGATCCACTTGAGCCGTAAGAAGTTGAACATCTGCGCATCCAACATGCTGAGAGCCAGCGTCGCGGTAAGGTCTGCAACGGATTTGCCCGCCGCTTGACGATCGTACTGATCGATGAGCGTGAGAGCGATAAGATCCGTAATGTAGACGGCTTGCAGCGAGTTGTACACGAAGTTGTTGTCGATGTTGTAAGTCGTTTGGTCGGAGTTCCAACGAATACCGCCCGTGTTGACCTTTTCCATGAACAGCAACCCAGCTTGCAGAGCCGAGATGCGGTTTCCAGGATCTGTCGAGTCGAAACCGCTGACGGTTCCGAGTCCGGACACATTCGCGAACTTCTTGACGATGCCTTTGTAACCGGCAGCTGCCGACATACCTGCAGCCACGATTGCGCTCATCCAAGGCTGGAAGAGCTGATTCGAGTTCTGCGAGTAGCTGAAGCACTGAACCGGCTGGAAGGCCAGACCGAAGCGATACGATCCGAGTGTACCGGCTTCTTCGACGCAATTTGCGAACGTATCTTGGACAGAACCGATCGCGATGCGATTCGATTTCTGCGTCAGACCGCTCATCAAGATAACGTTTTCGAGCAAGTAGCTGTTGACCGCGTCGACCGTGTAAGTCGAAGACGGATCAGTCAGACCTGCCAAGATGTCTTTGGAAGCGTCTTGAGAGACCAGCGGAACGATGAAGTTCGTAGAGAGCTTCATGGTAGCATCGATCGCAGCCGTGAAAGCTGCCGAAGACGTACCGCCTTTTGCGCCGCCGGACAAGAACTGGAAGTTCGGAGTTGCTTCCGGCAAACCGGGTCGGAGAACAGTCCAAGTGATCAAGGACCCGCCGTTGACAGCCGTTTCCCACTCGTACGCATCCATCTTGATACGAGCGTTCTGGACGTCAGGCAACGTTGAAGAGGCGTTATACGTGCCTTCGTCGAGTTGCGAGGGAGATTGATTGTTGAACCGAGCCGACGGTACGTCAGCTGACCAACCGGTCTGAGAATTGATGAAAGCCGCGAGCTGCGAAACCGTCGGGAACTGCGAGAATGCTGCAGTAAACTGCGGGATCGAGTTCACGTTGAAGGAGATGCCGGTCGAGCTGATTACAACTTGGCCGAGGTTTCCTTCGTAACCGACTTCGAGGATGATGTCGCCGCCTGCCGTGTACGAGCTTGACTTCGTACCTTGCAGAATGGTCAGTTCCATTTCCTCTTCAGCTGCGGACACGAGTCGGCTGTTAGACAGACCGGCGTCGGTACCTTGAGCGTTCAAGAAGATGGTGCTGACGTTTCCTTCGAAAGAAAGTGTTTTGCCGGTGCCAGACAGAACCTGTGCGAGTAACTGGAACGGTTCTGCGCCGGAAGTGTACATGAAAGTACCGGTACCGGAACCGCTCGAACCGTTCGACAAGATCGTGGCCGTTAAAGTCGTGGCTGTTCCAGCCGTGACTTGATAAAAGCCGGGATTGATCGTGCTCAACATGGTCGGGATCTTGAGGATGTCACCTGGCTGCGGAATCACGTTCCACGGAGCCGGAGCAGTGATCTGTACCTGCGATCCGTTGTTGAGCGACACGTTGTACGTGCCGAACACGCCGGTTGCAACGTTGCGATCGTCGCCGGAGATATTCTGGATCTCGATCTGGGTAAACAGAATCAAGTCGGTCATGTCGGAGTGCGTCGTACCGGAAGCCGATATCAGAGCACCAGCCGTTGAGATTCTCTGAAGAGTCATAGTAGCGGTCGAGGCCGTGTTCGTAACCGACTGAACGATGTACGTACCGGCGTTGGCGTTACCTGCGCCAGCGATGGCAGACAACTGGCCTGCGCCGTAATCGCCGGAAAGAGGGATCACAGCGACGTCGCCAGCTTGCGGTTCGTTGGCCCAAGTCGAGCCAACTTGCAAGGTGACCAACAGGATGGATGCCGAAACAGGAGCTGCGCTGATCGTCAGGCCAGAGGCCGGGATCGGCAACAGCTCAAGACCGCCGGTTGCGAGGATGCCGTTGGGAATGTTCTGGATGGCAGATACGAGCGCGGAGGGGGCTTCCTTGGCCGTAACAGTCACGTTAGACAGCGGTCCGCCGTTAACGCGAATTCCAAACAGAACAGTACCGGAGATTGCCGGAGCATAATCGATAAGGCCAGTCGATGGAGCAACTTCTGCTACCGCGATGGTGGATTGATACTGAATCAAGTTTCCGTTCGCGCCTGGTTGGTCAGCAACGCCCGAAGCGTACTTCGGAGCATTCTGATAACGCATAGCGAGAGCGCCTTGAGCAGCCGAGGACATGTTCGTTTTCACGATGTTCACTGCCGTCACGTTGCCTATGATATTCGGGTCGTTGGCAGCTTTGATCAGTTCGTTGAACGCATCAACGATACGGCCTGTTCCGTATTTGGCGACAACTTGACCGAGTTGTGTCGGAGTAAATTGGTTGAGGCTGAGATCAGCTTCATCCAAGAAACCAGGCCCTTGATCAGCTTCACCGATGATTGTAACAACGCCAGCGGTAGCGGTACCCGAATTACCGGCCTGAACAGTCAAAGAAACGACTGTGCCAGGATCGATAAGCGTTACGCCATCTGTGGTAGTATACGACTGAGCCATTTAAAATACCTCCAAACTACTGACAAAGATTAGGTTCTAAATCCGAAATCTCTCAAGCCAGCGTCGAACTTTGTGTAGTCCGTGAACCCTCTGGCTTCAAAGTGCCTTTGAACGGCCTTTTTCAGTTCCGGCTTGAACTTATATTTGTTCTGAGTACGTAACCACCAGGCGTCAAACGTGATCGGTACCGATGGTGCCTGTGGGCGTGCATTCGACTGAGGACGCTGCCGAGAGACCTGCACCGCAGGCTTGTCAGACTTCGGCTCAACGATCGTGAACTCTTTCTTCTCTTCTTTCGGCTTGTTCATGTTAGCAGTCCTTTTTCCAGTGTTTCGGTTTCCAGTCCTGTTTCAAGTCTTCCTTGATCTCATCCTTGCTCATCATCGTGCCGCACTTTTTGGTGCTCATCTCGCCTTTCTTGGTCGAGGAAGCATTGATCTGCTCTGCGGTCATCGGCTGAGTGGCAGAATTCGGATCTTTCGCGCCGCCCGGCTTCACGCTGGTAGACGGACTGATCTGCTCTGCTGTCTTAGGCTGGGTAGCGGAGTTGGGGTCCTTCGCACCGCCGGTTTTTACGCCAGTGGACGGGCTGATCTGCTCTGCAGACATCGGATTCGGATTCGGCTGCGTTTCAGCCATCGCGAGGCTCATCTCGCTTGTCTTGGCAGTCTTCTTTTCAGAAGTGGCCAAACCAGCGACGGAAGACATCTTGCGCAGTTCAGCAAAACGCTTCGGGTCATCTTTGGCTGCCTTGAGCAATTCCTTGGCATGTTTCAGAGCTTCGGTCATCGCCAGAGGCACACCTGCGGCGCCTGCACCAGCGGTGGAGGTTCCGGGCATATCAGCTTTCTGCATCGGCGGTCTTTGCGGAGCAGCATTCGGTTTCTGCGGAGGCATGCCGCCTGCTTGACGGTTTGCCGGAGAACGCTGTTGCGACGGCTCATGGAGCGTGCGAAGATGTGCGAGCATCGACTTCTGCTTGTCGGGCGTGTCCAAAATCTTCATTGCATGATGAAGTGACTCATCGCCTTCGGCCACATTATGGGCTTGAGCGGGAGGGCTACCAGCTGGATGCGGCTTGTCATCTTTCTTGACGGGCTGCGGCATCGGTGCCGGTTTGGCAGCTGGAGCGGCTCCGGGCTTTTGCGGCTGCATGCCCATCGCGTCTTTTTTCATTTGCTCCGAAGGATATCCGCCTTTTGAATTGTCGGGGCCACATTGGCCGCCTTGCGCTTCACCGGCAGGATTCATCGTGTCTTTTTTCATCTTGTCGGAAGGGTAGCCAGCACCTGGCTTATCGCCGGAGATTTCTTGCTTCTTCGCTTCCTCAGAAGGATAACCGCCAGTGGTGGACTCGCCAGAAATCTGGCCGCCGACCGGCTGAGCGTATTCTTCCTTCGTGATCTTGCCGTCTCGGAGCATCGCCTTCCGTTGATTCATATCATCCGGAATAACCTTCTTCGGTTTGGAAGGTCTTGCCTTCGTAAGTTCTTGAAATTGCTGCGGATTGTCCTTAGCGGCTTTCAAGAGTTCCTTCGCTTGTTCAAGTGCAGATTTTTGATTCACCCTTCACCTCTCCTAGAGATAACCGAGACTTACATACAGATTAGGCTTTACTCTTGATCAACCTACGAAGACCTTTTGACTCCGTTTTCTTGATCGGGCCGCCTTTAAGAGCTTCCATAACTTCCTGCATAATACGAGGATTTCCTTTCAGATGTTCTTCGAGACCGGGGTACGACTTGTCATATTGGCCATGGATATACAAACCGACTTTGCGATTGTTCTTATTCGCTGCGGCCAAGTCTGATTCCATTGCGTCGGCGTAGCCAGCTTTCTTCATTGAGGCTTCATCAGGAAATACAACTGCGTGCGGCTTCGATGGATCGATAAGATGGTCGTATTTAGAACCCATAGATTGTACGACGTTGAAGTTTGGCAGCTTCTCAAGTTCATTGAGATGTTGGCGCAGATTTGGGTGATGGCTCTTCGTATACGCGTAGAACATCAACTCCGGATTCGATCGAGCAATTTCAGTCCATTTCTTTATGTAGTCAGGAGAGTAGAAGTCGCCTGAGTCGTGAACACGGATTGCTTTGATCTTGCCTTTCTTTTTTACGTCGCCGAACATGGCATTCATCTTCTCGACGAAATCTGGCTTCTGCGAGGCAAGCCAGTTTGCGACTCGCGGCGGCATTGTCGTCTTCCAAAAGCGAAGGAATGATCCAGTGTCTGCATAGCAATACTTCGCGCATGAACCGGCGCCGGGGCAGGTCTCGATCGGTACAAGATTGAACGATGCGATACCGTCTTTCGCGAGCTTCGAATTGGTCGTGCTGAGCGAGACTTTCGATTTGGACGGATCAGCAGCGATCTGTTCCATCAGATTTGCCTTGACGTCTTTCACACGCTGGCGCTGGTTAGGACGCTGAGCATGCGGGCTGTCAGGCGGCGGTGCCAGTTTTGGCTTCGGCGGCGCAGGCGGCTTCTCATCTTTGTTAAGGCCGACAAGCGCACCGAGTTCCTGTCGAACGTTGGCCCAACCTTCTTTATTTGGAAGGCCGCCGGATAGCTCACGTTGGATAGCGTCGCCCTGCTCTTTCGAAGGAAAACGCGGTGCCAACGGCTTGGCAGTGCCAGCCTCGCCGTCTTTTTTGATTGACATCTCGTCTTTGACAGTCGCCTTGCCAGGCTTCGCGGGAGCGTCGTCTTCAGTAACTCCAAGTAATCTCGATGACATGCGCTTGCCGTCGTGTGGATTCTTACGCCATACGTTGGTCACAAATTCGGCAGCTTCATCTCGGAGTTGGTGATCGTACGGAATGACATTTCCGGCCTTGAGGTGTTCTCTCAGCGTGTGTGGAATCTCAACACCGGCCACGTGCGTTTCTTCGTGATGAATTTCCGGATTTTCCGGCGCTTTGGCGTCTTTCGGCGAAATGCCGACTTTGAACCCTTTCGGCAGAGCTTTTTGGATCACGCGACCGAAACCTTGCGGCTTCGGCGGCTCTTTCACGGTGACCTTGCCATAACCTTGCGGCTTCGGCGTTTCCTTGATCTTTACGGTGCCCAAACCTTGCATCTTCGGCGCGCCTCCGGGCGCCTTGCTAGGAGCCTGATCTGTGCTGTATTCTGCTTTCGCTACTGGTCGCCGGAAGCCATTTCTGACGAAGGCTTGCCAAGGAGACGAAAGCATTCCACCGGGGAATAAACGATGTCGATCGATTTGGTCGTTCGGGTTCCGAGAGCCAGCACCGGAAATGGTTGATCCGCCTAGAGTATCTTCGGATTGGTGCTGAGAAAGGCCGTTCGCGCCGCCTGAAGTAATTCCTTTCAATTGCGAGTCGGAATTGTCGTTGGTCATGCCGAAAAGATTAGGCTAATAGGTCTTTAGGACTGTCGGGCCGTATCGGAGTTCCGGCGGGTGAAACGATATGCCTGCGTCCTTCGCGGTCAGAGCGTTGCCCAGCTTCGACAAACGGTTCCAGTCATCTTCGTCGATCGGTATATACGGCTTGGAGTCATTTTTCGGTCCGATGGCCGACAGAGCGACTCTCATGTGGTCCAGCTTCTTCGGCATGCCTAAGACGACCAGAACATGCTCTTCTTTGCCGTCCAATCCTTTCAGCTTGTGCGGGACGTACGTCATCTTGGATTGATCGACCGGAATATGCAGAGCATACTGTTCGAGATGGCCTTGGATGGCCTGATGGTTCAGTGTCGGCGAGTTGCCAAAGGCCTTCACATTCAGTTCAAACGGCTTGCCGTCCGGACGTGTAGCCTTACCGCCGACGGAGACGGGGTATACCAAATTAAGGTACGGTGCGGCAGGCGGAGCTTGCTCGGCTTTGTTGAACGCTTCGTATCCTTCGATCTCAGATAGAACAGAGTTGGCGTCGATATTACGGTTACTTGAGATCGGCCCGTCCTTCTCGGAACTTTTGATAAACGAAACCATCGCGCCGCAGTATTTCGAAAAGCGCACTTCCTCGGCTTCGCATTCATCCAGCACTTTGCGCAGCCACTTAGGTACGCCGGTCTCTTCTTTCACTTCGACGATGACGTAATCGCTTTTTCGAATCTTGAGGTGACGCTTCTTGAACGCCTTCCAGTAGGCGGAGTCCTTTATCATCTGAACCGATTCTGGCTCTATCGCTTTCGCATCCGAATACCGGATGGAATCATCCACAGTAACCCGGATCTTTTCGGAAGAGTACGCCCGGCGCTGATAAGTCACTACAATCTGCTTCCGGAAGCCGTACTTTTCGATGATCGTGTTGATGGAGGTTACCCGCTTCCAAAGTATATCCTTTGGGATATCAAGATTGAGCTTTTCGATATCCTCATCGATGCGAACTACTTTGCCTTCCGAAATGGCGTCGATATCAGATGCCCGGATGCGGACGCGGATCTTCTTTGTTTGATCGCCTTTTGTCTTGAGCTTCAACTCAAGGTATGCAACATCTTCCCACTCCTCTCCGTTCGGCGAATACTGCCTGATTCGAACCTTGAACCGTGGCTTCTTTCTCTCCATGTTGTCGCGGAGCGCATCGAGATCGCGATTGTCGAGATAGATAGTCTTATTGACGTTGAATCGGACGGAAGTGTCCGGGTCTCCGTCTGGAAGCGAGCTTTTTATACCGCTCAGTAGCTTATCGAGATTCTCGGCTGGCATGAAATGCTTGGTTTCCACGCGGTTCATCAAGGCCGACGTATCCTCGTTGTGGATGATCTCGATCTTTTTCAAAGGTTTGGCAGGTCCCAAATACTTATCCGCGAAGGCAGATCCGGCCTGAGTCATATCCGGTGAGCGAATTAGCTTCTTTCGCGATACATTCTGCGCATGATTTATAAGTGCCGTGCCGTGGCCTTGACGCTGATGCAGTCGGTTCACTTCGAAGTTGAACGGCATGATCCCGTTCGGCTTGTGAGTGATCGCTACGAATCCGATCTGCTTTCCGCCTTTGTGCATGCGAACTATGAAGTCGTGCTTACGAGGGTCGAAGACGGATTTGTCGACTGCAAATGGCTCGACCGTTAACTTAGAACGCGGCTGAGATTTATCTAGGCGAGCTTCGCATGTGCCCGACACAGGCTCTTCCTGCCCGCATGTGAAACATCTAGGGTGACCGTTTTTGAACGTCCACTTAGCAGCCTTGAACTTGTGCGGGACGCGGGCTTCCGGCTTCTTCTGATTTTCACGAATCTTTTCTGTTTCTTCCTCGTACGACTCGCCTTTCTTGAGGTGTCCGTCCATCCAATTGATCAGGATATTGTTCTTGCCCGGAACGTGCATGTTGGCGTGCTTGGTCGGGTCAAGGAACTTGAATGTCACAAACTCGTTATCTGGATCGGAATGCGGATCAAGCTCCGCGCCTTCCGGATGCTCTGCCATGTGCAGAACGACGTGGTTGTTTCCGTACACTTTATCATGCACCTTGTCGATCTTGACACCTTTGAGACCGGTCTCTTCTTCCAGCTCGCGGTTGGCTGCCTCGTCGTCCAGCTCGCCAGGCTTGGCGTGACCGCCGGGTAGAGCCCACTTGTGATTGTCGCGACGAAGCCCGTGGAGGAACAGGTTCGGTTCATCCGGATGTCGTATGGCGACGCACACTACTTTTTTCATTCTTCATCTCTTGAAAGAGGATCTGGCTTCTTTTTCTTAGGCGGCCTTTTCGCAGGTTCGTCACCTTGCATTTCCCAGCCCTGCGCTTCTGCGTATTTCAAGTATGCTGCAGGTGTCTTAGGTCCGTCAAGGACGTAAGTCGTAACTTTGAAGCCCTGCAACTTCGGGGCAGCATATTTGATGAAGTTGGCTTCCACCTGACCCGTGAACGTCATCATGCACGAGAATACTTTCTCCGTACCGTTGAAGTGAGGATTGATGTCGATAGATCCGACGTTGAAGGTGGATAGAGCCACACCACGTCGTTCTATGTACGCCTCTTTGTACCGGAGCATGATGTATTGAACGAGCTGGCGCATCCAGATCGCTTCGTTCATGTCGGATTCTGTATGCATACCGATGGCGAAAGTCTCTTCGAGCCAAGTTCTTTCTTTGCTCAGGTTCCATAGCGAAGTCGGAGGTGCGATGTACGCTTCCGTGAAGTCATCTACCGTGCCGGGTGCGATAACGAAGGCGGATGGTTCGTTAACCTGATTGATAACATATGCTTTGCCCGTACGCTTCGATACCAAGAATTGGCCGACAAACATGCGGCTCGTAGTCAGATTTTCCGGCAGAGTAACGACTCCCGTCGATTGGTTGTACGCTATCGGAGTGAATGGGCCATACATTTGTTGGGGCAGATTGGTAACATTGTGCGGCACGATCTCGGTTTCATCGAAGCCATCGCCCATTTCGTCGCGTTCCGTCATTTCGCGGGACGACAGTCGCACGATGGATATGCACGGGAATCGAGGCGTGTCGACGCGGTTGGTCAAGTACACGTCGATGTTGTTGCCAGTAAACCATTCCTTCGCACGCATGACTTCTTTCCAGCCGTAATCCATTTTGGCCAAAGGATCGAGGGCCAGGTCGGCGTAGATGTCGTCCAGAATCCAATTATTCTTGCGAAGATCAGCCAAGGCGCCTTCGATCATGGTCTTTATGAGAATGTCTGTTGCCTGTATGCCCATCGCTTACTCCGTCGACAGCGAACGTTCAATGCCTTGAACGATCGAAGCCCACTGCTGCTCGGCGTGCTCGTACGCCTTTTGGAAAAAATTCGCACCTTTAACTTCCGGATACATCCAACGGTTCTCGTGCTTATGCTTCGAAGATATCACCCGGAATACGACGGTTTCTTTCTTGACCTTTGCTTTCTTGGTAGCGATCATCCTCTGCGCTTGCTGCGGATTTGTGATCAGCTGTCCAGTCTTTTTGTCATAAGCATTCTGCGCCACTACGGCGCCGGACAGTTTGAATATACCACCGTGCGGAGGAAGTGGCGTACCGCCTTTGCCTGTTGCTATCGAATCTTCTTGCGATCTCGGATTCGAGTAGATGGCTCCAGGAGCGTAACCCGCTGCGTCGCCCGGCCTGATGTCCAATTTGTGAAGTATACCGAGCTTCGGAGTGCTGTCGGGATTCTTTTCGATCTTTTTGAGAGATATCCGCTGCGACTTTGCATGCTGCATGACGATGTCTGCCAGCACCGGGCTGGCGCCAGGAGCGGCTTTGCCGCCTTCGGTCTCTTTGAACGGGATTACGCGATAGAGTGAACCGTCTTTCGCACGTTTGACGCCTTTGGCGCCTGGCTTCAAAAGCCAGTCTCCCATGAACGTTTCTTTGCGACCGTCTTCCAGCCACTGGGCTTTCTCGTCCAGCTCGACCATCCATATTCCGTCTGCTATTTTTATCCAACGGAGATTTTTGACCGTCTGATCGATGCGAGGATCTTTTGTGGATGTGCCGTGTGCGTCTTTGCCGTACGGGCCGATACCGAGATAGAACTGACGTTTGAAATTGCCGCTACCGAACTCGTTGTTGGCTAGGTTGACGATGTACGCATGCGCCGCGATCGAGAGTGTCTCGACACCGCCGACAACTTTGTCTTCGATCTCTTCGCGAGTTCTGCCGAGGTGCTCGGCTACCTCAGAGACGTCTACTCTGAATCGGAATGCAGCTACGTTGTTCACTCACGTGCCCCTTCCGGCTCCGCCTCTTTGCCTTCTCGGCCATCTTTGGCGTGTGC
>Ga0181537_10002128_pt1 | contig 17650 bp, 13 predicted proteins | sample PEATcosm2014_Bin_39_FD_119765 | JGI IMG/M metagenome (GOLD analysis project Ga0181537, IMG submission 119765) | Peatland microbial communities from MTU Mesocosm Facility, Houghton, MI, USA - PEATcosm2014_Bin23_10_metaG | ecosystem: Environmental > Terrestrial > Soil > Wetlands > Peat | place... | reverse complement strand
TGCTCGCCCGGCATACCCTGCAGATTGAGACGGACGGCGACGTCCGCGGTTTCCAGGCGCACCAGCAACTCTTCGGCTGCTGCAATCTGGCGCGAGTCGGGGGTTACATCCCGCCGTCCCGCAATTGCCTCAACAAATGAAGGCGCAACTGAGGATAAAAACTGCCGCCGCGGCAGAAAGAGACAAAGCCCAGTCTCTTCGATCCACGTCCGGGCATCCTCAAAGGTGAAAGTGCCAAGTCCGTTCTGGCGCATCCTTTCGGCGCGCGCGGCTTCCAATTGTTCCGATGTCAAAGAAAAACCTCGCTTCCAGGCTGGTGCTGGCCCCAGGGCGCGTACTGCCTCCTGAGAGGAGGACGCCACTCAAATCATTCTAAATCCGAACTAAATTCGATGGAAGGCCCGTTGGATGTCCTTCCATGAGTAAAGCAGGGCAATCGGACGTCCGTGGGGGCAACTTGTTGGATGCTCAGTCTTTGCCAACTCGCCGAGAAGCCACTCAATGCGCGCCGGATCGAGGGCGGTGTTGATTTTGATGGCGGAATGGCAGGCAATGGAGGCCGCGATGCGGGTGCGGAGGGTAGCAAGTGTCTGATTTTGAATGCCTTCGCCGGAATCCCCGCTGGACTGCTCGATGACCTCAGCGAGTGCCCGCTCGAGCTCAGAGCCCTTGAGGCCGACAGGGGCGGCTTTGACCGCAAGCGTATGTGGGCCAAAGGGTTCCGCGTCAAAGCCATTGCGCTCGAGTTCCTCGGCGATTTGGGCAAAAATAACCATTTGCGCGGGCTTGAGCTCGACCAGCATGGGCATCAAAAATTGTTGCCGCTGGACGCGCTCAACCTGCCTGTCGCGCAGAATTTTTTCAAAAAGCACTCTTTCGTGTGCCACATGCTGGTCGATAATCCACAGGCCGTCTTGGCCGACTGCAAGGATGAACGACTCGCGGAGCTGCCCCAGCGACCGGAGCGAGCCGAGATGATTGAGATTTGCGGCGGCCTGGTCTGCCTCGACCTGGGCGGTGGCCTGACTGGTGGCGGAAGCGCCGTTGAGGCCGAGCTTTGGGCTGCAGGAATCGGCGGCCGGATCCATTGCAGGATCGAGCAGAGCGGAGGCTACCTGAGCCAGAGCGCCAGCCTGGAGGCCGCTGCCGTCGAAGGGCAATTTGCCTTCGATCGGGGCGACTGGACGAGGCGTGAGGCGAAAGGTCTCGGCGTCTTCGACAGCTGGCTTGTCTGACTGGGACTCAGGATCGGGAGAGCCGGGAAGTGGCGATGTTGGGGATGGCATGAGGGACGGACTGGCCAAGGCGACCGAGTCGAGGGCGGCGAGAAAACCGGCCGCGGGCCGCGACTTGATCAAGGCAGTGCGCAGGCTGTCGCGCACGAAGTCGTGCACCAGAGACTGCTGCCGGAAGCGAACCTCGGTCTTGGCAGGATGAACGTTGACGTCGACTTCCTGGGGCGGCATATCGAGAAACAGGAGCACGACGGGAGAACTGGTAGGCGGAATGATGTTGCGATAGGCCTCAGTGATGGCGTGCATCAGCAGGCGGTCGCGAATCAGACGCTTGTTGATGAAGATGTAGATTGAGTTGCGGTTGAGCTTCTGCAACTCCGGCTTGGAATAAAAGCCGGTGAGCCGCAGGCTGCCCGGATCGCGCTTCACTTCGTCGGGGTCCTGCTTCCACGGCGGCGGTTCGGGCAGACCCGCATGCGCGAGAGGAGTCTCCGCGGCCACGGGCAGCAGTTGCGCCAAAGTGTCTTTTCCGAAGATCTGGTAGATGCGCTCGGCGGTGCGGGCGACGGGCGGAGCGGAGAGCAGCGTGTGCGAAGCCGACAGCAATTCGAAATGTTTCTCGGGATGGACCAGGGCGTAATGGGTGACCAGCGCGGTGACGTGGGCCAGTTCAGTCTGCTCGGCCCGCAGGAATTTTCGGCGCGCGGGGGTGTTGAAAAATAAATCCGCGACTGCGATGGTGGTGCCGCGGGGCAGGGCTGCGTCGTCGACATGCAGGATTTTGCCGCCGGCGATTTGAAGGCGGGTGCCAACCGCGCTTGCCTCTGAACTCGTCGAGCGTTCGCCGACTGCGGAGGACTCGCCGGTGGCGGTCTCGAGCGTGACCCGCGCAACGGAGGCAATGGAGGGCAACGCCTCGCCGCGAAAGCCGAGGGTTGCAATGGAAAGCAGATCGTCTGCGGAATGCAGCTTGCTGGTAGCATGGCGCTCGAAGGCGAGCAACGCATCGTCACGGCTCATTCCCTGGCCGTCGTCTGCGACGCGAATCAGCTTGCGGCCGCCGGCCTCGACCTCGACGCGAATGCGCATGGCTCCAGCATCGAGCGCATTCTCAAGGAGCTCTTTGACCACCGACGCAGGGCGATCGACGACCTCGCCGGCCGCGATCTGGTTGGCTACCTGGTCAGAGAGAACACGGATGCGCCCCATAAGGGTCAAGGGTAACGCAGCGCGCTGTGCATGGCATGAGAGGAAAACCGTGCAGGAAGTTTTTGGACGAATGGCGAACGGAGCAGCGACTAATTGACAGCAGCGTGGACCGGCACGGGCATGGAGATGCGGAAGGCAGTCCCGGTGCGCCCTGCCGTGACGCTACTGCGAGTTCTAATGTGGCCCCGATTTCTCTCGACAATCGTCTTGGCGATGGCCAGCCCCAGCCCGGTTCCTTTCTCCTGCTTGGTAGTGAAAAACGGTTCAAAGATCTTTCCCACGATCTCGGGAGGAATTCCGTGTCCGTTGTCGGCCACCAGAATATGGACGCTGCAACACGAACGCCCAGCCCTCAAATAGAGGGTCCCATTGATCGGCATCGCGTCGACCGCGTTGGCGATCAGGTTTGACACTACCTGCAACATTTCTCCGGGGTGGACCTCGACGGTGGCGTCATTCAACAAATCTTTTTCGATGCGGATGCGCTTTGCGCTAATGTTGGGGCCTTGAGTGCGCAGAGCTGCTTCGACGAGCGAGGTTGCGGCAACTTCCTCACGCAGTGCTGAAGGCTTGTAGAAGCTGAGAGTCTGGCGCGCGATCCGCCGCAGGGTGGAGAGCTGTTCCTCGATCTGGCGGGTACGCTCTAAAACGAGGGAGGTGTTTCGGGCATCCATCTCGAGCAGATAGACGAGGTTCCCGATCGCTTCAAGCGGGTTATTGATTTCATGCATGATGGCCGCGGCAAACTGGCCGGCAACGGCCTGCCGCTGAATTTGGCGGAGAGATTCCTGGAGGGCGAGCCACTCCAAACGATTTTCAGACGGGTGCTTCACTGCATGTCACTCCCCATCGCTGGAGAGGATGCCATTTTGTGGCAACTCGTAGCTGGAGGGAAGCTCCTCCGCTGGCCAGTGGTCTTACTTCAACGGGCATCGGGGCGATTGTGTAGGTGTTCCTCGCTATGTCCGGTATTAGACACGGATGCGGGATTGAGAGAAAAGGGTTGCATGTGCTGCGGGAAGATTGGGCCTGCGAGCGACAGCGCAGCGACATGCAAAACTGATGGGATAGGTCGGCCAGCGCAGAGGCCTTTGGTGGCGAGGAGTTAAGCAATTGAGGCGTCGGTAAAGCGAACGCAAAAAATGCCGCCCGAAGGCGGCATTTTGAAAAGGTTCGAAGAGGAGCTAGATGCCGACGCCAAACTCGGCGGCTTGCGACTCGCCGGCATTGGAGTAGAAATCGTAGGGGGTGCGCTGGTTGAATTTGTAGCGGCTGCGCAGTGCGCAACCCACAAAGACCCCGACGGCAGCCACGGTTATGCCCACTGAGAACCAGCCGAGCACCCGGAGAGTCTTGCCTGCGACTGGCTCTTCGACGAGTGAGAGGGAATCAGGTTCAGCGGACATGGGGGGAACTCCTTCTGGCTAAAATGATATCTCAATTTCTGTTGGACGCATCCCACATAGGAAAAGTGAGACTACAACTTCTGTTGGATGCGGGACAGTTCCCGTTATGAGTCTCGCTCTCGATAAATGTCCTGGGACTCATTCACGGAATGGAAACAAAGGTCACGGCGCGTTCCGGAAATGGGCGTGCGAGAGGCGGACCGGCGCATGTTTCGCGCGTATTCGCTTGCGCCGCCGGTCTGATACACTCCGAGGCCGGAGGAATCGATTCGCTTGTCTGCCATGCATGCCGCACCCGCTCCGCTGACCCGGCTCACTGAAGAGGAGCAACTTTTCTCAACGACCGTCCGGCAGTTTGCCGAGGAGAAGATCGCGCCGCTGGTGCGCCAGATGGACGACGAGCAACAGTTCGCGCCGGGGCTGGCGGGACAACTCTTCGAGCTGGGCCTGATGGGCATCGAGATTGGAGCGGATCTTGGAGGCGCGGGCGGAAGTTTTTTTGACGCGGTGCTTGCGATCGAAGCCATCTCGACAGTGGATCCTGCGGTTGCGGTTCTGGTCGATGTGCATAACACGCTGGTTGTGAATGCGCTGAGGAGATGGGGGAGCGAGGCGCAACGCACGTTGTGGCTGCCACGACTGGCGGCGAACACCGCCGGAGCCTATGCGCTGAGCGAAGCCAGCTCGGGTTCGGATGCGTTTGCACTGCAGACCCGCGCGGAGAAGTCGGGCGACGGATACAGGCTGAACGGGCGCAAGCTTTGGATCAGCAACGCGCGAGAAGCCGGCCTCTTTATCGTGTTTGCCACGCTCGATGCAACGGCGGGCTATCGCGGCATTACGGCATTCCTCGTCGAGAAAGGGACGCCAGGCTTCACGATCGGCCGCAAAGAAGACAAGTTGGGCATACGCGCGTCGAGCACCTGCGAACTGGTGCTGGACGACTGCCTGGTGGCGGAAGGGAATCTTGTCGGCGAACCTGGCAAGGGCTACAAGATTGCGATTGAAACGTTGAATGAAGGCCGCATCGGTATCGGCGCGCAGATGCTGGGGCTGGCTGCGGGCGCGTGGGGCCACGCATTGCGCTATGCGCGGGAGCGCAAGCAATTTGGCAAAGCGATTGTGGATTTTCAGGCGGTGCAGTTCACGCTGGCTGAGATGGCAATGCAGATTGAAGCAGCGCGCCTCATGGTTTACAACGCGGCGCGGCTCAAGGATGCCGGACAGCCCTACGTGCGCGAAGCGGCGATGGCAAAGCTCTTTGCATCGCAGGTGGCCGAGAGCGTGGCCAGCCAGTGTGTGGAGATCTTTGGGGGCAACGGATTTGTGCGCGACTATCCTGCGGAGAAGTATTATCGCGACGCGAAGGTCGGCAAGATTTACGAGGGCACATCAAACATGCAACTGGCCACGATTGCCAAGCAGGTACTCGCGAAGTGATTACCGATGATAGTTACTAACTGGTAACCTTGGTAGTAACGATTTCGTGATGGGCACTGGACCAATTTGCAATTAGACTTGCCCTTGATGACCCGAACACTTTGGATACTCGCGCTGATATGCGGGCTCGCGTGCGTAGTGGGCGCGGCTGCGATCTGCGTTGTCGCGCTGGTTCAGCAGAAACATCTTGGCTTGGCAGGCGGGTTTGTTTTGGCGTCAAGCGCGATGATGATCTGGATCGCGCTGGGATTCGTGCGCTTTCAAATGCGCGAAGCCGCGTATGAGCGGGAGATGAATCAAACAGGGTCAAGCCTGCCGCATAGCGGCCTGGGCTACCTGGCGGATGTGGACGGGTCGAGTACGGCAACAGCCGCCCACGATCTGAGCTCCAGCAACGAACCAGTGCGCAGCTAGCTCACCGTAGCCGGATGGGTCGTTGGACCCGGCCCAGCAGCGCGCATCCGCATCCCAACCCTCGCCTGAGTTTGGATACACAACATTCGGCAGCGGCGCCGCGACGCGCATCTCTTTAATCAAAGCCGCAATCAGACTGGGTCGCGTGCAGTTGACCCCGACTGCGACTGCCTGGGGAAGCCCCGCAACATACTCGGCGCAATCGCGGAGCAATTCGCCGTGCGCGACATGGCGCTCGTCTTTGCAGTTGAAGCTGAACCATGCGGAGAGGTGTGGCCATGGGGCGAGCGCCTCGGCGATAGCCTGCGCCTCGGCGAGCGACGGCAGCGTCTCGAACGCGAGGAGGTCGGGAGCCTCAGCTGCCCTGAGGCTGGCGAGAATCTCAATCCGTTGGCGATGAAAGTCGACCAGATCTGCGAAGCTGCACGTGTAGCTTCCGTGGTACTCCGCGCCGTTGTGCAAGGCTGCGCCATAGGGGCCAAGCGATGCGGCGACCACGATGCGCCGGTGGGGGAATTCTGAAGCGGCATCGCGAGCAAGCTTCACTGATTTAAGCAGCGCGGCATCAGCGCGCTCGGGCGCAAGGCCGACCTCAGCGTAGCCCATGCGCGAAACCTGATAGCCGGCGGTCTCAATGCACTCGGCGCCCGCCTCGATATAAGCGCGATGGGCGGCAGCGATTTTCTCAGGTGCGTCTTCAAGCACGTGGGCGGACCAGAGGGGCCCGTTGATATCAGCGCCGAGATATTCGAGCTCGGAAGCGAGCCCGCCATCGAGCACGCGAACACCGCGGAGGATGGAATTGGAAGAATCAGATGGGCTGGCCACTCAGTCATCTTAGCTGTGATTGAACGGCTGGCCAACGACAGGAACCAGAGTGGCTTCAGCGGGGCGGCGACACGTACAGGTTGGACTCATTCGTGGCCTGGAGCCTCAGCTGATGGATCAGGTTCTGCTCCAAGGCCGCCGTTTTGCTTTCGCCAGATAGAAAGAAATAGACGCGGGAGTGCTGTTTCGCTGCGTCGAGTATCAAGGTTTCGGAAGCGGTATCGGCAAGGACATATACCGGAAGGCCTTTCGCTTCGTAGACGACGCTTCCTGGAACGCCGCGGCCTTCGCCGGCACCGGCCACGATCATGCAATTTTGACAGTCGGCACGAATGGTTTTTACCAACGGGCGCACGCTGCCCTGCGGATCGTCGCTGAGCGACATGGTTGCAACAGTCACTGCCGCACTCGCCGTGAGAATCATCGTCATCCGCGGAATTGCCTCGGCGCCGATTGTCATAAGCAGAATGGCGAAAGGCGCGCACAGGCCGAAATAGTAGGCAACCGGCATCTGGGCTACCGATTTGTGAGCGAGATGCTCGAGAACGAACATGCCAAACACAAAAGCCAGAAAGGCGACAGCGGCGGGCTGGCCTTTTCGAATTGACCGGAAAAGGCCCAGGGCCAGATAGATCATCACGACAAAAGCGTCGAGCATGCGCAAGATCATGAATCGGCTCTTGGGAAATTCGGAGACGGCCAACCCGCGAGTGACGGCAGCAATTTCGGACGGCAGCGATACGAGTACGGAGTATTGCGCGGGACGGGCCGTGAAATGAACGATGGCCAACGGCAACAGCGTGAGAGCGAGCGCGAAAAAGATCAGGCCCGTCGCGATCGACCATCCGCGATTGGTCCTCCCGTTTTTCACGCAATACCACAGTACCAGCGGTCCGACTGCAAGGGCGGTGAAGTAATGAGTTCCAACCGCAATTGCCGCGGACACGGCTGTCCATCGACTGCCGCGTTCGCCGAGATAAATGGTCAGCAGCATGAGGCACTCAGCCATCGCGTAGGCTCGAGAATTGTGGGCGTAGAAAACGGACGACTGAGAAAATGCGAACAGGAAAGCTGCCAGCGCGGGGAAGCGAAGCGACCACAAGGAGGCGATGCGAAACACCAACCATGTCGACCCGAGCATGCAGCAACATGAGAAAAGGCGAACGCTTGCAAGCGACTGTCCGGCGAGGTATCGCCATGCCTCGACGGTAAAGAAATAAATCGGCGGATGAACGTCGTAGTGGTACAGGTCGGAGAGAATTTGCGGCCACGAGGCGTAGCCAAGGAACGGATCGACGCCGGAGTTCCAATCGGGACGAGGATGCCCTGCCAATGTCAGCAGGGTGATTACCTCGTCGTACCAGATGGTTGAGGTGAAAGCGTGATAGGCGGCGAGGAGACCGGCGGCGACGAGGACCGCGGCAAGCAGGAGCCGCTGGCTTCGGGGATTTGCAAGCCAGGCGACGAGCCGAGCAAATGACGATCGATCACCCTGGGCGGCGGGGGAAGGCATTCGTTCCATGGTATCGTCGCGCGGACCGCTCACATCGCGAAATTCAGCCCCTAATTCGCAGAATCCTTCTGACGCGTGGCCTTGACTGCCGATAGAATCCCGACGCCTATCATGACAACGGCGCCGGCTATGATCCAGTGGATTGGCAGGTGCATCAAGTGGGCGGCGTAAGCCAGCCCGGCGATCAGGACTGCGAATCCGCCAGCGTAAATTCCGAATGACATAGGATCTCCTCGACAGGTTCAGTGCGGTGGAGCGGAACTTCGCACACTCCCTTAAGCCTCGCACTGCGAACGAAGCTGGTCTGAGCAGTACAGACCAGCTCATGCGTTTGCTATGCAGGCGCATTGCGTCCAAGAGCGATCAGCACGAGTGGGAATCCGGGACGACTAACGGGCGAGGTGGCCCTCTTGGTGCTGACAGTGGGCCGGCCGAGCAGCAGCCGCTTTACACCTTTTGCGTGCGCTGCACGTCACGCACTCCGCTGACTCGGCGCAGGGCCATGACCATGCGGTTGAGATGGCGCACGTCAAGCGCTTCGACGATGAATTCGAGGATGGCTTCGCCGCTCTCGTCTCTGCGGATATCGACGCCGCGAATGTCGGTATTGTCGTCGGAGATGACGGCGGTCAGTTCTTTCAACATGCCGGTGCGGTCATCGCAGAAGACGGTGATCTTGACCGGATAACGCTGGGCGCGGCCGTTGTCCTCGCCGGCGGGGGCGGCAGCCCACTCCACATTGATGCGGCGGTCACTCTCGTAGAGCAGGTTTTGTACATTGGGGCAGCTGCGCGCATGTACCGCTACGCCCTTGCCACGCGTCACGTAGCCGACAATTTCTTCGCCGCGAATGGGGTTGCAACAGCGCGCGCGATAGACGAGCAGGTCGTTCTGCCCCTCGACCTGGAGGGAGTCTGATCCGATGAGATGCAGCCTGCGCACCGCATCGGACATCGGCGCGGCGCCGCCGGGCTTCTGTTCGGTCGTCGGCTCGGTCTCAGTTTGTGCGGACAACCCCGGTGCGAGTTTGCTAAGCACCTGGTGTGCGGAGTGCTTACCCTGGCCGAGTGTAGCGAGGAGATCGGCGGCCGTGGCCACGCCATATTCGTTGGCGATGCGGCCCAGGTCCTGATCATCGATCTGGCTGAGCGGAACTTTGTGTTTGCGCGCTTCACGCTCGAGCAGCTTGCGACCTATTTCGACGGCGCGGCGACGCTGATCTTCATTGAGCCAATGCTTGATCTTGTTGCGCGCGCGGGGACTCTTGACGAAGGTGAGCCAGTCGCGGCTCGGCTTGTGATCTTTTTGCGTGACGATCTCGACGATGTCGCCGGTGCGCAGCTTGGTACGCAGTGGAACCATGCGGCCATTGACTTTGGCGCCCACGCAGGTGTGGCCCACCTCGGTGTGAATGGTGTAAGCGAAATCGACCGGAGTGCCGTCGGCGGGAACGACTACGACTTTCCCCTTTGGCGTGAAGGTGTAGACCTCATCGGGATAAAGGTCCATCTTCAAGCTGGAGAGAAATTCGTTAGGGTCGGTCATTTCCTTTTGCCACTCGACAAGCTGGCGAATCCAGTTGAGCCGCTCCTCGTCGCGGGCGTTGATCGTGCCCGCGCCGGCTTTGTATTTCCAGTGCGCCGCGATGCCCTCTTCGGCGATGCGATGCATGTCTTCTGTGCGGATCTGCACTTCGAACTGATGGCCGCCCTCGCCGATCACGGTGGTGTGCAGAGACTGGTAGCGGTTGGCGCGAGGAATGGCGATGAAATCCTTGATGCGGCCCAGCACCGGACGCCACAACGTGTGAATCAAGCCAAAGACCGCGTAGCACGAGGCCACATCCTCAGTGACGACGCGGATCGCGAGCAGATCGTAGACCTGATCGAAGGAAATCTTGGACCGCTGCAGCTTTTGATAGATGGAGTAGAGGCGCTTGATGCGCCATTCCACGCGAGCCTGGATATTGTTTTCGCGCAACTGTTCGGACAGCGTGTCTTCAACGCCCTTGAGAAACTGCTCGCCCTCAATGCGGCGCGCCTCGACGGCGGCTGAAACCTGCTCAAAACTCACCGGATCGGTGTAGCGAAAGGCCAGATCTTCGAGCTCGCCGCGCACTTTGCCCATGCCGAGGCGATGCGCCAGCGGCGCATAGATGTCGAGGGTCTCGCGAGCGATGGCTTCCTGGCGATCGGGCTTGAGATGCTCAAGCGTGCGCATGTTGTGGAGGCGGTCGGCAAGCTTGATCAGCACGACGCGCACGTCTGTGACCATGGCGAGCAGCATTTTGCGCACGTTTTCGGCCTGGCGGTCTTCGCGATTGGCAAATTGAATCTTGTCGATCTTGGTGACGCCCTCAACGATGTGGGCCACCTGGTCGCCAAAGCCGGACTCAATCTCTTCGCTGGTCGCGGGTGTGTCTTCGACCGCATCGTGCAAAAGGCCTGCGGCGATGGCGGTCGAGTCCATCTTCATCTCGGCCAGAACTTCGGCTACTTCGAGAGGGTGAATAATGTATGGCTCGCCGGAAGCGCGCATCTGCCCCTGGTGGTGTTGCACGCAGAATTCCCAGGCTTTTCGGATGAGGCTGACATCGTCGCTGGGGCGGGTGGCCTGGACTCGGCGGAGCAAGGCCTCAAAACGCTCATTGATGGCAAACTGGTCCCTTGGCGGCGCTGCCTTGGCAGGTAGGAGAGAGGCGCCGGGAAGATCTTCCGGAGGATGTTGCCGGACTGTCGCCATGCTTCATTATAGGCCGGAGTTGTTTGGCCGGCATGAATCAGGCCTGATTCATCGCATTCTGCCATTTGGAATTGAACTACCGGTCCGTGCGGTGAGCTCCAATCAGAATGTCCTGGTACGCTCCTTGCCGGGCAATTGGCCCGCTGCGTGACGCCGAAATCTGGTACTCAAATCCGGCGTCTTCGAGCAGTGCCAGGGTTCTCGCAAGACAGGACACCTGGGCGCCAACTCTATGGTGATACTCGATCACCATTCGGCGGATCTGCGCGATCTTGCCGCTGTCTTTTAAGTCGGTCAACACATTGAATTCGGATCCTTCGACATCCAGCTTGAGCATGTCGACGGGCCCGGCGATGTATTTGGAGAGCCTCGCAGCCTCGACTGCGACGTTGAGATGGTTTGGAAACCAGCGTGGATCGCCCGTTCCCCGAAGGCTTCCGACTTCGCCGTCAGGGATGTAAAACGGCTGCAGTCCTTCAGCATTTGAGAGCATCACGTTGTTGACCGAAACGTCCTCGAGGTTGTTTTGTTCCACGTTCTTCTTTAAAACTGATGCCGTCACCGGGTCGGCTTCAAATGCGGAGATGCGAGCATCGGGATAAATATGCTTGAAGAACAAAGTGGCCAGGCCGATATTTGCCCCGCAATCAAGAATCACGGGCGCATCCGTCTCCGATTCAAAGAAGTACTCTCCTTGAAAGAACACCTCTCGCAGCACAATTCGAAACGATGCCCGGTTGAGGTAATTCACCCGGTAGTTCAGCAGGCCCGTTTCGTTCTGGCGAGACATGCGTGCCCGGACCAGACTCACCCGCTCTTTGATGGTGTACGGCACGCCTGAGGCGCCGGCGATTCCGCCAATATCTCCGGCAGCGCGAATCGTTTTGGACACGGATTTGGCGAGCCAGCCAGGCACTGAGACCTCAGTTTGGAATTGGGTGTCCCATCGAGAAAGCGAGTCCTTCCTCCCTACTATACCGTCGCGCGCGGTCACCTCTTCCGGAAAGAGGAGCGCACGAGAGTTTCAGCGAGTGAAGCCAGTTTCGCTGAGATGATTTATGTTTTGATTCCAGATTCATTTAGAAACCTTCGGCGCACGATAAGTTCATTAACCCATTGTTAAAGGGCGACTAAGTAACAACTAATCGGAACATACGACGATCGAGCACGTTATGGGCGGGGTCAATCCGGGCCAGTTGAGACCTTGCCAGAACTCAGTAAGTTATGCGGGTTATGCCTTCAAATACTAGGCGTTCCTGTATAGGTACGTCGGTGCCGTAAGACTCCCCACCTTGTGTTGGCCGTCACAGCCGCCCCACCCTGACCAAGGAGTAGAGTCCCCTTCGGACTAGAGGTCCAGAACTGAGGAACTTATGTTGAAACGCCTCTTACTTACAGCCCTTGCTTTTACGTTTGCGTTTGGTGTGAGCTATGCGGACCAATCCGGAAAGAAGATCATCATTCCGGTGAACGCGACTTCACCAACCAGCGGCAAGCAGATGTTTACCAGCTATTGCGCGCCATGTCATGGCGTCGATGGCAGAGGTCATGGACCGGCAGCGGTAGCGCTCAAGGTGCAACCGGCCGATCTAACTGGGTTAAATCAGAAGAACCATGGAAAGTTTCCCGACACGCACATCGTTGCCGTATTGCAATTTGGCGCGGAAGTGCCAGCGCACGGAACCGCCGAAATGCCTGTCTGGGGCCCGATCCTTGGCCATATGAACACCAACAACCTCCAGGCCAAGCAGCTCAGAATCAGTAATTTGAGCCGCTATCTTGAGAGCATTCAGACGAAGTAGCTGCCGAATGGCCGTAAACCGCCCCGTATGATTCCTAGGGGTGGTCATGACCAAGCCGCAAAAACCGAGTCCGTATCACCAGAAGGCGCCCGAGGCCGACCAGCCCGCGGCGCCTTTGGAGCGTAAGCCTGGCAGCCCGCGCAACGAACGCCCGGCCCGGAGCCGACCGCCGCGTGCGGTGCCTGCCGCTACCGCCAGGACGACCTTGGCGGGCCCGGGTGCCCAAATCAGCCGGCGAGCCGCCGATCGCCTGCGAGCCGGTCATCTTTGGGTCTACGCTACGGATATCGAGCAGATTCAGACCGGTCCCGGCGATCCGCCAGCACTGCTGACTGTCGCTGACAACCGGGGCATCCTGCTGGGAACGGCGCTGTATAGTCCGCTGTCTCAGATTGCGTTGAGGCTTGTGGCACGCGAGGCCATCGATGAAGCCGGATGGCTCAAGCTGCTGGGGAAAAGACTACGGGCGGCGATCGCGCAGCGCGCGCAGTTGCTCGACGACACAACGGACTCCTGCCGCCTGTGTTTTAGCGAGGCCGACGAGTTGCCGGGCTTGATCGTGGACAAGTATGGGCCGCTGGTTATCGCGCAGTTTCTCGTCAAAGGTCTGAATACAGCCAAGGTTCGGGAAGTGTGCGTCCGTGTCCTGCGGGAGACCCTGGATCCGGAGACGATACTCGAGAGGCCCGACCCGCGCATGCGCGAACTCGAGGGCCTGGAGGCCCCGGAGCTCTCTCCGCTGTGGGCAGCCCATCCGGGGACACCGGTCACCGGCGCGCAATTCCACATCAACGGACTCGCCTTCCACTACGACGCCAACGCCGGGCAAAAGACAGGCGCCTTCCTCGACCAGCGTGCGAACTACGCCGCTGTGCGCGACTGGGCCGGAAAACTGAATGCCGATGGACGCGCTCTCGACGTGTGCTGCTATCAGGGAGGATTTGCATTGCATCTCGCCGAGGTCTGTAAAGAGGTGACCGGCGTCGACGCTTCGCGGGCATCGCTCGAAGTGGCCGAGCGCAATCTCGAGGCCAATCGCGCCCGTGTCAAAGCTGCAGTGGATTGGGTCGATGGCGATGCTTTCGAGATTTTGCGGGGGTGGGCCGAGGCAGGCGAGAAGTTTGACACTGTGGTGCTCGACCCGCCAGCGTTTGCAAAATCAAAGCGCGCCGTCGAGGGCGCGCTGCGCGGCTACAAGGAACTCAACCTACGCGCCCTGCACATGCTGCGATCGGGCGGGCTGCTGGTCACCTGTTCGTGCTCGCACCATGTGGGCTGGACCGACCTCGAGAGCGCCGTTGCCTCCGCGGCTACCGATGCGCATCGACGGGTACGGTTGCTGGAACGCCGGGGCGCGGCGCTCGATCATCCCGTGGTGCTCAACCTGCCCGAGACGGAATATCTGAAATGCCTGATATTGCGGGTGGATTAGGTCGATGCGACCTAGGCAGCCGGAGGTCGCTTGATCCAATGCCAGTTTGGAAGGAATCGCGATCGCGGAACAGCCACCGCGGTGGGATCTGACTGCACAGGCTTTTTATCGCCTGCTGCAGGATCTTGCCGCAGCTGCGCCAGCGCCTCTTTGACCTGCGCGCGAAGCGTCTCAGCCTCAAGCACGCACGAGCGCAGATAAGCTGAGATCGTCAGCCCGGCCTCGGTGGCACGTTGATGCAGTTGGGTGGATTCGGCGTGGGTGAGCCGAATCGTAACGCTGGCCGACTTGCGCCTTTCGCGCGGAACTGCACCGCGAGCCTGATCGTTGCGTGGGGCGTTGGCTTCGAATGATTGTGGCTCCGCCGACCACTCGGTAATGCGCACTGAGCCCGGTGGCAATGGTCTCTCAGTATCTGTCTGAGCGGTTGACGGAGGGATGCGTGTGCGGGAGTGCGCCTTTAACGCCTGCTCGTAGGTGATCGTGGCTACGTCCTCTTCGAGGCCGTCCAGATTCCAGGTGTTGTCGGGGGATTTGAGGGGCGCGGAAAATGTGGCCAGCAGACTGGCAAACGAGCCGGCTTTGGGAGCGGGTGAGGATGCGGCTGCGGCGGACATGGAGAAAGGATAGGAGCGAGGCCTGGAGCCGCGAGCGGATTCGAGTAGACGCGCGTGGGAGGGATTCCCAGTCAGGGACGAGCGTCGGTTTGTCCCGAATCGAAACCGCCCTGCGCTGCGCAGGGGACGCCGGCAAGGCTCTCCCCGCCCTGGGGCAGAATGCGGCCGGGGAGATGGAGCAACTCGGTCATATCTCGAGCCGGCATCGGCTTGGCAAACAGGAATCCCTGCCCGAAGCGGCAACCCATGCGCTGCAAGAGTTGATTCTGTTCTTCCGTTTCGATGCCTTCGGCGATGACACTCATGTCCAAACCGCGCGCCAGTTCAATAATGGTCCGGACAATTTGTCGAGGTTGGTCGCCCTCGGCCATGCGGCCCACAAACGATCGATCGATCTTGAGCATGTGAAAAGGAAACGAATGCAGGTGGCTCAGAGAGCTGTAGCCGGTGCCAAAGTCATCCATCAGGAGGGAGACGCCAAGATCGCGCAAGCCCTTCAGAACCTCCTGGGCGGTTGTCATGTTGGGGATGAGGCTGGATTCGGTCATTTCGAGACCAAGCTGTCCGCTGGAGGTCCCCGACTCCATGAGAAGGGACTCAACGTGGTCAGCGAGGCCAGGCCGCAAGAACTGGCGTGCCGACAGGTTGACGCAAACGCGAAGCGAGCCGTTGCTAGAGTCGTCGTGATTCCACTCCTGAATCTGCTTGCAAGCTTCCGCAAGTCCCCAATCGCCGATGGGCAGAATCATGCCGCTATCTTCGGCCTTGGGTATGAACTGAGCCGGTGGAAGCAGGCCGCGCTCGGGATGCTGCCAACGGATGAGGGCTTCGACGGCCTCGATTTTCCGGGTCTTGAGATTCACTTCCGGCTGATAGAAGAGAACGAACTCACGATGGTCGACGGCGCGGCGCAGGTCAGAGATGCGTGGCCACATCTCAGGCGCCTTGTGGGTTCGAATGGGACTCATCCGGGGCCGTTTTGCATTCATGAATTGTCTGCGAAACCTGCGCAATTCGAGCTGGGCTGATACCATCCCCGCCATGTTTTCGAGGGTTTCAAGATTGGCATGCGTCCAAGCCGGTCCCGGCCTGAGGCGAAAGATGGCGAGCATGCCCAAGACCATGCCGTTGGGTGACCGGACGGGGACTCCGGCAAACATGACAACTCCAAGCTGCCGGAGGTGAAGCTTGCTGGTCTGAAACCTCGGATGATCGGGAATATTGCAAACCGCGAGGGGGCCATTCTCGGCAAGCACCATGTCGAAGATGGAATTATCGCGCGGCAATTCGCGAACGTGGGGTCCCCAATGAGACTTGACCCAGACGCGCATTTGATCGGCGAAGAGCAAGACCGCCGACTCGGCGCCGAAGTGCTCTGCGGCGAGCCGGGTAATCACGTCATAGTCACGCTCGGGCGGGGTATCGAGAATGGCGTAGGAATTGAGCGCAGCAAGCCTGGTCGCTTCGTTAACGATTTCGGTTTCGCCGGTTTCCTGTTTGCTGGCTAACATCTCGACCCGGGCCCCTGCCTGCGTAACCCACTCTTGGGTTATCGTCGAGAAAGTCAATCGCATGAATATTTGACGCGAGAAGCGGAGTTAGCCGGCTGGGCAGGAACGCGTGTGCTACTTTGCGGCTTTGGGCTGTCCTGTTTCAGTCCACAAAAAGCTGAGCTGGTCGGCGTCGTCCTGCACCTGCTGCTCCACGCTGATGCCGGCGGAGTGGCCGCCGCTCAGGCTGTAGTGGAGCAGGATCGGCCGGTCGCTTTTTGACGCGGCCTGCACCAGCGCGGTCATCTTACGGGCGTGCAGCGGATCGACGCGGGTGTCGCTATCGCCAGTAAAGAACAGCACCGCGGGAAACGCAGTGCCGGCTTTCACATTCTGATAGGGCGAGTATTTGAGCAGATAGAAGAACTGATCCTGGTCGTCGGCCGAGCCATATTCGGTGGTCCAGTGCGCGCCCTGCTCGAAGCGCTGATAACGCAGCATGTCGAGCAGCGGGTATCCGCACACGATGGCAGAGAACAGCTCAGGATGCTGGGTCATCGAGGCGCCCATCAGCAGGCCGCCATTGCTGCGTCCGATGATTGCGAAGTGCTGGGGCGATGTATATTTTTGTGCGATCAGATAGTCGGCAGCGGCAAACCAGTCGTCAAAGACGTTCTGCTTCTTTTCAAACATGCCCTGCTTGTGCCAATCTTCGCCATACTCGCCGCCGCCGCGCAGATTGGGCAGCGCAAACCAGCCCCCCTGCTGGAGCCACCAGGCGTATCCGGCGTTCCAGCCCGGCGTCATGCTCAGGTTGAAACCGCCATAGCCGGTCATCAGCAGGCATTCGGTGCCGTCCTGGCGGAGCCCCTTTTTGCCAGCGACAAACATGGGCACCTGGGTGCCGTCTTTCGATTTGTAGAAGACCTGCTTCAGTTCGAATTGGCTCGTGTCAAAAGGCACCCGGGGCTGTGCGAAGATCTCCCGCTTGCCGGTCAGCGTGTCGAGCCGGTAAAACGTGGGCGGCTGAATGAACGATTGGAAGCTGAAGAAGCCGTAGCGGTCAGTGGTGCGGCCAAAGATGTTTGAGGCGGTGCCGATGCCGTCGTAGTCGACGGTGCCGGCCGGCTTGCCGTCGAGTGTGTAGATCTCGGTCTCTGACTTCACATCTTTGAGACGCTTGACGAAGACCTTGGCCCCGACGATGGAGAAGCTCTCGATGACATTCTGTGTTTCAGGAGCGATGGTCGTCCACCCGCTCGGGTCAACACCCGGATCGGCGCGCATGACGCGATACTTCGGCGATTTGTAGTCGGTCATCACGTACCACGAGCCTTTGATGTTGGCGGAGTAGAAGCGTGATTCGATGCCCCAGACCAGTACCTCGAACGGCGAGTTTGGCTTGCTGAGATCGCGAAAGACGATGTCCATGCGCCTAGCCGGGACGCCGCGCGAGATGGTGACCACCAGATAGCGGCCGTCATCGGTGACGTTTGAACTGAAGAGGTCGATCGGTCCCAGA
>Ga0181537_10002127_pt1 | contig 17652 bp, 18 predicted proteins | sample PEATcosm2014_Bin_39_FD_119765 | JGI IMG/M metagenome (GOLD analysis project Ga0181537, IMG submission 119765) | Peatland microbial communities from MTU Mesocosm Facility, Houghton, MI, USA - PEATcosm2014_Bin23_10_metaG | ecosystem: Environmental > Terrestrial > Soil > Wetlands > Peat | place... | reverse complement strand
TTAGTGCGTTCACCCGAGAGCGTATCGACGATGGGTCCGAGCTCTCGCATGGATATCCCGGCCAACTGCGGCGTAACCATTACGTATTCTTTGCCGGCTACCGGAAGCTTCGGCGTTAGCGCTTGCATCGCACGTGTTTTTGCCGTAGCCGCGAGGCTCAAGGGAACAATCACGCGCGTATTGAGGGGCTCCAAAAGATCCGATTGTACGTCCAGCAGCAGGGGGAACCGTCCCCGTGTGGTCTCGTTGCGATTCTTGTAGACAGCAAACTGCGGCATCAGAAGCTGCGCGCGTGATCGCCAAATGAGCCGTTATTGTCGACGTCGCGGTTATAAGCCTCAATAGCCGCTGCGTTTTCACTCCGCCATTTGTCACGTCGTCGAATGCGAAGCTGATCCGCCAGTGCCGCCTCCAGAGTTGCCGAGAGGTTGATGTCTTCGACTCGCGCTGCATCCAGAAGCTCAGTCCGAATTGAAACGTTAACGGCTTTTTTTGCGCTCATGATGAGATAGGCCTGCATATACAATGCGCATAGTATATGCGCATGATGAGCAAGTAGCCAAGCGGGAATAGTGCAGGAATCGCGCCGGCCAGGTTGCCGTAAGTTATTGAGGCTGCAAAGATTTAGTCATTTGCGTAGTTAACCCTCAGCGCAAAAAAAACCCCGCAATGCGGGGTTTTAATTTCCTCACACGACACAGGTCTGTCCGGGTGCGCAATCCAAATCTTGGCAGACCTCAGTGCCTGGCCAAAAGGCCCGTCCCGAAAGTGCGGGACCTGCGCGTCAGTTCGCGCCGGGGACACTCGCGACAGGCGCAAATAAAGTGGCTTGCCGCAGTCTGTGCGCACCCCGACAGCCTGGGTTTCTAACAAGAAGCTGTTCGAAACGCCTGCTGTCCGATTTATGCTGCAACCACACGACTCGCAGCAACTGCCTAAGATAATACTGCGGTATCGCGGGCAACACCATAAGGAATCAGAAGATTATTTTGCCATTGTCGCCAAGTTGCGACAGCTTCAAGCACACAGATTTAGTCAAATGTGGTGCCGATGACACGTCGCGGGGCGCTAGAACGCCGCGATTCCGGTGATCGCACGGCCGACGGTGAGCTGGTGGATGGTCTCGCTACCCTCGTAAGTGATCACGCTTTCCAGGTTCAGCAGGTGTCGGATAGCGACATGTTCGACGCTGATTCCGGCACCCCCGAGCAGATCCCGGCAGTCACGGGCGATGTCGAGCGCAATGCGGCAGTTGTTCCATTTGCCGAGCGAAATCTGCGCGGCGCTGAGCGCATCGCGCTGCTTCAGGCGCCCTAGCTGCAGCGCCAGCAACTGCGCGCCGGCAAGTTTGCGCACCATCTCGGCGAGCCGGATCTGAACCGCCTGCGTGTGACTCAACGGGCGGCCGAACAGCACCCGCTCCCCGGCGTGGGCCAGTGCCTCGGCGAGGCAGGCCTGCGCGGCACCCAGCACGCCCCAGCAGATGCCAAAGCGGGCCTGCGACAGACAGGACAGGGCAGCCTTGATGCCGCTCGCCGCCGGCAGCGCGGCATCGGCCGGCAGCCGCACCTGGTCGAAGAACAGCGCACCGGTGTTGGACGCCCGCAGGCTGAATTTGTGCTTGATCTCCTCGCTGGTGAAGCCGCGCGTGCCGCGTTCGACCAGGAAGCCGCGCATGCCGTCCGGTGTCTGCGCCCAGACCACGGCCAGATCGGCGATGTGCCCATTGGTGATCCACATCTTCGAGCCGGACAGCACCCAGCCATCGCCGTCGCGGCGTGCCGTGGTGCGCATATTGGCCGGATCAGAACCGCCGTGCGGCTCGGTCAGGCCGAAGCAGCCGATCACTTCGCCGCGCGCCATGCGCGGCAGCCAGTGCTGTTTCTGCGCCTCGCTGCCGAAGGCATGGATGGGGTACATGCAGAGACTGGATTGCACCGACACGAAACTGCGCAGCGCGCTGTCGCCGCGCTCGAGTTCACGGCAGATCAGCCCGTAGCTGATCGCGGAAAGTCCGGCGCAGCCATAGCCTTGCAGGGTGCAGCCGAACACCCCCAGCTCGGCCAGCGCCGGCAGCAGCTCGCGCGCAAACCGGCCGGTCTCGAAGCACTCGCCGATGATCGGCAGCACGCGCTCATCGACCAGGCGCGCGACCGCATCGCGTACCAGCGTTTCATCCTCGGCGAGCTCATCGTCGAGCCGCAGATAATCGAGCGCGTTTTCGGTCGGCGCGCTAGCGGTCGACGGCGCCGCTGTCGGAGATGAGTTCATGTGGGTGACCTAACTTCACCTAGAATCCACGCATGATGCCTCAACCGGAGTACCGATGAGCGGCCGCCGACTGTGGGCGCCGGGCACATGGCTGGCAGCCGCCGTGGTCGCCGGCCTAGTGGCGCGGGCGTACCCGGCGATGTCAGCCACCGCCCTGGCCGAGGCGCAGCCGAGCGCGGCCGACCGCGAGCTGGATCGCGTCCAGACGCTGCTGCTGCTGCGACTGGCGAGCCTGCCCGACGACAGCCGCACGCTGATCCTGCGCGAGCCCGACAGTCTGACGCTGCGCATCCCGGCGCGGCTGCTGTTCGAATCCGATACTGCGGTGCTGAGGCGCGATGCGGCGCCGACCGTACCGGCGGCTCCTCTGGCCGCGGCCGGGCAGGTGCTGAAGAAATACCGCAAGCTGCAGGCCCGGATCGTGGCCTATACCGACAGCCTCGGGGACGTCACGGTGAACCAGAGCCTGTCGGAGCAGCGCGCGCAGGCGGTCTACGACGCCCTCGCTCGCCAGGGTATTGCGGCTACGCGGCTGCAGCAGCAGGGCGCCGGGGCCGCCGAGCCGGTTGGCAGCAACGCGACGCCCGAAGGGCGGGTCGAGAATCGACGGGTGGAGATAGAATTTGCGCGCGCCGCGCCAGGCGGCGGGCGCGCGCCCAGCGAAGTCAGATCGGGGCTGGCAGCAGCGCCTTGAGGCGCGTCATGGCGCCGGCCTCGATCTGGCGGATGCGCTCGGCCGATACGCCGTACTCGGTCGCCAGTTCATGCAACGTCGCCTTGTCATCGCTCATCCAGCGGCGTTGCAGAATGGTGCGGCTGCGGTCATCGAGCCGGTTCATCGCTGCCGACAGCTGCTCGTGCGATGAGCTGCTCCACTCTTCGGCCTCGACCTGTTCGGCCGGATCGGCATCGGCCGCCGGCAGGTAGGCTGCCGGACCGAAGCTTTCCTCTTCGTCATTCTCCGGACCGACGTCGAACGACAGATCGCGCGCCGACAGGCGGCGCTCCATCTCGGTGACTTCCGCCGCGGTAACGCCCAGATCTGCCGCTACCGCACGGGTCTCGTCCGCGCTGAGCCAGGCCAGATTCGGTTTCATGCGCCGCAGGTTGAAGAACAGCTTGCGCTGCGCCTTGGTGGTGGCGACCTTCACCAGCCGCCAGTTGCGCAGCACGTACTCGTGAATCTCGGCGCGGATCCAGTGCACCGCGAACGATACCAGGCGCACGCCGACACTCGGGTCGAAGCGCTTGACGGCTTTCATCAGCCCGATGTTGCCTTCCTGGACCAGGTCATTCATCGGCAGGCCATAGCCGGAGTAGCCGCGCGCAATGTGCACCACGAAGCGCAGGTGCGAGAGCACCAGCTCGCGCGCCGCACTCAGATCATCGTCGCGACGAAAACGCTGGGCGAGCTCCTGCTCCTGCTCGCGGCTGAGCACGGGAATACGGCTTACCCGGTCCAGGTAAGCATCGAAGCTGCCAATGGGGCCAGCCAGCCCGAAGGCGGCGGGTTGGGCGATCAGCGCAGTAGGGGTGTTAGTCACTCCGCGATCCTCCTTCAGATAGGACACTATATTAGCACTCTAAGCGCCAGAGTGCTAAGGCTTGGGCGGCGAAAATAGGCCCTTATGGCTCAATGGCTTAAGGACGATCCGGCGCACCTGGGGATACTCGATTGGACCGCAGAACCAGCCAAAGGTTCCGAAGCGATTTGGGGGCGATTTGAAGGCTGGTGCTCCGCCGGTTCAGGCGGTGCGCGGCTCGATGCGCGCCAGCTGGCGCGCGGCGGCAATCCAGGCGCCGAGCCAGCCCAGCACGATACCGCCCAGCAGCAGCGCACCCAGTTCATAGACGTCAGGACCCCGCAGCGTGAAACTGCTGCCGTAGGCTGCCGCCAGGTGCTCGGCCGCCGGCGCCAGGCTGACGCCGGCAATCGCCACCAGCCCCCAGGCGATCGCTCCGGCCGCCAGCCCATACAGCACGCCGGCATACAGAAATGGCCGGCGCACGAATGCGTTGGTGCCCCCGACCAGCTTGGTGACCTCAATCTCGTCACGACGATGCAGAATTTCAAGCCGGATGGTGTTGCCGACCACGGCAATGACGCCGGCCCCAAGCAGCACGGCCGTGATCAGCACCACGCGGCGCAACAGCTGCATGATGGCGCTGAAGCGCAGTACCCAGTCGCGGTCGAGTTGCACCGAATCGACCTCGGGCCAGGACAGCAGGTAGCTGCGCAGCGCCTCGAGCTGCGAGGGCGAGTCGGCGCCGGGCGCCGGCCGGATCGTCAGGACATTGGGCAGCGGATTGTCCGGCAGCGCGTCCAGTGCCGCGCCGAAGCCGGACTGCGCTCGAAACTCCGCCAGCGCCTCGCTCGCGCTGATCAGCGTCGCGCTGGCCACTCCGGTGCGCTGGCCGGCGATGCTCGCCAGCTGGCGCGCCTTCTGCTCCGGGATGTCGGGCTTGAAGTAGACCGACAGTCCCACCGCCTCGGAGAAATCGCCGGTCGCATCGCGCACGTTGCGCACCAGTACATTGAGCGCCAGCGGCAGCGCCAGGGCCAACCCCATCACCGCGACGGTGAGCGCGGTGGCCAGTCCGTGGCGGCCCAGATGCCCGGCGGTGGACACCAGCGCATGGCCATGGCGCGCGGTCCAGTTCGAAAGACTAGCCATCGGCGTGCGCCGCCGGCGTGCCAAGGCGGCCATCATCGAGCGTGATCTCGCGCAGTCCGGACTCGCGCACCAGCGGCAGATCATGGGTCGCCACCACCACCGTGACACCGACCTCGTTGAAACGGCGGAACAGGCCCATGACCTCAGCCGCCAGCGTGGCGTCGAGATTGCCGGTGGGCTCATCGGCCAGCAGCAACGGCGGCTTGCTGACGATGGCGCGCGCGATGCAGACGCGCTGCTGTTCGCCGACCGACAATTCCAGCGGCGCCACGCGCTCCTTGCCGAGCAGTCCGACCTGGTCGAGCGCGGCGCGCACGCGCCGCTCGATCTCGCGGAACGCCGTGTCGGTGACGATCAGCGGCAGCGCGACATTGTCGAACACCGGCCGATCCATCAGCAGCCGATGGTCCTGGAACACCACCCCCATCGAACGGCGGAAATAGGGCACCCGGCGCAGCGCCAGCCGGCCGGTATTGTCGCCGTTGACGATCACCTGGCCGCGCGTCGGGCGTTCAATCAGCGCGATCAGCTTCAGCACGCTGCTCTTGCCGGCGCCGGAGCGGCCGGTCAGGAACACCATCTCGCCGTCGTGCACCTCGAAGCTCAGGTCGGTGAGCGCCTCGCGCCCGTTCGGATAGCGCTTGCCGACGCGCTCGAAGCTGATCACGAGGCGCGGGCCTCGCGCGCCGCGCCGCCGGCCCCGCCGCGCTCGTCGGCGGCGCCGTCCACCAGTGCCGCGGCAAACGCGCGCGCGTCGAATGGGCCGAAATCCTCGGCTTTCTCGCCGACGCCGATGAAGCGGATCGGCAGTTTCAGTGCGCGGGCGATCGCCACCACGATGCCGCCGCGCGCGGTGCCGTCCAGCTTGGTGAGCACCAGGCCGGTGACGCCGAGCGCGGCATGAAACTGCTGCGCCTGCGCCAGTGCGTTCTGGCCCTGGTTGGCATCGAGCACCAGCAGCACCTCGTGCGGCGCGGCCGGCATGACGCGTGCGAGCACGCGTTTGACCTTCTTGAGTTCATCCATCAGGTGGGTCTGGCTGTGCAGCCGCCCGGCGGTGTCAGCCAGCAGCACGTCGACAGCGCGCGCCTGCGCGGATTTGAGCGCATCGAAGATCACCGCCCCCGGATCGGCTCCGGTCTGCTGCGCGCTGAACAGCGAGCCGGTACGCTCGGCCCAGATATGCAGCTGTTCGATCGCGGCGGCGCGAAAGGTATCACCGGCGGCGAGCATCACGCTCAAGCCGCGCTCACGCAGCTCGCGCGCCAGCTTGCCGATGCTGGTGGTCTTGCCGGAACCGTTGACGCCGACGATCAGCACCACGAACGGCCTGGCGGCGGAGTTGATCAGCAGCGGTTGCTCGCAGGGGGCCAGCAGTTCGGTGAGCTGATCGCGCAGCGCGGTAAGCAACGCGTCGACATCGTCGAGTTCGTGGCGTGCGACGCGGCGATTGAGGTCCGCGAGGATCTCGTTCGTGGCCTCGACCCCGACGTCGGCGCTCAGCAGGCGCGTCTCCAGGTCCTCGAGTACCGCGGCATCGATCTTGCGCCCGCGCAGCAGGCTGCGCAGGTCGCGGGTGATCGAAGCGCCGCCACTGTTGAGGCGCGCCCGCAGGCGGGCCAGAAAACCTTTGGGTTCATCCGGATTGGACATCGCCGCACATTGTCGCATGCCCCGCACCTGCGCGGCTCCGGCTGGGGTAGGCTTGTCGACCATGCCAGCCAGGCGCGCTCCGCCGTCGAAGAAATCCACGCACGACGGCCGCGGCCGGCAACAGCGGCTGCTGCGCATCATTGCCGGCGCGTGGCGCGGGCGCAGATTCCGCTTTCCGGAACTCGAGATACGCCCGACGCCGGACCGGGTGCGTGAAACGCTGTTCAACTGGCTGCAGGCGAGGATCGCCGGCGCGCACTGCCTGGATCTGTACGCCGGTTCCGGGGCGATCGGCCTGGAAGCGCTGTCACGCGGCGCGGCATCGGTGGTATTCGTCGAGCACCAGCGTGCGGCGGTCAACGCACTACGAGCGCTGCTGCGCGACTGGCAGGCGCACGATGCCACCGTGGTGTGCGATGAGGCGCAGCATTTCCTGGCCGGCGGCCCCGAGCGCGGTTTCGACCTGGTGTTTCTCGATCCGCCGTATGGCTCCGGTGAGCTGTCGGCGGCGGTGACGGCACTGGCGCGCGGCGCCCTGGCACCGGATGCGCGCATCTATGTCGAACGGCACGTCGAAGACGCTTTGCCGGCGCTGCCGCCGACGTGGCGCGAACTGCGTACCGGCAAGGCGGGTGAGGTCAGGTATCATCTGTTCGCAGCGTAAGCATTCGCGGCAATGACCATGGGCGGCTCCAGCATGAGATCGACTGCGGTGTATCCGGGGACCTTCGATCCACTGACACGTGGCCACGAAGACATCGCGCGCCGCGCGGCCGGCATTTTCGCCCGGGTGGTGATCGCGGTGGCTGCAAATCCCAACAAGGCTCCGCTGTTCAGCGTCGAGGAGCGCGTCGAGCTGGCGCGCGCAGTGCTGGCGGACCTGAACAACGTCGAGGTCACCGGCTACACCGGGCTGACGGTCGATTTTGCGCGCGTGCATGACCTGGCGGTGATCGTGCGCGGCCTGCGCGCGGTGTCGGATTTCGAATTCGAATTTCAGCTGGCGAGCATGGGCCGGCACCTGCAGCCCGATGTGGAAACCGTGTTCATGGTGCCGAAGGAGAAATTTACTTTCATCTCCTCCACCCTGGTGCGCGAAGTGGCGACGCTGGGGGGTGATATCAGCGCCTTCGTGCATCCGCTGGTGCAGGAAGCATTCAAGCGCCGGCTGGCGCACAGGACCTAATAGCTGATCGCGACGCCCTCGCGGCGCGGATCGGCGCCGCCTTCGTAGCTGCCGTCGGCGCGTACCAGTACGCCCTGCAGGCCCGACTCCTCGTACTGACCCGGCTGCGGAACGAGTCCGCGCTGAAGCATTCCGTTGAGCAGCTCGGGTGCGAATTTGGCGCTCTCGGCGGTGAAGTGATCGCCGTGGGCCACCAGGTTCGGCAGGCTGATGGCGGCTTGCATCGTCATGTGCCAGTCGAGCGTTGCGATCAGCGTCTTTAGCACGTAGGCAATGATCGCGGGTCCGCCGGCCGAGCCGGTGGCGGCGACGAAGTGTCCATCGCGATCGAACACGATGACCGGCGACATCGCCGAGCGCGGCCGCTTGCCGGCAGCCACCGCGTTGGCGGCGGGGGTACCGTCCGGATCCTGCGGCGAGAAGCTGAAGTCGGTCAGCTGGTTGTTGAGAAAGAAGCCATCGACCATGCGGCCGGAGCCGTAGATGCTCTCGACCGTGGTGGTCATCGACAGCACGTTGCCGTCCTCGTCGACGATCACCAGCTGCGAGGTGCCGCCGGGCTCGACGGTGTGATCCGGTCCGTAGCGGCGGGCGCCGGGCGGCTGGCCGGGCAGCGGTGCCTGCGCCTCCACGCGCGGCCCGATCAGCGCGGCGCGCGCACTGATGTAGGCCGGATCGAGCAGGCCGTCAACCGGAACTGCGACCATGGCGGGATCAGCGACGTAGCGGTTGCGATCGGCGTACATCAGCCGCTGGGCTTCACCGAATTCGACCCAGCCGAGCGGGTCGTCCGATGAGCGCGTGGCGATGTCGGTGTGCTCGAGCAACAGCAGTGCCTGCAGCACGCCGATGCCGCCGGCGGGCGGCGGCGGTGCGCACACCCGGTACTGCTGCCAGTCATGGCACAGCGCCTGCGATTCGATCGGCCGGTAGTGCGCCAGGTCGGCGAGCGACAGCGTTCCCGGCAGATCCCCCTGGTGCACGCGGTTGACGATGTCCTGCGCGATCTTTCCTTTATAGAGCGCGTTGGGGCCCTGATCGGCCAGGCGCTGCAGCGTCGCGGCATAGGCCGGGTTACGCAGCAGATCGCCGCTCCTGTAGCGCGTGCCGTCACCCTTGGTGAAGTAGCGCACCGCATCGGGCGCCGCGGCCTGCGGCGCGTCGCCGTTGATCATGCCGGCCATGCGCGGGCTGACCCGAAAGCCGTCGCTCGCGAGCCGTTCGGCATCGTCGAACAGGTGCTTCCACTTGAGCTTGCCGTGCCGATGCTGCAGCAGTGCCAATGCCGCGATCGCACCCGGCACGCCGGTCGAGCGGCCGCTGAGCACCGCGGTGACGAATGGCAGCGGCCGGCCATCGCTGCCCAGGAACATGTCGGGACTCGCGCCTGCCGGCGCGGTCTCGCGACCGTTATAGGCCAGCACCTGATTCTTCTTCGCATCGTAGTAGGTAATGAAGGCGCCACCGCCAAGTCCGGAGCTTTGCGGTTCCACCAGGCCGAGCACCGCCTGCATCGCAACCGCCGCATCCGCGGCCGAGCCGCCGGCCTGCAGGATCTGCATCCCGGCCTGCGCCGCCAGCGGATTGGCGGCCACGACGATCGCATGGCGCGCCGCTATGGAGCTGGCGGGTACCGGGTTGGCTGTGGCAACGCCGGTTTGCGCGGCCGGCGCAGGCGCGTTGCTGCGGCAGCCGGAAAGCGCCAGCAGCAGCGACACTGCGGCAGTGGCGGCGGACAGGACGCGGAGCGGATGGATCATCGTCTATGCGAGCGGCGGCGGTCAGGCAGCAGCAGTGGTGAAGAAGAAAAAATCATAACACCGTCGGCAGCGGATCACTTACGTGCGCGCCGCGGTCGCGCTTTCCTGGCGGCCGGCCGCGCGGATTTCTTCGGCGCCCGCTTGCGCTCGGGCTGCAGCGCGATACGCGGCGGCCGGCCGCCGTGCGGCAGCAGCTTGCGGCGTGCCAGGTCATTCGCGCGCCACAGGTACCAGGCGGCAAGGCTGCGATACGGCTTCCAGCGCTCGCCGAACTGCGCCAGCGCGCGCGGCCTGGGCATGGCGCGCAGGCGGTAGGCGAGCCGAAAGCCATTGCGCACGCCGAAGTCGTCGACCGGCAATACATCGGGTCGCAGCAGCTGGAACATCAGCATCATCTCGACGGTCCAGCGGCCGATGCCGCGCACCGCGGTCAGCCGCTCGATGATCTGCAGATCCGACAGCGTGTCGAGTTCGGTGCGCGCCGGCACCACGCCGCTCAGGGTCTTGGCTGCCAGATCCCTGAGGGCCGCGATCTTGGCGTACGAGAAGCCGCTGCCACGCAGCTGTGCATCGGTGGCGTCGAGCACCTGCTGCGGTGTCGGAAAGCCGCCGTTGCCGCAGGCGGCGATGAAGCGCGCCAGGATGCTTTCGGCCGCGGCGCCGTGCAGCTGTTGATGCGCTATGGCGCGCGCCAGCGATTCGAACGGCGGGTGATCCGGCAGCGGTTCGGCCCGATAGCGGCCGGCGGCCGCAATCAGGCCGGCCATCACCGGATCGGCCCGCAGGGCCCGATACGCGGCGCGTGTGGAGCTGCTGCTCATGCTGCGCGCCTGCCTACAGCTGGCAGGCCGGGCAGAAATAGGTGGAGCGCTGCCCCTGGCGGATGCGGCGCACGGCGGTAGCGCACACGCGGCACGGGCGGCCGTCGCGTTCATAGACATTCAGGCGCTGGCGAAAGTATCCGGGACTGCCGTCGGTGCCGACGTAATCGCGCAATGTGGTACCGCCGGCGCGAATAGCGGCATTGAGTGCCGAGCGCACCGAGCGCACCAGACGCACGCAATCGGCGCGCGACAGGCGCCGGGCGGCGCGGCGCGGACTGATACGGGCGCGAAACAGTGCTTCGCTGGCGTAGATGTTGCCGACGCCGGTGACCAGGCGACCATTCATCAGCACCTGCTTGATGGCGGCGCGACGCTTGCGCGTGATGCGATACAGGTAGTCGGCATCGAAGCTCGCTTCCAGCGGCTCGGGCGCGAGCGAGCGCAGCAGCCTGTGCTGCGCAGGATCCTCGGCGGTGTAGTGCAGGCTGCCGAAGCGCCGCGGATCGTTGAATCTGATCGAAAGCCCTGAATCGAGCAGCAGGTCGAAATGATCGTGCTTGAGTCGCGCAGTGTCTGCCGGGACGACGCCCAGGCTGCCCGACATGCCCAGGTGCACGATCAGCGTGGCGCGCTCGAGCCGCAGCAGCAGGTACTTGGCACGCCGCTCGACCGCGACGATGCGCTGGCCGGGCACCAGCGCCGGCATCTGCCGATCGATCGGCCAGCGCAGCCGGTAGTCGTGCACCTGCAGCGCGCGGATGCGCCGGCCCGCGGCTTCGCGTTCGATGCCGCGGCGCGTGGACTCGACTTCGGGTAATTCAGGCATATCCCGTCGGCAGGCTGGTTACAGGTCGCTGACCCAGACGCCGACGCTGAGATCGGAACCGGGTGGCCCAACAAAGGCACCGGTCACCGGCGAGACCATATCGGGCAGGCGCGCCACCGCCACGGCGATATGCCGGCTGCCGGCGATCTCGCCGCTGGTCGGATCGAAACCCTTCCAGCCCGCGCCGGGCAGATAGACTTCCGCCCAGGCGTGGGTCGCACCGCTGCTGCCGTCCACCGAGGGCGCATTCAGGTAACCGCTGACAAAGCGCGCGGCGAGCCCCAGAGAGCGCGCCGCTTGCATGAAAAGATAGGCGAAGTCGCGACAGGAGCCGACGCCGCGCGTCAGCGTCTCGAGCGCCGACTGCACGCCGGGCTGCTCGCGTATCTGGTAGGTGAATGACTGGCTGATAGCAACGCACAAGCGCGCCAGCAATCCATAGCTCTGCACCGGCTCGCCCGGCTGCCAGTAGCGATGCACCCACTGCGCAAGCCCGGGCTGCTCGGCCTGCGGCGGACTGTGCAGGTAGGGCGCCAGGATTTCCGCTGAATCGGCGTCGTAACTGAATGGATAATTCACGGCGAAATCAGCCACCAGGAAATCGAGCGGCGTCTCGTCAAACTGCTGCACGATGCATTCACTGATGATCGCAAGATGCGAAGTCGGCGCGACAAAGCTCGCCATCGCCACCGAATTGTCGTAGGCATCGCGGACCCAGCGCAGTTGCGCCGTCGGCGTCAGCTCCAGTTGTAACGACTCGATGTGCAGTCCCGGGCCTTCGCGTGGCCGCAGCAGCAGCCGATGCGGCTGCAATTGCACCAGGCCGCTGAAATTATAATAGGTGCGATGAAGGATCTTCAGGCGCCGCATGCGTGTATCAGCTCATTCGACCAGATCCCTACGGATCTGCGCTTGCGCCACCCCTGACGTGCGCCGTCAAGCGCACAGCCCCGATCAAGGCCGGCTCTCAGCGACCGTGTCCGCCGCCCCCGTGTCCACCGCCACCACCGCCGCGCGCACCGTGCGGAATCGATGGCGCACCGCGGCCGCCCACTGCGCGTTCACCGCCACGCGGTGGCCCGACGCGATAGCCGCCCCCCCAGCCGCCGTACTCATAGCCGCCGGGCTCATAGAAGCCCCCGACATAGCCGACGCCGACGTCACCGTCATAGCCCCCGACAACGCAGGCGGCAAGCGCTACCAGCGCCAACAATGCCAAGCTGCCGAGCTTGCAGCTTCCACTCACGCGCTTCATTTCGGCTCCTGCTTGGTGTCGGTATCGGACCATTCCATCACGCCGAAGATCGCTCCGCTCGGATCGGCCAGAACGGCCAGTTGGCCGCCGTGGCGATCGAGCCGCGGTGCCACCAGCACGCGGCCGCCCAGCCCGATGGCTTTCTTCGCGGTATCCACCGCATCCGTGACGCGCACGAAATTGAGCCAGTGCGGATGACGGCGCATCGAATCGGCGGGCAGCGCATTGAGGCCGGCGCGCGCGAAGCCATCGGTCGACAGCACGTAGTGCTGTGGGTCGCCCTCGCTCGCCAGGTCATAGACGTCGTAGCCGAACAGAGTCTTATAGAAAGCGGTCTCCCGCTGCGGATCCTTGACCAGCAGGGAACTCCAGATCCACTCCCCCGGCGCGGCCAGGTAGTCTGAAGGATCGCCGCCCTTGGCTGCCAGGACCGCAAATACGGCGCCGTCCGGATCGGCCAGCACTGCCTGGCGGCCGCGTTGCGGATAGTCGTGCGCTTTGACCAGCACCTTGCCGCCGTGTTGCTGCGCTGCTGCCTGCGCGGCGTTGACGTCGGTCACGGCCAGAAAGGTCAACCAGGCTGGCTGCGCCGCCGGCCCCGACGGCAGCGGCTTCTTAAACAGCCCGGCCAGTGGTTCGCCATCGAGCAACACCAGCGTGTAGTTCGGATCCCCCGGCACATCACGGAAGGTCCAGCCGAACAGTGCGCCGTAGAAGTGCTTCGCCGTGTCCAGATCCGGGGTTACCAGATCGGCCCAGATGACCTTGCCGACGTGGCGCTCGCCGCTGGCGGGATCCGTGAGTGCCGGCAGAACCACGGCACCGGGAGCCGCGTGCACCGCTGCGGCAACGGCATACAGCAGCGTGGCGCACAGCACTTGACGCACGAGATTGCGGGCAGAACGCTTCGAGCGGTTCATGGTTGTCACTCCACGGTTACTGTGCGAGTGGGCGAGCCGCCCATCGTTCGGCATGATACTGCGCTGGAGCATTTCAGCCGGTCTGTGCGCCAGCGTACTATGACAAGCGGCGCTGATCCATCCAGCCCGGCGAGCGAAGGCTATCGCGCCCCTGGCGGGTGCCTGGCCAGCAACTGGCCGAGCTCGGTCAGGTCCACCGGCTTCACCAGGTGCGCCTCGAAACCCGCCGTGATCGCCCGGTCGCGGTCTCCCGGCTGCCCATAGCCGGTCAGTGCGATCAGCCGCATCGCGGCGCCTCCGGGTAATGTGCGCAATCGGCGTGCGACCTCGTAGCCGTTGGTGTCGGGCAGGCCGATGTCGAGCAGCACCACGTCCGGGGCGAACCCGGCTACGCGTTGCAGCGCCGCGGCGGCCGAATACACGCACTCCGTCTGATGACCCTCGAGGCTCAGCAGCAGTGCCAGCGAATCCGCGGCGTCGGCGTTGTCGTCCACGATCAGCACGCGGCGGGCGCTGGCGTTGGATTGCGGCGACTGCGCGTCCGCGGCGGCCGGCGCCGGCGCACGCGGCAGGCGCAGCTCGAAGGCAGAGCCACAGCCCAGGCCCTCGCTGCGCGCAATGACCTGGCCACCGTGCATCTCGATCAGCTTCTTTACCACGGCCAGGCCGATACCCAGGCCGCCCTGCGAGCGATCGAGCGTGCGGTCGCCCTGGACGAACAGCTCGAAGATCTGCGGCAGCAACTCAGCCGTGATGCCAGCGCCGTTGTCGGTGACTTCGATGAACACATCGTTGGGCGTGCCGCGGGTCTGGATGCGGATGCTCCCGCCGCGGTCGGTATATTTCGCCGCGTTGGTGAGCACGTTCACCAGCGCCTGCACCAGGCGCGTCACATCGCCGACCACATGCAGCGGCTCGAAGCTGGGCGCCAGCGACACCTGCTGGCGTTTATCCTGAAACAGCGGTCCCACCGTCTCGAACGCCTGATCGATCAACGCGGCGACGTTGAGCGTTTCCTTTTTCAGCTCGATGCGTCCCTGCGAGATGCGCGACACATCCAGCAGGTCATCCACCAGGCGGGTGAGCTGATCGGTCTGGCGGCGGATCATGTTGACCACCGGATAGGTCTCGCAGTCCGCGGCAATGGTGCGGGCCAGGATCTCGGCCGCATTTCGAATCGGCGCCAGCGGATTGCGCAGCTCGTGCGCCAGCATCGCCAGAAACTCATCCTTGCGCCGGTTGGCGTCCTGCAGCGCGATGTCGGCAAGTCTTCGACTCGTGGTGTCAAAGCCCTCGACGAAAATGCCCGACACGCTGCCGTCCGCATCGATGATCGGCTGGTAGACGAAATCCAGATAGCGCTCGTCTGCCGGCCCGTCGGGTGCGATCTGCGCGGTGTATCTTGCGCCGCTGGCCGAATAGGCCTTGCCGCTGCGATACACCTCATCGAGCAGGTCGAGGTAACCCTGCGCGCGCGCCTCGGGCAGCGCCTCTTCTATGGGCTTGCCGACGATGTCGCGGTGGCCGATGAGTCGCATGTAGCCCGGATTGGCAAGCTCGACGCGGTGCTCGGGACCGCGCAGCACCACCATGAATGAGGGCGCCTGCTCGAACAGCTGCGCAAAGCTCTCGCGTTCCGCGGTAAGCCGCCGCTCGGTCAGCACCTGCTGCGTGGTCTCGGTGCAGATGACCAGCACGCCACCGACGCCATTCGGGGCATCGAGTTCGTCGATCGGTCCGAAACTGTAGGTCCAGTACACATCCTGCAGCTGGCCGTGGCGAATGATCGGCACCAGCTGGTTCTCGTGCCAGGTGGCGGCCCCGCCGCGCATGACCTGCTCGATCTGCGGACCGATGATCGACCAGATCTCGCCCCACCAGGCACGTCCCGACGCGCCGAGCATCGCCGGGTGCTTTTCCGGGCCGATCGAGCGGCGGTAGGCGTCGTTGTAGAAGCAGGTGTGCTCCGGGCCCCAGAATATGAACACCGGGTGCTGCGTCGTCAGCAACACGCGCAGCGCAGTGCGCAGTCCCTGCGGCCAGTTCTGCGGGGCACCGAGCGGGGTCTGCGACCACGGGAAAGCGCGGATGCGCTCGCCCATCTCGCCGCCGCCGGCGAGGAATTCGAGCACGCTGCGGGACTCACCGCGACGATTGGCCGTGCTCTTCACGTGCAGTCCCCTCCGTCCGTTATTGTGCCAGCCCGGGCAGTGTACTGGATCGGGCCGATGGGCAGCAGCGGCCGGGCCCTGGATCTGCGGCGGCTGCGATGACGGCAGTGCGCCGATTGAGTGACACCCCTGCGCCAAAAAAAAAGCCCGCCGTCAGGCGGGCTTCTCTAGCGCGCGCAGCGGGCGCTATTTGATCTTGGTTTCCTTGTAGGCGACGTGCTTGCGCACTACCGGATCGAACTTGCGCACTTCCATCTTGTCCGGGTGCAGCCGCTTGTTCTTCATCGCCACATAGAAATGACCGGTTCCGGCCGACGACAGCAGTTTGACTTTCTCGCGCATGGCTTGTCCTTCTGGGATCCGCTCAGATCTGCTCGCCGCGGGCGCGCAGGTCGGCGAGCACGGCTTCCAGGCCCTTCTTCTCGATGGTGCGCATGCCGTTGGTGGACACGCGCAACGTCACCCAGCGCTTCTCGCCCTCCAGCCAGAAACGCTGCGTGTGCAGGTTCGGCAGGAAACGCCGCCGCCGCTTGTTGTTGGCGTGCGAGACGGTATTGCCCGTAACGGGGCGCTTGCCGGTGACCTGACAGACGCGAGACATGAGCTTCACCTTGGAAATCAGTCAGTTACATGAAAATCGCCCCGGTGCGGAATGGGCGAAAGGGGCGCTTTATAGCAGCCCGCGGGGCCCGCGCGCAAGGTGAGCGTGTCAGCTATCGGCGTTGCTGGCTGCGGCCATGCCCGCCGCCGGCGGCGCCGGCTGCACCACCTGGCGCCGCTGGAACAGCACCAGCGCGACTCCGAGCAGCACCAGTATCGCGGATATGATCGCAACCGGGGTGATCTTCTCGTGCAGCACCAGCGCACCGAGCGCCAGCGCGATCACCGGGTTCACCAGTGCGTAGGTGGTCACTTTCTGCGCCGGGACGTGCGCCACCAGGAATGAGTAACAGTTGACCGCGACCAGGCTGCCGAATACCACCAGGTACGCCACCGCCAGCAGCGACTGCAGTGAGACTTGCGCGGGCACGAAGCCGATCCATTCGCGCCCAAGGCATCCCATCAGCAGCTGAAACACGGCGCCGGCCAGCATCTGCAGGCAGACGAAATTCATCACCCGCGCCGGGCTGACATAGCGCCGCTGCAGCAGCGTGCCGAGGCTCCAGCCGAGTTCCGCGATCAGCACCGCAAGCACGTGCGCCGGCCGGATGGCGCCCGAGAACGATCGGGTGTAGGCGGTCAGAAGCACCAGCCCGGCCAGTCCGATCGCAACGCCGAGCGCCGACTGGCCGCTTGGCGCGCGCCGGGAGAAAAACATCCAGTCCAGCAGCAGCGTCGACACCGGCAGCATGCCGACGAACAACGCGGCGATGCCCGAGGGCAGCCCCTGCTGCGCCCAGATCACGAAACCGTTGCCGATGCCGGTCATCAGCACGCCGACCAGGATGCTGCCGCCGATATCCAGTCCCGAGAACGGCCGCGGCTCGCGCGCCCGCAGCCAGGCGTACATCAGCCCGCCGGCAACCAGAAAGCGCAGCGCGCCGCTGAAGAACGGCGGGATGGTGCGGATCGCAAATGCAATGCCGACAAAGGTCGTGCCCCAGATGATGTAGATGCCGGCGAAGGCCAGCAGGATCTGCGCCACGGGCGGCCGCGGATGCAAAGCGTCGGATGTCACGGCGTCATTATCGACCAAACCGCGACATTCCAGACAAGCCCAGGGCGACAAGACCTGGTATGAGCAGCGCTTCGACCTGATGATGGTGTCGGTGCTGCTCAGGTTGAAAGCATCGGGCATGCTGGACGAATATCCGAACCTCTGCTATTTGGCACGCCACGCCTCAAATAAGTCCACGCTCGGCAAACGACAGGCAGCCGTTGTCGGCGACGATCATGTGATCGAGCACGCGGATGTCGACCAGCTGCAGCGCCTCGCGCAGCCGCCGCGTGACCAGCTCGTCGGCCTGACTCGGCTCGGCCACTCCGGATGGATGTTAGGTTTCATTTCTCGATGTCACCACCATTTATTCGACTGGGATAAGGCCGTACATTTCCGCACACTTCGAGTAGCCCCAGCCTCTGTTAGAGGCGAGTAGCCGGGAGGGGTCCGG
>Ga0181537_10002126_pt1 | contig 17657 bp, 15 predicted proteins | sample PEATcosm2014_Bin_39_FD_119765 | JGI IMG/M metagenome (GOLD analysis project Ga0181537, IMG submission 119765) | Peatland microbial communities from MTU Mesocosm Facility, Houghton, MI, USA - PEATcosm2014_Bin23_10_metaG | ecosystem: Environmental > Terrestrial > Soil > Wetlands > Peat | place... | reverse complement strand
TCTGATCTCGATAGTCACTCCCCACTCCGAGGCAGCACCAGACCGCTCACGAACCGATTGTTGGAACAGAGGGGTGGGAGTCCGGGGGTCGGGAGCCATTTCCCGGAGCGTGGAAAACAGGATGTTTTCCCCGCAGCCTCCACGGACGGATTCACGGCGGTCCGGGAAATGGCTCCCGACCCCCCGACCCCCACCCCGGTGCGCGAACCCGCTGGTCCGCGACGAGGTCCTAGTGCTGCCCCGCCGGATTGACCAGCGGCGCCGCCGGTTTTTCCGTGGTCGGACCACGCGGCGTCGGGGTCGGCGTATCGTCCCAATCGCGCGGCGGCCGCGGCACCCGGCCTTCCATGATGTCCTTGATCTGTTCCTCGTCGATCGTCTCGTACTTGATCAACGCCTCGGACATCGCCTGCAGCTTGTCCATGTTGGTTTGCAGGATCTTGTAGGCGCGCTGATAGTTGCTGTCGATCACGCGGCGCACTTCTTCATCGATCACGTGGGCGGTCACATCCGACACTTGCTTGTGCTGCGTGACGCTGCGGCCGAGGAACACCTCGCCCGACTCCTCGCTGTAAGTTTGCGGACCCAAGCGGTCCGACAGACCCCAGCGGGTCACCATGTTGCGGGCGAGTTCCGTGGCGCGCTCGATGTCGTTGGAGGCCCCCGTGGTGACCGCATCCGCGCCGAACACCAATTCTTCGGCCACCCGGCCGCCAAAGAGGGTCGCGATGCGGCTCTCGAGTTGGCGCTTGCTGGTGCTGTAACGGTCGTTTTCCGGCAGGAACATCGTGACGCCCAAGGCGCGGCCGCGGGGAATGATGGTCACTTTGTACACCGGATCATGCTCGGGCACGCTCAAGCCCACGATCGCGTGGCCCGATTCGTGATAGGCGGTGTTCCGCTTTTCTTCCTCGGTCATGACCATCGAGCGCCGCTCCGCGCCCATCATGATCTTGTCCTTGGCGCGTTCGAACTCTTCCATGGTGACCGAGCGCTTGTTGCCGCGGGCCGCGAACAACGCCGCCTCATTCACGAGGTTCGCCAGATCCGCCCCGGAGAAGCCGGGCGTGCCGCGCGCAATGACCGACGGCTTGACGTTGTCGCCGAGCGGCACCTTGCGCATGTGCACTTTGAGGATCTGCTCGCGGCCGCGCACATCCGGCAACGGCACCACCACCTGGCGATCGAAGCGGCCCGGGCGCAGCAACGCCGGATCGAGCACATCGGGCCGGTTGGTCGCGGCAATCACGATGATGCCCTCGTTACCCTCGAAACCGTCCATCTCGACCAGCAACTGATTCAGCGTCTGTTCGCGTTCGTCATGCCCGCCGCCCAAGCCCGCGCCGCGATGCCGGCCGACCGCATCGATTTCGTCGATGAAGATGATGCAGGGGGCGTGCTTTTTGGCCTGTTCGAACATGTCGCGCACGCGCGAGGCGCCCACGCCGACGAACATCTCGACGAAATCGGAGCCGGAAATCGTGAAGAACGGCACCTTGGCTTCCCCGGCAATGGCGCGGGCGAGCAAGGTCTTGCCGGTTCCCGGCGAACCGACCATGAGGACACCTTTCGGGATCTTGCCGCCAAGTTTCTGGAACTTGCCGGGATCTTTCAGGAAGTCGACGATCTCGACGACTTCTTGCTTGGCCTCTTCCACGCCTGCAACGTCCGCGAACGTGATGTTCACCTGGTCCTCGCCCAAGAGCCGCGCGCGACTCTTGCCAAAGGACATGGCCCCTCGCCCGCCGGACGCCCCTTGCATCTGGCGCATGAAGTACGCCCAGAAGCCGATCAAGATCAGAATGGGAAAGGCGGAAATCAGCAGTTGCAGGAACACCGACTGTTGTTTCGGCGGCTCGCCGCGGAATTTGACGCCCTGTGACTGCAGCAGCCCGATCAAGGCGCCGTTGCCGGTCTCGGGGTTATATGTCACGAACTGCTCGCCGGAGGAGCGGCGCTTGCCCTCGATGATCTCACCTTTCAGGGTCACCGAATCGACGTTGTTGCTCTTTACTTCGGAGAGAAACTGCGAATAATCGATGGTGGCCGGCTGGCCGGTGCGAGTGCCGAATTGGCTGAATATCGCGAGCAGGATGACCGCCAACGCGACCCAGAGCAGAATTTGTTTCGTCAGATCGTTCAAGTTTCACCTGGCCCCATAAAGACACCCCGAACTTACACCATCCCAAACTGCCGCGCCAACAGATAGATCTCAGGACTACGGGTCCGTGACGCCTTCGGCTTTTTCGTCACCACCCGGCCGAAGCGGCCGCGGGCGTCCTTGATGATCTGGTCGAATCCGGCACCGTGAAACAATTTCAGCAACAAATCGCCTCCCGGCACCAACACCTGACCGGCAAAATCGAGCGCTAGTTCAGCCAAATACATCGATCGGGGCTGATCCACGGAGTCGATTCCAGCCATGTTGGGGGCCATATCGGACAAAACAAGGTCCACTTTGTCGGCCCCGACGCACTGCAGAACCCGCTCCAATACCGCGCTCTCACGAAAGTCGCCCTGCACGAAGTCGACGCCCGGGATGGCGTCCATCGCCAGTATATCCGTCGCGACGATGCGGCTCGAGCCGCCGATGATGCTGGCGGCGTACTGGCTCCAGCCGCCGGGCGCGGCGCCTAAATCCACGCAGCGGATTCCGGGCCGCAGCAGGCGCTCGGTCTCCTGGATCTGCGCGAGTTTGAACACCGCGCGCGAGCGCCAGCCTTCCTTGTGCGCGCGCTTGACGAACTCATCGTTGGCATGTTCGGCGAGCCAACGGGAACTGCTTTTTGACCGCTTGGGCATGTTTCGGTTACGACTATAATCGCGCGATGCCACTTTCCGAGAAGCAAAAGAAACATCTGCGCCGTCTGGCGCATCCCTTGCGACCCGTCGTCATGCTCGGGAATGCGGGGCTCACCGACGGCGTGGTCAGCGAATTGGATCGCGCCTTGACCGACCACGAATTGGTCAAGGTGGCCGCCCGCGTGGGCGAACGCGATTCTCGCAACGCCGTGCTGGCCGCGCTGGTGAGCCGCACGGGCGCCGAGCTCGTGCAACGGGTGGGAAATGTGGGCGTGTTCTACCGCCGCCGCAAGGAGTTGCCGAAGATCCTCATCCCCGATTGAACTCGGCCTTGAAGATCGGCACGGCCAGCGCGAGGCAGGCCGCCACGTAGATCAGCGCCGACACGCCGTGCCAGGCGCCGAAGCCGAGGCCCAGCGCAGAACCGGCCGAATGCGCCTGATCCATCACCGGTTTCAACCCCCATTCGTTCACCGCGAGAAGCCCGGCGGCCACGTATCCCCACCGGAATTTGCCCCGATCGGGCAGCGGCAACGCCAGGGCCGCCACGCCCAAGCCCACCCAGGTCTCGATGCTGAACAACCGCGCCGCGAGCAGTCCCGCGAGGTGCCGGTCGGGTTGGGCGGAGAACAACGTCGGCGCGACCCAGACCGCGAGCGACCACGCACTGCCGGCCCACAGCGTCAGCAGCAGCCGAAACACCCCGCGCCAGGCGTTCACACGTAGCGGACGGACACGATCTCGTAGCTTCGCGACCCACCGGGAGTGACCACATCGACGATGTCCCCCTCCGACTTGCCGATGAGGGCGCGGGCGATGGGCGAGGACACCGAGAGCAGTCCCTCCTTGATGTTCGCCTCATCGTCCCCCACCAGCTGATACACGACCGTGTTGCCGCCGTCCTGAGGCTCCAGTTCAATGGTCGAGCCGAATACCACCCGGCCGGTGGCGGTCAAGCGGGTGACGTCGATCACCTCGCAATTCGACAATCGGTTCTCGATGTCGTTGATGCGCCCTTCGATGAAACTCTGCTGCTCGCGTGCGGCATGATATTCGGCGTTCTCGCTCAGGTCTCCGTGGGCGCGCGCTTCCGCGATCGCCTTGATCACGTTCGGGCGAGCTTCGCTCTTCAAATGCTTCAACTCGACCTTCAGCCTCTCGGCACCGCGCAGGGTCATGGGAGTTCGCTTCACGCCGGCAATTCCTTGTGCAGATCCTGCAGCCGATTCACTTCGATGTCGCCCAGATGATCGAGCGCGTCGCAGGTCGCCCGCGCCGCGGCCACCGTCGTGTAATAAGTTACCTTCCTGGCAACCGCCTCGCGCCGAATCGAGCGGGATTCGCGCACCGCCTGCTTGCCCTCGGTGGTATTGACGATCAATGCCACCTCGTCGTTTTTTATCATATCGACGACGTGGGGGCGACCCTCGCGCACTTTATTGACCCGCCTGCAGGTCACCCCGGCCTCCTCCAGCACGAGCGCCGTACCGCCGGTCGCCGCAATCTCGAAGCCGCGGGCGATCAGCATCTGCGCGAGCACGGCCGCCCCGGGCTTGTCGCGGTCGCGCACGCTGATGAAGCACAGGCCGTGGGTCGGCAGGACCACGCCCGAGGCCGCCTGGGCCTTGGCGTAGGCCTCGCCGAAGGTGTGCCCGGTGCCCATGACCTCGCCGGTGGACTTCATCTCCGGCCCGAGGATCGGATCCGCCTCGGGAAACTTGACGAACGGGAAGACCGCCTCCTTGACGGAGAAGTACGGCGGTATTCGCTCCTCGGTCCGCTTCTGCATCGCGAGAGTCTTGCCCGTCATGACGCGAGCCGCCACTTTGGCGAGCGGAATCCCCGTCGCCTTCGACACGAAGGGCACCGTGCGCGAGGCGCGCGGGTTGACCTCCAGAATGTAGATCACGCCGCTCTGAATCGCGAATTGAATGTTCATCAGCCCGATCACATTGAGCGCCTTGGCGAGCTTGCGCGTCTGGGCCCGCAGCTCGTCCTGAATCTCGGGGGACAGTCCGTTCGGCGGCAGCGAACACCCGGAGTCGCCCGAATGCACCCCGGCTTGCTCGATGTGCTCCATGATCCCGCCGATCAGCACGTCCTCGCCATCGCTCACCGCGTCCACGTCCACTTCGATCGCGAGATCCAGGAACCGGTCGAGCAGCACGGGACTCTCGTTCGACACCTTCATGGCGTCGATCATGTACTGGCGAAGGTCATCCTCGTTGAACACCACTTCCATCGCCCGCCCGCCGAGGACATAGCTCGGGCGCACGACCAGCGGATAGCCGACGTCGCGCGCCAGCAGCACCGCGGACTCCTCGGTCCGCGCCGACGCGTTCGCCGGCTGCTTGAGCTTCAAGCTCGCCACCAACTTCTGAAAGCGCTCGCGATCCTCGGCGACATCGATGCTGTCCGGAGTGGTCCCGATGATGGGTGCCCCGGCGAGCGCGAGCGACCGCGACAGTTTCAACGGCGTCTGCCCGCCGAACTGCACGATCACCCCTTCGGGCTTCTCCCGCTCGATGATCTCCATCACGTCTTCGAAGGTCAGCGGTTCGAAATACAGGCGATCGGAGGTGTCATAATCCGTCGAGACGGTCTCCGGATTGCAGTTCACCATCAGCGTCTCGAAGCCATCCTCGCGCAGCGCCATGGCGGCGTGCACGCAGCAATAATCGAACTCGATGCCCTGCCCGATGCGATTCGGGCCGCCGCCCAGGATCATGATCTTGCGCCGGCCGGTCGGATGGGCCTCGCACTCCTCTTCGTAGGTCGAATACAGGTACGCGGTGGAGGTCGCGAACTCGGCGGCGCAGGTGTCGACGCGCTTGTAGACCGGGTGAAGTCCGAGCTTGCGGCGCCGGCTGCGAATCGTCGCCTCATCGCGCTGCACCAACCTGGCGATCCGCGCATCGGAGAACCCTTTGCGCTTCAGGGCGCGCAGGCGCGGCAGTTCGAGGCTCTCGAAACCTTGGGCGGCCAACAGGGTCTCCTCGCGCACCAGGTCCTCGATTTGCGCGAGGAACCACGGATCGATCTTGGTGGCGTCGAATACCTGCTGCCGGGTCCAGCCCGCGCGAAAGGCATCGGCCACATACAGAATCCGATTCGGCCCCGGCCAGCGCAGCTCGTAGGAGAGCTGCTCGGCGGCTTCATCGGTGAGCGGCAGGCTCAACTGTTCGTTGAAGCCGTCGTAGCCGGTCTCCAGACTGCGCAGCGCCTTCTGCATGGATTCTTGAAACGTCCGGCCGATGGCCATCGCCTCGCCCACCGACTTCATCTGCGTGGTCAGGCGGGTGTTGGCGCCCGGAAATTTCTCGAACGTGAACCGCGGAATCTTGGTCACCACGTAGTCGATGGTCGGTTCGAACGACGCGGGGGTTGCCCCCGTGGTGATTTCGTTCTTGAGCTCATCGAGCGTGTAGCCGACCGCGAGCTTCGCCGCGATCTTGGCGATCGGAAACCCGGTGGCCTTCGAAGCGAGCGCCGAGGAGCGCGACACGCGCGGATTCATCTCGATCACCAGCACGCGCCCATCGTCGGGATTGACGGCGAACTGCACGTTCGATCCGCCGGTGTCGACCCCGATCTTGCGCAGCACCGCGATCGAGGCATCGCGCAGGCGCTGATACTCGCGGTCGGTGAGCGTTTGCGCCGGCGCCACGGTGATCGAATCCCCGGTGTGCACCCCCATCGGATCGATGTTCTCGATCGAGCACACGATGATGCAGTTATCGACGCGGTCCCGAACCACCTCCATCTCGTACTCTTTCCAGCCGAGCACGGATTCCTCGAGCAGCACTTCGTTGGTGGGCGAGGCATCGAGACCGCGCGCCACGATGGTTTCGAACTCCTCCCGGTTGTAGGCGATGCCCCCGCCGCTTCCGCCCAACGTAAACGAAGGTCGGATCACGGTCGGGAAGCCGATTTCCGACTGCACGGCGAGAGCCTCTTCCATGCTGTGCGCGATGCGCGCCCGCGCCGTTTCCAGGCCGATGTCGGACATGGCGCGGCGAAACAATTCCCGATCCTCCGCCATGTCGATGGCGCGCTGCGAAGCGCCGATCATCTCCACGTTGAAGCGCTCGAGCACGCCTTCGCGCACCAGGTCCAAGGCGGTGTTGAGCGCCGTCTGGCCGCCCATGGTCGGCAACAGCGCGTTCGGGCGCTCCTTCTCGATGATGCGCGCGACGGTGCGCCAGTTGATCGGCTCGATGTAGATGGCATCGGCCGTTTCCGGATCGGTCATGATCGTGGCGGGATTCGAGTTCACCAGGATCACCCGGTAACCCTCTTCTTTCAATGCCTTACAAGCTTGAGCTCCGGAATAGTCGAACTCGCACGCCTGACCGATGATGATGGGTCCTGCGCCGATGATCAGGATGCTGTTGAGGTCCGTTCGCTTGCCCATCAGCCTTCGGCCGATTTTTGTTTGACGGGATTGCGCCCCCGCGAGTTGACCTGCATCCGCTTCACCATCAAATACATAAAGTGTTCGAACAGCAGGCGCAGATCGTGCGGGCCGGGACTCGCCTCGGGATGTCCTTGAAAACTGAAGGCCGGACGGTCGGTGCGCGCCACGCCCTGAAGGGAGCCGTCGAACAAGGAGCGATGCGTCGGCCGCAGCGTCTCCGGCAGCGTCGACTCATCCACCGCGAAGCCATGATTCTGGCTCGAGATCAGCACGCGCCCGGAGTCGACTTCGAGGACCGGATGATTGGCGCCGTGGTGTCCGAATTTCATCTTCACGGTCTTCGCGCCGCTCGCGAGACCCAGCAATTGATGGCCGAGGCAGATCCCGAAAATCGGCAGGTCGGTTTCCAGAAACCTCGCAATCGCCTCGATGGCATAGTCGCAGGGTTCAGGGTCCCCCGGGCCATTGCTTAAGAAGATACCATCAGGATTCAACGCAAATACCTGATCTGCCGAAGTTTGTGCGGGAACGACGGTCATCCGGCAGCCATGTTCGGCGAGGATCCGCAGGATGTTGCGCTTGATGCCGAAGTCATAGGCCACCACGTGCAGTCGGCTCTGCGGCCGCGGCGGTTTGGCGGATGACTTCCACAGCAGACCGTCATTCCATTGATAGATTCTCTTCGTGGACACCGCTTTGGCGAGATCCATGCCCTTCAAGCCGGGAAATTTCTTGGCGGCGCGCACCGCCGCGGTCTCGTCGATGTTATCGCCGGTCATGATGCAGCCCGATTGGGCGCCCTTCTCGCGCAGCAACCGGGTCAGCTTGCGGGTATCGATGTCCGCGATCGCCACCACCTTGCAGCGAAGCAGGAAACTCGACAGCGACTCGGTCGAGCGCCAATTCGAATGCAGCAGGGGCAGATCGCGAATCACCAGTCCGGCGGCATACACCGCGCCCGATTCGAGATCTTCGGGGGTGGCGCCGGTGTTGCCGACATGAGGATAGGTCAGGGTGACGATTTGTCGGCAGTAAGAGGGATCCGTGAGGATTTCCTGGTACCCCGTCATCGCCGTATTGAAAACTACTTCACCAGTCGTGTTGCCTTTTGCGCCTACCGAGACGCCACGGAACACGGTGCCATCTTCGAGAGCTAGCACTGCAGGTGTCGACACTCCGGTTCCTCGCTTTGCGCCACGGCGCTTTCCGCAGATGCGCAAAGCGGGAGGCGCTCCTTGAGAACGTCCTCCCGCTTCATGGGTTGAATCGCGATCAGTTTCCGGGCGCGAATATTAACGAGACCTAAGATGACTGTCCATGCCCAGAACGTCGCTCATGCCGTAAAGCCCGGCGGGCCGGCCGATGAGCCATTCCGCCGCCCGCAGTGCGCCGCGCGCGAACGTCATGCGATCGGTGGCCCGGTGCGTGATCTCGACGAGTTCTCCGGCGGCGGCGAACGTGACGGTGTGTTCGCCCACGATGTCGCCCGCGCGCCGCGCGGAAAAACCGATGCTGCCGAGGCTACGCGGCCCGGAATCGCCGATCCGGTCGTAGTTCGCAAGTTCATCCAAATCCTGACCCCGCGCGGCGGCGACCGCTTCGCCCAACGCGAGCGCGGTTCCCGACGGGGCGTCGCGCTTCATGCGGTGGTGTGCCTCGGAGATCTCCACATCGTAGGCGGCACCGAGCGCGGCCGTGGCCAGGGAGACCAGCTGGGACACCACGCCCACACCGACGCTGGTATTCGGGGCGATGAGCACGGGTATGCTCTTCGCCGCCATGTTCAGCATGCCGCGGCAGGCCGCATCGAAGCCGGTGGTGCCGACGAGGATGGGCACGCCCGCCGCCACGCAGGCTTCCACATGGGCCAAAGTGTTCGGTGCGGTACTGAAGTCGACCGCCGTCGAGGCCCCCTTAAGCCCCGTCGCCGGATCCGCGGTGATCGGCACGCCGAGCGGTTCGCCCTCGGCCGCGGCGTCCTGGCCCAGCCGGCTGCTCGTGGCGGAGGCCACCGCACCGGAGAGCTTCAGGTTCTGCGACTCCCGCAGTGCCCGCACCAGCGACTGTCCCATGCGCCCCGTGATCCCGAAAACCGCCAGGGAGTGCACGGCTAATCGACCGCACCGGTAAAGAACTTCTTCACGCCCGCAAAGAAGGATTGCTCGCGCGGCTGGTGGCTGCCCTGCTGCAGGGTGGCCTCGAAACTCCTCAACAACTCCTTTTGCTCGGTGCTCAGGCTCACCGGCGTTTCGACCACGACCCGGCAGAACAAATCGCCCGCCGCTCCGCCGCGCACCGGCCGAACGCCCTTTTCGCGCACCCGGAACACCCGACCGGATTGAGTCTCGCTCGGGATCTTGAGGACCACCTCGCCATTCAGGGTCGGCACCTCCACCGAGCCGCCGAGGGCGGCGGTCGTGAAGCTGATGGGCACCTCGCAGGACAAATGGCTGCCTTCCCGTTCGAAGATCGCGTGCTCCCGGACGTGGACCTCCACGTAGAGGTCCCCGGGGGGTCCGCCGTTGCGGCCCGCCTCACCCTCGCCGTTCAGACGAATCCGATCGCCGGTGTCGACGCCGGCGGGAACGGTCACGGACAACGTCTTCTCTTGCCGGACGCGGCCCTGTCCGTAGCAGGTATCGCAGGGGTTGCCGATGATCTTGCCGCGGCCCTTGCAGCGCGTGCAGGTCTGTTGAATCGTGAATATCGACTGCTGTACCCGTACCTGGCCCTGACCGCCGCAGGCATCGCAGGTCTTGGGGGTGGAGCCCTTGGCGGCGCCCGAGCCCTTGCAGGTCGCGCATTCGGCCAGCGAGGGAATCTGGATCTGCGTCTCGGTGCCGAACACCGCCTGCTCGAGATCCAATTCCAGTTCGTAACGCAAATCGGCGCCGCGAAAGACTTGCGACCGGCCCCTCTGCCCGCCCGAGAAAATATCGCCGAACATCTCGCCGAAGATGTCGCCGAATGCCTCCCCGGCGCTGAAGCCCCCGCCGCCGCCGCGGCCGCCGCCCTCGAGACCCGCGTGGCCGAATTGGTCGTAGACGGCGCGCTTCTTGGCGTCGCACAGAACCTCGTACGCCTCCTTGGCCTCTTTGAACTTGTGTTCCGCTTCCGGGTCGTCCGGATTTCGGTCCGGATGATATTTCATGGCCAAACGGCGATAGGCCTTTTTGATGTCGGCTTCCGTCGCGCTGCGCGGCAAGTCGAGGAGCTTGTAGTAATCCTGCTTCGCCATTGCTCACCTGATGGGGGGGCATCCCATAAAATCGGACCGCCGGTACCTTGAGCAGCCTCCTGCTAGATACCGGCGGTCCAGCCTCATCTCGAGTATGCCAAACGACCGACCCGCTGCTTAGGCCTTCTTACGATCGCTTTCCTTGACTTCTTCGAACTCGGCATCGAGTACGTCGTCCTTCGGAGCGTTCGCGCCGCCCCCGCTCCCACCGGCGTCGCCGCCGGCACCGGCACTCGCACTCGCACTCGCGGCCGATTGCTCGTACATTTTCTGCAGCAGCGCGGCGGAGGCGGTTTCGAGAGCCTGGGTCTTGCGCTCGATGTCCTCGCGATCATCGCCGGCAATCGCCGCCTTGACCGCGGCAACCGACTCGGTGGCCGACTTCTTTTCGTCCTCGGACGCCTTGTCGCCAAGATCCTTGAGAGCCTTCTCGACCGTGTGAATCGCGGCGTCCGCCTTGTTGCGTGCGCCCACGAGTTCACGGAATTTCTTGTCCTCCTCGGCATTCGCCTCGGCGTCGCCGACCATGCGCTTGATCTCGGCCTCCGACAAGCCGCTCGAAGCCTTGATGACGATGCGCTGCTCCTTGCCGGTCTTCACGTCCTTCGCCGACACATTGAGAATGCCGTTGGCGTCGATATCGAACGCGACCTCGATTTGCGGCATCCCGCGCGGTGCCGGCGGAATGTCGGTCAGATCGAATCGACCCAGCGATTTATTGTCGGTCGCCCGGTCGCGCTCGCCCTGCAGCACGTGGATCGTCACTCCGGTCTGATTGTCGTCCGCGGTGGAGAAGGTCTGCGCCGCCTTGGTCGGAATCGTCGTGTTCTTCTCGATCACCTTGGTCATGATGCCGCCCAGGGTTTCGATTCCCAAAGACAGGGGCGTCACGTCGAGCAGCAGCACGTCCTTCACGTCGCCGGACAGCACGCCGCCTTGAATCGCGGCGCCGACCGCCACCGCCTCATCGGGGTTCACGTCCTTGCGCGGCTCCTTGCCGAACAGATCCTTCACCGCCTTCTGCACCATCGGCATGCGCGTCTGGCCGCCGACCAGAATGACCTCGCCGACATCCTTCATGGACAGGCCGGCATCCTTCAATGCTATACGGCACGGCTCGATGGTCTTTTGGATCAGATCTTCCACCAACGACTCGAGCTTGGCCCGGGTCAGTTTCATGTTCAGATGCTTCGGTCCCGCCGCATCCGCCGTGATGTAGGGCAGATTGACCTCGGTCTGCTGGCTCGAGGACAGCTCGATCTTGGCTTTCTCGGCGGCCTCCTTCAGCCGCTGCATCGCCAAAGGATCCTTGCGCACATCGATGCCGCTTTCCTTCTTGAACTCGTCCGCGAGATAGTTGATGACCCGCAGGTCGAAATCCTCGCCGCCGAGGAAGGTATCGCCGTTGGTCGACAGCACCTCGAATTGGCGCTCGCCGTCCACCTCGGCAATTTCGATCACCGACACGTCGAAGGTGCCGCCGCCCAGGTCATAGACCGCGATCTTGCGATCGCCGCCGTCCTTGTCGAGGCCGTAGGCGAGCGCCGCCGCGGTCGGCTCATTGATGATGCGCTTGACGTTGAGGCCCGCGATGCGCCCCGCATCCTTGGTCGCCTGACGCTGCGAATCGTTGAAATACGCCGGCACCGTGATCACGGCTTCCGTCACGGGTTCGCCCAGGTAATCCTCGGCGGTCTTCTTCATTTTCATGAGAACGCGCGCGGAAACCTCGGGCGGGGCCATCTTCTTGCCCTGTACGTCCACCCAGGCGTCGCCGTTGTCGGCTTTGACGATCTTGTAGGAGACCATGCCCATGTCTTTCTTGACCACGTCATCGGTGAACTTGCGCCCGATGAGCCGCTTGACGGCGGCGACGGTATTTTGCGGGTTGGTCACCGCCTGCCGTTTGGCCGATTGGCCCACCAGTACCTCGCCGTCCTTGGTAAAGGCGACGATCGACGGCGTGGTCCGATCGCCTTCGCTGTTCTCGATGACCTTGGGCTTGCCGCCCTCCATGATCGCGACGCAGGAGTTGGTCGTGCCGAGATCGATGCCAATCATTTTACCCATGTTGAAAATCCTCTAAAAATTCAAACTCTGTGACCGCTACGTGGGGGATTCCCCGGCATTTTTCAATTGCCGCCTGCAGGCTCCTAGCCCGGCGCCTTGCTGACGACGACCCGGGCGGGACGCAGTAGTCGCCCATTCAGGGAATAGCCTTTTTGTATCACCGAGAGCACCGTATTCGCGGGGTGCTCCGAGCTCTCTTGCGCCACCATGGCCTCGTGCCACTCCGGATCGAAGGGCTGGCCGGCGGGATCGATGACCTTCATGCCGGCCTTCTCGAAGGCGCGCTGCAGCTGCCGCAACGTGGCCTCGGCGCCCTCCAGCAGCGCAGGCCCGGGAGTTGCCGTCCCCGCTTTGATTCCCGCCTCGAGCGCATCGCCGACGCTCACCAATTCCTGCGCAAAGCGCTCCACCGCGAACTTGCGCGCGTTCTCGATCTCGCGGTCGGTGCGTTTGCGAAAATTCTCGAACTCGGCGACCGCCCGCACATAGCTGTTCCGGTTCTCCTCGGCTTTGGCCTCGGCCGCAGCCAACGCCGCCGCGAGGTCGGGGCCGGCCGGCGCCCCGGAGTTACCGGCCGGATCTTGGGTCCCAGGGGACGGATTGAAATCGTTCACGGTGCGAAACCCTCGAAGGAACGGCGGCATGAGTGCCGCTCGAAGCCGCATAATTGGGGGCTATTTGCGAGCGTTCAAGGCCGAACCGAGCAGTTTGGCCGTCAGATCGACGATCGGGATGACGCGCTCGTAGGCCATCCGCGTCGGCCCGATGATCCCCAACACCCCAACCACCCGGTTGTCGAGCGTGTAAGGCGCGGTCACGACACTGATATCGTCCAGAATGCGGTAGCCCGATTCCTGGCCGATGAAGATCTGGATGCCGTCGGCGCGCAGGCAGCTGTCCAACAGCCGCAAGATGTCGTGCTTTTCGTTGAAGGCCTCGAACAGGCGCCGCAGGCGGTCGACGTTCGAGAGCTCGGCAAATCCCATCAGGTTGGTTTCGCCCGCGATGACGTATTCCACGTGCCCCGGAGGCTCGGTGTCGAACACCTTCTGCGCCACCTGGATCGCGTCCTGCATCAGCTGGTCCATGTGCTGCCGGGTCTCTTGCAGTTGTCCGACCAGCTGGGCGCGGACCTCAGGCAGTGAGCGTCCCGCGAATGCCTCATTCAGATAATTGGCGGCGCGCCGCAGCTCCTCGGCGGAATAATAGCGGTCCAGTTGCACCACCCGGTTCTGCACCTCGCGGTTGTCCATCACCATGATGGCGAGCGCGCGGTTCTCGGACAGTGCGATGAACTCGATTTGCGACAAAGCGACGTAATTCGGATTCGGCAGCGTCACGAGCCCCGCCATATGGGTCACGCTCGAGAGCGTCTTCGAGACGGTCTGAACGAGCGAGCGCCCGTTGGCCGCATCGCTGCCCAGGCGGCGCTCGATCTCCTCGATCTCCTCGTGGTGCAGCGGCTTCAACTTGAGCAAGGTGTCGACGAAGAACCGATAGCCCTTATCGGTCGGGATGCGGCCGGCGGACGTGTGCGGCGAGGCGACGAAGCCCAGCTCCTCCAGGTCCGCCATGACGTTGCGAATGGTGGCCGACGAAAGACTCAAGCCCGAATCCCGCGACAGGGTTCGAGAACCGACGGGTTGCCCGTCGCGTATATAGTTTTCGATCAGGGCCTTGAGCAGCAGCTGCGCGCGCTCATTGAGCCCATCCTCGGTACCTTCTGTCATGCGGTCCATATAACATGTTTGAAGCTACCTAGCGCATCGGCCCCAAGTCAAGTGGGGCACGCAGGGCGTTGTGTCAAGCGGGACGCTCGGTCTCAAGCGCGAGTTTCAACGCGTGACCGCCTCGACGCGGTCATGCTACAAGGAATCGCTTATGTCGCATACTTTCGAAACCATCGCGCTCGTCGGCAGACCTACGGACGTGCGTGTGGCCGAATGCATGCTGAGCCTGGCCGGGCATTTCTTCTCCAAGGGCCTTCGCACCCTGGTCAATCCGGGCGTGAACCTCGAGTTCGCCGCGGGCAGCGTCGTGGCCTGCCCCGAGCAATCCTTCGCCAATCGCGCGGATCTGATCATCGCCATCGGCGGCGACGGCACCCTTCTATATGCCGCGCGGCTGGTGGCCGGTCATTCGGTGCCGCTGCTCGGGATCAATCGCGGCCGGCTCGGCTTTCTGACCGACGTGAGCCCCAAGTCCATGCTGGAGGACGTGGACACGGTGCTCGCCGGGCGCTACAGCGAGGATCGACGCTCGCTGCTCGCCGCGCGCCTGGAGAAACAGGGTGGTGAGTCGGTGAGCGTGCTGGCGCTCAACGATGTCGTGGTCAATAAATTTCAAACCGGCCGCACCATGGACTTCGAAACCCTGATCAACGGCCGCTTCGTCAATTCCCACGGCGGGGACGGCATGGTGATCGCCACGGCCACCGGCTCGACCGCCTACGCGCTGTCCTGCGGCGGACCGATCGTCGAGCCCGATCTCGACGTCTGGGTGCTGGCGCCCATCTGTCCGCACACCTTGAGCGACCGCCCCATCGTGGTACGCGCCGGCAGCAAGATCCAGCTGCGGATGTCGGATCGCTTCGAATCGCGGGCCCAAGTCACCTGCGACGGCACTGCGTTGGGCGAACTGGAACAGGGCGATAATCTCTATGTCGAGGGCGCCGGCGCGCAAATTACGCTGCTGCATCCGCCGGGCTATGACTACTACCGGCTGCTGCGCTCGAAACTGCGCTGGGGCCGCGGCGCCTACGGCACCCCGGGCGACGCCGGCGACGGTTCCTGAACGCGCATGCTGACGCACCTGCAACTGCGCGATCTGGTCATCGTCGACAGCGCTGAACTCGAATTGGGTCCCGGGCTCACGGCGCTCACGGGGGAGACCGGCGCCGGCAAATCCATCGTGGTCGACGCGCTGCTGCTCGTCTCCGGCGGCCGCGCCGGCGGCGACGTCGTGCGCCAGGGCGCGGAACGGGCCGAAGTGGCGGCGAGTTTCGCGGCGCTCCCCGCCGCCGCGACCGCGTGGCTCGCCGCTCAGGCGATCGACTGCGAGGATGAGCTCGTGGTGCGCCGCGTGATCGGCGCGGACGGCCGCTCGCGAGCCTATGTGAACGGCCAGGTCGTGCCGATACAGGCGTTGCGGGAACTGGCGGAGTTTCTCATCGAGATTCACGGCCAGCAGGAATTTCAGCGGCTGGTGAATCGCGCGACGCAGCGCGAGATGCTCGACGAACACCTGGCCGATCCTGAGCTGCTGCGCCGCGTGTCCGAGCTTTACGCGCGCTACCAGGCCTGCCGCCGCGACGTCGATGCGCTCACGTCCGCCGCGGAGAACCGCGACTCGCGCCTCGACCTCTTGCGCTATCAACTCGCCGAACTCAAGGCCGAGGTGACGAGCGTTGCCGCGATCGAAGAGCTGTTCGTCGATCAAAAGCGCATCGCCGGCCGCGGCCGCCTGGCGGCGGCGGCGCGTGGTGCGCTGACCGCCGCCTTCGACGCCGAGGGCGAGAGCGCCCATGATTTGCTGGGCAAAGCGCACGCGGCCCTGCGGCACGCCGGGGACGCCGACCCGAAGCTCATCGAGGCCGGCCGTCTGTTGTCCGAAGCGATGATCAACACGCAGGAGGCGGCCGAGGCGCTGCGGCGCTATCTGGATGTGCTCGACATCGATCCGGCGCGCCAGGAGGAGATTGAACGCCACGCCGCCGCGCTCGAAGCGTTGGCGCGAAAACACCGGCTCGGGGTGCTGGAACTGCCGGCCCAGTCGCTGCGCATCGAGCAGGAACTGGCCGTGCTCGACAACGCGCAGGTCAATCTGGCTGCGCTCGAGGCGGAACTCGCCGCGCTCACGCGCGACTATCGCGCCGCCGCGCGTGCGCTCACCGAGGCGCGCACCGCGGCCGCCGGCCGTCTCGGGAAGCAAATCACCGACCTCATGCAAACCCTTGGCATGGCGGGCGGCAAGTTTGCGGTGCAAGTCTCTTCGAGCAACGCCGAATTTGCCGCCAACGGCGCGGATGACATCGAATTTCTGGTGAGCGCGAACCCGGGACTCGCGCCGAAGAGCCTCGCACGCGTGGCGTCCGGCGGCGAACTCTCGCGCATCAGCCTCGCGATCCAGCTGGCGAGCCGCCAACGCGAATCGGCGGTCTGCATGATATTCGATGAGGTGGACGCCGGGATCGGCGGAGCGGTGGCGGAAATCGTCGGGCGGCAACTGCGCGAACTCGGGAATAACGGCCAGGTGTTGTGCGTGACTCATCTGGCACAGGTCGCCTCGCAGGCGCACAGCCAATTCAGGGTCTCCAAACTCACCGACGGCAAGATCACGCGCACCGCGCTCACGGCCTTAGGATCAGCCGAGCGGGTCGAGGAGATTGCGCGCATGCTGGGCGGCATCGACATCACGGATCAAGCCCGTGCGCACGCCCGCGAGATGCTGGCGCACACGGCGCCGGCGGAAACGGCGAAGAGGAAACGCGCGCGCGGCGCGCAGTCGTGATTCTCGGACTCGGCGCATGTACGCCTGCCGGACTCGAGTCCGACTGCGGCGACGATCTCGCTAAGCTTTGGCGACCGGGCGCTTTTGATTGGGGCAATTGAGCTTGCGGCAATGTCCATACAGGATCAGCGCGTGATCGCTGATCTCGAAGCCCAATCGCTTCGCCACCGCGTGCTGGCGCTCCTCGATCCCGCCGTCCATGAACTCTTCCACTTTGCCGCAGTCAACACACACGATGTGATCGTGATGCGGACCCTGGTTCAGTTCGAACACCGCCATGCCGCCTTCGAAATGATGGCGCGTCACGAGACCGGCGGCCTCGAATTGAGTGAGTACGCGATAGACGGTGGCGAGACCGATGTCTTCGTTCGACACCAGGAGCTTCTTATAAATGTCTTCGGCACTCATGTGGCGCGCCGAGCCGTCGGCGAGAATGTCCAGGATTTTCAGGCGCGGCAGCGTGACCTTGAGGCCCGCATTGCGCAGATCGGTGCTTTCGGTGGTCGAGGTGGTTTTGAGGCGCTGCGGCATGACGTGCCATCCGGTATGATGACGACCCAATTATCAATCATTTAACGGCTGCGCACCATATTGATGAAAAGATTTCAATGCCTTTTTCTG
>Ga0181537_10002125_pt1 | contig 17673 bp, 17 predicted proteins | sample PEATcosm2014_Bin_39_FD_119765 | JGI IMG/M metagenome (GOLD analysis project Ga0181537, IMG submission 119765) | Peatland microbial communities from MTU Mesocosm Facility, Houghton, MI, USA - PEATcosm2014_Bin23_10_metaG | ecosystem: Environmental > Terrestrial > Soil > Wetlands > Peat | place... | reverse complement strand
GGGACGTGTTGAGCAGGCGAAATTGGATTCCGACCGCGTCGGTGATCTCACCCATGATGCCGCCGAGCGCGTCCACTTCGCGCACCAGGTGTCCCTTGGCGATTCCGCCCACGGCGGGATTGCACGACATCTGCGCAATCAGGTCGACGTTCAGCGTGTAGAGTGCGGTGTTCAGGCCCATGCGCCCGGCAGCCATCGCGGCCTCGCACCCGGCATGCCCCGCGCCGACCACCACTACATCGAACTGTTCGGTGAACTGCATTTTGCGGATTTACGAATCTTTAGTTTGGCGATTGAGTTTGGCAGTCGCCGCGCGTGTCGAACAGGAACGCATCTTTCAACGTAATCGCTCGTGGCCTCTTCGCCATCGCGTTCTCTCATTTTAGCAACTTAGCGGCGCTCGTGATCCCATTCCGTGTTCCATTCCCTTGTCCCCCTGCTATTCCGACCGTATGGTGATGCGTTCGCTGATCTCTAGAATACGAGTGACGGAACACGAAGTCGGCCCGCGCTCTTGTGCGTCGAATAAAACCGGGTAAGGATGCGCAATGAATCTGACGCTCTCGGCACGAACTCTCGGCACCTTGCTGCTGTTACCTGCGCTCGCTTTTTCTCGACAGCCAGTTGCTGATCAGTCGACCGAGCTAAAGACTGAGTCGTCGGACATCGCGACTCTGCGGAGCAGTGCCGCGAACGGAGATGCCGTCGCCGAACGAAAATGAGCCGAAGCTTACGACCAGGGCAGCGGCGTGGGCCAAAGGGATAGGCGCCTTGATCCCAAGAAGGTTTTCAGCATGATGCAAAGTCAGTGAGAGACGATTCCGTGGCTACACGGAGAAATCGGGACAGTCGTCCGGTCGAAAAGATGATGAAGAGCGGCGGCGCTTGAGCGCATCCAATTGCGCATATGTCGATTCCCGACGTTGATCACAAAGCGGACCAGAAGAAAAAGGCCGAGGATCTCCTGGCCCTGCACTCGGGTGACAAGCCCTTGATCCTGCCAAACGTCTGGGACGCGGCCAGCTCCCGCATCATCGAGGATGCCGGATTTCCGGCCATCGCCACCAGCAGCGCCGGGGTCGCGTTTTCGCTCGGCTATCCGGATGGAGAAAAGATTCCGCGAGAGGAAATGCTGACAGCGGTGGCGCGCATTGCCCACGCAGTACAAGTCCCGGTGACCGCCGACGTCGAGGCGGGCTACGGACCCACGCCGGCAGATGCTGCCCGCACCGCACGCGCAGTGGTCGAAGCCGGAGCGGTGGGGATGAACCTGGAAGATGCTACCGGCGACTCCGAGCAGCCGCTGGTGGAGTTGCCGCTGCAACTGGAAAAGATTCGCGCCGTGCGTGAGGCTGCGGAGAGTTTGCAGGTTCCGCTCGTGCTCAACGCGAGGACGGATGTTTATCTCCTGCAGGTTGGTGCTCCCGGCACGCGTTACGACGAAGCGATTCGCCGCCTGCGCGCGTTTCGCGATTCCGGCGCGGATTGCGTCTTCGTTCCCGGGCTGACGGACGCACCGACCATCGAACGGATTGTGTCAGACCTTCAGCATCCCGTGAATATTCTGGTCGGTCCCGGCTCGCTCTCCGTGGCCGAGTTGCGCCAGCTCGGCGTCGCGCGAATCAGCCTGGGTTCAGGGCCGATGCGAGCCGCACTCGGACTGCTCCGCCGTTTAGCGGAAGAGTTGAGGTCGGCTGGCACCTACCAGTTGATGGAAGGCGCACCGCCTCACGCGGAGATGAACAAGTTGATGGATATCACAAAGAAAAGCTGAGAACCCAGAACCGAGAACTGCCATCCTCATCGGCGTCATCTCCGATACTCACGGACTGCTTCGGCCGGAAGCGCTGGCGGCGCTACGCGGCTCGGATCGCATCATTCACGCAGGTGACGTCGGTTTACCCCAAATTCTGGAGGCGCTTGCGGCCATCGCTCCCGTCACGGCCGTGCGGGGCAACGTCGACACCAGTGCCTGGGCGTGCAAGCTGCCCGAAACCGATGTGCTCGAAGTGGAAGGCGTTTCCGTCTATGTGCTGCACGATCTCAAGGCGCTCGATCTCAAGCCCGAAGCGGCCGGATTCCGCGTGGTGATCTCCGGCCACAGCCATGTTCCCAAGCAGGAAACGCGCGCTGGCGTGCTCTACTTCAATCCCGGCAGCGCCGGTCCGCGCCGCTTCAAACTGCCGGTAAGCGTAGGGCGGATCAAACTAAGCGAAGAAAAGATCGAGGCTGAAATTGTCGCACTGGGTGTGTGACGCATCGTGGAGCCCGGACGCCCGCCTCCGGAGTGCGTCCGGCTCCGCCGGTCGGAATGATGATGAGTCTGGTTGCTACAATCGCAATCGATGTCCACGCAATTCCAAATAGAGAAGACTGCCGGCTCCGCGCGCCTGGGACGCCTGCTCACTCCGCATGGCGAAATCGAGACGCCAGTTTTCATGCCCGTGGGCACCGTGGGTTCGGTGAAGGGAGTGTCGCAGGACATTCTCGAAGAACTGGGCGTGCAGATTCTCCTCGGCAACACCTATCACCTCTACCTGCGCCCCGGAGTCGACACGGTGCGCAAGCTGGGCGGCCTGCACCGCTTTATGGCGTGGCCGCGCGCCATTCTTACCGACTCGGGCGGCTTCCAGGTTTTCAGTTTGAACGAATTGCGCAAGGTCTCCGAAGAGGGCGTCACCTTCCGTTCGCATCTTGACGGTTCGCCACATTTCTTCAGTCCGGAACGCGCCATGGAAATACAAATTGGTCTGGGCGCGGACATCATGATGGCCTTCGACGAGTGCACGGAGTTTCCCGCCGATCGCGCTCGCGCCCAGGCTTCGATGGAGATGACATTGCGCTGGGCCGAGCGCAGCAAGAAATATTTTGAGGAGCACAAGCACGAGGTTCCGTGGGCCAGGACAGACCAGGTGGGGACAGCCGCCCCCGGCTGTTCGGTCGAGCGAGGCTCGACGGGTTCTTGTGCTGGCAGCAGCAATCCAAGTGGACAGACATCGCGCCTCCCGCCCGACGGACCGCCGAGGGCGGCCGTCCCCACCTGGTCTGACGTTTCCCCTACAGTTGTGAATAAGTCGCAATCCCTGTTCGGCATCATCCAGGGCGGCATGGATCGCGATCTGCGAAAACAATCCGCGCTGCGCACCATCGAAATCGGATTTCCCGGCTACGCCATCGGCGGCCTCAGCGTGGGCGAGCCTCGGGAACTCACGCGCGAGATGGTTGAATCTACCATCGAGCATCTCCCGGCCAACAAGCCTCGTTACGTCATGGGGGTGGGCACGCCCGAAGAAATCGTCGAGTATGCCAGCCTCGGAGTCGACATGATGGATTGCGTTCTGCCGACACGGGCCGCGCGCCACGGATTGCTGTTCACTTCCGAAGGAAAAGTTTCCATTAAGCAGGCGCGCCACGCGCAGGATCAGGGCCCGCCCGACGCCAATTGCTCCTGCCGCGTGTGCCAGCGCTATTCGCGGGCCTACTTGCGGCACCTTTATGCGTCGAATGAGGTGCTGGCGCAGGTCCTGAATACGGTCCACAACCTGAGTTTCTACCTTGACACCATGCGGCGCGTGCGGCATTCTATTCAACTTGGGGAAGCGTCCCGTTTTCTTACTGACATCTGGTCTCGACCGAAACCGTAGACCTTCCCGGATTCACGCCTGAAAGCCGAAGGAACCCGGCCGAAGTCGATCAGAAACTCACGTTGAGAAATAGCATCTTCCGCGGCATTCGTGGGCGCGGAGGATGGTTCGCGGATGCGGACGATGATTCGCGGATGAGTTTTTGCGGATTCATCTGCCCAGACGAAATGAACATGAAACTCTTGTTAGCAATGCAGGCGGGCGTCGGCGGGATGTCGTGGCTGGGTATCGCGCCCCTGCTTTTTATTTTCGCAATTTTTTATTTTCTGCTGATCATGCCGCAGCAGCGCCGGCAAAAAAAATGGCAGACCATGCTGGATGCTCTCAAAACCGGCGACAAAGTGACGACCAGCGGTGGATTACGCGGGACGATCATCGCATTGAAGGATGACGCCGTGCACCTGCGGGTTCCTCCCGATAATTTGCGGGTGGAAGTGACCAAGGCCTCCGTGGTGCAAGTCACCACGCCAGAGGAAGAAGCTAAGGCCAAGTAAGACGCAACAAAAAAGATTCGCGACATGTTTCTGGAATAGCTTTCAGAAAGTTTTCAAAAAATCATAAAGAAGTGCTTTCATGAATAAGAATCAGCTCTGGAAAATGGTGGCGATCATCGGGGTCCTGTTTTTCTTTGTGTTCGGGATCTTCGGTATTCCGCAAAATCTTTCGCGCAACGGACTGCTGGCCGCGATCACGAAGAATATTCATCTGGGTCTCGATTTGAGCGGAGGAACCCACCTCATCCTGCAAGTGCAGGTGAATGACGCGGTCAACGTGGATTCCGATAACGCGGTCGAAATGCTCAAGGAGCAACTCAACAAGAAGAAGATCAATTTTGCGGAAATTACCAAGCCTGATCCCACGAATACTCCCGATCACATTGTGCTGAAAGGCGTGCCCGCAGGTTCGCGCAGCGACGTGTTGAGCATCGTGCAGGATCGTCTGCCCGAGTACGACGTCAGTTCCGGCGCCGACAACACGTGGAACCTGGCCATGAAGCCTAGCATGCTGACGGATCTGAAGAGCAAAGCGGTAACGCAGGCAATTGAAACCATCCGCAACCGCGTCGATGCCTTGGGCGTGAACGAACCTACCATCCAGGAACATGGCCTCGGTGATTACCAGATTCTGGTCCAGCTCCCCGGCGTGGACGATCCGGCACGCGTTAAAGACATCATTCAGTCCACCGCGATGCTTGAGATCAAGCAGTCGCTCGGCGGGCCTTATCCCAGCGAGCAAGCCGCTCTGCAGGATAAGGGCGGAGTGCTTCCGCCCGATGCAATGCTTCTTCCTGGACACACCGCTCCCGGCGCGACGACCGACAGCGGGGATGCGTGGTACCTGGTTTCGCGTGTGTCTGCCGTGAGCGGCAAAGACCTGCGCGACGCGCAGCCCAGCCGCGATCAAAGTGGCCAGCCCAGCGTCAGCTTTACGCTGACCGGCGAAGGCGGACAGCGTTTCTACAACTTCACTTCGGCGCACGTCGGCGACGGCCTGGCGGTGGTGCTCGACGGCAAAGTGCAAGAAGTCGCCAACATTCATGAAGCCATCCGTGACCGCGGCGAGATCAGCGGCGGCCACATGAGTGAGCAATCATCGAAGGATCTTTCGATGATCCTGCGTTCGGGCGCGCTGCCGGCGGGCATCAAGTATCTGAACGAGAGTGTGGTGGGCCCATCCTTGGGTCAAGATTCGATCAATCACGGCGTGATGGCGGCCGTTATCGGCATGCTGGCGGTTCTGGTCTTCATGCTGGTTTATTACCGCGGTGCCGGCATCAACGCCGACGTCGCGCTGCTGCTGAACCTGATCATACTGCTGGGATTCATGGGCTACTTCGGCGCCGTGCTGACTCTGCCAGGAATTGCGGGCGTGATTCTGACGGTCGGCATGGGTGTGGATTCGAATGTGCTGATCTTTGAGCGCATCCGGGAAGAATTGCGCAACGGCAAGACGCCGCCTTCGGCCGTGGATCAGGGTTTCAGCCACGCCTGGATTACGATCGTGGATACGCACGTCACCACCATTGTGTCCGCGGCGATCCTGTTTCTGTTCGGCACCGGCCCGGTTCGTGGATTTGCCACGACGCTCACTTTCGGCCTGCTGGCGAATTTATTCACCGCAGTATTCGTTTCCCGCGTGATTTTCGATTACGTGTTGAGCCGGCATCAGCGCGGAGAAGCCTTGAGTATCTAGTAGTTGTGATTACCGAGTAGCGAGTGCCGAGTGGTGAGATTTAAGCGGTGGGGCGCGACGAAACCAACTGATCGGTCGGATCGAAAATTAAACGGGCGCGGCAATTGGGCGCTAAGTCATAGATAGATAAGGGGCTAGACAAAAGGTGGAGTTCTTTCGCAATCCTAATATAGATTTTCTCGGGAAAAAGTGGTATTTTCTCGCCTTTTCACTGGTGTTCAGCTTGGCGGGCGTGTTTTCCATGTTGTTCTGGCATGGCATCCCCTGGGGCGTGGATTTTCGCGGCGGTACGCTCGTTTACGTGAAATTTTCGCATCCGCCCAACGATAACGCGGTGCGATCGGCGCTGGATCGGGTGGGGCTGCACAATTTTCGTCTGCAGACGCTCGGTGACAGAGGAAGTAACGAGCTTCTGATCGACCTCTCGGTGCAGGAAACCAGCGAGCAGGAACTGGATAAGGGCAAGATCCAGATTATCAGCGCGCTCGAGACCAATGCTCCGGCGGACAAAACTGACCTGAACAACGCCAGCTCTTTGACAATAAAGAAGTTCCTGATGGATAAAGATCCGCTGCATCTGGGGTCCGATGCCGATCAGAAATACACCGCGGTCGCGCACGACATCGCGAACTACCGCGATAAGACGCTGGGCGGTGTGCTCAGCTCAATTGATCAGCTAAAAGGTGCTGTCGACCCTGCGGTGGTCGCGGCGCTTCCGGAGCAATTTTTCTTGTCGGATTTCGGCGTTTATCAGGTGGAAATCGTCGGGCCGCAGGTGGGCGGGCAGTTGCGGAGACAGGCGCTGATGGCGACGATTTATTCGCTGGCGGGCATGCTGGTCTACCTGGGATTCCGGTTTGAGTGGATTTACGGCGTGGCGGCAGTGGTTACGGTATTTCACGACACGCTGATCACCGTGGGCGCGTTTTCGCTGACCAAGACGGACATCTCGCTGACGGTGATTGCGGCGATCTTGACGTTGATTGGTTACTCTAATAACGACACGATCGTGGTATTTGACCGCATTCGGGAAAACATTAAACTGATGCGGCGCGAGAAGCTGTCGGATATCGTAAATCGCAGTATCAACCAGACTTTAAGCAGAACTATCTTGACAGCAGGGCTTACCTTCCTTACCGTACTCGCTCTGTATTTATTTGGCGGCGAGGTGCTGCACGGATTCAGCCTGGCGCTGGTAATTGGCATCTTGATCGGGACGTATTCCTCGATTGCGATTGCGGCCCCGATTCTGGTGGCCTACCAGGATTGGCGGATTGAGAAAGGCAAGCGTCCGGTGGGCATGCCGGGCAAGGCCAGGTAAGCGTCCGGCGGGGCTTTTGACGCTAAACGTTTTTGGGCTCGAAGCCATCTCAATAAGGGGCCTCTGGTTCGGTTGAGTTGTTTTGTTGTACGACCCTTGTTTGTAAGGGTTTAGCATAGTTCGGCAGGAAGGCGGTCGGGGGCTTGGGTGGTTCCCGGACGCGGTTTCGGAACTGGGAGCAAAGAGGAAGCAGGCGGTGTCTAACCCTCTGTACGCTCTAGCTGTAGGGAGAAACCTCTATGTTTGAAGACAGCCTCATCGAGTCCGGCGGAAAGCTGAAAACCAAGCGCGGAGCCACCAGCTTCGTCGCGTTTCTGGTTCAGATTGGGATTATTATCGTGATGGTCCTGATTCCGCTGATCTTTACGGAAGCCTTGCCTAAGGCGCAACTGGTTGGCTACTTGATGGCACCCCCGCCACCGCCGCCTCCACCACCGCCGCCGGCAGCTGCCGTGCATGTGGTGAAACAAGTTCAGACCGATATCGTGAATGGCCAGCTGCGCACTCCCACCAAGATTCCTAAGAAAGTCCTGGAAAATCTGAAAGAAGACGAAGCCCCGCCGCAGATGAGCGCGGCTGGAGTCGTGGGCGGCGTGCCGGGTGGTGTACCCGGCGGGCAGATGGGCGGCGTGATCGGCGGCATCATCAACTCCACGCCGGTTGCGGTTCCGCACATCGCCACTCCGCAGCGCGTACGCGTTTCGCAGGGCGTGTCCACGGGACTTCTGGTGCGTAAGGTGAACCCCACCTATCCACCGCTGGCTCGGCAGGCGCGCATCGCGGGCACCGTGGTTCTGCAGGCCGAAATCAGCAAAACCGGAGACATTCAGAACCTGCACCTGATCAGCGGTCACCCCATGCTGGCGCCCGCCGCGATCGAAGCCGTGAAGCAGTGGAAGTACAAGCCCTACCTGCTCAATGGCGAACCGGTCGAGGTGGAAACTACGGTTCAGGTGAACTTCACGCTCTCCGGAGGCTAGAACCCGGCGTTGCGTGACCAGAGTTCGCGGTTGCAGTTGAAGTGTGCGACAAGAAGTGTGGTTGAGCCCTCCCCCATTTTTCCCACCGTGAGCGGTGGCCGGGAGCGGGCTTGGCAAAGCGCTCAAACGAGGCCCGCCGTACTTAGCATGAATCTAACAAATGTTAAGGCAGGCGCGGCTGAGATTGTTCATCAGCGCCGGAGGCTAGTTTTTAATTTAGCAACCTCTCTCGGCGGCTGAGATACAAAGCGCATCTAAGTTCCCGGTCGTCAGGGTTCCGAGCCGTCGGGTTCGGAGTAGTCAGCTTTAGAGAATTGAGATTCAGAGGGTTTTCGGCCCAGAAAGTTCCGAGGAGGGAAAGCAACTCATGTTAGCAACTCAGGTAGCAGCTGTTGTTCTCAGCCACGTATCCGCCGCAGCCACTTGGATCATCCAGGAGGGCAACGGCGCCATAGCGACCGATCCGATAGGCCTTTGGAATTCAATGAAATGGCCCGCTCGCGTCGTAGTCATTATCCTGTTCATCATGTCGGGTTGGTCGATCGGCGTGATGATTGACCGCTGGATGGCGTACAACGCGGCCCGTAAACAGTCGCGCGCCTTTGCCCCCGCGGTAGCGGGTGCACTTCGCGATGGCCGCATTGATGAGGCCATCAAAGTGGCCGAGCGCAACAAGAAGAGCCATCTGGCCAAAGTGGTCACCGCGGGCCTGATGGAATTCAAGGCTCACCAGGATAGCCCGGGCGCCATCCCAGGCGAAACCATTGAAGCCTCCAAGCGCGCTCTGGAACGCACCGAAGCCATCGTCCACGCGGAACTGAAGCGCGGATTGGGCGGCCTCGCCACCATCGGATCGACGGCTCCCTTCGTGGGACTGTTCGGAACTGTGTTGGGTATTCTGAACGCGTTCATCGGCATCGCCAACTCCCATGCCACCGGTCTGGCGGCAGTGGCTGGCGGTATCGCGGAAGCGCTGGTTACGACCGCCATCGGGCTGGTGGTCGCAATCCCGGCCGTGATGATGTTCAACTACCTGACGGGCCGCGTGGAAGCGTTCGACGTGGAGATGGATAATTCCTCGAGCGAACTGATCGATTACTTCCTGAAGCGGCGCGACATCGCCCGCCGGCCCTAACCGGCGGCGTAACCGGTCCGCAATGAGTTGCTGTCCGGCGCTCGGAAATTCCGGGCGCCGGGCTTTCCCAACTCCGGGCGGAACGCGCACCGTAGCGGAAGTACGGGAGAAATCGAGCTATGGCATTAGCAAAACGAAACGAAGGCGCCAAGGTCAACTCCGACATCAACGTCACGCCTATGGTGGACGTGATGCTGGTCCTGCTGATCATCTTCATGGTGGTCACGCCGATGTTGCAGAAAGGCGTCAGCGTGGACATGGCCCCGGTAAACAATCCAGAACAGATGCCGGATGCGGATAAAGAAGACGCGCTGCTGGTTTCGATCACGCATGACGGAACCGTATTCTTCGGCCCGGATAAGATTTCTATCGACGACCTGACGACCAAAGTGAAGGATCGCCTTACCAATCATCAGGACAAGCGAGTCTATGTGAAAGCGGACATGCGCGCCCGGTTCGGCTCTGTGGTGTTGGTGGTGGACGCGGTGCGCGCTGCCGGAGTAGATGATCTGGGCTTGCTCACCGATCAAAGGAAAGCAGCAACTCCAAGCGCCCCGCCAGCTCCGGCTGCGCCAGGGCAATAGAGGAGAACGACCATGGGAATGACAGCTGGCTCGAGCGGCGGCCAAAATGCGAACATGAACGTCACGCCGCTCATTGACGTGCTCCTGGTGCTGCTGATCATCTTTATGGTGATCTCGCCGGTGACCCCGAAAGGGTTGGATGCGCTGGTGCCTCAGCCGCCGCCACCGAATCAGCCGAAGGTCAACACGCCGGACCGCACCATCGTGGTGCAACTGCTCGACCGCGGGTCGGGGCAGGAACCAGGCCTGAAAATCAACACGGACGACGCGACCTGGGACAACCTGCAAGGGCGCCTGACTGACATCTACAAGCAGCGTGCGGAAAAGGTGATGTTCGTGAAGGGGGACGATGCGATTCCCTTTGCCAACGTGGCCAGTGTGATTGACATTGCCCATGCCGCCGGCGTGGACAAGGTCGGCCTGATCACCGCGAAGATTGAATCGGGCAACTAGGTCTGCCCAGCGGGGAGTTTTTCTTTGCGCGGGAGATGGGTGCTTCCGCGCAAGAGTTTCTCTACCGCACCCGGCGCGTGTCGCTTAGCTCTTGTCAACGCGCCTGATCTAGGCCTAGGATGCTGTGGCGAGGGAGACCCATACTGCAATGAACAAGAACTTAAGACTGCTCATGCTGGCCGCGGCTGCGCTGGCACTAACCTCCTCGGTGGGCTGCAACAAGCTGCGGGCCCGCGATCAGCTCAACAAGGGCGTCGAAGCCTACAAGAACACTCATTATGAGCAGGCCATCGACCATTTTCAACAAAGCATTCAGCTTGATCCCGCGCTGACGAACGCGCGCATGTATCTGGCCACGGCGTTTGTTTCGCAATACATTCCCGGAGTCGATTCTCCGGACAACATCCGCGCCGCCGACCAGGCGATTGAGCAATACCAGTATGTAATCGACCACAATCCCGCGCGCGACCAGAAGGCCAACAGCGCCAAGGGAATTGCGTATCTGGATTTGAACATGAAAAAGTTCGACGAGGCCAAAAAGTATTACCGGATCGCGTCGGACGTGGACCCGAACGATGCAGAGCCGTACTACTCCGTGGGCGTGATCGATTGGACGGCCTGCTACCAGCCTCGCATGGAAGAGCGCGCCAAGCTGGGATTGAAGCCGGAAGAGCATTTGAATCCCAAGGACAAAGAGCAGAAAAAAGCCTGCGACGAACTCAGAGTGAAGAACATGCCTTCGATTCAGGAAGGCATTGAGACACTGGGAAAAGCGATCCAGCTGCGTGAAGATTACGACGACGCCATGGCCTACATGAACCTGATGTACCGCGAAAAAGCGGATGTAGAGTGCGACGACCTTGCCGCGCGCGCGGCCGATCTGAAGACCGCCGACGAGTGGACGGACAAAGCGCTGACGGCGAAAAAAGTGAAGGCTGAAAAACAGGCTGCGGCGACTCAGGGCGGCATTACGATCGATCAGTCGAAATAAGATCAGTCGAAGTAAGCTAAGCCCGGGAAGTTTCCGAGACAAAGCGGGTGCCCCATTTCTCGCGTTTTGTGCGAGAAGTGGGGCTTTTCTCTTTGGGCGAGCACAAACCCCACTTCTCGCAAAAACCGTGAGAAATGGGGCACCCAGGGCTGTCTCCTGTAGAATCTTGGGTTCGATCGTGCGATTCCTATGTTCAAGAAAATTCTGATCGCTAATCGTGGCGAGATCGCGGTGCGCGTGATCCGTGCCTGCCATGAGATGGGGATTGCCGCGGTCGCGGTTTACTCCGAGGTGGATCGCGCAGCGCTGCACGTCCGAAAAGCCGACGAGGCCTACCCGATCGGCGCAGCGGCGGCGTCGGAGTCCTATCTCAATATCGGGAAAATTCTTGATGTCGCCCGGCAATCGGGCGCAGAAGCGATCCATCCTGGGTACGGATTTCTTTCTGAAAACGCGCGTTTTGCCCAGGCCTGCGTGGACGCGGGAGTGAAATTCATTGGCCCGACGGTTGCCGCGATGAATGCCATGGGCTCGAAAACCCGCGCCCGGCAGGCGATGGAGCGCGCCGGAGTGCCGTTTGTTCCGGGCACATCGCACGGGCTGGAATCGATCGAGGAGGCCGAAGAGGTGGCGGCGCGCATCGGCTACCCGGTGATGCTGAAGGCGGCCGCGGGCGGCGGAGGCAAGGGCATGCGGTTGGTGCACACGCCGGATCAGCTCAACTCGTCGCTGGCCGCGGCGCGCAGCGAGGCGGAGCGGTCGTTCGGCGACAGCGAAGTTTACATCGAAAAGGCCATCATCAATCCGCGCCACATCGAAATGCAGATACTGGCCGACGAACATGGCAACACGCTCTACCTGGGGGAGCGCGAGTGTTCGCTGCAGCGCCGGCATCAGAAAGTGCTGGAAGAAGCGCCCTCGCCGATTGTTGACGCCGACCTGCGGCGGCGCATGGGCGAGGTTGGAGTGCGGGTGGCGCGGGCTGCGAACTACACCAATGCGGGCACGGTTGAGTTTCTGGTGGATCAGCAGAAGAATTTTTATTTTCTCGAAATGAATACGCGGCTGCAGGTGGAGCATCCGGTCACGGAACTGGTTACCGGTCTCGATCTGGTGCATCTGCAGATTCGGATTGCGGCCGGCGAAAAGCTGCCGCTGCGCCAGGAAGATGTCGAGATCCGCGGGCACGCTATGGAGTGCCGCATCTACGCGGAAGACCCGGAGAATAATTATTTCCCGAGCCCGGGCAAGATCACGCTGCTTCTGGAGCCGTCGGGGCCGGGAATCCGCAAGGACAGTGGCATGTACGAAGGCTGGACGGTGCCCATGGATTACGATCCGCTGCTGGCCAAGCTGATTGGTTACGGCAGCGACCGGGATCAGGCCATCGCGTCCCTCACCCGAGCGCTCGACGAATATTTTGTGGGCGGGATCAAAACTAATATCGCGCTGTTCCGCCGCATTCTGGCGGATCCGGATTTTCGCGCTGGAAAGTTGGACACCGGGTTTCTCGACCGGTTGCTGCAGCAGGAGCCCGCCGATCGCAAACAGGATCATCGCAAACAGGATCATCCGCAGCTGGAGCAAGTCGCCGCGATCGCTGCGGGAATCTTCGCGATGCTTGGGGCTTCTGCTGACGTGGTCGGGGAGCGTCGCAGCGGCGGCTCCCCGGAAAAAGCCGTGATTCCTTCCAACTGGAAAAGCGCCAGCCGACGCGAGGCACTGCGTTGATGCAGGATCGAATCACCGGCAGCTGACCACGGGAAACTGCTTTTATGCTTTACGAGATCACCATCGACGGCAAAAACTACCGGCTCGAACTCGCGCGCGCCGAGGGCCGCTGGTCGTGCCGTTTGGACGGGCACGAGGTGGAGATCGACGCGGTTCTGGCGCGGCCGGACGTCCTTTCCCTCCGCTTCGGAAACCAGGTTTACGAGATCAAGTCGGAACGTGTCGGCGGGGCTAAGGGCGACAACAACGACCGGCAGGTATGGGTGGGCAACGCGCGATTTGCCTGCGAATTGCGCGATCCGCGCGCGCTGCGCAGTCGTGCCCGCGCCGCTGACGATCACGGGCCGAGGAAGTTGACAGCGCCCATGTCCGGCAAAGTGGTGCGCGTGCTGGCGCGGGAAGGCGACGCAGTGGAGGCGGGCACCGGCGTGCTCGTGGTGGAGGCGATGAAGATGCAAAACGAAATCAAGTCGCCGAAGAAGGGGACCATCCAGAAAATGCTCGCGGCCGTGGGGGTCGCCGTGAATGCGGGAGATGTGCTGGCGATCGTGGAATGACCGTCATTTTCTCGATTGGGGGGAGTGTCTCAAATTCCTTAACCCCAGAGGACACAGGGGGACACAGAGTAAGGCGCGCGAATCGGAAGGGTTCACGAGAGAAACTACGACGCCGACGAGCTTCTACTTTTCGATCCCGTTGCTGTCCAGAACTTTCTTGGCGTAGTAATTCTCCACCTTGGCCGAGTCCCGCAGAACTTCATAATAGGCGGCTTTCAGCAGCTGCTCGCGCCGGTCGTGGAGTTGCGAGCGGATGGCTTGCTGCACCCGCGGGTCTGAGAGCTGGCGTTGTCCCGCAGGCTCTTTCGCGATGAGTTTCACGATGCGGAAGCCGATCAGTTGCTTGTTGCCGGGATTCATCACGGTAATGATCGGGGTGTACTGGCCGGGCCTAAGTTGCAGCACCGCGTCGCGTGTAGTCCAGTTCGAGGGGTCGGCGTTGCGCAGCGACGACTCGGGAACGGTCCCCATATCGCCGCCACTGCCCGAGGTCTGCGGGTCTTCGGAATAATCCATGGCAAGCTTGGCGAAGTCGTCGCCGCTGTCGAGACGATTGGCGATCATCTGGATTTTCTTGCGCGCCTCGGCCTCGTTCTGCGCCTTGTTGTTCTGGTTGTGCACCTGCGGGTTGGGCTGCGGCGTCACCAGCAACTGAGCCAGGTGATACTGGGGCTCGATCAGATTAAATCCGGATTTGTGCGCATTGTAATAGTCGCTGACGTCCTGGTCGGTGACGTTGATTTTGGAGGCGACTTCTTTGTTCATCACTTTCTCGACCGTGATGGAACGCTTGATCTCGCGCTTGAAATCCACCAGCGTAATTTTTCTTTCTTTCAGTTGCTGCGCGAATTCCTCTTCGGAGAGTGGGGATCGAATCTCCGTGTACTTGCGGTCGACTTCTTCGTCGGTGGCAAGAAGGCCAAGCTTCTCGGCGCGTTGCATGACAATTTCATCTTCGATCAGCTGGTGGAGAATGCTCAGGCGTAGAGAGGTTGCCTGCTCGCCGTCGGGGCGCTCCTGCGTAGCCGATGCGATCTGGGCTTCGTAATACTTGTCGACATCGGAACGGAAGATTTTGCGGCCATCTACCGTAGCCACAACGTCGCCTCCGACCGGCGACTTGCAGGCCACAAACGATGCCAGCGAAATTGCCGCGGCCAACGCCGGAATGATTCCGGCAAGGCGCAATCTTCTTCTTGAAAATTCGTTTTGCGAAAATTCAGCTCTCAAGAGTTCGTTTCTCAAAAATCTCCCCTCGTACTCCGATGCGCAACGCACGACGAGACTGAAGATCCCGTCTCAAAAAATCACGGGGACCAGCCAAGCCCTCAGGGGCTAAAGCCCACATTCTTCCTGGTCGTTGGCGGCACCCTTCGGCTTTGCTCAGAGCTCGTGACTTTCTCGAAGTTGCCAAAATCGATGCTGCAAACAAAACAGTCACGACGACGAAATCGTCGAAAATTCAAAAAGTCACGAACTCTCAGGGCAGGCTAGTGAAGCCGTGCCCCACCCAAAATCCTTCACCAACGGCCGGAGCTAGGTCTAAGGCGCGTCCTGGCAAATCTTACTTGCCGGCGGGCGCCGGAGCCACGGCTGCGTGGGCGGGCACGGGTTGTCCCGCGTCTCGCAAAGCGCGATCCAGCATGGCGCGCAGTTCGGCGACCGGAATCACGCCATCCACTTTCTGTCCGTTCACGAACAAAGTGGGAGTGGCCGACACGCCAACGTCGTCTCCTTCTTTCATCGACGCCTTTACCGCTGTTTCATCCTGCGCCTTGACGCAGGCCTCAAGTTTCGGCTTGTCAAGATTGTGTTTCTGTCCCTGGTCCAGCGCTAAGCGGTCGAGCGCGGCCAGCCGTGCGGCGGAACTCTTTTCGCTTTTCACTTCGTCTTCGTGCGCGTGAACATAGTCCGCGAAATCCCAATACGCATCGCCATTCTGCGCGGCCAGGCAGTTGGCATCCACTGCGGCGTGCATGGCCCAGGGATGAATCTCGACGAGCGGATAGTCTTTGTAGACAAAAGTGACACGGTCGCCATACTCCTTGACAATCTCAGGGAACATCGTCTGATGCATGCGGGAGCAGAAGGGGCATTCTAGGTCATCGTAATTCACCACCAGAACCTTGGATGTCTTGGCTCCACGCACCGGCCGCCCGCTTACATTGATCTTGCTCATCACCTCGGAGAAAGGATCTTTCGTCAGATCGAACTTGACCACGCGCAACATAGTTTTGCGGTCCTGCGACACCAGGAATTTATAGTCTTTCTTGCTGCCGCCGCCGTCGATGGCGACGGGCACCATGTCGTAGCCGGGCCAGTCCGTGCTGGGAGCGATCGCGCCCACCTGCACGCTCACGTCGGGTGGAAGGCTGTAATAGGAGCGCACTTGCTGCTCAATTTTTTGTGCCAGAGCAGGCGCTTGTGCGGAAGCGGACGCTTGTGCCGGAGCGGATTTTCGGGCCGCGTCAGGCTGAGTGGACTGGGCTGCGCATCCCAAACAAATCAGAATGAGAACCAGAAAAGACCGTCGAATTAGAATCACCAAAAGCCGCCTCGGCATTGCGAATCGCTATTGATTATCTCACAGGGGACGGGGAGGGTTGGGACGGATGGCGCTGGAGTTGTAGCGGTTTGCCCGCTTCTTACCGGCTGACGAAGAAGCCCGGTCGAGCTTCGATCGACTGGACAGCCGGGGCGGCTTTCTCCACGTCAGCCTCGCCTCAGCCGGTGCGGCGGAGTAGCTCTGCTGCGGGTAGCAGCGCGTTCATGGAGCCGGAGCGGAAGCCTTCCAGATCCAGGGTCACGAACTTGAAGCCGAGGGCTTTGAAGATCGCGGCAAACTGCGCGGCGACCGCGGGACTCAGAGCCTTGTCCATCTCTTCGCGGGCGATTTCGATGCGGACGATGTCGCCGTGATGCCGCACGCGGAACTGGCGGAATCCGAGCCCACGAATCGCTTCTTCGCCGGCTTCGACCACCGCGAGCGCTTCGCGCGTCACTTCCCGGCCGTACTCGATGCGTGAAGATAAGCAGGCCGACGCGGGTTTATCACAGACTCGTAGTCCGGCCTCGCGGGCCAAGGCGCGAATATCAGCTTTCCTAAGACCGGCCTGCAGCAGCGGCGCGGCGACGTTGTGTTGCTGCGCGGCCTGTTGACCAGGGCGGAAGTCGCCTTGATCGTCCTGGTTTACGCCGTAGGCAATCACATCAAAGCCCCGCACCGCCCGCAGGTTTTCCATCGCGGCGAAGAGTTCGTCCTTGCAGTGAAAACAACGTTGCCCATCATTGCGGACGTACTCGGGACGATCGAGTTCGGAAGTGGGGATGACTTCGAGCGGAATCTGCTGCTCGCGGGCGAAAGCAATCGCGTCGGCAAGCTGGGTGCGGGCCAGGCTGGGGGAATCGGCGATGAGTGCCAGCATATTGCTTCCCAGTTGCTGGTGCGCTACCCAAGCAAGATACGCGGAGTCCACGCCGCCGGAGTAGGCGACGAGAACGCGGCCGGATGCTCGAAGGAGTTCTTCCAGGAGTTGGCGTTTGGACAGGAGACTGGCTTCGGGCATGGATGGATTGTAAATCGGAACGGGTGTGCATTGCGCGGGAAGTGATTAGGAGACTCTGCAAATTTAGCGCCGGCAAGATGCCGGCGCTACGCCGCTCGTCACATCTCGCGGCCTGCTCTCTCAATACAGCCGCTCCTGGCGCCGCAGGTTGCCGAACGACCCGATGTTGGCCAGGGTTAAGGTGAAGCGGAACACATTTTCGTTGCGCACATTGGCGATGGCGTAGCGCTGGTATTCCATGGTCACGCCGCAACAGTCCCAGTCGTAGGTGGTTTGGGCAGTGGCGAACTGCAACAGGCCCGAGTTCGCGTCGATGCCGAAGGTAGTGGCCGCGCTGAATCCGGGCTTGTTTAGCTTTCCGTATCCCAGGACGACGCGGAATTGCTGAAACTCCTCGGTTGCTGCCTGCGTCGAGAAGGGAGCCGTGCCGGCCAACGGGACCTGCAGAAACGCGTCTCCGCCGCCGATGGTGAACGGTCCCGCATGGTAGTTTGCGAGAAAGGTGCTGGCGTTGATGC
>Ga0181537_10002124_pt1 | contig 17674 bp, 15 predicted proteins | sample PEATcosm2014_Bin_39_FD_119765 | JGI IMG/M metagenome (GOLD analysis project Ga0181537, IMG submission 119765) | Peatland microbial communities from MTU Mesocosm Facility, Houghton, MI, USA - PEATcosm2014_Bin23_10_metaG | ecosystem: Environmental > Terrestrial > Soil > Wetlands > Peat | place... | reverse complement strand
GGGCGGCTACGCGCACTTCGCGCGCGAGCTGGGCGCGTTCGGCAAGCCGGTGTACTGCGTGCCGGGAAATCACGACGATCCGGCGCAGCTGCGCAGCGCGCTGGCGCGGCCGCCATTCCAGGTTGGCGGCTACGCCGATCTGGCCGGCTGGCGCATCGTGCTGGTGGACAGCTGCGCGCCTGGCAGCGCGGGCGGCCGGGTCAGTGCCGATGAACTCGAGGCCCTGGATACGGCGCTGCGCGGTGCCCCGCACTACGCCATGGTGTTCGTGCATCACCATCCGGTCAGCATGGCGAGCCGCTGGCTGGATGCCGTGGGCATCGCCAACGCCGATGAATTCTTCCAGGTGCTCGACGCCTATCCGCAGCTGCGCGCCATCAGCTGGGGTCACGTACACCAATGTTTCGACACCCGCCGGCGCGGGGTGCGCCTGCTGGCTACGCCGTCCACCTGCACCCAGTTCCTGCCGCAGGCGAATGAATTCTGCGTCGACGCCCGTCCGCCGGCCTACCGGCGCCTGACACTGCAACCGGACGGCACGCTCGACACCGAGGTGGTGTGGGTGGATGAAGCCGAGGCGCTGGCCAGCGCGTCGGGCGCCTCGGCCTAGCCGCGGCCGGTGTCGATCAGCGGCGCCAGCAGCCCCAGGCGCTCGTTGGGATCATCGATCTCCAGCAGCCGCTGCTGCCACGCCGGCTCCAGCGGCAGAAACTCTGCCAGCCGGTGACTCACCCAGCAGGCATCCTCGTAATTCGGTTCGATGAAGCGGCCGATGTTGGCCAGGCGCGCCATGACCTTTCGCAGAACCCCGACCAGCGGCTGATATTGCGGCTGCAGCGGCGTCAGCGGCCCGTCGGCAATCCATTCGACCGTGGCACGATTGAGACGGTCGGGCTGCTGGCGGCTGTGCTGCACCCGAAAGCGCCGTTCGCCGCGGCATAGCAGGCCCAACAGGCCGTCCGGCTGGCTCTGGAAATCAACGATCCGCGCCGCGGTGCCGACCGCGGCGAAGCTGACCTGGGCGCTGGTGTCGTTGCCATCGACGATCAGCACCACCCCGAAGCTCGCAGCCTGGCGCATGCAGGCCCCGACCATGTCCACATAACGCGGCTCGAAGATGCGCAGCGGCAGCAGCCCACCCGGAAACAGCACGGTGTTGAGTGGAAACAGCGCAATCTCCTCCATGGCAGGCAGGCTCACGTCACTGCGCACTGCGCGACCTGAGCGCCTCGAGCAGCCGCGCGTGCACGCCGCCGAAGCCGCCGTTGCTCATGATCAGCGCCTGGTCGCCGGCGGCGAGCTGAGCCGCCACCCCGCTCACCAGCGCCTCCAGGTTCTCGGCCACGTGCGCCCTGTGGCCGAGCGGCGCCAGCGCCCCGCGCACGTCCCAGCCCAGATCCGGCGGCGCATACAGCCACACTTCATCCGCCGCAGCGAGCGCCCCGGCGAGCGCCGCCTGGTGCACGCCCAGGCGCATGGTGGCCGAGCGCGGTTCCAGTACCGCGACGATGCGTCCGCGGCCTACGCTGCGCCGCAGGCCATCGAGCGTGGTGGCGATCGCGGTCGGATGGTGGGCAAAGTCATCGTATACCTTGACCCCCGCCGCCTCGCCGCGCAGCTGCATGCGCCGCGCCACACCCCGGAAGCGGGTCAGCGCGTCGATGCCGCGCTCGATCGGCACGCCGGCATGGCGCGCGGCCGCCAGTGCCGCCAGCGCATTGTCGACGTTGTGTGCGCCGATCAGCTGCCACTGCAGCTCACCGCAGTCGCGTCCCTGGTAGAGCACCCGGAAACGCCCGAAGTCGCCCTGCGACAGCGCCTGCGCGCTCCATTGCACACCGGCAGCGCCGGCGCGCGCGAATGTCTCCAGCTCGCTCCAGCAGCCGGCGGCCAGCACCGTCGCCAGGTGCGCATCCACGCCGTTGCTGATGATGCGGCCGCTGCCGGGCACGATGCGCACCAGGTGCTGGAACTGGCGTTCGATGGCCGCGACATCGGGATAGATGTCGGCGTGATCGTATTCCAGATTATTCAGCACCAGCGTGCGCGGCCGGTAGTGCACGAATTTCGCGCGCTTGTCGAAGAACGCGGTGTCGTACTCGTCGGCTTCGATGACGAAGAACGGCTGCTCGCCCAGCCGCGCGCTCAGGCCGAAATTCTCCGGGATGCCGCCGATCAGAAAGCCGGGCGCAAGTCCCGCATCCTCGAGGATCCAGGCCAGCATGCTGCTGGTCGTGGTCTTGCCGTGGGTGCCGGCCACCGCCAGTACCCAGCGATCGCGCAGCACCGCGCTGGCGAGCCACTCCGGCCCGGATGCGTACGCCAGGCCGCGATCGAGCATCGCCTCGATCACCGGCATGCCGCGCGTCATCACATTGCCCACGACGATCATGTCGGCAGCAAGCTCGAGCTGCTGGGCGTCGTAGCCTTCGATCAATTCGATGCCGAGCGCACGCAGCTGCGTGCTCATCGGCGGATAGACATTGCGATCCGAACCGGTGACGCGATGGCCGGCCGCGCGTGCCAGCGCAGCGATGCCGCCCATGAAAGTACCGCAGATACCCATGATATGGATGTGCATGGCGGCAGTTACCATACCCGGCGCCGGCGCCGGCGCACAGCAGAACGTAAGCGCGGAACAGCAAACGCAGTAAAATGCGGCGCATGTCGGCGATCATCAGCGAGCAGCAGGCTTTCGCGCAGTTGTGCCGCGAACTGGCACAACACGCCAGCCTCGGACTTGACACCGAGTTCATGCGCGAGCGCACGTATTTCGCCCAGCTGTGCCTGCTGCAGCTGAGTTTCGGCGACCGGGCGGTATGCGTCGACACCTTGGCGCTGCCCGACCTGGAGCCGCTGCGCCCGATCATGGCCGACGCGGCCATCGGCAAGGTGCTGCACGCCGCCCGCCAGGACCTGGAGGTCATGGGACCGGCGACCGGGCCGCTGGTCGGGCTGTTTGACACCCAGGTGGCCGCAGCGCTGATCGGCCTGCCGGCGCAGATCGGCTACGGCGATCTGGTTAGCCAGTTGCTCGGACAGCGCCTGCACAAGGCCGAGACCCGCACCGACTGGTCGCGCCGGCCGCTCAGCGGCGCACAGATTGCCTACGCGCTCGACGACGTGCGCTACCTGCAGCCGCTGCGTGAGCAGCTGAGCGCGCGACTGCAGCAGCTTGGCCGGTGGGACTGGTTCCAGGAAGAGATGGCGCAGTTGGACGCCGTCGGCTCCTATGCGATCGATCCCGAGGACTCCTGGCGCCGTCTCAAGGGGATCGCCGATCTGGATGCCGGCCGCCAGTCGCTGGCGCGCGCGCTGGCGGCGTGGCGCGAGCGGCGTGCGATCAGCTCGGATCGGCCGCGCAACTGGATACTGCCGGACGCCGCGCTGCGCGACATCGTGCTGCGCGTGCCGCGCAGCATGGCGGAGCTGGCGCAGACGGCCGAACTGCCCGAGGGCATCCGCCATAACAGCGGCGCGGATATGCTGGCACTGATCGAGGCGGCGCGCCTGCCGGCGTCGCTGCCGCCGCTGCCGAGACGGCAGCGTCCGGAAGCGGCCGAGACCGAGCTGCTGCACAAGCTCTCGCAGCTGACGCAGCAGACCGGGCGCGAGCTTGGTATTGCGCCGGAGATCCTCGCCACCCGACGCGACATGCAGCGCCTGGTGAATGGCGCGCGTGAGGGCGGACCACTGGCCGGCTGGCGCCGCGCGGTGATCGGCGAACGCCTGCTGCAGGCGCTGTAGCAGGGGTCGCTAGGAGACGTTGCGCAGCCGCCGCTGCGCCGGCAGCGACTCGAGCAGCTCGATCAGCCGCCCGGTGACGTCATCGACGCTGGCGTTGGCATCGATGGTGCGCAGCAGCCCCTGGGCGGTGTAGTAGTCCGCCAGCGGACGCGTCTGCTGCTCATAGATCTCCAGGCGCCTGCGCACCGTGGCTTCCTCGTCATCGGCGCGCTGCACCAGCGTCGGCTGGTCGTCGCAGCGGTCGCAGTGCGGCGCGCTGCCGGGCGGCGCGGTGTGGATATTGAATACCCGGCCGCACTGCTTGCAGCTGCGGCGGCCGGAGATGCGCTTGACGATCTCGCCGTAGTCGACCTCGAACAGCACCACCGCGTCGAGCGGTTTGCCGAGGGTCGACAGCAGGCTCGAGAGCGCCTGGGCCTGGGCGAAATTGCGCGGAAAACCGTCCAGGATGAAGCCGCGCTCGGTATCGCGCTCGGCCAGCCGTTCGCGGATGATGCCGAGCACGATTTCATCGACCACCAGCATGCCTGCGTCCATCGCCGCCTTGGCGCGCACGCCATACTCGGTGCCACGCGCCACCGCGCTGCGCAGCAGGTCACCGGTGGATATCTGCGGGATGCCAAAACGCTCGACCAGGCGTTGGGATTGGGTGCCCTTACCCGACCCCGGGGCCCCCATAAGCACTATTCGCATCCAGGAAACACTACCGGTCGCCGCCGCCGAGGTCAAACCACGCCCCTGGCGACGCCCGCAGGCCCCTGGCGGTGCCAGCCGGCGCCGGTCGCGCCCTAAGGGCGAACCAGCGCCGCGACGTGACCGTTAACATGCGCGCCGGCGGTGTGGCGGGCCTGAAGACGCAAGCGCGCCCCCACGGTATGCTCGCGCCGCTCGACACAATGTGTCCGTCGCCGATGGTTGCTAATGAAAAATAAGTCCCCCGCCCGCAACGCGCTCTATGCCCAGTCCGGCGGCGTCTCGGCCGTCATCAATGCCTCGGCCTGCGGCGTCATCCAGGCCGCCCTCAAGGCGCGCCGCCACATCGGCCGGATCTATGCCGGCCGCGACGGCATCGTCGGGGTGCTGACCGAGGACCTGATCGACCTGTCGCGCGAGAGCGCGGCGAGCATCCGCGGCCTGCGCTACACCCCGGCGGGCGCTTTCGGTTCCGCCCGCTACAAGCTCAAGGGGCTGGAGGAGAACCGCGCCCAGTACCAGCGGCTGATCGAGGTGTTCCGCGCGCATGACATCGGCTACTTCTTCTATAACGGCGGCAACGATTCGATGGACACGGCGCTGAAGATCTCGCAGCTCGGCGCCGCGATGAATTATCCGGTGGCCTGCATCGGTGTACCCAAGACCGTGGACAATGACCTGCCGCACACCGATTGCTGCCCCGGCTTCGGGTCGGTGGCCAAGTACATCGCGGTGTCCACGCTCGAGGGGGCCATGGATGTCGCCTCGATGGCGCGTACCTCGACCAAGGTGTTCGTGCTCGAGGTCATGGGGCGGCACGCCGGCTGGATCGCCGCCGCCGGCGGGCTGGCCGGCCGCAAGCCCGGGGACGCGCCGCACATCATCCTGTTCCCCGAGATCGCGCTCGACCAGGCGCGCTTCCTGGCGCGCGTCAAGCAGTGCGTGAGCGACTACGGCTATTGCGTGATCGTGGTGTCGGAGGGCGTCAAGACCGCCGACGGCAAGTTCCTGGCCGACGCCGGCACCAGGGATGCGTTCGGCCACACGCAGCTCGGCGGAGTGGCGCCGGTGGTCGCCGGCATGGTGCAGCAGGCGCACGGCTACAAGTACCACTGGGCGGTGGCCGACTACCTGCAGCGCGCGGCGCGCCACGTCGCCTCCCGCGTCGACGTCGAGCAGGCCTATGCGGTCGGCAAGGCGGCGGTGCAGTACGCGCTGCGGGGCATGAATGCGGTGATGCCGGCGATCAAGCGCCGCTCTTCCAGCCCGTATCGCTGGCAGATCGTTCCGGTGCCGCTGGCCGAGGTCGCCAACGTTGAAAAGAAAGTGCCGCGCGCATTCGTCACCGCCGACGGTTTCGGCATCACGGCGGCCTGCCGCCGTTATCTTGAGCCGCTGATCGCGGGCGAGGACTACCCGCCGTACCGACGTGGCCTGCCGGCCTACGTGCGCATCAAGGGTGCTGCGGTCAAGCGCAAGCTGAATACCGACTTCAAGCTGTGAAGTTCCGGTTGTGAAGCTGCGGCCGCGCGTGCCGTTGCGCAGACACCGTATGGTATATTTCGCGGCCCTTTCTGGGACGGCGCCGGCCGGGCGCACGACGTACAACGACAGCCGCATCGTCCCAGGTCTCGCGTTGCCCTTCTTCTTAAGGAGTCTGAATGCAAGCCGTTAACTGGCTGTGGCTGGCGATCGCTGCCGGCGTAGTCGCCGTGCTGTACGGCGTGGTCTCGGTCATCTCGATCCTGGCGCTGCCGGCCGGCAATGCGCGCATGCAGGAGATCGCCGCCGCCATCCAGGCCGGGGCCAAGGCTTACCTCAACCGCCAGTACAAGACCATCGCCATCGTCGGCGTGATCCTGTTCGTGGTGCTGGGCCTGGCGCTCAACTGGGCCACCGCCGGCGGCTTTGCGGTCGGCGCGCTGCTGTCGGGACTGGCAGGCTACATCGGCATGAACATCTCGGTGCGCGCCAACGTGCGCACCGCCGAGGCGGCGCGCAAGGGCCTGAACGCGGCGCTGCAGGTCGCGTTTCGCGGCGGCGCCATCACCGGCATGCTGGTGGTGGGTCTTGGGCTGCTGGGCGTGACCGGCTATTTCGCGCTGCTGCGCGGCCCGCTGGGCGATGACGGCGCGCTGCACGCGCTGGTCGGGCTGGCGTTCGGCGGCTCGCTGATATCGATCTTCGCGCGGCTGGGCGGCGGCATCTTCACCAAGGGCGCCGACGTCGGCGCCGACCTGGTCGGCAAGGTCGAGGCCGGCATCCCGGAGGACGATCCGCGCAACCCGGCGGTGATCGCCGATAACGTCGGCGACAATGTCGGCGACTGCGCCGGCATGGCCGCGGACCTGTTCGAGACCTATGCGGTGACGATCGTCGCGACCATGCTGCTCGGCGGGCTGCTGCTCAAGGATGCAGGTCCGGCCGCGCTGGTGTATCCGCTGGCGCTGGGCGCAGCCTCGATCGTCTCCTCGATCATCGGCACCTTCTTCGTCAAGGTCGGCGCCGGCGGCAAGATCATGAACGCGCTGTACAAGGGCGTGATCGTCTCCGGGATAATCTCCGCGCTGCTGTTCTGGTTCATCACGCAATCGCTGCTGCCGGAACAGTTCAATGCGCTGTTCGGCTGCACGCTGATCGGTCTGGCGCTCACGGCGGCGATGATCATCATCACCGAGTACTACACCGCGACCGAGTACGGCCCGGTGCGCGGCGTCGCCGCAGCTTCCCAGACCGGACATGCCACCAACATCATCGCCGGACTGGGCGTCAGCATGAAGTCCACGGCACTGCCGGTGATCGCGGTATGTCTTGCGATCTGGGGCGCCTCGGATCTGGCCGGCATCTATGGCATCGCCGTGGCGGCCACCGCGATGCTGTCGATGACCGGCATGGTGGTGGCGCTCGACGCCTACGGTCCGATCACCGACAACGCCGGCGGCATCGCCGAGATGGCCGATCTGCCAAAGGAGATCCGCAACATCACCGATCCGCTCGATGCGGTCGGCAATACCACCAAGGCGGTCACCAAGGGCTATGCGATCGGCTCGGCCGGCCTTGCCGCGCTGGTGCTGTTCGCCGACTACACGCACAACCTGGAGGGTCGGCTGGCCGCCACCGGACGCGAGATGGTCGGCTTCTCGCTGTCCGACCCGGCCGTGATCATCGGCCTGTTCCTCGGCGGGCTGGTGCCGTACCTGTTCGGCGCGATGGCTATGGAGGCCGTGGGACGTGCCGCGGCTTCCGTGGTCACCGAGGTAAGGCGCCAGTTTCGCGAGATCGTCGGCATCATGGACGGCAGCGCCAAGCCCGACTACTCGCGCGCAGTGGATCTGCTGACGCGCGCGGCGATCAAGGAGATGATCATCCCCTCGCTGCTGCCGATCCTGGTGCCGGTGATCGTCGCCTTCGGCATGAATGCGCTGATGGGGCCTGGCGCCGGCATCCGCGCGCTCGGCGGCCTGCTGATCGGCACCATAGTCACCGGCCTGTTCGTGGCGATCTCGATGTGCACCGGCGGCGGCGCCTGGGATAACGCCAAGAAGTACATCGAAGAGGGCCACTTCGGCGGCAAGGGCTCCGACGCCCACAAGGCGGCGGTGACCGGCGATACCGTCGGCGATCCTTACAAGGACACGGCGGGTCCGGCGATCAACCCGCTGATCAAGATCATCAACATCGTCGCGCTGCTGCTGGTGCCGCTGCTGTAGGCAGGTGGCGTGAGTCGCGATGGCCTGCGCCCGCGTTGCACTCACGCTGTCGGCACTGCTCGGGCTGATCGCCCCACAGTGGCCCGCCCGGGCGCAGGACGTGCCCGTCGAGCCTGCGCTCGACGCCATGCCGGTCCCGGGGCGAGACGACCGGGTACTGGTGATCGCGCCGCACCCGGATGATGAGAGCCTGTGCTGCGCCGGTATCCTGCAGCGCGCGGCGAGCCGCGGCGCGACCATCGCCATCGTCTGGATTACCGCCGGTGACGGCTTTGCGCTCGATGCGATGCTGGTCGAGCATGCGCCCTGGCCGACGCAGTCCGTGATGCGCCGGCTGGGCGAGCTGCGCCTGACCGAGGCGGCGGCCGCGGCCGGCGAACTGGGCGTGGCACGCGAGCGCCAGTACTTTCTCGACTATCCGGATCGTGGCGTTGCGGCGCTGGCCGGCGACTATTACCAGCGCAGCTATCGCTCCGAATCCACCGGACTTAGCGCGGTCGCCTATGCGGGCGCCTTCAGCCCCGGGGCCAGCTACACCGGCAGCAACCTGGCGCGCGACCTGGGACGCGTGATCGATACTTTCCAGCCGACGCTGGTGCTTGCGGCCGCCCCGCAGGACCGCCATCCCGACCACAGCGCCAGCGGTGCGCTGGCGCGACGGCTGCTGGCGGAGCGCGGGCAACTCGGCCGGCTGCGTTACTGGATCGTGCACGCAACGCACTGGCCGCAACCGCGCGCCTATCAGCCGCAGCTGCCGCTGGCACCGCCGGCGGCCGCATCCGCGCTGCACTGGCAGCAGCTGGCGCTCAGCCCGCAGGAACGTGCGCACAAACTTGCGGCGCTGCGTGCGCACCGCTCGCAGCTGCGCGTAATGGAAACCCTGCTGCTGTCATTCGTGCGCGCCAACGAGCTGTTCGCGCTGCCGGACTAGCGGCAACCCCGGCGATCGCAGGCTCAGGCCGCCATTGCCAGCTTTTCCGGCCGCCCGATCGCATAGCCCTGCAGGTAGTCCACGCCCATGCGCCGGGCCGCATCCAGCGCGCTGGCGTCCTCGACCTGCTCGGCGATCACCTTGAAGTTCAGGCTGCGCGCCAGCCGGATCATCGCCGTCACCATCGCCTGGTTGACGGTGTCGCGCGCCAGGTTTTTGAAGAACGAGCCGTCGATCTTCAGGTAGTCGACCGCCAGATTCTTCAGGTTGGCGAACGAGCCCAGGCCGCTGCCGAAGTCGTCGAGCGCGAAGCGGCAGCCCATGCCGTGCAGCACGCCGACAAAGCGCCGCGCCTGCTCGAGATTGCCCACCACCGCATTCTCGGCGATCTCGAAGCACACCTGCGCCGGATTGGCACCGGTGGAATCGAAGCATTCGACCACGAACTCCAGGAACTGGCTGTCCTGCAGCGTCTGGCCGGAGATGTTGATCGCCACGCTGCGCTTCGGGGCCAGTGCGATCGCCCCGCGCCCCATCGCCGTCAGCGTCGTCTGCACCACCCAGCGATCCACCAGCACCATCAGCCGGTAGCGTTCGGCGGCACGAACGAATTCGATCGGAGAGATGTGCTGCCCGGAATCATCGCGCAGCCGCACCAGCACCTCCATCGCCGGTCCCTCCTCGTTGGCGGCAAAGGCGGCCACGATCGGCTGGCAGTAGAGCTCGAAGCGGCTGTCGCGCAGCGCTGCCTGCAGTGTCTGCAGCCACTGGATCTCGCCATTCTGGCGCGCGAAGATCTCATCGCGCGCCGAGTACACCGACACATGACCGCCCTGGCGCTTGGCGACGTAGCAGGCCGAGTCGGCCGCAGCCAGCGACTCCTCCATGGTGCCGCTGTCGCGCGTGATCTCCACCAGACCGATGCTCACGCCGACGTTGAAGATCTTGTCCTTCCAGACGAAGCGGAAATCGCTGACCGCGCGGCAGACATCATCGGCGATCTGGCGCGCCTTCTCCAACGGACAGCCGAACAGCAGCATGCCGAATTCGTCGCCGCCGAGGCGCGCCACGGTATCCGAGTCGCGCACCGCGTCGCGCAGGATCTTGGCGCATTCGCGCAGCATCGCGTCCCCGGCGATGTGACCGCTGCTGTCGTTGATGGTCTTGAAGCGATCCAGGTCCAGGTAGCACAGCACGTGCGCGCCGTCGCCGCGGTGCGCTATGTCCACCGCTTCCTGCAGCCGGCGTTCGAATTCGCGCCGGTTGACCAGTCCGGTGAGCGCATCGTGCGTCGCCTGATAGGACATCTGGCGTGCCACGCCGCGCATCTCGGTAACGTCGTGCAGCAGCACCACCGCGCCAATGGTCTCGCCGCTCTCTATGTGGATCGGCGCGGCCGACAGCTCCACCAGGTGCTCGGCGCCGCCGGGCGGCCGGATCATCAGCGCGCGCCGCCCCAGCGTCAGCGGGGTGCCGGCCGACAGTGCCTGGCGCACCGGCTCGGCCAGGAATTTGCGATCGGCCTCGTCCGCGACCGTGGCCAGATCCTCCAGCATCGTGCCGGCCGCCTCGTCAGCCACCACGCCCATCAGGCGCGCCGCGGCCGGATTGATGTAGTCGACGCGGCCATCGACGTCGGTGGTGATCAGCGCCTCGGACAGCGACTCGAGTGCGCGGCGTGAGCGCGAGCGCCCGCCGGCGTCCTGCAATGCCTGCAGCGTCTGCGTCGGCAGCACCTCGACCCCGACTATCAGCAACGCGCGCTCACCCTCGAAGTCCACCACCCAGGTGGACAGTTCCAGCCGCGCGCTCTGGCCGGTGAAGCCGACCAGGTCGATCTCGTAGCGCTCGGCCGCCGGTTCCCCGGCCAGCCGCCGGCGCATGTTGTCGGCCACCAGTTCGGTGTGATCGGGCGGCACCAGATCCTCGAGCCGGCGCCCGAGCAGTTCCTCGACCTTGCAGCCCATCAGGTTCGCGAACTGCGGATTGGCGTAGCGAATGGTCTTGCCGTGGATCAGCACGGCTTCGTGCACGCGGTCGCCGAGCGAGCCGATCGGCGTGACCGCCGCAGCCGCGCGATCGGCCTCCGCGGCCACGCGGCCGAGCAAGTGGTTCACCGCGCCCACCATATCGGCCAGTTCGCGCTGATCGGTATGCAGTTCGATGCGGCTGTCGAGCGAATCGCCGAGTGCAATGCGCTTCACCTGCAGCGAAACCAGTTCGAGCGCATTGAGCTGGCGCCGCTGCAGAAAGAACAGCACCAGTAACAGTATCGCGGCGACACCGAAGAGCAGGCAGAGCAGAACGATGATCGACATCAAAGTCGTTTATTCAAGCGATGCCTTTTCCTTGGTGAAAGGACCAAGCTCTGCCATCGCCCGCATCAGCAGCATAGCGGAGTATGGTCAGCGGCCCATGGCATTTCACCATATCGTGGTGCCCATCTGTTGCCCGGCCGGCGCCTCGCGGACGTGCCGGGGTGGCATTCAAGCACTTGCGCGTGTCGCAGGGTGTACGGACGTCGGCGGCGGCTGCGGCCTTGGCAGGGGCGGCAAAAACCCTTAACGTCCTGTTCCCCACGACGCAACGGATTAAGTTTAATGCTGATGGAAACCGCACGCGAGCAGATGATTGAGCAGCAGGTGCGCGCCTCGGATGTGCTCGACGAGCGGATTCTCAACACCTTGCGCGCGCTTCCTCGAGAACGTTTCGTGCCCGAGGGCTGGCGCGACCTGGCGTTCGCCGACTGCGAGATCGCCCTGCCGCGCGGCAAACGCATGCTGCGTCCGATGCTGGTCGGCCAGATCCTGCAATCGCTGGCACTCAGCGGCGGCGAGCAGATCCTGGAGATCGGAACCGGCTCGGGCTACCTGTCGGCCTGCCTCGCGCGCCTCGGCGGGCAAGTGCGCAGCCTGGAGCTGCACCCGGACATCGCCGATTTCGCGCGCGCCAACCTGCGCTCGGTGGTGCCGGAGCTGCCGATCGAGCTGGTCATCGGCGATGCGATGCAGCTGGCCGCGGAGCCGCGTTACGATGTCATCGTATTGACCGCCTCGCTGCCGATCTACCAGCAGCGTTTCGAGCACGCATTGCTGCCCGGCGGCCGCATGTTCGTCGTGGTCGGCGCCACGACGCTGCAGGAGGCGAGCCTGGTGCGGCGCATCGGCGCCGGCAGCTGTCACGCCGAATCGCTGTTCGAGACCTGCATCGAGGCACTCGAGCATGCGCCGCGGCCGGCAGCTTTTGGCTTCTAGCCATGGCGGTCCCGGAACTTGTCCCACTGCAGGTCAAGCACCGGCTCGATGCCGGCGAGCCGCTGCGCCTGCTCGACGTGCGCGAACCGTGGGAGTGCGCGATTGCGCAGCTGGCCGGCAGCGTCAACATCCCGATGGGCGAGATTGCCGCGCGCTGGCAGGAGCTTGACGCCGATGCGGACATCGTCGTGGTGTGCAAGGCGGGCAGTCGCAGCCGCCGGGTAGCGCAGTTTTTGTCCGCCCAAGGCTTCGCTCGGGTGGCCAATCTGTCTGGCGGCATCGATGCGTGGACGCGCGATATCGATCCCAGCCTGGCCTCGTATTAGCTCACCAGGATCGGGTGCATGCAGCGTCGCTGGCTAACCGGTCTGGTCTGTCTCTTCGGCGTCGGTGGCGTGCCGGCGGCCAGCCTGCTGGACGTCTATACGCGGGCACTGGACACCGACCCGTTGTGGCACCAGGCGAGCTTCAACCGCCTGGCGACCCATGAGAGCAAGACCCAGGCGGTGCTCGGCCTGCTGCCGCTCGATGTCTCGGCCAACAAGAATTTCATCGGCGTCGGCAGCGTGCAGCTGAAGACCCCCGCATACCTGGGGGCGACGCTGTCACTCAATGTGTTCAACTGGGACAACTGGGTAGCGCTGAAGTCGGCCGACGCACAGGTGGCGCAGGCCGAGGCCAACTACCAGGCCGCCGCGCAGAGCCTGATCCAGCGCGTCTCGCAGCAGTATTTTGCAGTGCTGGCGGCCCAGGACACGCTCACCGCCCAGCAGAGCGCACTGCAATCGGTGCAGACGCAGCTGGATCAGGCCGAGCAGCGCTACCGGGTCGGGCTGATCGCGGTCACCGATGTGGCGGTCGCGCGCGCCTCGCGCGATAGCACCGCGGCCGCGGTGATTGCCGCCAAGCGCACCTTGGCGACCCAGCAAGACCTGCTGCGCGCCATCACCAACGAGAGCTATACGAGCCTGGCCGGTCCGCGCGATGACATGCCACTGCTGAACCCGGACCCGGCGAGCGAGGACACCTGGGTGACTACCGCGATGGCGCAGAACGCCGCGCTGATCGCCAGCCGCATGAGCTCCGACATCGCCCACGACAGCCTGCTGACCGCTTATGGCGGGCACCTGCCGACCGTCAACGTCAATGTATCGCGCAACTGGGCGCTCGAGCACGGCAACTTCGACCACACTGGATCCATCGGCGAGGCGGCGCTGCTCGGATCGGTCAATGGCCTGCCAACCATTGTCGATACCAACGATGTGTTCTGGTCGATCGGCATCTCGGTGCCGCTGTTCACCGCCGGGCTCACGCAATCCAGGGTACGCCAGGCACGCTACAGCTGGGACGCGGCCAAGGCCGGGCTGGATTACACCTCGCGCCAGACCGAGGAGCAGACGCGCGACGCCTACCAGGGAGTGATCAGCCAGATCGCGCAGGTGCAGGCGCTCAAGCAGGCGGTCGAATCCGACCGCATCGCGCTGCAGGCCACCGAGGCCGGCTACCAGGTCGGTACCAAGACCGTGGTCGATGTACTCACCACGCGTGCCGCCCTGCTGCAGGATGACACCAACTACGCGCAGGCCAAATACGGCTATCTGAACGGCATCGTGGCGTTGCGACTGGCCGCGGGCAATCTGGATCGCGCTACCGTCGAGCTGATCAATGGCTGGCTGATCGAACCGCGTCCGCCGCTGCCGGCGGTGCCGGCGACGCCGAACGCCCCGGCGACCACTCCGGCGGTGCCGTTGGGCGATGTCACCCCGGTGGCGCCGTCCGCAGCCCCCGCGAGCGGCATGCCGCCGTCGCCGTAAAGCCGCCCTCAGGCGCCGTTGCGCGCCGGCAGTTGATCGATCAGGGCAAGCAGCCGCTCGAGCGCACCGCGATTGGCCTCGACGGCGGCGCGGCCGGCGGCACCCTGCTGCGTGCGGGCGTCCGGGTCCGCCAGCAGCCTCGCCAGCGCGGCCGCCAGTCCAGCCGCATCCTGCACGATGGTAAGCGCGCCCTGCCTGGCCAGGGCACGGGCGACCTCGGGGCTGTTGAAATTAGCCGGTCCGGAGAGCACCGGCAGGCCCAGGGCAGCTGGCTCGAGCAGGTTGTGGCCGCCAACCGGCGTAAGGCTGCCACCCACGAACGCGACATCGGCTGCGGCATAGAAGTCCGACAGTTCCCCGAGCGTATCGAGCAGCAGCACCTGGTAGTCGCCGCTGGCCGCACCGCCCGAGCGCGCCAGCCAGCCAAATCCATGCGCGCCGATCGCCGCCGCGGCGGCGCTGAAGCGCTGCGGATGGCGCGGCGCCAGGATCAGCAGCGCCTGCGGCTGTTGCGCGAGCAGCAGCGCGTGCGCATCGAGCACGATCGGCTGCTCGCCGGTGTGCGTGCTGCCCGCCACCCACACCGGCCGGCCGGCCGCGTAGCGCGTGCGCAGCTGCCGCCCGCGCAGCAGCAGCCCCGGCGGCAGCGCGCGATCGAACTTCAGGTTGCCGACCACGCAAAGCCGTGCCGCCGGCACGCCGAGCGCGGCAAAGCGGCGCGCATCGACCTCGGTCTGCGCCCCGACCCAGACATCGGCGGCCAGCGCGGCGCGCAACAATCCCGGCAGGCGCCGGTAGATCCGCGCGCTGCGCTCCGACACCCTGGCACTGGCGATCAGTACCGGCACACCGGCGCATTGCGCCTGGTGCAGCAGGTTGGGCCACAGCTCGGTTTCCAGCACGATCAGCATCCGCGGCGCAAGGCTGCGCAGGCAGCGGCGCACACTGCCCGGCAGATCGTAGGGCGCATAGCGCACGTCGAGTCCGGGCAGCAATGCGCGTCCGCGCGCGCGCGCCGTCGGCGTGGCGCAGCTGAGCGTGATGACGCTCGCCGGCGCTCGCGCACGCAGCGCCTCGATCAGCACTGCCGCTGCCTGTACCTCTCCGACCGACACCGCATGCACCCAGATGCCGCCGGGCGCCGGGGTGGGTCCGAAACCGAACCGGGTGTGCCAGCCGCGCCAGTAGTCGCGGTCGCGCAGCCCGCGCAGCGCGACCAGCAGCGACACCCAGGGCAGCGCCAGGTACAGCAGCAGGGTATAGAGCCGGCGCACTGCGCGCGTTACCGGTCCGCGGAACGCGGCGTCGGCACGACGAAATAACCGCTCAGCAGCGACGCCCAGTCGGCCTCGGAGAAGCGCTCGGCCGGCAACTGCGCGCTGATCTTCTCGATCGAGCGGCGCAGCCGCACCAGGTTACCGTCGCACCACAACCCGGGGCGGCGCAGGCGGCCGCGATCGAAGTCCACCAGCCATACCCGCAGCTCATCGTCCAGCAGCACGTTGTGGGCATTGAGATCGGCGTGGCAGACACCGTCGCGGTGAAAGCGACGCAGGCAGCGCCCGATCGCAATCCAGCCGCTGAGCGGCAAGGCTCCGGCGGCAAGGCGCGTGGCGAGCGAACTGACGTCCGGAATCTGCTCGGTGAGCAGGTCGGCGCTGTAGCGGTAGCGTCCGATGCGCCGGTAGCAGGCGGCGATCGGCTTGGGCACCGGCAGGCCGGCACGGTGCATCATATAGAGAAGGTGCCATTCGATGAACGAGCGGGTCAGCTCGGCGGCCTGCCACAGATAGCGATCCCGCGACAGCTTTGCGATCCAGCCGCCGCGGCGGTAGTGACGCAGCACCAGCCGCCGGCCGTCGGCGTCGATGAACAGCGCCGCGCCGCGCCCTTCAGCGCTCGCGCGCACCTCGCCGCGGCGCGACCACCAGCCGGCATCGAACCAGGAGGCCGCCGCATTGCCGGCCCTGGAGGTGTCATATAGCATCGCGCCGCCGCGAAACGCTATTTGCCGCACTTCCGCCCCGGTCGGCCAGATCAAAGACTTCCGCATGCTGAATCTCACTGAACCACCCGACCGCCTGTGCATTCTGCGGCTCTCGGCAATCGGCGATACCTGTCACGTCGTGCCGGTGGTACGCACGCTGCAGCGCCTGTGGCCGACCACTGCGCTGACCTGGGTCATCGGCCGCATCGAGGCACGATTGATGAGCCTGCTGCCCGGAGTTGAGTTTATCACCATCGACAAGCGTGCCGGCCTGGCGGCGGCGCGCACGCTGCGCGCAGCGCTGGCTGGCCGGCGCTTCGATGTGCTGCTGCATATGCAGCTGTCGCTGCGCGCCAGCCTGGTGTCGCTGCTGATCCCGGCGAAAGTGCGGCTCGGTTTCGATCATGCGCGCGCGCGCGAGTTGCAGTGGCTGTTTACCAACGCGCAGATCGCACCGCACCGGCGCCAGCACGTGCTCGACAGCTTGCAGGGCTTTCTCGGCGCGCTCGGCCTGCAGCAAGGCAAGCTGTCGTGGAACCTGCCGTTGCCGGCAGAGGCGCAGCAGTACGCAGCGGCGTTGATTCCCGATCGCCAGCCGACATTGATCATCAGCCCCTGCTCGGCGCACCGGGCGCGCAACTGGCGCCCTGAGCGCTACGCGGCCATCGCCGAACATGCAGTGCAGGCGCACGGCCTGCGCGTCATCCTGTGCGGCGCGCGCTCGGCGCTGGAGCGCGACATGGGCGCGGCCATCGAGCGCGCCGCCCGTGTGCCAATCATCAATCAGATCGGCGCCGACACCCTGCCGCAGCTGCTGGCATTGCTGGCCCGGGCGCGCGTGCTGCTGTGTCCGGACTCCGGTCCGGCGCACATGGCGACCATGGTGGGCACGCCGGTGATCGGGCTGTATGCGGCCACGCGCCTGCAGCGCACCGGACCGTACCTGTCACGCCAATGGTGCGTCGATCGCTACGACATGGCCGCGCGTCGCTTCCGCTGCCGCAGCGCCGAGCAGCTGGCATGGCACGCGAAGATCGAGCGTCCCGGAGTGATGGACCTGATCGAGGTGGCCGACGTGCGCGAGCGCCTGGATGCGCTGCTGCGCTCAGCAGCCGCGCCGCTGCTACCATAACGGCATGGACGCCATCCTGGTGCCGGTATCGGCGGGTGAACTGCTCGACAAGATCACCATCCTGCGCATCAAGTCGGAGCGTATCGCCGACCCCGGCAAGCTCGCCAATGTACGCCGGGAACTGGCGCTGCTCGAGCAGCACTGGCGTCGGGCGGTGCCAGTGCCCGGGCCGCTGGCCGCCGATGAGGCGGCGCTGCATCGGGTCAATACCGAACTCTGGGACATCGAGGACCGGATCCGCGAACGCGAGGCGCAGCAGCGCTTCGATGCCGGCTTCATCGATCTGGCGCGCGCCGTCTACCTGCGCAACGATGAACGCGCCGCGATCAAGCAGCGCATCAACCTGGCGCTGGACTCGGCGATCATCGAGGAGAAGTCCTACCAGCCCTATCGCTGAGCGCTCGGG
>Ga0181537_10002123_pt1 | contig 17701 bp, 14 predicted proteins | sample PEATcosm2014_Bin_39_FD_119765 | JGI IMG/M metagenome (GOLD analysis project Ga0181537, IMG submission 119765) | Peatland microbial communities from MTU Mesocosm Facility, Houghton, MI, USA - PEATcosm2014_Bin23_10_metaG | ecosystem: Environmental > Terrestrial > Soil > Wetlands > Peat | place... | reverse complement strand
TGGAAATCCCGCAAACTGCGCGGGATTCCCACTTTCCCACAGCCCCGACTGCTGCTGGTTAACTATGAAACCGGACATGTCGTGTGCTTAGAAAACCGGACATTTTAACTTGCTAAGAACAGTGAATTTGACCGATCTGGGAGCCGGAGGAGCTGCTGTGAAACGAGTTTCAGGTGCACGGTTTCACACGTGCTCGTGTGCCGCGCGGCTGATCAGCAGCTTGAACCCCGCGCGCTCGGCGTGTTTGCGAATGGAAGAGAGTGCCTGTGTGCGGGCTGCCGACGAAGTATGGTCTTCGGCCTGGAGTTTCAGCAGAAGCAGCTCGGCTTCGAGCTCCACGAAATTTCGCCCGTGCTGTTTCGCGTCCGCCGGAAGGGTGCGGATTTGCTCGACCGCTTCAGCCTTATGACCTGTGGCCGCGAGATACTCCGCGAGGCTCATGCGATTTTCGAAACTCGTGTCCGGATCCTGACTCGCGATCTTGCGAATGCGGTCGGCATACCCTGCGGCCTCCGGCAACTTACGTTCGTCGACGAGGATTCTCAACAGAATCGAATCCGCAGTCGCCTCGAGATTGGCATCCGGAGCTTCTTTGAGTTTTTCGAGCGCATCCCGAGCCTGTTGTTCGGCCTGTGGCAGCCGATGCCGTTCCAGGTTGATCTGCGCCAGCGACATCGATCCGAGGGCAACTCCGGGCTTGTCCTTTTGCTCGAAACTGATCTGGATGGCACCGCGGTAGGAGGCTTCTGCGGCGTCAAGGTCGCCGCGGCGAAACTGCACGTCCCCCATATTAAACAGGCACGTCGCTACTGCTGTGGGGTCGCCGTTCGCCCTTCGAAACCTCAATACTCTTTCATAGGCGGCCAGCGCCCTGCTGGAATCGGTTTCCGACTGAATTTCCGCCAGATTGCTCAAGGCTGTGGTCTGAATCACATCGTTGCCCAGGTCCTGCGCCAGCGCCAGCGCCTTGCTTACCTCCTGCTCGGCCTCAACCAGATGGCCTCCTGAAGAGAGCACCTCCTCCTTCAGAATGTGCGCCTCAGCTTCGTCTTCTTTGTCATGAATAGATCCGGCGACTTGCAAAGCGCTGTCGATATAGTCTTGCGCTTCCTCGGCCTTGCCCATCCTGACTAGGACTGCAGCCATGTTCACGTTCGCTCCGGCTAGATCCTTCTGAGCGCCCGCCTTGCGCTGAATCTGAATCACACGTTCGTACTGTTCTTTGGCCTCAGCGTAACGGCCACGATCGAGGAGCCACGTGGCGACGTCGTTCAGGGCAACGGCGGCATTCGCGCTGTCGCCGAATGCTGAAAAAAGAGTCTCAGCCTGGTTGCAGGCCGCAATCGCATCCTCCACGTGGCCCAGGTTGCGATGTGCCCAGCAAAGCTCACGTTCCGCGTTGGCCTGCATCAGTTTCGCATTTCGCATCTGCGCCTCACTCAGCGCCGATTGAGCCGATCGCAGTTCGCCGGCGAAATCGTTCATCGTGGCATAGACTTTGGCCCGGGCGATCTCGATGCGGGGATCACTGTTCATCGGTGACCGCAATCCGGTGAGCTGGTTCAAAGTATCGAGCGCAGCTTTGGGCTTGGATCCTTCAGCTTGAACTTTGGCGAGCTGCAGGCCGTAGTTCAGCTGCTGATAATGCGGAAACAGCAGGCTGTAGTCCTTGATGGCAGCGTCCCAATCCTGGGTCATTTCCTCGGACCGGGCGCGGGCGAGCACAATGTTTTCGAAGGGGAGCGGCGTTTTTCCGGCGAGATCCGCCGCCTTCTTCGCCTCCTCGGCAGCCTCGGGATCATGTTTCAGCAAAGACCACGTATCGGCCAGTGCGGAGTGTATGGCGACGTTGTCCGGCTCTTGTGTCGCTGCTTTTTTCAGCAGGTCCAGCGCAGCCGTCGCGTCCAGCGAACGCAGCTTGTCGACCGCCTCGAAATACAGCTTCCGCGCCGAAGGATTGCTCGGGTAAAGATTCTGCAGCTCGGAGGCTTCCCCCGCAGGTAGCCCAGCTTTTCCGAGCTTGTCCCTAACCTCGGCGGCAACGGCAGTCACTAACTTGCCGTAATCCGTTTCGCTGCCGCTCTGGTGAAACGTGCTCAGAGTTTTTTCGTTGGAATCTTCAAGGCGTAAATCGAGCGTGAGACTCTTCTCCGGCGACTCGGCATGAATGCGGTAGCTGCCCAGGAGAACGTAGTTGGCGCCCACGGTCTGGCGCACTTTCGAAAGATTCCCGCTGTCGAGATTCTGTGCGGGAGCGATGGAGAACTCGGCGCGGACTCGAGCCAGTTCGTCCGTGGGTACGGTCTGCACACCGGTCGACGCGCCCAGGTCCGCCGTGAGAGTTTCACTCAAATCCGTGGCCAGCCAGTCGTAAGCCGGGTCTCCGGAATTGTTTTTGAAACCGGCGACCACTACCAGCGGCTGCACGGCCGGGTGCAGAGTCCGCCACTTGTAAATCCCCACCGCTGCCAACGCAAAGAGAATCAGCGCGCCCGAAAGTTTTGTAATTGTGGAACGGCTGGTCCTCGTGCTCAACGGAATCCCGATGGGTGGGCGGACGACGGGCCGCGGGTTAATGGTCGATGCAGTGATGGGTTGCGGAGAATTCTCCGCCAGCGCTGTCGTTACATCACGCGCACTCGCGAAACGCTCTGCCGGATCGCGCGCCAGGCAACGGAGAATTACCGCTTCACACGCGGTACTCAACTCAGGCGCAAAGTCGCGAGGAGGACGCGGAGGCTCGCTCAGCCGCTTGAAGGCTGACGACAGCGGGTTGTCGCCGGTGAAAGCCCTGGCGCCCGTGACCATCTCGTAGATCACCAGCCCCAGCGCATAAATATCGGACGCGTTGGTGGCCGGCCGACCTTCCAGTTGCTCCGGCGCCATATACGCTGGCGTTCCCAAAATACCCTGGCCGGTCGAAACCGAAACACCTTCGTCCGACGCCAGCGACTGCAGGGCAAGCCCGAAATCGGTGACCACCGCACGCTCTCCGCTCGTTCCCGATCCCGCCACCAGTACCACGTTCCCCGGCTTGAAGTCGCGATGGACGATGCCGACGTCGTGCGCCGCCGCCAGCGCCGACGCCATCTGCCCAACCAGAGGCAGCGCCTCGCTCATGCTCAGCCGTAAGCCGTCTTTTATGCGGGCAGCGAGGGTTTTTCCCCGCAGCAACTCCATGCTGATGAAAACAATTTCATCGCGCTCGCTACCTCCTTCGGGCTTATGGCGGAACAGATCGAAGATGCGGCAGACGTTGGGGTGAGTCACTTTTCGTGCCAGGTAGACTTCGCGCTTGAAGCGCGCCATGGCGTTCGGCTGCACCAAAATGTCGGGCCGGATAGTCTTTACCGCGACCCGCTCGCGCAGTTCCTGATCTTCGGCCTCATACACCTCGCCCATGCCTCCGCCGGCGATGTAACGGACAATGCGAAATCGCCCGGCCAGTACCTGCGATTGCGAAAGTTGCTGGTACCTGGCCGCGGGCTCAGGAATGAAATCACCGAGCGACACCGTGGGGAGCTCCGTAGAGCGTAATGATGACGCAGTCTGGTCGTGCTCCGCGAGCAGTCGCTCCACTTCGGCGCACACACTCGCATCCGGGCAGCGCTCCTTGAGAAAGGACGACCGGTTCACCGAGTCCTCTTGCAGGGCAGCCTCAAACAGCGCTTTCACTGCCTCCCAGTTGTCCTGCTGTGTCGCCATGGATCGCTGTCCGCCCCCGTGTCAAGCACGCCATCAACTGGGCGCCATTCTAACCCAGTTATGGGAGCATGCCGCGCCTCATGTCGGACAGTTATCCCTGGCTTCGCTGGCGACGAAGGCGGAATCCCGGCAGCGGAAGAATCGCAGGTGATCGCAGGTTGCGGCGGAGCAGAATTGCGAGTTCTGTGGCACATTAGAAGGTCATGCCCGCACCCGCCGACCCCAGAGCCGGACGCGCCGCCTTCACTCATCCTGCGTTCGTCCTGTTCCAGATCGCGCGGTTTCTCATCGTTGTCGCCGTCGAAATGCAGGCTGTAGCCGTGGGCTGGCAAGTCTACGAAATCACTAAGCGGCCGCTCGATCTCGGCTACGTCGGCCTCGCCCAGTTTCTCCCGGGCATCCTGTTGTTCCCACTCTCCGGCCACGCCTCCGACCGCTTCCCGCGCCGCAACGTGCTCTCCGCCTGCTACGCCGGATTCGCGCTTTGCTTCGCCCTGCTGCTCGTGCTCGCGCAACGCAGCGTGCATTCCGTCATGTCGATTTACGTGGTGCTGATCCTGCTCGGCGTTGTGCGCTCCTTCAACGGCACCGCCAGCCGTTCGATACTTCCGCAACTGGTTCCGGAAGTGCATTTCCCGAACGCCGTCGCCTGGAACGCCACTCTATTCCAGGCCGCGACCATCATCGGACCGTCTTGCGGCGGCATTCTCTACGCCTTGTTCCGCGGGCCGTCAGTCGTCTACGCGGTTGCCACTTTCACGGCCGTCGGTGCTTTGATCTCCACTTTCCGCATCAAGCCGGAGGCCAAGGCCCGCCCCCGCGAGCCCATGACGTTCAGAACTGCTTCCGCGGGATTGCGTTACATCTGGCGCGAGAAGCTGATCTTAGGCGCGATCTCGCTCGATCTCTTCGCCGTGCTGCTGGGTGGAGCGGTCGCCCTGCTCCCCGTCTACGCTCGTGAAATTCTCCACACCGGTCCCTGGGGGTTGGGCCTGCTCCGCACTGCGCCTGGAGTCGGCGCCGCCGTGATGGCCGTTGCCCTCGCACATCGCCCGTTGCGCGGCCGTTCCGGCCCGACTCTGTTGTGGGCGGTCGCGGGCTTCGGCGTCTTCACTATTATTTTCGGAGTCTCGCACAGTCTGGTTCTCTCGCTGGTCGCGCTGTTTCTGCTCGGGGCCAGCGACATGATCAGCGTGATTATCCGTGCCACGCTGGTGCAACTTGGCACGCCCGACGCCATGCGCGGACGCGTCACCGCCGTCGACATGATTTTTATCGGAGCTTCCAACGAATTCGGCCAGTTTGAGTCCGGCCTCACAGCGCAGTGGTTTGGCACCGTTCCAGCGGTCGTTTTGGGCGGAATCGGAACGCTGGTCGTGATCGCGATCTGGGCTTGGGGTTTTCCCGAGTTAAGAAACGCCGGTGAGTTGCTTTCCGCGGCGACTTCAGACGACAATCGCGACCTCGAGGTGGTGTGAAAAATACCGTGGGTGTCTCCGCGTAAGCATCGCGGGCGCGCGAAATTACTTACCCTTTACCACCGTCTTCGCTGCTCCTAAATTGTCGTACCGGTCGTAGACCCGAACCACGACCACGTGCTCCGACGCGGGAGAGCCGTCTTTCCCAAGCTCCGGCATCACTCTAAAGTCGTACTCTTCCACCTTCGCATCGGAAATTCTTCCCACTGGCTCCACGTATTTCCACTCCCCGGCGTCCACCGAAAATTCGGCCTTCTTGATCGGCGAGAATCCGTCTTCGCTGCGGAAACGGACGTGGATCTGGCCGCCCTCAACAGCCGCCGTCAGGTTCTCAATCCGCGGCGGAGTTGTATCCACCTCAAACCTGCGGCTCTCTCGTTCCGCCGTCAGCGCTTCGCCCGGCGAATGCGACGGCGCATCCGAGGCGACCACTTTCAGCGTGTAACCTCCGTCCGGCAGCAAACTGGCGTCGAATGAATATGCCTTGTCGCTGAGGTCGTCTTTCAGCAGGAGCCAGCGGGTTTCGCCATCACCACGGTAATAAACCGAATACGACAACTGATCGTCGTTGTCGTCGTGCGCACTCCACCTTACCCCGATCGCATCCCGATCGTGCGAACTGGGCACCGGCGACTCAAAATGCGTTCCGGATAACCCACCCAATCCCGACCCTCCAAACGACGATCCTCCAAAAGAAGCCCCGCCAAAAGATGATCCACCAGCGTCCCCGCCGGTGCTCAGGCCCGAAGCCCGCGGCATCGGCGAATATCGTGTTCCCAGCTGTACGGTAACCTCGTCAATCTCCGGCGCAACATTCTTCGACAGGTAGTTCAGCGTGACACTTTCGACGCCAGGTTTCGTCACCCCAGGTTTCGCGCTCCCGGAATGCAGCACCACTTTCCACTGCGCATAACGTGACGGCGGAATTCCAGTCTCTGCATCTTTGTTCCAATCCACTTTTTTCCATGCGCTCCAGTTTCGATCCGGATTGTCCACGTTTCCGCTGCGCGCAAACAGTTCCACATTTCCTTCGCCGCGAAATTCTGCCCGCCCCCAGCGCGAGAATATCCTGGCATCGAAAACGTCGCTCTCGTATGTGCCTTCCGTTTCCGGCGCGGGTCCCAGCACAAAAAGTTTCCCCAGATTACTGCTGGAAGCATAAAGGGAGCCGCCAGGAGCTCCCGCAAATCCCGTGATCTGCGAAGCCGGAGCCTTCAGCAGATCGGAAAACTCATCCTCCCCCGTGAGCGCAAAAATGTGTCCGCGGTTTCCCGTTCCCGCCAACAACCGGTTATGGGCATCGAACGCAAGCGCATAAACAATGTCCTCATGCGAGCTCCATATACGCGAGGGCGATCCGTCAGGAGCGATCTTGTACACATCTGAACCTCCACTCGCACCTCCACCGGGCAACGGAAATGGTCCTGCCATCGCTGAAGCGCCGGGCGCCGTCGTGATCGTGAATCCCGGAGTCTGCGTCGTGGTCGGTTGCGCATTAGCCGCCATCGCCACCACCGCAGCTGCACCCGACGCCGCACTCCCACCCGGCGCCGCTCGCTTCTCCCCCACTGCCGCGGCATAGATATTTCCGCCATGGTCGAGCGCCAGCGCCGTAATTTCTTTCTTGGGTGCACTATAGAGCACAAATCCTTCGCCGGCCGGAGAAATTCTGTACACCAACCCGCTCCCATCCGACCCCGCGATCACATTCTCCTGCGCATCCAGAGCCAGCGTGCGGATGTGGGTCTCGTCGCTCTTGAAGAACAGCGAGTGGTCTGCCTTGGCCGTCACTTTGTAAATCTCTCCGTGATCGCCGGTCGCAACGTAGAGATCGCCTGCCTTGTCCAGAGCCAGATCCCAGATGTATTTAGTCCCCGGCGCAAAATAAACCGTCGCACTCCACGCCGGGTCGACGTGCGGCTTGTCGGCGTCTTTATCGGAGTCGCCTTTTTCTTTTTCCGTGTCCTTTGCGGCATCGCTCTTGCCGCCGCTCTTGTGCTCGATCTTATAAACCTTTCCGTCCGGAGCCGTGCCCGCATAAATCACGCCTCCCGGTCCCACCTTCAATGCCTGCACCTGCAATTCCTGTGGCTCAAAAATGATGGTTGCCTTCCCATCGGGGGTAATCCGGTAGACGCGCGCCGGCGCGCCCGCGGCCACATAAAGATTTCCTGAATCGTCGGCTGAAATTCCCCAAATGTAAGTCGACGGCGTTCCATATAGCGTCTTGAAACCAGGGGCCAGTTGGAGGCCGCCGACGCTATCGATGGCCACGCCCGTCGCGGTACCCTTGGTCAATTCCTCAAATTTCGACTGCTCCCAGGTGCGCGTCCCCTGTGCAAACGCGGCAGGAACCGGACCACCAAAGTTTGTGAAGAGGAAACCAATAAGAAAAAAGAAGAAAAGCCGTCGCAGACTCCGCAATTTATTACCTCGAAGCGTCATTGTGGCGAGAACCTTCAGATTATCACGGTTAGCGAGAGCGGAGCCTGGCGCCCGAAGCCGTCCTTGCTCCCGTGTTATCGTAGAACGTTATCGTAGAGCTTTGATGCCATCCCGCTGCTTCAAACCGAAAGCCGACGCCCGTGCGGAGCTGCTCAGCCTGCTTGCCCGCATGTCGTTCCGCCTGGGCGAATTCAAGCTTTCTTCCGGTGGCACCAGCGACTACTACATCGACTGCCGCACCACCACGCTCGATGCCCAAGGTTCGCGTCTTACCGGCGAGGTTTTTCTCGCCGAGATTCTCCAGCACAACTGGAAGCCTGCCGCGATCGGTGGCCTCACCATGGGCGCCGATCCCATCGTCACCGCCGTTTCGGTAGTCAGCGGCGAACTGCACGGTTTTCTGGTGCGCAAAAGTGAAAAACAACACGGAACTGGACAGCGCCTCGAAGGCTTCCGCGAAAAAGGTGCGCGCGTCGTGATCGTCGACGACGTATGCACCACCGGAGCCTCCACCATCCAGGCCATCGAAGCCGCCCGCGATTTCGGATTCGTAATCGCTGGCGCAATGTGCCTGGTCGAGCGCGAAGAAGCTGGCGGCCGTCCGAACGTCGAGAAAGCCGCCGCGCCCGCGCCCTTCGTCTCCATCTTCACAGCCAACGAAGTGCGCCGCGAGCACATCCGACAAAATGCAAAACTAATGACACCGCTAATTTCATCGAGCTGAGAACCGAGAACTAGAAACGGGAAACTGACAACTGGCCACTGGCAACTGCCCTATGATTCAAACCCTAGAATGGACCGACCAAGGCGTCCGCTTCCTCGATCAGACGAAGCTGCCCACCGAAGAAACCTATGTCACCTGCAAAACGCACGAGCAGGTGGCCGACGTCATCCGTAACATGGTGGTCCGCGGAGCGCCCGCCATCGGCGTAGCCGCGGCCATGGGCATCGCGCTCGGCGTCAACAATTCTCCAGCCGAATCCGTCGCCGGCCTCAAGCACGATCTCGATCAAATCTGCGACCTGATCGGCAAAACCCGACCCACTGCCGTTAATCTTTTCTGGGCCATCGGCCGCATGCAGGAAAAATTTGAGCGCGTCCGCATCTGGCCGACTCTGCAGATCAAGAGAGCTCTCATCGAAGAAGCCCAACGCATGCACGCCGAAGACATTGCCGCCAACCAGGCTATGGGACGCTACGGCGCCACGCTCATGCCCACCGAAGGCGGAGTCCTCACCCACTGCAACGCCGGCGCGCTCGCCACCGCCGGCTACGGCACCGCGCTCGGCGTAATCCGCGCCGCCGTCGAGCAGGGCAAGAAAATTCACGTCTATGCCGATGAGACTCGTCCATTTCTGCAGGGCTCGCGCCTCACGGCCTGGGAGTTGATGAAAGACGGCATCCCCACCACCGTAATTTCCGACAACATGGCAGGTGCCATGATGCACCGGGGCAAGATCGGAGCCATCATCGTCGGTGCTGACCGCGTCGCCGCCAACGGCGACGTGGCCAACAAAATCGGCACTTACACGGTGGCCATTCTCGCCAAAGAACACGGCATCCCGTTCTACGTCGCCGCGCCCATCTCCACGATCGACCTGGCCTGCCCCGACGGCACTCACATTCCCATCGAACAGCGCAATCCGAAAGAAGTGACCCACATCGCCGGAAAACAAATGGTCCCCGACGGCGTCTCCATCGAAAATCCGGCTTTCGACGTGACCCCTGCGAAATACGTAGCGGCAATCATCACCGAAAAAGGCATAGCCCGCGCTCCCTACAACGAGTCTTTGCAGAAACTGGCAGGCAAGGAGTCGGCAGTCGAAGTGTGAAGTTTGGAGATCGTTGTGTGGCCGCCACAGCTCAAGTGGGCAAGTTGCTCGTGTGGGGACGGGCGACTCGCCCCTCCGCCGAGCGGAGCTGAGCAGTGCGTGCACCGCCAGAGGTGCCCGAATCTAAGGGAACTTTTGCTGCCGCTCCGCCGTATACCGCACTAGGAAGATCTGATTGCAAAGGCCTGATCAGAACATCAACGACCGGAAAACAAACGAGGTCTCCGCTATGTTCACTTTTCTCCTCTGGTGTGTGCTATTTATTATGTGCTGGCCCCTGGCTATTTTGGCGCTTGTAGCCTATCCCTTCATCTGGCTCATCCTGCTCCCATTCCGCATCGTCGGCGTGGCGGTCCATGGAGTCCTCGAGCTTATCTTCCTCGCCATCACGCTCCCGTTCCGCCTGCTGGCCGCGCCGTTCCGCATCTGAGCAGAGAAGTCGGACACACGAATCCGCGTCAACCGGAGAATTAAGGATTTGGGTGGCGCAGCGCTTTCAGCGCTGCAATCAGAATTTTCTCAGCGATAAGGGCGCTCTCGCCCAGAATTCGTGCGCTAACTCTCCATCACCTTCAAACTTCCACTCACCGCCAGCCGAGCCTCGGTCGCGCGCTGCACATCGTCCGCCGTCAGTCCCGGCGCGACTTCTTCCAGCACCAGCCCATCCTTCGTCACCCGAATGTAGGCAATTTCCGTCACAATCGTATCCACCACGCGCACTCCGGTGAGTGGCAGCCTACATTTTTTCAGGATCTTCGGCGCGCCGTCCCGCGTCGTATGCTCCATCGCCACCACCACGCGCCGCGCGCTCGCCACTAGATCCATCGCGCCGCCCATCCCCTTCACCATTTTCCCTGGGATCATCCAATTTGCTAGGCTGCCGGCTTCATCCACTTCCATAGCTCCCAGCACGCTCAAATCAATATGCCCGCCGCGGATCATGGCAAACGAATCGGCGCTCGAAAAATACGACGTCCCCGCCATCTCGCTCACAGTCTCTTTGCCCGCATTGATCAGGTCGGAATCTTCCTGCCCCTCGACCGGATACGGCCCAATCCCCAGCATCCCGTTCTCGGATTGCAGCGTCACTTCGATCCCCGGCGGAACGTGATTTGCGATGAGAGTCGGCATCCCAATGCCAAGGTTCACGTAAAACCCATCGCGCAACTCCCGCGCAATTCGCTTCACGATACGCTCGCGCTTTTCGACGTCTTTGCCCGGTTTTGAGATCGTGCTCATTGTGATCGGATTATCTGACTGGCCACTGGTCACGGGTCACTAGCTACTGAGTACTTTCCTCACCGTTCTCCGTTCAATCCGCCGTTCGTACAACTCCCCCTGAAAAATGCGTTTCACATAAATGGACGGCGTATGAACCAAATCCCCATCCAATTCCCCAACCTCCACCAAATGCTCGACCTCCGCAATCGTCACCTTCGCCGCCGTCGCCATCATGGGATTAAAATTCCGCGCCGTCTTCCGGTACACCAGATTTCCCTGCCGATCGCCCTTCCAGGCCCTCACAAACGCGAAGTCCGCCTTCAGCGCGCGTTCCATCACGTAAGCGCGCCCATCGAATTCGCGCGTCTCTTTTCCCTCGGCAACTATGGTGCCGACGCCGGTCGGTGTAAAAAACGCCGGAATCCCCGCGCCCCCGGCGCGAATGCGCTCAGAAAACGTTCCCTGCGGCACCAGGTCGAGACGGATCCTCCCTTTCAACACCATCTCCTCCAGCAATTTGTTCTCGCCAACGTAGGTTCCGATGTGATAAACGATCTGGCCCGCCGCCAGCAGCAGCCCGTTGCCCACGCCATCGACGCCCACGTTGTTGCTGATGGTCGTCAGATTCTTCGTGCCTCTCCGCACCAACGCCCGAATCAGATTCTCCGGCATCCCGCACAGACCAAACCCACCGATCATAATCACCGCGCCGTCAAACACGTCGCGAATCGCCTCATCGGCATTGGCCACAACCTTATTCATAGCGAAGCGATTCTAAACGAATTTCACCACGGAGACACGGAGCGCGAACCGATTGCTGATTGTTGATTTCTGATTGTTGATTAAATCCTACGCTCCATTCGGATTGATTCCTGCCGCGCGGCAAGGTGATTTTAATCAGCAATCAGCAACCGCTTTCTCCGTATCTCCGCGGTGAATTCATTTCTTCTTCAGAGGCATCTTCCGCAACTGATGCGCCAGCTCGAACTCCTCCGCCAGTTGCCGCGTCCCTAGATTCTCTCGGATGTGCGACAGCCGCTGCTCCAGTTTCAACAGCGCATCTTCGATATTCTTTGTGTTGGTGATCGCAACATCCCGCCACATCGAATACGGACTCGCCGAAATCCGCGTCATTTCCCGCAGCGCGCGCCCTCCCGCCGCCAGCAGCGGAGCCTCTTCCCCAAATTCCTCCACCAGCGCCGCTGCCAGCGCCGTCGCAATCATCTGCGGCAAATGGCTGATCCAGGCGCACAGACGGTCATGTTCGTCCGCAGGCACCACCGCAATCCGCCCCCCGATCTGATCGATCCATCCCGCGAATTCCGCTACCAATCCCTCACTCAGATTCTCCAGATTCTGTCCCGGTAGCGGCGTCAGGAACCACACCGCATTTTGAAACAAATCCGCATCCGCGTAATCCACGCCGCTCAACTCTTTTCCCGCCATGGGATGCCCCGCCAGAAACCGGCGTCCCGCGTTCTTGCCAAAGACTTTCAGCGCCTGCGTCGCTACCACTGCCTTCGTGCTGCCCACATCCGTCAACAAAGTTTTCGCCGGAAGCGCCGGCCCTAGCCGCTCAATCAAATCGACAATCGCCAGCACCGGAGTCGCCAGCACCACGACTTGACTCCCCCGCACCGCATCCCCCGGATTCGCGAAACCCTCATCAATCGCCCCGCGATTGCGTGCCTTCTCCAGCGTCGCCTCGCGGTCGCAGCCCACGATCCGCCCGGCAAATTTCCGCTTCTTCAGCGCCAGCGCCAGCGAGCCTCCAATCAGCCCCGTCCCGACAATCGTGATTTGCCGAATGACCATGGAGAAATTGAGTCATTGAGAGATTGACCCATTCAATCAATGCTAGGAACCGTGGGCGAGCGCGAAGGGGAAACGACCAATCACTCCATCACTCAATGAATCAATGATGCAATTCCTACGCAATCTTCCGTCCCACTGCCGGCGCAATCATCCGCAACTCGTCCATCAGTTTCACGAACTGCTCCGGAAACAAGGATTGCGCCCCGTCCGACCAGGCCGCGTTCGGATCGCAATGCACTTCAATCAGCAGCGCATCCGCACCCGCTGCCACCGAGGCGCGCGCCATAGGCGCAACTTTGTCTCGCCGTCCGGTCCCGTGCGACGGGTCGGCCGTCATCGGCAAATGCGATAGCTTGTGGATAATCGGAATCGCAGAAATATCCATCGTGTTACGCGTGTAAGTCTCAAACGTGCGAATCCCGCGCTCGCACAGAATCACTTCGTAATTGCCGCCTGCCATAATATATTCCGCCGACAGCAGCAACTCCTCGAGAGTCGCCGCAATCCCGCGCTTCAGCAGCACCGGCTTGCGGACTTTTCCCAGTTCGCGCAACAGATTGAAGTTCTGCATGTTGCGCGCGCCCACCTGCAGAATATCCACGTATGGCAGCATCATCGCGATCTGCGAAATCTCCATCACTTCGCTGATCACCAGCAGTCCAAACTTATCTCCTGCTTCACGCAGCAGCTTGAGAGCATCTTCTCCGTGACCTTGAAAAGAATACGGCGAGCTCCGCGGCTTGAACGCGCCGCCTCGCAACACCTTGGCTCCAGCCTTGGCCACGCCCTCGGCCGTACTAAACAGCTGTTCGCGCGACTCCACCGAGCACGGCCCCGCCATCACCACCACTTCATTGCCCCCGACCTCGACTCCGTTCGCCAGCTTGACGAGAGTTCCCTCGGGACGAAAACTTCGCCCCGCCAGCTTGTACGGAGAACTGATGCGGTGCACTTCCTGCACCCCGGGCAATAGCTCCAGGTTACGGATGTCAAAATCAATCCCCGCCCCCACCGCTCCCAGCACAGTCATGCGCGCCCCGGTCGAGCGGTGGACTTCAAACCCCATCTTCACCAACTGGTCGATGACCTGCTGAATCTGTCCTTCGTCCGCCAGTTCCTGCATCGCGACAATCATATGTAAGCCTTCAGTTCTCGGCCGTCAGCCAGCAGCTTGGCTCTTAAGACAGAGAGCCAAAAACTGATAGCTGAGAGCTATTCTAGTCGTTCACTTCCGAATCCAGTTCCGTCCCGCCGGTCTTCGCCGCGTCCGCCCGCGGCGCAATCTCTTCCTTCTGAATATTCCGCATCACATCCATGATGCGTTCGTAAATCCGCACCAGATCCCGCCCCGGCAGCGGACCTTGATTCATCCTCTGCACGTTGGAAAAGACTATCCCTTCGCGGTCCGGTTCATAGATCGGCATATTTGTATTGCGCTTCAGTCGCCCAATTTCCAGCGCAGCGCGCGCCCTCTCGCTCAGCAGCTCCACCAGCCTGCCATCGAGCTCATCGATCTTCTTTCGCCAATCCGCGATTTCCATAAATCAATTCTCAGTTGTCAGCTATCAGTAAGCCGAACAAACACCAACCGCGCACAGTGGCAATCGCGTTCCGGACTCAAACACGCGCGCCGCTCTCATCCTCACCCCGTCTTCGCTGACGGCTGAGAGCTGACCGCTGAGAGCTTCCTCACAAATTCTCCCACAGCCGCCGCTTCGCGTCCTGGATTCCTCTCGATGGTCTCAACCATCGCGCTGCCCACTACAACTGCGTCAGCGAACTTGCCCACTTCGGCAAACTGCTCCGCATTCGAAATCCCGAACCCCACCGCGATCGGCAGCTTGGTCGCGCGCCGCAACCGCCGCACCAATTTTTGCGCATCGGCTGCTAACTGCTGCCGCGCTCCCGTCACGCCCACTCGCGAAACCGCATAGACAAAACCGCGGGAAGCCTGCGCAATCCGCTTCAGCCGCTCATCCGGACTGGTCGGTGCCGCCAGAAATACCGGCGAGAGATCGAATGTTTTCATCGCACGCAAATAATCGCCGGCTTCCTCCACCGGCAAATCCGTCACCAGCACGCCATCCACGCCCGCGGTCCGCGCCACCATGCAGAATTTTTCCATTCCCATCCGCAGTATCGGATTCAGATAAGTAAAAATAATCAGCCCCGTCGACTGCGCATGCTGCCGCACTTCCGCCGCCAGCGTCAGCACCTGCCCCAGCGAAGTCCCATGCTTCAGGGCCCGCTCGCTGGCCCGCTGAATCACCGGCCCATCCGCCACCGGATCGCTGAACGGAACGCCCAGCTCAATCACATCCGCGCCCGCCTCAATCGCAGCTAAGATAATGTCGCGAGTGACCGAAAGATTCGGATCGCCGCACGTTACATAAACCACCAGTGCAGGCTTTTTGTGGAAGATAAGAGGCATAGCAAGAAATCGTCGATTTCTGATGGTTGATTTCTGATTGAAGATCAACGGCAACTCGTCCCTGAAAGGTCTTAATCAACAATCGACAATCTGAAATCTTCAATCGATCTTCAAGTTCTCCCGCAGAATCCCGACATCCTTATCCCCGCGGCCGGAAATATTCACAATCACTACATCCGATTTCTTCATTCTGGGAGCACGTTTCAGCACCTCGGCCACCGCGTGCGCCGACTCCAGGGCTGGAATAATTCCTTCGGTCCGCGCCAGCAATGTCGTCGCCTCCAGCGCCTCCGCGTCCGATGCCGGAACATACTCTGCTCGCCCCGCATCCCGCAACGCCGCGTGCTCCGGCCCAATCGAGGGATAATCCAACCCCGCCGAAACCGAGTGCGTGGTCGCAATCTGTCCGCCCGCATCCTGCAGCACGTACGAATATGTTCCCTGCAATACCCCCGGCCTCCCTCCGCGAAAACGCGCCGCGTGGTCGCCCAGTTTTTCGCCGCGTCCGCCCGCCTCCACCCCAATCAACTGAACTTTCTTATCTTTCAGGAAATCATAAAAAATCCCTATCGAATTCGACCCGCCGCCCACGCACGCAATAATCGCCGCGGGCAATTTTCCCTCAACTTTCAGAATCTGCGCCCGCGCCTCGCGCCCAATCACTCGATGAAAATCCCGCACCATTGTCGGATACGGATGTGCTCCGAGCACGCTCCCCAACAAATAATGCGTCGTCCGCACATTCGTCACCCAGTCGCGCATGGCCTCATTGATCGCATCTTTCAGCGTCCGCGACCCTGACTCAACGCCGCGCACTTCCGCTCCCAGCAGCCGCATGCGGAACACATTCAGCTCCTGCCGCCGCATGTCTTCCGTTCCCATGTAGACGACGCATTCAAATCCCAGCAGCGCACATACAGTCGCCGTCGCCACGCCATGTTGGCCCGCCCCAGTCTCGGCGATCACGCGATGCTTGCCCATTCGCTCCACCAGCAGCCCTTGTCCCAGGCAGTTATTAATTTTGTGCGCACCGGTGTGCAGCAGATCTTCTCGCTTCAAATAAATCTTCGCGCCGCCCAGCTTCTGCGTCAGCCGCCGGGCAAAAGACAACGGCGTGGGGCGCCCCGCGTAAGTCCGCAGCAACTCCTCCAGGCGCGCCTGAAATTTCCGGTCCCGCTTCGCCCGCTCGTATTCGCGCTCGAGTTCTTCAAGCGCCGCCATCAAAGTTTCCGGCACATACCGCCCGCCATAAACCCCAAACCGCCCCGCCTCGTTCGGGGGCGCGCCGGAGGCAGAAATGCGAGGGGTGCCCGACGTCTCGCTGCCTTTGCGAGACAGGGGAGTGTTGACTTTCGAAGTTCGAGGAGCCGTAGCCATTAATCTTCTTTCCAGAGTCTTGTCATTCCGAACCGGCAAAGCCGACAAGGACAGCTGTCCTTTCCACCTTTACGACCGCGTGTCAGGAAACTTTCTTATCCCAGTCCCGCACCGTCCGTACAAACGCCCGCACCTTCTGCGCATCCTTCTTCCCCGGCGAAGCCTCCACTCCCGACGCCACATCCACGCCCCACGGCTTCAGGATCCCAATCGCCTGGGGGAGGTTTTGCGCCGTCAATCCTCCCGCGATGACGATCTTGTGACGCAGACTTAAGCGGGAAACCGTCGGCGCAGCCTGATTCCAATCGAACGCCACACCTGTGCCACCCGGCCGCTGACCATTGCCGGAGTCAAGAAGAAGCGCCACAAACTTGCCTTCTGGATCCCGCACATCGATGGTCAGTCCTTCTTGCTCGACCTGCTCGACGACCATCTTTGAGATCGGCAAAGCCAGATAAATCTTTCTTTGTCCGGATTTTCTCCGGCTGGGAGGCCACGCTCCCACATTCTCCAATACGTCGAGAATCATCGCGCCAGACGTTGTGTAGACTTGCAGCGCGTCAAGACCGGCGGCGGCGCCAATTTCCTCAGCCTTCGCCAGACTCCCGCCAACAAATACTCCCACCTTCTCCACGCTCTCCGGCAACTTCTCCACAATTTCCCGCGCCGTCTCCACGCTCACGCACCGTGGACTCTTTTCATAAAACACGAATCCCACCGCGTCCGCGCCCGCCGCCACGGCGGTAAGCGCGTCCTCCAGATTCGTCATCCCGCAGATCTTCACCCAAGTCATGAGGAACAGTTGCCAGTTGTCAGTGTCCAGTTGCCAGTAAGGCCCGAACCCTCATCACGCACTCGGTACCCGCGCCTCGCCACTCGCGACTAACTCCCGCATCGCGTTCCCAGGCCGTTCTGCCCGCATCAGCGACTCTCCCACCAAACATGCGTGATACCCCGCCGCCCGCAGCCGCACCACATCCGCGCCAGAATGAATCCCACTCTCCGCCACGCGCACGATGTTTGCGGGGAACTTCTCCGCCAAAGCAACCGCCGTCCCCAGATCCACCTTAAACGTGCGCAGATCGCGCGAGTTCACCCCAATCACGTCGCAACCCGCATCCAGCGCCGCCTGCAACTCCTCGCCGTTATGCACTTCGCACAAAACATCGAGCCCGCGCCGACGCGCCCCAGCCGCCAGGGAACTCAACTCTTGCGAACTTAGCGCCGCCACAATCAGCAACACCGCATCCGCGGAATTCGCCCGTGCCTCCAGCAACTGGAATTCATCCACAATGAAATCTTTGCGCAGACACGGAATCTTCACCGCCGCCGAAGCCATCCGCAGATTTCCGAGCGACCCCTGAAAAAATTCCTCATCCGTCAGCACCGACAGCGCC